>Ga0207703_10000013_pt1 | contig 305126 bp, 258 predicted proteins | sample KBSSwiS12_FD_184304 | JGI IMG/M metagenome (GOLD analysis project Ga0207703, IMG submission 184304) | Switchgrass rhizosphere microbial communities from Kellogg Biological Station, Michigan, USA - KBS Switchgrass S1-2 (SPAdes) (version 2) | ecosystem: Host-associated > Plants > Roots >... | reverse complement strand
CGCCGCCTACCTCCCCGACGTCGCGATGTCGCTGAACAACCAGTCCAACCGGCGGTCGGAGCTCGGGGACCGGGCCGGAGCCCTGGCCGCGATCGACGAAGCCGTCACCATCCGACGCCGGCTGGCCGAGGCCAACCCCGCCGCCTACCTCCCCGACCTCGCGGGATCGCTGAACAACCAGTCCGTCCAGCGGTCGGAGCTCGGGGACCGGGCCGGAGCCCTGGCCGCGATCGACGAAGCCGTCACCGCCTACCGCCGGCTAGCCGAGACCAACCCCGCCGCCTACCTCCCCAACCTCGCGGGATCGCTGAACAACCAGTCCAACCAGCGGTCGGAGCTCGGGGACCGGGCCGGAGCCCTGGCCGCGATCGACGAAGCCGTCACCGCCTACCGCCGGCTAGCCGAGACCAACCCCGCCGCCTACCTCCCCAACCTCGCGGGATCGCTGAACAACCAGTCCAACCAGCGGTCGGAGCTCGGGGACCGGGCCGGAGCCCTGGCCGCGATCGACGAAGCCGTCACCGCCTACCGCCGGCTGGCCGAGGCCAACCCCGCCGCCTACCTCCCCGACGTCGCGATGTCGCTGAACAACCAGTCCAACCGGCGGTCGGAGCTCGGGGACCGGGCCGGAGCCCTGGCCGCGATCGACGAAGCCGTCACCATCCGACGCCGGCTGGCCAAGGCCAACCCCGCCGCCTACCTCCCCGACCTCGCGGGATCGCTGAACAACCAGTCCAACCGGCGGTCGGAGCTCGGGGACCGGGCCGGAGCCCTGGCCGCGATCGACGAAGCCGTCACCATCCGACGCCGGCTGGCCAAGGCCAACCCCGCCGCCTACCTCCCCAACCTCGCCCGGGCGCTCGGACAATCAGGCCGTCTCCGGCGCGACATGAAGGCGCCCGACCACGCCGCGGCGATATGGAACGCCGCCCTCGACGATCAAATTTTGCCGATCTATCGAGGTGAGCTTCAAGCGCACCGCGCGGCGTGGGAATCTGAGAACAACGACCGGGGGTCGGCGGTCGCCACCCTCCACGAGGCCCTCACCCTCGTCAGCGCCGATCCCGACAATCTCCCCGCCTTCGCTGTCAGCCGCGCCCGTCAGACCGCCCGTGAGGTCGCACTCACCTTCGACCCCCCCGACACCGCCGCCTTCCCGCGCTGGGCCACCGCATCCATCCCCGACGATGATCTCGCTTTCATCAACAACTGGGCCGGCGCGACCAGCTGGACCGAACGCGAAACCGCGATCCAAAATTACGGCCAGGCCTTCCCCGGACCGACCCTGGCCGACACCGTCGACACTCTCGACTTCCTCTACCCCGGTGAGCCGACGTTCGAAGCGGTACGCGCCCTCCTGACCGCCGTCCACGAGCACGGCCTACCCGCCGTGCTCGACCAGGCCCGAGCCACCGACCGACTCCAGACCCAGGTCCACGAATGGATCGCCACCCCCACCTGGCCGGAATCCTTCACCTACCTTGCCGATCATTACGAGCAACTCCACACCGAAGACGTGGCCGCCTTCCTCGATTACCTCGACCAGCCCGTCGCCCAGCAGCATCTCGCCATCCTCATGCTCTCGAGCGGCATACCACCCGAGGCGGTATTCGAGATCGTCACCGACCCGGCAGCCGCGACCGACCGTGCCCTCGACGCCCTGGAACACGGCCAGGCCGACCATCTACGACTCATCCTCAGGGCGAACCCCGCTGTCCTGGAACTTCCCAGCACCGGTCCGCTCCTGCTCGCCGTCCTCGCTCTCGCCGCCGACGACATCGACAACGCGAAACAGGCCGCGATGGCTGCCGGTAGCACCTCATCCCCGATCCAGCGCCGGGCCCACCTGGTCCGGCTCCGGGCCCTGGCCTCTCACACCGCGGACCTGCCCAGCGGCCCAGCCGGCGTAGCAGCACTCATCACCGCCTTCGAAACCACCCCGAAAAACGAAACTCCCACCGACACGCATCGAAGCGACCAAGCCCCGGCCGAAGACCACCCGGACAACGCCGACAGCAATAAGTAGGCCCGACCCCAACCAGAAGGGCAGATCTTCGCCTCTCCGAGGCGGACCTCGTGTGGGCACCAACGTAGGGCCGTCTCGGACTGCGTGACGGGCGGGCGCGCCCACGGCGTCGGACACAGCCTCGACGATGTCACCGTCGATCAACGGAGGGACGCGGCCGGTTCCTGTGTGCTCAACGCGTGTGCATACGTCGCGGCACGGCGGGACACGGGCGGGCACGCCGGGACACGGATCGCGGTCTGACGTGGGATTTTGGGGCACTGGCCGGCCCGCAGCGGCATGCCGGGGCACGGCGGGATGGGTTTACAAGGCGGATCACTAAGCAATCGCCCGCGAGGCGGAGTCTGCGACATGTGCGCTGACCTGGCAATTTACGCTTCTCAAGATCGTCTGCGTCTCGCCGGAGATGGGTGGTGTGCTCAAACCGCACGACACTGCGATGTCGCTTCTCGCGTTCTGCCGCCGGACGGGAGCGCAATGTGGGCGTTGGTCGAGGCGCGCACTCGGCCGCCGCTGCCGCCCCGCCGACCTCACGCAGGTGTGCATGCCGGGTGTCCGTTCGCCGTGCCGATGCCTCGGGTGGCGTCCATTCACGGGTGGCGGGTTGAGTAGCCCGCGTTGATGGTGGTTCAGGCAGCGAGAGCGTGTGTGGGGCAGACCGTGCGCGGGACTGGCAGCCAGGCCGTGCCGGCGAGGGCGAGGCGGATGGCATCGATAGCGCGGGTGCCGTGGTCGCGGGCGGAGACGAGGTAGGAGCGCAGGCGGAGGTAGGCGGCCAGGGTGGTGAGCCCGACCTGGGGCCGGACCGGTAGCGCGTTGGACAACGCCGTCGCTGCGGGCGGGAACGGACAGGAACCCCGTGTGGAGGCGGCTTCGCCGCCGCGCCATCCCGGGGGGCCAGGCAGGTGGCTGATTGCGCCGCGCACGGTACGGGGCCGTCCCTCCGGCCTCAAGGGTCGCACGCGATCGCCTGCCGGCGACGGCCCCGCGGGCCGCCCTTGACCCCGGAGCCGCTACTGCCCCTGAGGCAAAACAAAAAGAGGCAGATGGTGCCTGCCCCGCCAGCGACGCGCGGCGCAATCGAACATCAACAGAAGAAGAGATCCACAAATCCGAAAATCATATTCGGTCCGGATGTCTCTACGGAACCAGGGTGAGCCCGACCCAGGCTGCCAGCCGGCAGAAGACGAGGTAGACCAGCCGCATCGCCACCATGTGATCGTCGGGATACGGCGTTCAGATCGCCGGGTCCCATGCCCAGAGGACCACACTGAGACAACCCATTCAAGATCGAGAAGTGTTGTCCGCCTGGCGAGAAACAGCAGGTCAAGGCCTGCGTACGGGATACTGGCACCCACACGGCGCCGAGGCTGCGTTAGGCCTTCACCACAGTAGAGCCGCCTCTATGGCGCGCCGGCCGTGGGGAACATTGGTCGGCTGGCTGGTTTGGCCCGGCCACCGGAGACTGCTAGTTGCGCGGCGCGCACCAACGCCTCCCTCGCTGCGTCCTCCGGGAGCCCGAACAGGTCGAACGACACGACCTGGCCGAGAGGCCCAGGCCGGTCGCATTTCTCGACCCGAGCAACGAGCAGCTTGCGTTGGGCACCGAGGGGATCGTCTTTAAACGCGCCCTGCCACTCGACCGTGCCGTACAAAGACCGCGTGTATTCGGACGAGAGCACTGCGATCATACGTTCGGAACGTTGGACGCCGTCGTTCATACTGAAGACCCAGTTCGATCCTGGGGTCATGTCCCAAGCTTGGATGAGAACCTTGTACCCGGCCTGCTCAAGTTCCCAGGCGATCCACTCGGCCCACTGCTGGTCGTCGCGTGTGTACGAGACAAAGAAGTCCCAGCTCGCGCCCCCTGCCGCAGGCGGCGTGCCGACTCTGTTTGTTGTCATGACAGGAGTATCTCATCGCGCACGCCGGGTGTGTCCGGCGAGGGTGACCGACCCGCTCCGCCCGCCACTTCGCCTTGGCGTACGATGGTGGTGCCGGTGTACGAGGTCACGCCAGGCCCGTCACGCGGATCTGGTCCGACGGAATCGTGACCTCATTCTCGTCCACATAAAGGTAAGGGCACCTCCGGTCACTAGCCCAGCTCCACACATGACAAAGTATGGCGAGACGACCATCCCGGGCAAGAGGATGAAACCACCCATGCCACCGATGCCGTGGGCGGTCTCTTTCCTTTCCTCGCTGTCCTGAATGCCGATGATGAGGTAGGAAAGGGCTAGGCTGCCGAAAAGAGTGAGCGTCTCCCATAACTCCCGTGAGATGAGACTTATCGCGAGGGCAATAGGGGACAGTAACATGCCGAACATCGAACCAGCGACCAGCCCCCGCCGATAGGCTCGGTGATCGCTCGCCGATAAAGGTCGAGCTAGATCATCGAAATAGCTGCCAAAGATAGCCGTGCTAAATCCGACGGCTTGGACCCGCCGCCTATCAGTGTCCGCCAAGGCGCGCAGCCTGCTTATCTCGAAATAATCCACGGATTCACTTTCGGGTCTTGGGCCGTGCCGGGCGGGTGGTTGGGACCCGTGCACCGCAAGGAGGTTTTCAGGCCCTTCGCTGTCCTCCGTGGCTGGCTCATAGATCATCGACGTTCGAGATGAAGCGTGGTCGGCCGTTTCGGGAGCGGGTGTTGGTGGGATTGGTGCCGGAAAGGCAGGCTCGGCGACGGGTGGGGCGCTGCGAGCCGGTGCGGGGAAAGCGGGGGAGGTTGTGGGCTTGGCCCGACCGTAAGAGTCCCACGGAGCTGTTCAAGCAGGTGCCGGTGGGCGTCCTCCACCGTCCGGTCGAACAGATCGATCCACACGACTGCGGCGAGCAAAGCCGGGGGTCGGCAGTCCTCGATCCGAATAGGAATGAGTTTGCGTATGAACCCGGTCGGATCGGCGTTCTGCGTAGCCTGCCACTCATTGCTGGCGTAGATGGACTCCAGATAGGCTTCGGACAGGATGGCGACTGTCCGTGTCGCACATTGGACGCCCTCGTTCATGCGGAACCGCCAGTTGGATCCCGGGACGAAATCCCACTCCTGGAACAGAACCCGATACCCGGCGTCTTCCAACTGCCAGGCCACCCACGCCGCCCAGGCGAGATCAGCGCTGGTGTAGGAGACGAAGAAGTCCCATTCCCGTGCCTCTTGTGCAGGCGTGAGGTTGCCCATAGTCCAATCTTCCGCCGGCAAATAGGATCTTGCTGGTCGTACGGTCACCCGGTCCCGGTGGATACTGATCCGCGGCCGCTTCCCCCTAGCCGGGCCGGCCGCCGCCTGCCTCACCCTAAATCACCCGCGGCCGGCGCCGCCGACGTCCTGCGCACCGTTCCCGAGCTGAGCGAGGACGCCCGCTGGCGCGACGACGTCGCCTCTCCGCGCCTGCTTCGACCCCGGACCCGGCCAGCACCTCGCGATCCGTCCCGACCCCATCGGCGACCACCACCTCCTCACCACCCTCCACCACCACAACCCGCAACTCCCTCCCTGACAGCGCTGCCTACCGGTGCCGACCCCGACCGGCTTCTCGCCGCGCTCCTCGTGCTCATCCGCGCCGGCACCGACCAACCCACCAGGCCCACCTCGGCCCACATCGACACGCTGCTCTGTGTGGGCATGCGTTCTCTCGAGCCGGCGCCGGTCCCGCTCGTCATGGGGCGACCTGAGCGCGAGCGGCTTGGAGTAGCCTGCGCTCGCGTTCGCCGGTGACACCCTCGATCTGGGCGCCGGCGCACTGGAGGGTGAGCGCTAGGTCGCGGGGATCCGACGGTTGGGCGCGGTCATCGAGGGTGAAGACCGACAGGCTCCGATCGGCGCTGCCGGATACGAGGTAGCGCGGGCCGCGGAAAAGGATGGCGGTCACCGCGGCGCGGTGCCGCCGCCGCGACCAGACAAGCTCGACCGGCGTGGCGGCGGCCCACGGGTCGATCCGCCACACTTCGACGGTGCCGTCGGCATGGCCGACGGCGAGCAGTCCCAACCTGCCGTCTTGAGCCGGCGTCACGTCGAAGCCGGTGATCCGTTCGAAAGGAAGGACCGTGACCTGCTGTGCCGCGCCATCCGCGGCCCGCCGGGCGAACGCGAGGCGGCCGTCCCCCCAGCCGACCACCGCGGTCGACCCTGCGTCGAGGAAGGCGCCTCCGCCGGTGCCCTTGGCGGCCAGGGACGTCGCGCTCGACCGGACGGCCGGGGAGTACCGAAGGATGCGGTGCCCGTCCGGGCGTTCGAGGCTGAGCAGCAGGTCCGCTCCGGACCCGCGCAGTCCTCGAAGGTCCATGCGTGGGCGGAACTGGGAGGCCAGCACGAAGTCACCGTCGATCAGAAGGTAGATCTCGAGCTGGCCCGACGAGAGGACCACGAGATCTCCGAACGGTCCGGTGGCGACGCCGTGGATCTCCTTCGGCAGATCGGGCAGGAAGGTACGGACGTCTAGCCTGCCGCGCACGTCGAGCCGCCACCTCCGGACCTTGCGATCGCTGTAAAAGGCGTAGACGGCGCTGGTGCCGCCGGTAGGGCTTGTCTGGGACAGAGCCAGCACCCGTGCGGTCTCCTCCAGCCGGACCCCGGCCAGGTCCGCGTTGCGCAGATCCGCTTCGCGGAGGTCGGCGTTGTCGAGGTTCGCGAGGCGCAGCGACGAGCCGGAGAAGTTCATGCCGCGCAGGTCCGCGCCGGCCAAATAGGCGTTGTCAAGGTCGAGGCCCGACCAGTCGACGCGAGGCAGGGAACGCTGTAGGGCGAACAACAGCGAGATCGCGTTGCCGCCGCAGCTGCTGGGAGCGCCGAGACGCACGGCCCCGCGGGCCAGGCCCGTCAGCCGCGCCAGGAACGGCTGCCGGTCCGGCTCGGCCTCGATCAGCAGCCGGACGAAGTCCATGACCTCCGGCTGCAGTGGTGCGGCCGCCAACATCCTCGCGGCGGCGTCGTCCCGCAGCGCTCGCAGGATCGCCCGGGCGAAGAAGTACTCCCGCATCGACCGGTGGAAGAAGTCGACCGGCCACCGATCCGGGTCGATGCCGGTGCCCTGGACCGGCTTGAGCAGCGAGCGGATACCGATACGCGCCCTAGCATCGTCGGAGGCGTCGGAGGCGAGCAGCGCGACCGCGCCGTCGCTCATCCGCCAGAGCTGCTCCGCCAGCTCGCCGTTGGGCAGGCGCAGCGAGCGGAGCTCGATGTGGGCCTTCTCCTCGAGGTACAGCCTGGTCGCGATCTCCTCGAGGATCGCCTGCAGGTTCTCGATGGTTTCGGCGCGGGTGAGCTCCGCCTGGTCGTCGGCCAGGTACTCGATCTTGCGACGGATGCTGCGCTCGACGTACGTCCGGTACAGCACCACCTCGTCGAAGTGGTCGTCCGGCAGCTCGGGCAGCGCCTCCTTGATCATCTCCAGGAAAAGTGGCTTGCGGGCGACCCCGATCGGGTCGTAGAGATGCGCCAGCCGGGCGAGCTTCTCCTCGGCGTCCACCCTGCGCGCGTAGGACGCCAGGTGCTCGACGACCTGGTCGCGGGCCGCGTGGGCCACCCGCAGGATCCTCGGCCCGCCGACGCGGTCGAGGAAGCGCTGCTGGTCGCGCTGGCCCTCGAAGAACTGCGTACGTGAGGTGATCAGCAACTTGGAGCGTGAGAACAGCTCGTGGCAGTCCGCGAGCGCGTTGATGTTGTCGCGTAGCGACGCGGGGTCCAGCCGCACCGACATCTCGTCGAAGCCGTCCAGGATCACCAGGGTCTGGTAACGGTCGCACAGCTCCCACCAGTCGGCGACACTCACGCCGATCTCGGCCAGGCGACGTTCGAGCAGTTCCCGGGCATCGCGGACGCCGCGCAGTTCCTTGAGGGCGAGCCGCAGCGGAATCCAGCCCGTCTCCGGGTCGCGCAGCGCCTCGGCGGACAGCCGCCGACTCAGCAGGTAGGTGAAGAAGCTCTTGCCCTCGCCGAACTCGGCCAGCAGCAGCAGCGAGCCGGCCTCCGGATGCCGCTTCCCCAGCCAGTCGCGGACCTCGGCGTCGAGCGTGCGCCCCAGCGACGTCCCACGCTCGTCGGCGGCCTTCGGTTCGACGAACTCGTCGAGCAGTTCCCGGAACCGGTCGCGGTCCTCATGGCCGATGCAGTGCGGCGCATCGGCGCGCAGGTAGTCACGCCAGACAGCCGGAAGCCGGACCGCCCTGGTGAGCTTCGCGCCGAGCCGGCCGAGGACCTGGTCACGCGGCCCGGGCTGGCCTGGCCACGGCTCGGCGTAGACCGCCTCGTAGACGGGGGCATCGAGCGCGAAGAAATCCCGGACGCCCTGGTCCGGGCTCCAGATCAGCACATCGAACGGGTGCCGGTGGGACTCGTTCCACGTGCGCGCCCGGGCCCGCAGCTCGTCCGTCGGCTCGCCGCGTGCCGAGATGACGACAAACTGATCGATTTCGCCGCCGGCACGCTCCTCGATCTCCGCGAGTCGACCTGCCACGTCACGCAGGGCCAGCGGCTCCCCGGTGTTGCTGATCTGCACATGGCAGCGGACATCGATCTGCCCGGCGGCGACTGCGTCGAAGCACGCGTCGTGGCCGAACCGCGAGCCGGCCGCCGGCGACCGCAATTGGAGCAGCAGGTCGTCTTCCTGATCCGGCCCGATTGTGAACAGCGACCCCAGCAGCCGGAGCAGCCGCTCCTCGACCGGGCGCTGGGCCACCTTGTCCGGCGGTCCGACGTCGGACTGCACTCGCTCGTCGGTCCGGCGCTGGGGGCCTGGCTCGTCCGGCTCGTCGGGGGTGCGCAGCTCGATCGCTGGCGCGTCGAGCGCGAAGTCGTTGCCTGTCGCGAGTGCCGCCCAGATCCCCAGCAGCCACCCGCGCCGCTCGTCATCGGCCCAGAGGATCTTCCGGAGCCCGTCGTCGAGGACGAATCCGAACTCGGCTTCCAGCCGGCTCGTGGCGTCCCCTTGGACGTCGGTCAGGATCTGGGCGATCTCCGCGTGCACCGCGGCGGCCCCGGGCAGCCTTCCGCCGTCGATCAGGCGCCGACGGAAAGTCATCTCACGTGCGCTCGGGTCGGGATCCCCGCCGGCCCCGGCGAGGTTCCCGGCGATGGCGTATTCGGCGCGGTCGGCGGGCAGCGCCACGCTCAGCCATGCCGTCACGAGGATTCGGGTGGGTGCGGCGATCGGCAGCGTGTCGAGCCCGAGGACCCAGCTGTCGTCAACGACCAGCAGACAGGCCGCGCCCGCCAGCAGCCGGCCAAGCCTGCGCTCCCCATCTGCCTTGTCGTTGACCGGGCCTGTGTCACCGAAGGCGGCGAGAACGGCGCGGGTGAGCGCCGCGAGGTCGAGGTCGGGGCCGCCCGGTATCCACACGATCCCGCCGGGGAACGCCGCGCGCACCGTTGCGTCGTGGACGAGCGCGACCGCCAGCGTCGTCTTGCCCGATTCGGCCGGCCCCAGAATCGCGACCACGGAAGCCGGCGCCTCGGCCAGCAGCAGGTCGCGAACCGACGCCACGTCCTCGGCGCGCGGTACATAGGAGTCGGGGAGGTCGGGAAGGTCCGCCAGCGGCGGGATGGTCCTCGCCGGGCGGCGTGGACCGGATCCGGCCGCTGCCCGCGGCACGGGCTCGGAGGGCGGGAAGACCGGTGCCGGCGTCCCGGGGAACTCCGGAGGGCTGACCGGTCGCGCCGACCCCGCGACGGTCGCCTGGACGCGTTCGACGAGTACCCTGCGCGCATCGTCCTCGGGTAGGCCGAACAGGTCGATGGAGATGAGGCCGGCCAGGAAACCAGCCGGTTCGCAGTCCTCGATGCGCACGGGCACCAGTCGGCGGCGCTCCCCGGACAGGTCCGTGCCGAAGACCAGTTCCCATTCGGCCCGCGCGGCGGCGGACGCCAGGTAGCCGTCGGAGAGGAGCACGATTGTGTGCGTGGCGCCGCGCACGGCCTCCTGGACCATCCGCTCCCAGCGGTTGCCGGCGACGAAGTCCCAGGCCTGCACGCGTACGCGATAGCCCGCCTGTTCCAGTTGCCAGCCGGCCCACGCGGCCCAGTCGCTGTCCGCGGCGACGTGCGATACGTAGAAGTCCCAACCCTCGCTCGGATCGCCGTCGGCTCCGCCACCGGCCGCGTCCGGCTCTGCCACCGGCTGCGCCTCGGCCTGCTCGGGCCCGGGAACCGAGCCGGGTCTGATCGCGGCAGGTCCGCCTGACTCGTCGTCCCCGCCTGGCACGGACGGAGACTCGCCAGCCAGCCAGCGACTGACTTCCGCCGTCTGCCAGCCCAGGTGGGCGTCGAAGGGCAACAGACCGCGGCACAGCAACCGCAACCGCTCGTCGTCCACCGCCGCCAGGTCCGGAGGTCGTCGAGCGCGGCGGCCCTCTGCAACAGTCACCGTGTCCAGGTCCTGTCCCAGATACGTCTGACCCAAGGCGCGAAACACCGTTTCGCCCAGCATCCGCCAGTCGTAGAGGCGGTCTGTCTGGTCCATGTCCACGAGCCGCCACCCGGCCCCCGGCAAAAAGTAGGTCTGCTGAATAGCCGTGTGGCCGAGCCAGCCGATCAGGACGGCGTCCACCTCGCCGAGCGGGCTTAACGAATCAGTGCCGTCCCAGCCACGGAGGATGATGTTTTCCGCCACGATTTCGGCATGAGCGAGCTCGTTATCGTGCAGAGCGATGACTGCCGACGCGACCTGCTCGGCGATCCGTGTCACGGTCCTGGTGGGCAAGCCGTGGTCTCGGATGACGTCGGCCAGGCTCACGCCGCGGACGAACTCCTGCAGTTCCCAGAATTGCCCCGCCTCGAAGCCGAATTCGTGGACCTCGACGAGATGGCGGTTTGACCTTATCTTCCGTGACCGCTTCAGTTCTTCCTGGCTCGCCTCGGAGCCCACGGGGTGAATCTTGAGAAGTTGCTCTTCTCCACCATCCGGCGTGACAATAAACAGCCGCCCCGTTCCGCTGCTCGGCAACCGCCGGGCTTCCACGAAACGGTCGGCGAGCGCGCCCAGCGGCGCGTCGGGATCTAGCCAGGCCCCCGGGCCACCGGTCTGTTGCGGAGGCGCAACGAGCGTCCGCTCATCGTCGTCGAGATCGCCGAGCCACCCGTGACCAGTGACCGGGACCTGGTCCGCGCCCGATCGGGCGGCGAGCGGACGGACCACCTCCTCGTGTAGACGGCGGTACGCCTCATCCCATGCCTGGCGGTTGCCGAGATCACCCGGCAGCGCGACCCCGGCCTCCTGCGCGACGCGCAGGCAGGTGTCCACGAAGACCTCGACGTTCACAAGCTTCGGTAGCGTCGGCCGCGTCCTGCTGATCATCCCCGCGATCGTGCCGCGTCGCAGATGAACCGGCCCGGCACCGGGACGGCGCGGGGGCGTCAAGGCGCTGGCCTGAGCCAACTGCCGAGCGGACAGGCCGACGGCCTGTTTAAGGGCCTGCAGCCGATCAGCGAATGCCACACGCGGATCGGTTGTTTCCGTATCTGACGACGGCTGTCGCGCTGAATCGGACCCACCGCCGGCGGTTTCGCGGATCTCCGGGTCCAGTTCGACCGCGATCTCTGCCTGTGCGAGCCAGCCTGGTCCGAAAGCCGTCCTGGCCGCGGCCGCGAGGTCGAGGGCGAACGCGCGCGCCGTCGGCTGGCGTTCCGCTGGGTCGAAGGCAAGGGCGCGTAGCATTACCTGACCGACCTCAACCGGCAGGTAAGCCGGAAGTGGTGGCGTCGTGTCCTGACGGGAGCGAGACCGCTGCTCAACGGGAAGGCTACCGGTCAGCATTTCATAGACGCTGACACTGAGCCCGTATACGTCGAGGGTCGGACGCGGCTCGCTGCTCTGAATCTGCTCGGGCGCCATGTAGCCCGGCGTGCCGGCGAGATCGGCTGGGCGGCCGACCACCGCGGCGATTCCGAAGTCGATAAGCTTCACTTGCCCGTCACGCGTAAACAGGACGTTCGACGGCTTCACATCACGGTGCAACAGATCCTGGCCGTGGGCGAACTCGAGCGCGTCGGCCAGCGCCAGCGCGACCGCGCACGACCAGCGCACCGTCGGCTTCGCGCGAAGCCGGGAACGCAGATCCCCGCCTGGCAGCAGCTCCATGACGATCAGTGCCGCCGCTTCCATGGGCACGAAGTCGTAGACCTCGACGATGTGGGGATGGCGCAGCCGCACCAGCGCGAGGGCCTCCAGCTCCGCCGCGCTCTCCCGCCCCTCACCGACGGGCACCACCTTGACCGCGACCTCGCGGCGCAGCCGGTCCCTCGCCGCGATGACAGCGCCGGATCCACCGTTGCCGATCGGTACACCCAGCACATAGCCAGGAAGCGCCGCCTGAACGCGGATCCGGTCGAACGTCACGCCAGCCACCCCGCTCCACCTGGCTCAAGCGTGACCCGTACCGGCGCACCCGCCTGCCATCGCCACCATTCTGACAGCACGGTAGTTCCGCGCGGGCGGGAAGCCCGAGGACAAGGCGGCTGGTTCGACGATGGCTGGGCGGTCAGCTGGCTACGGCTAACGGATCCGCCTCGCGCGGCCTCACCTTCCGCGTCCGGCGGGCTCCTTCGGTCTGGTCCGGGCACGCGTAGACCCGAGTCGATAGGGCCATGGTCGCTTGCTGGGAGTTCGGCCTCGGCTGCGTGTTCTACCAGTGTCCCGGTGTGCGTCGGCGCCTAGCTGTACCACGAGGTTCCGTGCTCGTTTGGAGCCGACTTTCAGTCGTTGCCGTAGAGCCTGGGCGGAGATCGGCCGGTGGATGCTGCTCCCAGTAGAGGGTGTCCTCTCGCCGTACCCGTTGCAGCAAGAGCCCGTCCGTGACTGCCCGCAGATTCTGGTCGGTCCTGCGCTGTGCGGGCACAGCTGGCAGCCTGTCAGCGGCGCCTTGATCGTCGCAGTGTGGCCGTCCCGCTCCTTCGGCGGCCGGTTTCGAGGGTGCTTTCACCGGTCCCGGCGCCATAGGCGGCTCCTGGACGCCCACGTTCTCCAGGCCGGCGGTTTCCTCGAGTGGCGTCGCGTCCGCCGCTGCACCAGGCTGTTCTGCCATCGTGCCCGGCTCGGCCCGTCCGAGTTTGAGTTCGTGCATATGGCTTGGAGGAGGCTTGGGCCGACGTGTGACCAGCCGATTCTCTCTGCTTTGTGACAGTGTCTCCTTTTCTCGTTTCCTGATGCTGGTTGTCTCGTTGACCAAGTTGTCCACGGTCGCACTGTGTCCGTATGGTCACCGATCGTGTATCTGGCCTTCTTTTCCGGTACGGACTGGCAGTCGTGGGACGTGGCGGCGGCGCCAACGATCCCTGAGCGGATGCCCGTGCTGGGCGACAACGACTTTTGCTTCGACGATGACGGCGGTTTGCCGCGGCCGACGGCCGTGGTGAACCGGTGGCTGCGGGAGTTGCCCGCGAGTGGGCGCCGGCGAGCGCGACGTGGGCGGCCTACGCGCGGGTGCTGTGGGGACCGGCTGGAGTTCCTCGCCGGCCTCGGGGTCGGCCCGTTCGACGGCCGGGGGGCGTTGAAGCAGGCGCTGGGGGCGTATGCGGTGCACCGGGCGGACGGGCCGGTGGCGGCGCGGTTCGCGGCGTCTACCTGGAACCGGCACGTCTCCGTCTGCGGCGACGACCTGATGGTCGGCCCGATGCCGGGCCTGTCTGCCGCGATCCGTTGGGCCGACCAGTTCACAGCAAGCACGAACCCCGCGCCGCTGTGATGGTCCACGGCCACTACGCGGCCTACACGCCGCGCCAGGCGCGCCGCATCCTCGGCCAGCGCCAGTCGAGCTAACCCACGGCGAACCAAGCCGGCCGCCGCCTTTCGCCTGTGCTTCCGCCGTGGAAGCGAGTCTCCCCGTGGCCGTGAACTCCGTGAGCTGAGCACCGCCGGCCGGCCCGCAGGTAGCGGCCGAGCAAGGCGAGCAGCGCCGGGTCGTCGAGCAGGACGGTGCCGTCGGCGGCCGCCTGTGGCGGTGACGGTGAAGTGCTCGTTGTCCCGGTCGAGTCCGAGATCCTCGACGTAGGCGCCGAGTGCCTCGCAGACGCGTAGTCCGATTGGTGGCGATCAGGGTGAACAGGACCCGATCGCGGAGACGGCCGGCGGGGATCGCGGCCAGAATTCGTTCGACGCGGACCGGGTCGACGCCGCGGGGCTGACCGGCCGGCACGACCACCCGGTCGAGGCGGGTCATCGGCTTGGCCTCGACGAGGCCGTGACGGACCGCCCAGCCGAGAAACGCGGCGACCGCGGCCTGGCGGCGGGCCCGGGTTGCCGGCGTCAGCTGTGCGAACGCGGCCAGGTCGCTGCGGTAGCCGCGGATCGTGTGGGGGCTGCGTCCGGCGGTGGTCAGGTCAGTGAGGAAGTCGTCGACGGGGCCGGCGAGCGGATGGCTGTCGGGGAGGTCGTCGAGTCCCTCCGGCGGGGCACCGCCACGACCAGCAAAGGTCCCTGGGATGACGGTACGCGTCTGGCAGCTGGACCCAGACGACGATCAGGGCTGCGAGGCCGGCGACCCTGACCACCAGGCCCAATCTCCCCCCGGCGAATGGCCAGATCTGGACATTACGGTCGCCGATCAAGGAGTGCGGCCGGTATGTGTGCTCAACGCGTGCACGGACGTCGCGACACGGCGGGACACGAGCGGGCACGCCGGGACACGAATCGCGGTCTGACGTGGGATTTTGGAACACTGGCCGGCACGCGGCGGCATCCCGGGGCCCGCTGTGATGGGTTTACAAGGCGAATCGCCGTCGCGATGATCGGACCTGCCGGGCTGATGAGAAGGGGCCGTGACCTGGGATTTCACCGGAGCATAGATCATCCAGGATGCCGTTAAGATCGTTTGTGTGCTCCGTGCTCGCTCTGACCATCGTCGTCCTGGTCGCGCTCCTGTCCGGCCTGGCCAACGCTTGCCTGGCCTATCTCGATGGTGACAGCATTCCCCGGGTGGCGCGTGCCGGCGGCGCTACCTTCGGTACCGCCCTCCTTATCGGCCTTGCGGTGCTGACTGTCGTAAAGGCAGGGTCGTAGGGCCGTCTACGCCAACAGCATGCGGATCCCCGAGCGTGACCCCCGCAGGGCGGGGACCGTCTACTAGCACGCGCGCCAGCGAACTCCCCGGTGCGATCATGGAGGCACCCAGACCAGGACCTCGGGGGGATGGCATGGCAGATATCGCGTTGTACTACCCGTGGACGCGGGTGCGGGACGAGAGCTGGTTGAAGGCCGCCGCGTTGCACTGGCCACGTCTGGCCGTGATGAAGCCGGTTGACTACACGGGGCGTGAGTCGCCTACTGCCCGGACGTTGCGAGAGGAGCTGGGCTTCCTCATCGAGGCGGACCCGGCCCTGCGGGCGGCACACCTCGGCTCGGACTTCCTGACGCTGATCGGCCGTGAGGCTGACGCGCTGGTCGCGCGGTATGGCTGGCTGACCGACTTCCCCCACGAGCTGAACGACGTCCTCAACGATCAGTGTCTGGTGGAGCATCCCGTCGACAGCGACCGGGTGGACTGGGTGCATCGCGGCAAGCTCCCCGGGGAGCTGCTCGATTGCCTCGTGGAGACGCGGCTGGGGGTGCCAAGCGCGGATGGCTCGTGGGTCGCGTTGCACCCTCGCCTGGCGGCCGTGTACCTGACCGCGCTCGCCGAGCGGGTCGCGCGCGCGAACGCGCTGACGCCGGTCACCGATCAGCCGCGCCATCACGGCATGGCCAGCGGCTGGACCCTGGAGACGCTTACCCGGGTGCTTCTCGCCGAGGATCCTGGCCCGCTGCGGCCCGCCGCCGCGGACGTGTCCGCGCTCTACGCGGCGGTCGCGGTGGAGACCGTCGTCCCGGGCGGGTTGGACTCCGTCCCGGTCGAGCGCATCGTCGCGGCTCGTCGCGCGCTGAGCGAGGAATTCGATGCCTTCCGCCGGCATCTGGACGCGCTCAACGACCGATTCGCCGAGGTCGCGCAGGCGGCGGAGGATCCCGGGGTGGTGCGCGAGCGCGTCGGCCTGCTGGTGGAACAGGACTTCGGTCCTGCGACCGCTGAGCTGGAACGCGGACTGCGCCTACTCGGCCTGGAACCGGTCCGGGCGGTGCTGGGCCTGACGTCGCTGGCGCTTCCCGTGGCGGTCGAGTGGGCGCCTGAGGTCGTCGGGCTGCCGGTCGCGGTGGGGTCGGCTGGCATGGTCGCCGCCACGTTGATCAGTTCCAGTGCCCGGGCCCGTGAACAGGCCCGGCAGCGCCGACGTAGCGCGGCTGGCTATCTGCTCGGCCTGCGCACGGAGCTCAACCCCACCGGCGTCATCGATCAGCTCCGGCGGACTTTCCGCCGCGCGGACGGGCCCTAGAGGTTCAGGCGCCACAGTCAATCATGGACACGACCGACGGCGTTGATCGCCGCCCACCGCCGGGTGCCTGCTGTACCTGCGGAGCGAACGCCGTCGCGTAGAGCGACAAGCTCAGAACCATGCGGCTGCGGCCGGGCGGCGTACTCCATCACGACGGTCCGGTCCGCTTCCAGCAGTGGACGATCACCGGTGATCGCCACGTCGCGAACAGTGCGTGTGTGCTCAACGCGTGCGCATACGTCGCGGCACGGCGGGGCATCGGCGGGCACGCTGGAACACGAATCGCGATCTGACGTGGGATTTTGGGGCACTGGCCGGCACGCGGCGGCATCCAGGGACACGCGGTGATGGGGTTACAGGACGGATGCATACAGTAGCAATCGGACCCATGGCCATCCAGCGGAATTGCCCGGCTGTCATGCGCCGAGATCGAGCGCAAGATCCGCCCCGATGACGAGAGACGGTGGGGTTCGGGGTCCACTCCCCCCGCCGTAGTAGTCGACGTAGGCGGCGGATCACCCCCACGGGCGTGGGGAGGACCCAGCGATGTTCCGTGCGACTGCTGCCGTGGTCGGATAACCTCCACGGGCGTGGGGAGGACTGGCTCAAGATGGGCACCGCGACCATCCCCGCCGGATCACCCCCACGGGCGTGGGGAGGACCATCGACCGCAGACCTGGTCAACCTCAACATCCGGATCACCCCCACGTGCGTGGGGAGGACTCGATCCCAATTCCCCCGGCGCGGTTCTGGCGCGGATCACCGGGACGAGCACTAGCTGTCCCGATCATCGGCCCGCGAGACCTGGAACCCCAGGACCCGGACCGGGTCTCACGGAACCAGCGCCGATCAGTCTGGGATGCGGGCCACTTGCCGGGTCGACCAGAGCGGGAATGCTTCATGGTCGGGGACGGCCGAGCGCAGCGAGTCCCGTAGTTCAGCTATCTCAACTCCAGAGGCGGCAGTCCCCTCCGCGATCCGGCGACACGTCACGAAGTCGACGCCCCGTCGCCGCGCGAGGTCGATGAACGCCACCGCCCGGTTCGCGAGGTCCTCGGAGCTGATCAGCGCGCCGGACCCCCGCAGGCGCTCGGCCTTCTCGCGTTCGTAGTCAATCTCGGATGCTCCATGGGCCTCGCGCACGACGTCCTCGGCTTCAGCCAATGAACGCGTCGCGACGAGAAGCCCAGCCAGAACGCTGCCCTCGATCACGGCCCGGAGATCCGCGATGTACACGTCCCGGCTGTCGTCGGTGAGTTCGACGGTCACCTCCTCTCCCCGGATCTCCGCGGTTCCCCGATAGCCGAGCGCCGCCGCGGCCAGGAGTGCGGTCGCCTCCGTCGGGTGCCACGCCAGACTCTCGAGTATCGCGTCGGCGTCGCGGCGGCCCAGCGACGCTTCCCACCGGCCGCCGAGACCGTGGATCCGCTCCACAACGGCGGCGGCCGGAAGCTCACCATCCAGCCCGGGTCCGGCCACGACCACCTCGGCGGTCACCTCCAGCGCCGAGCACGCGGCGAGGACGAGCGCGTCGGCCAGCGGGCTCGTAACCTCGCGCTCGTCGCCTCGCGCGACCAGGTCCCCGCCGATGTCGACGAGCCGCACCACGTCGATGTCCGCGAGCTCGACGACCTCCGCGATCTGGTCCCGCAGCCCGGCCGCGCCTCGGGTCGGATCCAGGAGCAGGACCGGAGTCGCCACCGAGCCCGCGAGGCGCGGAAGCATAGATCGGCTCGGCGGCTTGACAGCGGTGGCCGCCACGATCTGGGCGTTGTAGCGGCCCACGGACCGCAGGCCGGTGAACTCGCTCGCGCTGCGCGGGCCGGGAAGCGGGTCGACCCGCAGCCGCTCCCAGGCGTAGGTGAAGATCGCCGCGTCCACGCCCTCGTGTCCTGAGGCGCCGACCATCACCGCGCCGAGCGCGTCGCCGCCTCCGCCGGCGGCGATCACCAGACGTCTCATGGAGACAACCTTAGATCCCAGAGCTGACATAGTGTGGCCAGTGGCATTAGCCACCGCCCGAGGGAGCGCGACCGTGCCCGATCTCCAGCAGGTGCTGCCGAAGTACCTGCAGATCGCCAATCACATCCGGGATCAGATCCTGCGTGGTGATCTCCGACCCGGCGCGGAGGTCCCGTCCGAGCGAACCATCGCCGTCGACTGGCGGGTCAGCCGACCGACGGCGGCCAAAGCCCTGGAAGCCCTCCGGAGTCAGGGCCTGGTCGAGTCACGGCGGGGATCCGGCAGCTACGTCGCCGACCAGCTGGGCATCCACCGGCGTGCCCGGGAGCGCTACGGCCGCCAGCGCGAGACCGGGGCGATCTACCCGCCGAACGAGTGGGCCCGGATCGTGACGGCGGAGATCGTACGGACGCCGGAACGGGTCCGAACCGCCCTCGGCGACGACACCATCCGGGCCATCCGGCGTCATCGGATCATCCACGACGAGGATGGCCCTATCGAGGTGTCGACCTCCTGGATCCCGGCCGTGATCGCCGAAGCCGCGCCCCGCCTCCTCCAGACCGATCGGATCCGCGAAGGCACGCTGGCCTACATCGCGGGCGTCACCGGCACGCGCGCCCGGCTGGCCCGCGACCGTGTCACCACCCGCTTCGCGACCGACATCGAGACCACCGAACTCAACCTCGGCGACGGACCGCACCCGGTCCTCGAGGTCCAGCACGTGGTCTTCAACGAGGCGCACCGGCCGCTGGAGTTCACCGAGGCCGTCTACCCGCCCGGGCGCTGGGCCATGGAGCACGAATATCCCGTAAGTCACTAGCCGAAGCCATGGTCGGGCCCCCGCGTCTGGCGGCTGGGGGCTGGCCTATGCCACTATGATTCTAAGTGGCATAGGCCACTGCGGTAGGTGGCGAGAGAGGCGGACAGTCCATGAGGCCCAGATGGTGACGGCGACCTCGACCGACGGCCCGGCCGCGGTGCTCCAGGCCTCGGACCCACCAGCTGAGCTGGTCTGTGTCTCGGTACTCGGGCTGACGCGCGTCAGCCGCGCCGGCCAGGCATTCGACAGGGTCGACTGGCTGAGCGGCCGAGGAGCACGGGTCGCGGCCCTGAGCGCCCGCCACGGACGGCGGGTTCGTCTGCTCTCGCCGCCGGTGGGCCAAGACCGCGATGGGACGTCAGCTCTCGCCGAACTCCGGCGAGCCGGCGTGATCAACTGCGTCGGCGCGGCGCCAGGCGTCGTCACGCCACGGCGGGACGTGTGGATCACGGGCACGGGTCACGTCGAGGTGGTCGACGGACACGCGCCAGCACTCGAGCACCTCTGTGGCCTCGACCTGTCGCCGCTGGCCGGCGCGGCCCAGGTCATTCTGGACGTCGACGCCCAGACCTCCCCCCTAGCCGTCCGGGTGCTGCAGTCGCTCGCCGGCAGCCAGGAGCGCGGGCACTGGCCCGCCGTCGCCCTGTCCTTCGGCGGCGACCGGCCGCCGCCGACCGTGGTGACGGCCGCGCGCCGGGTCAAACCCGTGCTCGTGCATACGAGCCTCCCCATCAGTCGGCCGGATCGGGCGCGCGCCCTCGCCAGACTCCTGGTCGAGGTGACCGGCGCCGAGCTCGCGATCGTCACCCACGGTGGGACCGGGGTGGCGATGTTCCTGCCGGGCGGTGAGGTCCTCGAGCCGGAAGTGCCTGCCGGGCTGGACGAGGCGGACGGCCTGGCCACCGGGCTGATCACTACGGCCCTCGCGCGGATCCATGACGCCCGCTGGCGGACGCATCCACGGCCCGGTCCCGGCCACCACACCGTCCCACGGCGTCCTATCAGGCCCGCGGAGGTAACCCGCAGGTCGCTGCTACGTGCCATTCCGTGAGTACCACGACGACGTTCAGCTCATTCCACGACGCCTACCTCGCCATACTTCGCGAAGTCAGAAGCCGGCCGCTCAACGTCATCGACGCGCGGGGGCGGTGGTCGCGGGAGATCCCCAACGTCTCCTTTGTCCTCACGAATCCGGTCGAACGTATTCCCTTCCTGGAATCCCGGCGGCCCGACATCGCGCTATGCGTGGCCGCCAGCCTTGGCATGCTCGAGAGCCGAAACGACACCGCGGTCATCAATCACTATCACCCGGGCCGGAACGCTTCCACAAACATTACGAGTAGCCGCGAGGACGCGGCGTACATAATTCAGTTGGGCAGCCTCGACCCGGGCACGAACAGCAACTCCGTGGAGGCCATCATCGCCATGATGGCCGACGACCCGCGCACCGAAGCAGCGATCATCCCCATCATCGGACCGGACACCCCAGGACGAATACCTTCTCGAGCCGCCGACCATCCATCCTCAATACAGTTCCTCCACCGCGACGACCGGCTGCACTGCGTCGTCCAGATACACACCGAGGACGCCTACGTCCAGCTACCCCGGTCCGTGTTCTCCTGCACGCTGATTCAGGAGTACGTGGCCCGACGGCTCGGGGTCGCCGTCGGCGCCTACAGACATCATGTCGACTCACTCCACGTCCAGGAGCGCGACACATACCATCTCGCGGAAGCCATTCGAGAGGTGACCCGCTGGGGCTACACACCGCCGGCATTCACGCTGCCGGCAATGCCCACTGACGCGAGAAACGGGCTGGCCACCGCGCTGCTGTGGGAGCACCAGCTCCGCACCAATCAACGCGCCACCGCACCGAGCGACCCGGAGTTGCGCGGGATCGATCCGTACTGGCGGAACATCATCCTGCTGCTCGAGATTGACCGGCAGGTAAAAATCCACCAAAATAGGATCTTTGATGCAGGCGTCTTTCAGGCGCTGCATCCGGCCTACCGGTGGCTGGTAGCCCACGACTGGCCGGCCAGGCTACCGCCCTATCTCCGGTGACGGACGCGCCCTCGGCGCATACTCGCGGCGGCGCCCGGCGCCGAGCGCTGCCTGTCTTGGTGCCAGTCAACCTGGATCGCCTTGCGCAACCTCGCGCCGTGGCAGCGACGTCGATGGGCCTACATGTCCTCGTAGCGATCGACGTACACGGTCGGCGGCTGGTCGCCGAAGATCCGTTTGGTCCGTTCTCGCTCGGCCTCGTCGGTGCGCCGGCGCGCCTCCGCCCACTTCTCCGGCGAGATGCTCATCAGCTCCTCGACCTCGGCGTCATCATCCGCGTCAGCTAGCCCGTCTGTGTCCTCGGGCTCCTCTGGCGGCTTCGGGGATTCAGTACTGGTCACGGTGCACTCCTCCTGCCGTAGAGCTCGGATGGCCCACCGGCCTCCGGGTCGATGGCCGCCTTCGTCTGGAAGGCGTCGTACGCGTCTTCGTCGATGACGCGGATCTCTCCAGCGCGCGCCCGGGCGATCAGTCGCGGCTCCGGGCCATTCGTGTCGAACAACCTCGCCTTGTCCACAATCGCCGCATAGCGCTCGAAGCCGGCCGAGAATCCCCGGTGCGCTTCCAGCTGCCGGTCCACGGGCACATACCGGCCCGAGTGTTCCGCGCGGGAGGCCGCCCGCTCGACCGCGACCTCCGGGTCGGCCGTCACGCCCCACAGGTTCACCTCATACCCGCGATCCTTCGCGTCCTGGAGCACGCGCGTCGACTTGTCGGGGTTGCCGAGCGTCACGTCGTAGACGATGTTAAGCCGACGGTCCATCGCTTCGGACAGCACGCTTTTGGCAACCTGACTGCTCTCCTCGTGCACGACGTCGGCCGCGCGAGAGTCGCCGGCCCGAACCACCTCGCCGAACTCGGGGATCAGCTCCTTCACCCCGTCTGGGTCGAGCCGCACGGCGTTGTCCGTCGACACCCGGCCGTCCAGAACCAGATAGTCCAGGACCGCCCCCTTACCCGAGGCCCCGCCGCCGCCCATCACATCCAGCTTCGGCGGCCCATCCGTCGGCGGCCGAGCGTCGCCGATCACGCGCGCCACCAAGCCCTGGCGAAACGCGACTCGCTCGGGTGTGTTGATCGTGTTGGTCTCGCGGAGCAGCGGATGCCCGTCGGGCAGCGTCCGGGGTGGCGTCGGCACCCGCCAACGATCATGGGAAGCCCGCTCGACCCTTATGCCATCGTCCCCACGATCCGGTTGCGCCGGCGGATCGAGGAGCGCGGCCTTCGCCTCGACCGCGACGTCGGCGGCGCCACGGGTCGCCCTGCTGACGCGGTCGTCCGGGGGCGCGCTCTGCTGCTCCGGCCGGTCTGTCGCGCCGTCGCCCGGTCGCGCCTCACGGCCGGGGTCGGCCCGCGGCCTGGTTAACGCGTCGAGCAGGTCCGCCTTCGCGTTCAGGTCGGTCGGTCGAGGGGGCGGAAGCCCGCCCGGCTGCTCGAAGGGATCGCGCAGCTCGCGGGGAGTCATGCGGCCTGAGTCCGGGGCACGGGACACTCCTTGGCGCTCTGCCGTGAAGATTCGAATCTAGCCCCTCCGGGTCGCGATCGTGCACGAATGGCCACGCATCGCGCAGACGGGCCTCGCCGAATGATCCAGCCCTCGGCTGTGCTTCAGACACTCTGGTTCGGCGTCAAACAACCCACGGTCGATCGCCCTGCTGACGTCGTGCGACGGATCACCCCCACGGGCGTGGGGAGGACTCACCATCAACGACATCGACCTGTGCATGGGCCGGATCACCCCCACGGGCGTGGGGAGGACGCCGACGCCCCCGCTAGTGCCGCAATCGGCATATCGGATCACCCCCACGGGCGTGGGGAGGGAGGACCACCGCGACGTCGCGGAACTTGATGGTGTCCACGGATCACCCCCACGGGCGTGGGGAGGACGTCTGTTCGACGCCGTCCACGACGATCCGCCGCGGATCACCCCCACGGGCGTGGGGAGGACTCAGCCGTCACCAGCACCATCGGTCTGGTGAGCGGATCACCCCCACGGGCGTGGGGAGGACCGGGATGCCCCGGGCCCGGGCAGCCCGGGCGGCGGATCACCCCCACGGGCGTGGGGAGGACCGCCGCGCCAGCGCGGGTCTGGACGGCCCTGGCGGATCACCCCCACGGGCGTGGGGAGGACCGGGGCGTGCCGGCTGGTGCCGGTCGCTGCTGCGGATCACCCCCACGGGCGTGGGGAGGACGCGGCGCCGCGTGTCAGCGCCTCGACCGCCGCCGGATCACCCCCACGGGCGTGGGGAGGACGTGACGGTCAGGATCAGCACCCCGCGCCCCACCGGATCACCCCCACGGGCGTGGGGAGGACGCGGGTCAGGGCCGGCGCGGCGTCCTCCGCTCAGGATCACCCCCACGGGCGTGGGGAGGACTTGGCCCGAGCTGCGGATCCGGGGCCGGCGCATGGATCACCCCCACGGGCGTGGGGAGGACGGCCAGGCGCGCCCGTTGGGCGGCGCGGCCGTCGGATCACCCCCACGGGCGTGGGGAGGACTTGAACCCGGAGGTCACCGTCATAACCTCGAACGGATCACCCCCACGGGCGTGGGGAGGACGTCGTCACCCGCTACGCCGAGTCCGGGACGGCCGGATCACCCCCACGGGCGTGGGGAGGACGATCGTCCGGTGTCGGCGCGCGATGTCGGCGTCGGATCACCCCCACGGGCGTGGGGAGGACGGGTGCCGACTCCCGCAACTCCCGACGCGCGGCGGATCACCCCCACGGGCGTGGGGAGGACCGGATGGCTCGCAGCAGTCGCTTGGCCTTCTTCGGATCACCCCCACGGGCGTGGGGAGGACTGTGAACCTCCAGAATGGGAATCGACGGTCAACGGATCACCCCCACGGGCGTGGGGAGGACGGACTGTCCACGGATACCGATGTCCCGAATGACGGATCACCCCCACGGGCGTGGGGAGGACCCTACGAGGACGGCGAGCGGCTCTCCATCGTCCGGATCACCCCCACGGGCGTGGGGAGGACCGGGCCGCCCGGGCCGGCCGCCCGGGCGGCCCGGGATCACCCCCACGGGCGTGGGGAGGACCCGGCGTCATGGCCGTGGCGATCGTTGACCGGCGGATCACCCCCACGGGCGTGGGGAGGACGCGCCTCCGGATGCGCGGCGACCCCGTTGTGACGGATCACCCCCACGGGCGTGGGGAGGACACCGGTTACACGCTCGCGACAGTCCGCACGCACGGATCACCCCCACGGGCGTGGGGAGGACCGGTAAAAGCTCTCTTCTCCGGCTTATCATCGCGGATCACCCCCACGGGCGTGGGGAGGACACTTTCTGACCTGGGCTTTTAGGGAGCCCCCGGCGTCTGTTGTGGTTGGAGTCCGATGAGCTGGAGGCCGTCGAAGGCGAGGACGTGACGACGGCGCTCGCCCGCGGTGCGAATCTGGAAGCCCTGTTCGGTTTCGGCGGGGTAGATGCAGACGGCGGCTCCGTCGTCGACGGTCGCGGCGACGGCGTTCCAGAGCTCGTCGCGGACGCGGGCGGAGACGGTGCCAACGTACAGGCCGGCCTTCGGCTCGATGAGCCAGCGGGTCAACGCGCCGCGGACGTGGTCGGGAACGGCGGTGGTCGCGATGACGATCATTGTTGCCATGGGTCGCCCAGGTTCACGATGACGTCGTCGCCGACGAGGTCGTCCAGACCGTCAGCATCTTGGTTCCCGCCGTCGACAACGGGCTCGACAGCGGCGCCGTAGTTGACGCCGGCGGGGACGGATCCGAGCTGGGGGTCCCACAGGTCGACCATGGGAACCACGGCGCGGTCTCCGGCATCGTCGTCGCCCGGTTCACGGTCGAGGTCGAGGAACCGTTGGATGTCACGGACGATCGTCGGGAGCAGCCGGATGAGGCGGAACTCCTCGCGGAGTCGGAGTCGGGCGGCCTGCTCGGGTTTCGGGTCGGCGTGGAGAGCGAACGCGAGCGGGATGGTGACCCGTGCCTTGTAGAGGTCCGCGACGTCGTACACGAAGGCGAGCTGGGTGCCCTGGTGAACGAAGCCGAGCGCGGGTGAGCACCCGAGCGCGCAGATCGCGGCATGGACGACGCCGTAGAGGCAGGTGTTCGCGGCGGACAGGGCGAGGTTGACCGGGTCCTGGCTGTCCCAGGCGGCCGGGTCGTAGTTGCGGCGGAAGCGCGGCACGCGGTGTTTCTGCGCGAGCAGCTTGTAGAGCGCTTTGACGCGCTGGCCTTCCATGCCGCGCAGCTGGGCGATGGTGGTGCCTGCGGGGACATCGATGGCGAACCGGGCCCGGTACATGCGGCTGGCGACCTCGGTGCGGCGTTCGTCGTCGGCCCAGTTGCGGGCCTGTTTCTCCAGCCAGGTGGTAGTGAGGGTGGCGGGCGCGATGGAGGCGTAGGCACGGACCCCGCCGGCCCCGACGCAGACGACGCTGGTCGCGTGACGGGCGAGGGTCGCCAGCGCCGGCTGGGTGATCGAGGTGCCCGGGCCGAGGAGCAGGCAGGACAGGGCGGCGGTCGGAAGGTAGACCTGCTCGGTTCCGCGCGGGCTGTCGACGGAGGCCAGGACTCCAGTATCGTCCTGGCTAATCCGGACCGACTCAAGGTAGAGGAACGACAGGGAGTCGGCGACCCGGGGCAGCATGGTGAGGGTCGGGCGGCCGAGGCGCTGTTTCGCGCTCGTGGCCGCCCGGGGCACGCTCACCGGCTGGCCTGGATTGCGAGGCTGAGCAGGCCGGCTCCGTAGGTCTTGGCCCGTCCGACGCCGTCGAGGACAGCTTGGCGGACGGCGTCGGAGTCGGTGACGACTGCCAGACCGTCGAAGCGGGTCAGGGCGTGGCGGACCCGCCGGCCCGCCCGCGCGCCGGTGGCGTCGTCGAGCGGGCTGGCGACCAGCGAGCGCAGGGCCAGGCCGCGGTGGGCCGCGCGGTCGGCCCACCAGCCATCGGCGTCCGCGCCCCGCAGCGGGATGATCTTCCCGGCCTTCTCGCCCGCTCCCCTGCCGCCGCGTTTCGTCGTGTTCGCGGCCAGCCGGTAGTGCACGACAGTGCCGGCGGTGAGGCGCTCGAGCAGCGGGGTCAGTTTTCGGACGTCGGCTCGTGCATACCCGGCGGGCAGCCGGTGGGTGTCGGGCTCGAGGCGGGACTGGACCAGCAGCCGGGTGCCGGCCCGGCCTCGGTCGATGCGGTAGAGCAGACCCGCCACGGCGCGGGCGTCGGGGCCGAGGCCGTCGGGGACGAGGAGCATGAGCGTCTTGTGGAGCTGCTCGGCGTCGGCGAGAGCATGGCGGACCTCGCGGCGCCGCTCGTCGGGGATGATCTGGATCAGCCAGGCGGTCACCGCTCCCCCTGCCCGTCGCGCATGTACCGGCAGAGCGCCTCGTGGTACTCGCGGCCGGGCCGGCATTCCAGGCTGGCCGGCAGGTCGACCGGCTCCCGGTAGACCGACCGGCGCTGGTAGCGGCGATCGAGCGGGGCGAAGCTGGCCGGGACGTCGTACAGGTCGGTGATCTCCGTCCGTTCGGCCGGCCGTTCGCCGATCAGGTCGACGGTCACCCGCTCCCGGTCGGCGGCGCGCAGGGGACGCGGTCGGCGGGGTAGGGGGACGCGGCGCAGCTCCGCCTCCGGGTCCTCGACGCCGCGGCGTAGGAGCAGCGGCTCGTCCGGCGGGCAGGAGCGGCGGCCGAGGTAGAGCTGCCAGTGCGGGGAGAGCAGGGCCAGGCCGATCTCGTCGAGCAGCGAGCCGGGCCCGCTGACCGCGACGGTGAACACCGCGTCGGCGAGGTAGCGTCGGCGGCTGACCATGGTGCCGGTGTCTCCCGGCCGGTGTTTGCCCTCGGCGGTTGGGACGGTTCGGGCGGCGGGCAGGCCGCCGCCGACGGTGTGGAAGTCGGTGAGCAGCACGCCGGGCGCGTCGACCCGGACCGTCAGCTCCAGCTCGGCGAACCGGGTCAGCGGGGCGCGGCGGGGCTGGCCCAGCGCGCAGGCGAACAGGCCGACCAGCCCGGATCGGGTGGGGAAGCCGACGGTGTCCCGCTCCGCGAACGCGCTGTGTTCACCCCACGACTGCAACGGGCCGGCCAGGCGCAGGACGAGACCGCTCACGCCGACGCCTCCGCCAGCTCCTCGTGGTAGGCGGCACCGAGAGCCGCGTTGATCAGTTCGCCGTAGGAGGCCCGGTAGTCGCCGAGGCCCTTGCGAGGCTCCTCGTCGATCGAGGCGTGACCGTGCAGCACGACACCGCTGCCGCCGTGGACGTCCCAGACGCGGTGCAGACCGCCGGCGTAGGAGGCCAGCGCGTCGCGGGCCGGCTCGCCGTGGCCGCCGTCCAACCCGGGCGCGACCGGCCGCTCGAACGCTGCCGCCAGCGACATCGGCCGGTCCGCCCGCACCGCGATGTACACCAGCTCCGGCGGCGTGTTCGGCGCGGTCGCGGTCCGCTTCCCCGAGGGCAGGGCGGAGAGGAACGCCCGCAGGAAATGGTCGGTCAGCTCGCGGGCCGTCGCCACGTCGTGGTCGAGGTTGGCCGCGAGCCCGGCCAGGTCGATGCTGGCGTACCGGTAGAACACGCCGGCGGAGAACTCGCCCGCGTTCATGTGACCGCTGCCGAAATCGTCCACCGAGGGGATGTCGTCCACCGCGGTGAAGAAGTCGACTTCCGGGTCGGTGCCGTGCACGGTGAAGGCGTGGGCGACCTGGACGGCACCGTCGACCTTGCCGCCGGGCAGTTCCGCGAGCATCCGACCGAACAGGTTGATCGTGCCGTTCCGGCTCGAGAGGATCGCCGCGACCGCGTCAACCGGCAGCACCGCGACCTGCTTCTTCTTCGTCTGCTCCTTCGTCTGCTCCGCCTCCAGGGCGGAGCGGTGGTCGGCGGCCAGCGCGGCGAGCTCATCGAGGCCGGCCGCCGGCAGGTAGAGCAGCACCGAGGAGATGTCGTTCTTGTCGCGGTCCTTCTCCGTCTTGATGCCGCTCTTCCCCGCCGACATCAGCACCTGCTTGCCCGCGTAGGTGGCGAGCTCGGCGGGCCAGCCGGCGGCGGTCAGCCGGCGGGCGACCTCGGTCACGATCCGCCGGGTCCGCACCGCCGGATCACCCAGCTCGGATTCGACCTCGAGCCGGACCTGCCGCTTCCAGCACTGTGACGACACGCGGGTCCGGCCGGTCCCGCCGTAGACAACGGTTTTCGGCGCGCCGAGATCGTCCCGGTTCAGGTTCGCGTACGGGATGGTCTGGAGCAGGTGGACGTCCAGGAACTTCGGGGTCATGACAGCTCGCTTTCCACGTCGGAATTCGAATCGGAGGAGGGTTCCGCGTTCCCGGCGCTGTCCGCGCCGCCGTCGCGGGGAAGTCGGACCATGCCGTAGAACGACCGCAGCCACGTCTTCGCGACCTGGTCGGCGCTACTCCCCCACTGGGCGAGATCGACGGTCAGCCGCACCCAGTCGATATCCATGTCGGTTGATCGCAGGTGGCGGGCCAGCCGTGGCAGATGCCGGTGGAGGCCGTCGACATCCTGGCGGCACAGCAGCCGCAGCCGGGGCTCGAACGTCCGGTAAAGAGCTTCCCGCTCCCGCTCCGGCCGGCGGTTGATTGCCTCGGCGAGGCAGCGGCCCAGGTTCCGTCCGCGGGACCCGGCCGGCTGTTCAGGCGTTCCGTCCGGTCCAGCGCCGGGGGACGACGGTGCGGGATCTGATCCTTCCGGGCTGGTCTCGACCGGGTCAGGAGCCGCCGACGCTTCGCCATCACCAGCGGATTCGGCCGTCGGGTCGAGCGCCCGACCGGCGGCGACGTGCTCGTCGCGGGCGTCCCGGGGCTGCGCGGCGATCAGCGCGGCGACCGCGTAGAAGGCCCGCTCGATCCCCTCGACCTGCCGACGCATTCCCGGCGACATCCCGCCCTCGGCCGGGTCCGGCAGGAAGCCCAGGCTTGGCGCGACGATTCGGTGAGCTCCCGCCGCCGCTGGATCCGCCGGCGACTTTCCCACCGTCCGGCGCAGCGCCGCCCGGTCGCCGGGAACGGTCAACGTGCGCGACGCCGCGGCCACCAAACGGTAGGCCGGACCGATCAGCGTGGCCCAGCTCGACAGCGAGTCCGCCCGGTGACGATCCCGAAGACTTCCATCCGCCGCGTCCTCGACCGGCGCCGTGGCCTCCCCCGCCGTCATACGCCTCCTCCATTCCCCACCCCGCCGGCAGGCTGGGCGTTCCGGTTACCCACAGCCGGCGCGGTCGCGGGTCCGGCCGCCGTTCCGACGCGCGGCCGGAGCCTGGCCCGGACCCGATAACGATTCCGGGCCAGCGCCCGGATCATCCGGACGTGAACACGCGCCCCGATCTGCTCGGCGATCTCGTCGTAGACCCGGAGAGCCAAGTCAGGAAAGCCGTCCGCCAGCTCGGCGAATCGATCGTCCTTAGTAGATAGTTCAGCCTCGTCCAGCGCCCGCCAGAACAGCCGCTCCGCGGCCGGCCAATACCGGCCTTCCGCCGCGGCCACCCACGGACCGATGTCACCGTCGAGCCGAGACGGCCCGCGTATCCCGTCATCGGCGGGATCCGCCTGTAGGGCCCACGCCGCCTTCAACGCCCGAACAAGATCGAGGCCGGCCTGCTCGGCCGCGTCACGCAACCGGCCGATCCCGACCACGAAATCCGCGTCCCGCTCCCGCAGCCAGCGCAGAACCCCCGGCGTCGTCTGGCTGAAGAACTGCTTGTCGCGGGTCTGGCCGTCCTGGTCGAACCCGAAAACCCGCACGCCCAGATGACCGAGCACATCACCCGGCAGATACTTGGCCGCCGCAATCACAGTCGGCTGGTGACGCTCATCAGCATTGCCCTCACGCAGGAGAGCGTCCAGATCACGCCACAGCGCCCGAGACACACTGGCCGGACGCGGATAGACGTCGCCCTTCTTGCTCGTCTGATAGATGAGATACGGGTCCTCGACCGGCGGGATCTTCTCCCGCCAGGCCCACGTCAACGTGGCATCCACGACGGTCTCCCCCGCCGAGTCCGGCACCAGCAGTACCGCGTGCTGGAAACGCCCCGTCAGCCGCCGGGACAGCCCCCGCAGCGGCACCGGCCCGCGCAGCGGATCAGGAAGTTCCGCCGATTCCCACGGCGCGACGTCAGGCAACGAGTCGCGGTACGCATCCGCCCCGTCCGGAGTCGGAATACCGGCCACCAACGACTCGAACACCGTCCGGCCCACCGGATGACATGACAATCCGCCCCGTAGCGGCCCGGCGGTCACGTTCGCCTCCGACCGCGACCGCACCGTCCGGGTCGTGCACCGCCCCGATGGCCCGTAGTACAACGCCGCCAGCAAGTGCCACGCTGCCTCCCGGGCCGGGATCGGCTCCGGGCGCAGGTCGTGGTGATGGCCGAACCACACCTGGTTGCTGCCCGCCGCCCGGCCCATCACGATCCGATTCACACCGGAGGTAACCGCGCACTCCGCCCGTAGGCGAGGCTCCTGCAGCCACGGACGCTCGCGGTCGAACAGGTCGAAACGGCCCTCGTGCTGCGCGAAGTAACGGTCGATCTCCCGCTCGTCGAAGCGGCCCGCGCGCAGCAGTTCACGGCGGGCCGCGACGAATTCCGGTCCCGACAGGTCGCTGTCGTCAAGCCCGCTCACACGCCCGGCCAGCAGATAGAGGACCCGCCACAATCCAGCGGCCGCCGGCGCCAGCGGAAGGTCGACGTCCGTCAGCTCATGAGCGTGGACCAGCAGCTCACGAAAGCCGACATCACGCTCGACGCCCGTCGCGCGAACAGGTATCCAATCACATTCCCGCAGGTCAAAGCGCCCAGCGCTCACCACTGCCTGCTCACCAGCAACCCCCAATACTCGGCGACAATGCCGCAACCGCGACCAGATCCTCAAAGATCAGCATCCAGGGCGGAGCTTAGCGACCCGGTACGACAGCTTTCCCCAACTGCCCCCTGCGCCAGGCGACGAGGACCTAGCGCAGATTCCGAGCCAACGCGGCGAGGACAACGAGAATCGCCAAAAAGATCAACAAGGCCACGACACCGAGACAGCCCGCCAAAACGATCAACCCGATGCTCATCGGTCACTATGCCCCGTTCTCACGTTCGCGAGCAGATCGCTCACCGTCGGACACAACCGTACCATGACTGACAAAGAGTTCTGTCTAGGCTTTACGACGCCACTAGCGTCGACCGCGATCTTGGATGACGTCACCCGCCAACGCCGTGGCTGCGCGGGTGGCCGGCCGCCGATGTTCGACCGGGAGCACTACAAGGCCGCCACGCAGCCGGGGCAAGCCGCACTGGGCACCGGGCCTTGGCCACCCGCTACGACATGCTCACCGTGCGCTGCACGGCCATAGTCCACGTCGCCATGATCGGCGAGCCACTGTGACCACCGCGCGGGCTGTCATGCTGAACCGGTCACCGCTCGGCACGAACAGGGAGCAGGGCTAAGGCCGCCGCGCTACCGCGCGGACAGCGAGAACGGCGACCATGTCGACGGCCCCACCGCAGGTCCTGACCCGGCTGATCGCCAGCCTCGATCAGAACGCCGACATGTTCGTCGTGCACAGCCCAATGAGGACGACGCGGTCTGGTTCGCCTCCGTGGCCCGCTCGACTCCAACCCCTTCGAGGTCGAACGCCGCGACCAGCCCACCAGCGAACACGACACAGCGACCGCCGTGACCAACCCCGCCACGATCGCCCATGGCCTCACGACCTGGATGCTCAGCAGTGATCATCAAGACCGGCCATCCAGCTCAACCGACTTCTAAAACACGTCCTGGGAATGGACGCCGCCGGAGCCGGAAGACGGTCGGATAGACACGCTGTCCAGCAGGACCGCACTGCCCGGCGATGCTGTTCCAGACCCAACAAGATCCGGATCGTCGTGGCACTCTGTACGCTGTCAGCGGTGCTCCCCACACGCGTGGGGATGTTCCGCTGCGCGTCATCCAGCCCGAGCTGCACAGGTCCCCACGCCCGTGGGGGTGATCCGGAGTTGTGTCTGGGCAGTTGGCCAGAACGCAGCACCCTCCCCACGCCCGTGGGGGCAAATCCTGGCGTGGCCTTCAGCCAACGAGGCCGAGGGCCACGTCCAGATAGAAAACGTGGCCGCGAAGGACGGCCGGGTAGACCCGCCCGTCGGCGTCGACGGGATGAGTCAGGAGCTGGATGTCGCTCAGCGCGGCCTGGTCAGCCCAGGCCGGCGGCGGGGCGGTCCGGGCGGGATCGTCTCGGCGCCAGTCCCCGTCGCTGAGCGGGAGGCTCTCGCCGAGCAGGGACCGCAGCTGCGCGGCCGTGAAGCGTCCGTCGGGTCCGTTGCCGCGCTCGGGCAGCGGTATGCCGCGGGCCCGGTCGAGCCAGCGGGCACCGTCGGCGTCCTGGTAACAGCAGATGACCCGGAACGCGTCGGCTCCGAGCCGCGTCGACACCCGGTCCTCGTCGATCTCCCGCTTTGTCAGCGGCTCCAGATCCAATAGCGCGGAGGGCGGCTCGACCGCGGCCATCTCGGCGATGCTGGCCATGGCCTCGTTGGTCATGAGCCGCTTCACCTCATCCTCGGGCGGGTCAGCGCCGAAGGACTCGTCGTAGACCTCCTCGACCAGCGGCTGGATGTCGCCGGGAATCGCCACCGGCTCCGGGGCTCGGCGGACAAGCAGTTCAGCGGTCCGCCGCAGCAGCGAGCGGTCGTAGACTGCCGTCCATCCTCGCGGCAGCGTGAGCATGCCTTCGGGATCACGGGGAACAAGGACGGCCAGCCGCGGGCCGCTCCGGGCCCAGTCGGGGCGCAGGCCGGCCTGATCGACCTGCCGGTGGCGCTGGCACCGGCCGGCGCGCTGCAGCAGCTGCGCGATCGGCGCCAGATCGCTGACGACAAGGTCGAAGTCGAGGTCCAGGGACTGCTCCGCGACCTGGGTCGCGACGAGAATCGCCGCCCGCGGCCGTCCCTCGACACCGCGACCGAACTCCTTGATCGCGGCCGAAGTTCGTGTCTCCCGCTCCCGGGCCGGCATCCGCGCGTGCAACAGGCCCAGCGCCACGTCCGAATCGGCGTTCGCGGCCAGCCACGCCCGCAGCTCCAGGTACGTCCGCTGCGCGGCCGCGACCGTGGTGCATACGACCATCGCCGTCCCGTGACCGGTGACGATCGGCGCCAGCAGCCGGCGCAGGGCAGGCATCCGATCGACACCATCTCCCTTGGGATCGACGGTCACGTCGGACGCGGCCGTGGTGAGCGGCCCGGGCTCCGCCCGAACCGCCACGTCGACCAGGTCAACCGCGAGCCGCGCCTCACGCACCTCGAACGAACGCCGCGTGACCATGCCGGTGGCCGCGTCCGCGTAAACCCAGCCGGGATACTCCACCGCCAGCCGCTCGCGGACCCGCTTGCCCCGCGCCCCGAACAGATAGGCCCGGACCATCCGGTCCGCCGTGTGCGCGGGCAGCGTCGCGGACAACAGCACCACCGGGACACCGAACGCGCCGAGCCAGGTCAGCAGCCGACACAGCAGGTGCTGCATGTAGGTGTCGTAGGCGTGGACCTCGTCCACGACCAGCACCTTGCCGGCCAGGCCGAGCATCCGCAGCACGTTGTGTCGCACCGGCAGAACCGTCAGCAGAGCCTGGTCGACCGTGCCGATCGCCAGCGGAGCGAGCAGGCCCCGTTTCCGGCCCCGCAGCCACGCCGTGGCCGCCGTCCGCGACCCGGCCGCCGCCTCATCAAGGCCGGAGCCCCCGCCCCCGGTCAGAACCCGCCCTCCCCTCGGCTGCGCGGTGTAGGCGGCGTTCAGAAAAGCCAGCGAATGCAGCAACGCTACCGCCGCGCTAGCATCCGCGACGACCCGCCGCTCCGAGTACGCCCGGGCGCGCGCATACATCTGATCGGACGTTGCCATCGTCGGCAACGTGAAGAACATTCCCTCGGCACCCGCCGCCGTACCCATCAACCGCGCCGCATGGAACGCCGTCTCAGTCTTCCCCAACCCCATCGGGGCCATCACCAACAGCAGACCCGCGCCGTCCACCAGCGCCGGCAACTCCTCGGCCACCGACCGCTGGAGAGCGTTCGGCGGGAACTCCGGAAACTCCTCCTCGTAGGAGCCGTCCTTCAGCCGTAGGCGGCCCAGCCCGGCCTCCCCGACCAGGCCCACCACTCGCCCGGCGCTCTCCGCCCGATGCCGACGCAGCGCGTCCAGATCCGCGGTCAACGGGCCGTCATCGAGACGGGCTTGGAGGAAGTCCTCCTGGCTCACCAACCAGTCCGCGAGGATCACCAGCCCGCAGATGACCGCAGCGCCCGCGATCTTGACCTCCGCGGGCGGGGCCGGTGGATCGAACACCTCCCGCATCGACGCCGTCATCGCCCGACGCTGCCGATCCCACTCACCGCCACCGAGTTCCAGCACACCGACCCGGGCCGTCGCGTGCCTGGAATCCACCGCGTGGAAACAGCCGTGGTGACCACCCAGAATCTGCGCCACCAACGCGGCGGACGGGCCGGCGCCGAGATCCGTCGTGTAACCCAGCTCGACAAGCACACCGTGAAGGAAGATGTGCGTCGCCCGGTCATGGCGATAGTCCGCGGCCCCCGCCATCGGATAGCGCTCGTCGACGCGGAACGCCTCCGGCACGGACAGCTGAAACGCCGCGGTCGCCTTACCGACGTCATGCAGCGCCGCCCAGAAAGCGACAAGCCGCCCCGCGTCCTCGACCGTGAGCCCCAGACTGGCCGCCACCAGCCGACGAACCGAGCTCGGCACGACCTCACGCCACAACACCTCGACGGCCGCGCCCGCGTCCAGCAGGTGCGCGACCAGCGGATACGCCCCCGGCAAGCCGCCGAACTTGCCCCACAATGCCAGGTCAACCGACAGTTGATTCGAAGCCACGTCGTCGCTCACCTGTTCCCCATTTGCCACCTCGGCGCAGGCTACTCGTTGCTCACAAGCAGACACACTGACAACCCGCCGTCGAGAGCAACCGACGCCGGCGACACCACGACCCAGGCCCGCTAGATTTCGACGATGACCGTCATCTCCCGCCTCATCACCATGATCCACTTCGACGATCAACATCGGCCGGAGAGCACGCCACCCGAACTTCGATCACAACAGACGCCGGGAGCTCCCTAAAAGCCCAGCTCAGAAAGTGTCCTCCCCACGCCCGTGGGGGTGATCCGCCGCGGGAGACGTAGCTTTTGACCGTGCCGACGTCCTCCCCACGCCCGTGGGGGTGATCCGGGCGGGGGTCAGAAGCGGGGGGCGCAGCCGCCGTCCTCCCCACGCCCGTGGGGGTGATCCGGCCCTCGAGATCCTCGCTCCGCACGCCCTGGAGGTCCTCCCCACGCCCGTGGGGGTGATCCCGCCCTCGGCTGGCTGTGACCGCCGCGACCGCTGTCCTCCCCACGCCCGTGGGGGTGATCCGCCATAGCCAGGGACCCGCTTGATCAGGTTAATGTCCTCCCCACGCCCGTGGGGGTGATCCGTGGCAGGTGTTGCACTCCCCGAGGGAGGCGGCGTCCTCCCCACGCCCGTGGGGGTGATCCGTTCCAGGCGGGTGCCGGGCGATGGAGCACCGAGTCCTCCCCACGCCCGTGGGGGTGATCCGCCCCGAGCACCCGGCCAACGCGGCCGCCGACCGTCCTCCCCACGCCCGTGGGGGTGATCCGGCGGGCCACCCCCCGTGGACAGCGTGGACAGCGTCCTCCCCACGCCCGTGGGGGTGATCCGCAGATGGAACACGCCGGCTACGACGATGCCGTGTCCTCCCCACGCCCGTGGGGGTGATCCGACGCGCCGGCTCAAGACGTACCGGCGCTTCTAGTCCTCCCCACGCCCGTGGGGGTGATCCGATGCAGCCGCCCCAGGCGCGGAACACAGGGCCGTCCTCCCCACGCCCGTGGGGGTGATCCGTTCGCCAGGTCCGCGCCGTCGACCCAGGGCAGGTCCTCCCCACGCCCGTGGGGGTGATCCGTCTGCCGGCTCGCGGTCCCCGTGCGCCCACCGTCCTCCCCACGCCCGTGGGGGTGATCCGCGTTGGCTCGAGCGGATGGCCGGAAACGGCATGTCCTCCCCACGCCCGTGGGGGTGATCCGTGACCCGACGCATCGTCCGCGCCGACCGGCACGTCCTCCCCACGCCCGTGGGGGTGATCCGTCATCCGGCAGGCCCGCGCCGACCTCGAACCCGTCCTCCCCACGCCCGTGGGGGTGATCCGCCGGTGGCGTCGCGCAGGCCGGCCAGGACACCGTCCTCCCCACGCCCGTGGGGGTGATCCGCTATTCGAGACGTACCGGCGCGGGTCGGCGTTGTCCTCCCCACGCCCGTGGGGGTGATCCGTACGTGGCCACCCTCGCCCACGCCGGCCTGTCGTCCTCCCCACGCCCGTGGGGGTGATCCGGCATACAACGACACCCTATCGACGGGGGAAACGTCCTCCCCACGCCCGTGGGGGTGATCCGGATGAGGCCGAGCGGGATGCGGCGGCTTTCAAGTCCTCCCCACGCCCGTGGGGGTGATCCGGTCCGGGTAGACAGTGCCGATGTTGAGCATCGGTCCTCCCCACGCCCGTGGGGGTGATCCGCAACGGGTGGCATAGGTGGCGTCAACAACAACGTCCTCCCCACGCCGGTGGGGGTGATCCGGGTGCTGACCAGCAGGGTTGTCACGTCGGCCTGTCCTCCCCACGCCCGTGGGGGTGATCCGGCCGGCGTCGGCATGATCATGGCGACGCAGTAGTCCTCCCCACGCCCGTGGGGGTGATCCGGTCGTCCAGGTCTGACTTGATCTCGTAGCCAGGTCCTCCCCACGCCCGTGGGGGTGATCCGCCGGCATCGGCGCTGGCTGGAGTGTCGTGGGCGTCCTCCCCACGCCCGTGGGGGTGATCCGACACAAGTGACAGAACCCCGGCGCGGGCGCCTGTCCTCCCCACGCCCGTGGGGGTGATCCGTTTGTCGCGGTGCGTGAGCCCCAGCGTCAGGAGTCCTCCCCACGCCCGTGGGGGTGATCCGCCCCCGGCGCGACGGTCCGGTGTCCAGCCACGGTCCTCCCCACGCCCGTGGGGGTGATCCGACCCTCGCCACCGCTCAAGACCTCTGGTGCGCGTCCTCCCCACGCCCGTGGGGGTGATCCTCGTCGGAGCCAGGTCCGGGGGGAGGCGCAGGGGTCCTCCCCACGCCCGTGGGGGTGATCCGCCGGCATCGCCGCGGCACTCACGGCCTGATCGGTCCTCCCCACGCCCGTGGGGGTGATCCGTAGATTCCCTTGATCGTCCGGGGGGCGCAGTCGTCCTCCCCACGCCCGTGGGGGTGATCCGTCGCCGATCCGTGCGAGTCGGCGCGGAACTCGGTCCTCCCCACGCCCGTGGGGGTGATCCGGCGCCCTGCGCGCGACGGTGCTCGTCCTGGTCGTCCTCCCCACGCCCGTGGGGGTGATCCCGGAGCCCCGATGTGGTGGTCGCTGTACGGCGGCAAGCCCGCCGCGCACGATCGGCGGGAGCGGGACGGTGATGCGGGTGGAGGTCGCGGCGCGCAGACGGCTAACCCGGGGCCCGACGCTGACCGTCTCGGTGCCGCCGAGCCGCTGGGCGATCCGGGCGACCTCCTTGGGCGTGAGCCGGGCAACGGTGGAGAGATAGACCCCCTGGTCCGGGTGCGGCTCCAGGGTGGCCAGATCCAGGAGGACGGTGGTGCCTCGGCGGCGAGCGCGGCCTTGGAGCGGCGCGGCGATCAGATTCCCGGGCCCGCCGGTCTCCAGCACATCCTGGGATGGAAAGAGACGGTCGTAGCTGGACAGGCTCATCCGTCCGCGCAGAGCTATCGCTTCCCGGAGCAGGCCGGTGCCGACCTGCCGGGCGAGCGCGGCGGGAACCGGCGCGGTGAAGAAGATCCAGGAGTGGGCGCCGAGCCCGGAGTGGGAGACTTCCAACGCCGCCGGTACACCCACCGCGCGGGCGGCTTTCAGGTAGGCCAGCGCGTCGAGCATCGCGGTCTGCCCGTCGAAGTCCGCCGCCAGCCAGCCACACCGGTCGCCGTCGAGCATGGGATACAGACCGAGTTCAATATCGCCGGACAGATGAACGGTGATCACTTCTTCGGTCAGCGGTAGGTATTCCCGCAGGGCCGGGGGCCGGTCCTTACGCCACCCGCCGCGCACCGCCGGCACCCATCCCGACCGTCCCGTCCGCGTGTTCTCCCAGCGAAGCGCGTAGGTGTCCCGACGCGCCGAGAACAGCGCGCCATAGAAGGCGACTTTCGCTCGCGGTGACGAAGCGCCGTCCACCGAGCCAGGCGCCGTGTCAAAGATCCCCGCCTGGGCCGGGCCGGGCGGACGAGCCTGCGACGGTGTCAGTTCCAGAAGCCGCAGGAGCCGGGCATTCTCCACCCGCAAAGCCTCGATCTGCCGACGCGCCGCCTCCAGTTCCTCACGCAGCCCGGCACCGTTGACGGCACCTGGGCTATGCGACTCCGAGGCTGACGGCGACACTCGCCTATCATTTCATGGCCGGCCCGTTATTCGGGCGTGCCGTCGCCTCGACCTCCGGTCATCTCCGTGCCGCGGGGGTGGCCTGGATAATCATGAGCGGCCAATCGATGTTCTTATCCGACTGGACTAATTCTGGACGCCTGCAACGCGGCATCCCAATCTTCGACTCGGACGGATCTCACGGAGAGTAAGACACTATCGAGACACAACTACCCATCGTAGTGGGCTTCCCGGGAGCCTCCGCGCCGCCCGCCGGAGTGCTCGCGGAGGCTCGTCGCGGTGCCGGACGAGCCCGGGTGTGGCGCGGGTGTGGCGGAAGCCGCCGGCCACCGGTGGTTTTCAGCGGCGGCCGGCGGCGACCATTTCGACGGAATGCCGTAACAGCAGGGGTTGGCGGTTGCCGGCGGGACTCAATGGCGATTACTTCGAGGATTATGAGTCCGCTGCTCTAACCGACTGAGCTACCGCCCCGCGCACGATCAACTCAACATGATCGTCACCACCACTGCCGTCCAACATCCCGGCGTACCAAGGATATCTGTCCGGCCGGCCGTCACGCGGGACCCCCTCCCCCGGTCCGCGCCGCCTCACTCGTCGGGCCTCCCGCAGCCGGGTGTGGCGCTGGGTGTGGCGGAACCCGCGGCGGCCTCGCGGTCGCCCGGCAAGTCCGACCCGACCACGATCCAGCCGGCGATCTGGTCTCCCTCGACGTCCACGACCTGACGCTGGTCGCTCGCCACGCCTGGCCGGCCCGGCCGGCGTCTCTTGCGGTGTCACGCCCGGCCCTTCGCCGACGCGGCCGCCCCGCCAGGAATGTGTGGGCGGGCCGCGCGCCGTACGCGCGCGGCCCGGCGCGGAGGTCGGACCGATGGTTGAGCCAGACAAGCCGCTGACGATCAGCGGTGACGTCGACTCCTGGCGCTTGATCACGATCCGGTGCCTGACCCCGACGTCGCCGGGCCCGCCGCCCCCGTTCAGCGGTTACCGCCCGGTGCTCCGGCCGCCGACCAACTGTGGCTGGTGGAGATCGAACCCGGGCCTCCACCGCCAGGCGTCTGACACCGACGCAGTCCGCGCGCGCCGGTATGTCAAGGACGGTCAGGGTCGGGCTGTGACCGCCGATGACCCTGACGGTGACGATGCCGCCCACCGCGGGCCGATCTGGCGCCGGCCGCCCTGACAGCGGTTGAAATCTGCGGTGTCCGATGCATAATTTATGGTGCGGATGGGGTAGATACCCGAGCGAGGGAGTCGGACCACGACGACGGGGAGGTGAAGACGGTGGCGGCGCTGCCGCCGACGACACGCGGCGGCGGATGGCGTCCGCTGTGCGCGAGGGAACTGCTCATCGTCCGACGGCGGGCACGGCAACAGCCGATGGGCCGGCGCAGGCCGTGACCTTCAGCCGGCCGCGTCCCGAGTGCGGGTCGCGTCCCGAGTGCGGGTAGCATGCCCGCCCGCCCGCCGCGATGCGGCGACTTCAGACCGATCAGAGACCCTTCGTCATGTTGGGGAGGTTGTAGCGATGCTGCTGGGATTCGATCCATTCCGTGACTTCGACCGTCTGGCCAACGAGGCGCTCGGGGCGGCCCGGACGCCGCGGATGATGCCGATGGACTGCTACCGGTCCGGCGATGCCTACTTCCTGCACTTCGACCTGCCCGGCGTCGACCCGGACTCGGTCGACGTCACCGCCGAAAGCGGAACCCTGACCGTGCGCGCGAACCGGACACGGTTCGCTCCCGAGGACGCCCAGTACCTGATCTCGGAACGGGGCACCGGCAGCTACAGCCGGCAGATCGTGCTCGGCGAGGGGCTCAGCGTCGACAACGTCGCCGCGCACTACCGCGACGGCGTGCTGACCGTGATGATCCCGGTCGCCGAACATGCCAAGCCCCGGCACATCGAGATCGCCCGCGAGACGACCGACCACAAGGTCCTCGAGTCGTGACGGCCCGTCGCGGGCAGGCGAGATGACGAGCCACGGCCGGTGGGCGCCGCGCCCACCGGCCACGCTCGTGAAAAGGCGGCGGCCCGTGAGCAGACCCGGCACGATCGAAGACAGTGGCTACCGGCGTACAGCATGGGCGCGGCGGCCGATCTGCTCGGCGTCGAACCCGCCTTTCCGCGCGCCCTCGGACACGACGGGCCACTGACCCCGCACCGCTCCGACGCGAGGGCCCGCGGTCTGGACCTCGTGCGCCGGAGGTGACCATGTCAGACACCCGCTACCCATTCTTGCCCGCCAGCGAGCAGCCGCCCGAGGCCGACACGGCCGAGCAGCGCCGACCAGCCTTCGAGCCGGCGGAACGAGGCAGGAACCCAGCGAGGCAGGGACCCAGCTCAGCCTCACTCCCGCGGCAGCCCAGCGCGGTCGCGCATACCGTCCTGGCCACCGTGCCGTGGCACGGGCGGCACGCCCCTGCCATCCCTGTCCGCGAAAGCCTCGTACACATCAGGGTAGACAGGAAGAATGTCCCCCAGGTCCGTCACGGCCAGGATGCGTCGGGCGCTGCGAGGTGGGCCGGCCAGCCGCAGCCATCCTCCGTCGGACCGCACCTGCCGCTGCGCACGTACGAGCGGGCGCAGACCACTGAGGTCGGCAAACCCCACACCGCCAAGATCAGCGACCACGCGGGTATAGCCGCCCCTGAGCAGTACGGCCAGACCACGCTCCAACGCCGGCTGGGTGGCCAGATCAAGCTCACCGTGTAGGACGACGACCCCGACCACTCCCACCCCGCCGGAACGCACCGTCAACCACATGGTCTCCCTCCGCGATCGACAGACAGATAACGCCGACGCGTCGACCGTCCCGGGGGCACCGTCAATCAGCCGCGGCGAAACGCCCCGCCCACCGGCAGACGCGCCAACACCTACCGGCCCATTCCCGGGCACCCCCCCTCACCACGCCGCGAGAAAGCGGAGACACCTGAACGGGCCAGCCATCCGCCCCTGCCCAGACCTGGCTCGATGCCCTGGCAGGAGCCGGCCACCGCGACCCGCCCACCTTCGCAACACCACCAGACCGAACAGGGACAAACCACCAACAGCACTTTTCACAACGATCCGGGCTGCATCCATCTTCCCGCCGACCAGACCCAGCCAGGCGTCCCATCACCTCCGTCACCGTCCGCCGAGTCTCTGGCGTGGCCCATGTTCCCCATCTCTGTTCCTCCTACGGTAGTGAAAGCGGGCGGCCCGCCCGACCGTCCGCGCCGCCTATTCGCCCGGGCCTCACGACCGCGGGTATTAGATGTAGCCGCTCGCTCTTTAGCTGGGCGGGTGGGAGACCGTGAGCGGCTTGGGGTGGGGACCGGTGACTGTCTTCATCTCCTACGCGCGCAGTGACGACGAGGCGTTTGTCCGCCGTCTCCGCGCGGACCTGACCACACGGGGAATCGCCGTCTGGTTCGACCGGGAGAACATGCCAAGCCGGTCCCTGACCTTCATGGACGAGATCAGGCGGGCGATCGACGCCGCGGACCGGCTGCTCGTGGTCATCGGTCCGGGCAGCGTGGCCTCGGAGTATGTGCGCAGTGAGTGGCAGTACGCGCTGGCCCGGGGGAAGGCCGTGACGCCGGTGCTGCGCGCTGGCGCCTACGGATCTGTCCCGGCCGAGCTTAGCGGCGTGCACTGTCCGGATGTGCGGGTCGACCGCCCGGAGCGGGAGAGCTTCGCGGAGATCGCGCGCGTGCTGACCGAGCCTGTCCCGCCCCTGGGCCGGCTGCACGGGCTGCCGTCCCTCCCGCCCCATTTCCGGCCGCGTCCGGACGACGCGACCGCGCTGGCCGCGCACCTGCTCGCCGAGCACGCCTCGACGGCCCTGGTCGACAACTGGCGGCGGGTGACCCTCGTCACCGGAATGGGCGGAGTCGGGAAGTCCGTGCTGGTCGCGGCGTCGGCGCGGTCGACCAGCGTGCGCCGGGTCTTCACCGACGGCATCTACTGGATCGACGCCCGGGACCATCCCGACTCGGCGGGTCTCGCGGACACGCTGGCCCGCCGGCTCGACGGGAGGGGCGCCCTGGCGGGTACCCCGGTGGATGAGCGGCTTCGGGAGGCTCTGCGCGATCGGCGCTGTCTCGTCGTCCTCGACAACGTCAGCGATGTTCGACAACTGGCCATGGTGGCGCGGTGCCTGGACCTGCCGGGTCGTCTGCTCGTCACCACCCGGGACGCCGGGCTGGTGGACGAGGCCCGGCACGTGGCGATCACCGGCCTGTCCGCTCAGGCCGGGCGGCAGCTGTTGGCCGACTGGATCGGCGCCGAGCCGGTGGGCGCCGCCGCCGACTTCCTGCTGCGGCGGTGCGAGGGGCTGCCGTTCGCGCTGGCGCTGTGTGGTGCCATGGCGGCGCACGGGAACCCGCTGGAGTCGATCGCCGACCGGGTCGCGGCGGCCGATCTCGGTTTCCTCGAGCGACGCTTCCCCGAATATCCCTACCCGTCCCTCCTGCCCATGCTGGACGCCAGCCTCGACGCCCTGCGGGAGCGCGACGCGGCGGCGGTCGGGTCGTTCGTGTCGCTCGCCGTGTTCCGCGACGGCGCCCGGATACCGACCAGCACCGTCGAGCGTTTCTGGCGGCGGCGCGGGACGCCGACGGACGCCGCGGTGGCCAAGCAGCTGTCGATCATGCATGACCTCTCCGTCATCCGGATCGAGGGCTCCGCCGGAGATCGCGCGGTGCTGGTCCACCCCCTCGTTCACGACTACGTGGCGGCTCTGGCCGGCGATCCTGCGCCGCTGCATCGTGACCTGGTGGCTGCCTACCGGCTGACGGGGGGCGGCGACCCGGCCGACGGGCCCGACGACGGCTATTACCACGCGAACCTGACGCACCATCTGCTCCGGGCCGGGCTCCCGGAGATTGTCGTGTCGGTGCTCACTGACACGCCGTCTTGGCTGCGGGCCAAGCAGCGCGACCCCGCGCGGCGCGGTTCGTTCACCGCCGATGTCGATCTCGTGCTCCGGTCGCCCCCCGCTGGTGCCGGCGCGGACGGGCCGGCGCTGGACGCCCTGGTGCGGCTGCGGGCCGCGCGGCACGTGGCGCAGGCCGGTCCGAGCTACTGGGGCGGATCCGTTCTCCGGGCCATGGTCGCCGTCGGTGACGAGGCGTCCGCGCTGGCCAGCATCCGCGCGACCGTCGACCCCACCGTCCGCGTCCGCCAGCTGGTCGAGATCCACCGCGAGCTCGACCGGGCAGGTCGAGCCCAGCCGGAGCTGCTCATGGAAGCCCGGGCCGCGGGGGCGGCCGAGCCGGACCCCGCACGGCGGCGGCGGATCAGGGAGATTCTCGCGGAATACACCTTCCAGGCGGGCGATCTCGCCGAGGCACTGGGCGCCTGGGCCGAGTACCGGCGGGACGAACGGCCTTCGTCCTACCTACAGCGGTTGCTGCTGCAGCGGCTTCTGACCAGCGGACGGGCCGACGACGCTCGCCGCGTCGCCGCGGGTGACATGGCGGCCGAACACCTCGTCGAGCTGGTGGTCGCTGTGCGGGAGAGCCGGTTCGACGACGTCGACCGCCTCGTCACCGCCGACTCCGGTGAGCCCGACTCCGGTGAGCCCGACTCCGATGAGACCGACTCCGATGAGACCGACTCCGATGAGACCGACCCCGATAAGACCGAGGCCGGCCTGCTCAACAAGCACGCGGTGCTCGCCGCGCTCGTAGCGGCCGGCCAGTTCGAGCGAGCGCGCCGCCTCGCACGGAGCCTGCCGGGTGTCCAGCGTGTCCTGGCGTTGACGTCGATTCTCGACCGAGCGGCCGTGCTGGAGGCGTTGGAGCTCGCGCGGGAGCTGCCCGACCCGTGGGAGCGTTCGATCGCTCTCGCCTCCTGCGCCGAAGGGCTCGAGCGGGTCGTGAATGTTGCCCCGGCCCCCTCGGTGTCGCGTTGGTCCCGGTGGCGGCGGCCCTCCCGGCGGCCGGCGCCGAGCCTTCCGGATCCGGCGGCGATCCTCCTGGAGAGCCGGAGCCATATTGCGGCGGCTCCCGTCGGCCAGCGGGCGTCGCTGCTGGCCTTCCACGCGCAGCGAGCCGTCGCGCGCGGGGATCCCGCCGCCGATGACCTGGTCCGCGCCTGGCGTGCGGCGATCGACGCGGATTCGGATGCCTCCGGGCGCGCGGCGAAGCTGGGGGAGCTGGCGCGAACGCTCGCCGACACCCATCGTCTGGACGCCGCGCGGAAGGCCGTGGCCGACGCCGTCGCCGCGGCTGAGAGTGCCGAAGGCGTCCGGAACGCGGAAGTCGCCCTCGCGGCCGCGCTGCCTGTCCTGGCCCACGCCGGTCGCTTCTCGGTGGCGCTTGAACGCGCTCTCGCGATCACGGATGAGGATCGGCGTTCCCGTGCGCTCGCGGCGCTCGCGGTGGTGTGCGGTAACGACGGGCTGGTGGCGGAGATAGATGAGCTGACCCGGCGGAGCCCGAAGCCGTCAGATCGCCCTGAGTTCGGGATTGCGCGGGCTCGAGCGATGGCTCGGCGCGGGCGGGAGGCCGAGGCCATCCGGATCGCGGAGGCGTTGCCGGGCTCTTATGGTCCCCGCGCGCTGGCGGAGCTCGTCTCGATCCTGGCGCGGGACGGACGGTCGGCGACGGCCGGCGAGGTCGCGAACCTGCTCCTGACGACGGAGCCGAACAGCTATGAGACGGTGGTGGCCTGTTGCGCCATGGCTCGCGTCAGTGCCACCGGCTCCGCCGGCGAATCCCGCCGATGGCTCGCCCTCGCCGAGGGAAACCTGCCAGCTTCACGGTTCCTCGATTCCTCATTGGCCCGCACGGCTTTCGCCAGCGCGGTTGGCGTACTCGACCCGGATCGCCGCGCCGGCGTTTTCACGGGTGCCATCGAGGCGGCCCGGACCGTCGAGGAGCCGGCACTGTCGTCGGCTCCGCTTCTGGGGCCGAGCGACCGGTGGCGGGCGCTCGAGTCCGTCGGCCGGGCGCTCGTCGACACCGGCCTCGTCGACCAGGCGCTCGCCGAGGCCCGCTCGCTCGATGACGACGGCGGGCACTGGGAGGCACTGAAGGCGACGCTGATCGCTTACGCGGCGGTCCACATCCGGCGGGACAGCGGGGACGGCGCGAACGCCGCGGACGCCGCGGACGCCGCGGACGCCGCGGACGCCGGGGACGCCGGGGAGGAGGCCGGGGAGGCCGCGGCGCTGATCGCCGAGGCGAGGCGCCACGTCGACGCCACGGAGAACGGCCTCATCGGCACCAACTGGAACCTGGTCGCCTCCAGCGCGGTGGCGCGCCAGATCGGTGAAGCCGGCGACTGGCGGCAGGGACTGGAGGTGGCCGATCGAGCTCACCCCAGCCTGGACGCCTATCTCGCGATCCTCGCGCACTGCTGCGCCACCGGCCCGGGCCAGGAGGGCGCGCTCACCGCCGACCACCTCGCGGCCACCATGGAGATCGTCGGCTGGGTACGGCCGGACTGGGCCCGGACGGTCGCCGAGCTCACAGCATGACCCCCGCGGACCGCCGAGCTGGGAGGCGGCGGGTTTCGGGACTTCTACTGATCTTGATCCGCTGGGCTGGTCGCGCGCGACTGTATGGGCATGAGGAGTCACGCCGATCCCGGCGCCGACGATGCGGCGTTGGTGCGTGCGATGGCCGCGGGCGACGAGGCCGCGTTGCGGGTGCTGTTCACCCGCCATCTGCCGTGGCTACGGGCCCGGTTGACACGCCGCTGCATGATCCCGACGTCGTGGCTGACGTCCTGCGGGACACCTTCGTGGCGGCGTGGAAGGGCGCCCGGCGTTGGCGTGGTGACGGCGAGGTCGCCGCCTGGCTGTGGGGTATCGCGGTGCGCCGGTTGGTCAGCCGGCTGCGCAGCCGGCCGCACGCGAAACGCCACCCGCTGCGAGGTGACGATCAGCTGCGCCGAGACCCTCGCCATCGAGATCCGCGACAACGGCCGGGCGAGCGACGCCGAGGGGAGCGCCCCCGCCTGGCGGCCCGGGGTAGGGCTGACCTCGATGCGGGAACGGGCCACCGCCCTGGGGGAAACCTGGAGCGCCGGACCCACCACTGCCGGCGGCCGGGTCCTGGCCGAGCTTCCGCTCTCCCTGTCCGGCAGCGCCGTGCCGTCGCCCACGGACCCACCCGACGAAGGCGGCGCGGACACGGCAAAGGCCGAGGACGAGACGGACGCACGGCTGGCCGGGAGCATGGGATGACCGGGACCAACGGCCGCGCTGGCCGCTCAGAAACGCCAACCGGAGGTGAGGCCGAGGGCTCGGTGCCGGACATCCGCGTAGCCGTCGTGGACGACCACCGCATCGTGCTCGACGGGCTGGTCGTGCTCCTCGACTCGATGGACGGGCTCACCGTCGTGGGCGAGGCGACCTCCGGCGAGCAGGCGATCGAGCTGGTCGGACGGCTACGCCCCGACGTCGTGCTCATGGACATCGAGATGCCCGGGATCGGCGGCGTCGAGGCGACCCGGTAGATCACGGCCACGCACCCGTCGGTCGCCGTCGTGATGCTGACGATGTACGGCGAAGACGAGTTCGTCTTCGCCGCCCTACGCGCCGGCGCCCGCGGCTACCTGCTCAAGGGCGCCCAGCAGGACGACGTCGTGCGCACCGTCCACGCCGCCGCGCGGGGCGACGCCGTGTCCATGGCCGCGGCCGCGGCCGACAGCAGCACTTCGGCTCTGCCGCGCCTTTCGGTGGTGGCGGAGGGTTAGCCGAGGGGGATGCGGTGTCGGAGGAGGGGAATCGGGCGGCCGTGCATCTGGCGGCTGGACCAGGGGTACGGCACTCACCGCGTCGGACCACGTCGGCGGCTGTCCGCTCGCCCTCCATGACGCGACCGCAAGACCCGCGGCTGACCTAACCCGCTGGCCCATTCCGGCGCTGAGGTGAGGCCCCCGCCGAAACTTCCTGGATGGGACGAAATCCGTCATCCGGGTCTCGTAGGCGCTCCTTCGAGAGGCCGACTGCGCGAGGCGGCTTCCGTGCCTTGGCGGCGCCCGCCGGCGGCCTACCCACCCCGGACCGCGACCGCGCCTGCCAGGCAGGGCCACGCCAAGCCGTGGCAGAGTCCTATGGCTTCATGCCGGGCTGGCGGAACCCAGGGAAGACGGCGCGCGCAAGCAGCAGCGACGGGCGGCGGGGGCCAGCCCGCGGCGGGCTCCGACCTGAAGAGCGCCTCTCTTGATTTCGGCCGGTTTCCGAGCGGTGCCGGGCTTCCCGATGTCATCCTGTAGCAGTGAGCGACGGGGGCACAGATCGTCTCGACTTCTTTGTCTCGTACACCCAGGCGGACCAGGCCTGGGCGGAATGGATCGCCTGGCAGCTGGAGGAGGCGGGGTACCGCGTACTCATCCAGGCGTGGGATTTTCGCGGGGGCGACAACTGGGCCGCCAAGGTACAGGAGGGCGTCGAGCGAGCCGACCGGACGATCGCGGTGCTCTCCCCCGCCTACCACGACTCGACGGTCGGGACGGTCGAATGGCTCGCTGCCTGGCTGCCGGACCCGCTGGGCAAGAACCGCCGGCTTCTGGTCGCCCGGGTTGTGGAGGTCGAGCGTCGGGGCATATTGGGCCAGTTGCAGTCGTTCGACCTCTTCGGGCTGGCCGAGAAGACGGCCCGTGAGCGCCTTCTGGCGGAGGTCGGCTTGGCGGTCAAGGGTGGACGGGCCAAGCGGAGCCAGCCGCCCCGTTTCCCCGACGGCGAGGCACACACGGGAGTCAACACGGCCCCGAATGATCATCAGCCGGCATTTCCTGGCGTGGTGGCTGTCGCGACCGCGGACGGGGAGATGCTCGACCGCGGGCGGCAACGGGACGACCTTCGTGCCGCTCTGACCGGGAAGTCCGGACAGATCGTCATAGTCTCCGGTGCTGTCGGCGTCGGTAAGTCCATGCTTGTCAACAAGGTGGTGGGCGATCTCCAGAAGGCGGGCCATCTCCACGCCGTATACAGGGAGGCGTTGGCGAGCGTTCCCCTGGATGTTCGCACGCTGACCGAAGCCATGGCGGCGCGCGGAAGCGCGACGGTGGATGAAGCCTGGCGTGGCGAGTCCTCGGTGGCCCGCTTCGAAGCGGCTCTCGGCGCGGCCCGCGACCGGCCTCTGGTCATAGTCATCGAGCAGGCCGAGAACCTGTTGGAGCCGAGCAACCGACACCTGCGTGATCTCGACCTGGACGAGGCGTTCGAAATCCTGGCGACCGATGGCCGCCACCGGGTCTCGATCGTACTGGTCACCCGGGCATGGCCAGAAGCATCGAGCCGGAGCCTGTGGCTGAGCAAGGCTCACCTGATCCCGGTGCGAGATCTGCCCGTGGCTCAACTGATCGAATATGTCGCGAGGCTCGATGGTCGCCGCTCGACGGGAATCCTGGATCTGCCGCGGGAGGAGCTGGAGAGCTTCTTCCAAGCGCTGAGCTGCAATCCCGGAAATGTCAGCCTGGCGCACACCGTGATCGGCCTGGCCGACATCGGCATGGACGCGGCGGAGCTCGCCGCCAACCTCACCCAACAACAGGCCCGTGACGTCCCTCGCTACCTGGCCGGCCTGCTGGTCGAGGACTTGCCGAATGCGCGCCAGCAGGTGCTGAACGCATTGGTGGCATTTGGTATCCCGGTCGACAGCACGGCATCGAACTGTCATAGTGCAGCACTGCCCGGTCATGGATGCGCGACCATGCGGCCACTAGCCTCGCTGGAAGACACGGGGAGGCGCACATGGTCCATGACGATGATCCCGGCGAGCCGCCGTACATTCCCATCGATACAGACGACCGCCCACCGGCCGACACGAGAACCGTTCCACCGGAGATCGGGCGGCTCATAGCGAAACTGGCACGCGACTACCCGGCCTGGGCCGCCGAGGATATCTATTCGATGCTGCGCTCCCGGAACATCCAGATCTCGTTGGACCAGGTGACAACTCTGCTGCGGACGTCGCGCGCCCAGCCGGCCGAGCCCTGGCCAGGAAGCACCTTCAGCGCGGAGCACTGACGCACCGAGCACACCTCGGCCGGGTCAGGTGGTCCGGCGGCGCGCATGGCGCTTTCCTGCGTCAGGGCATGCCTGAATGCCCCGTGCGCTGCGTGTTCCCTGGTGGTTTCACTCTTATCCGGGGCCGGGCAGGGCCGGTTCGGCGAGCGTGAAGTAGCTCTCCTCCTCCTGGGCGAAGTGGAGCTGGAGTACGGCGTACAGCCCGTAGAGCAGTTGCTGGAGTTCGCGGGCGTCGTCGGGGTCGAGATCGCAGCCGCGGGTTCGGTCGAGGTCGAGGTCGGTGAGGAGCTGGCCGAGACGGCGCACGAGGCGGTGGATCTCGACGTGGGCACGGCTCATCGGCGCGGTGGCGTCCGGGCCACCCAGCGCGGGCTCGAGCAGCGGGTAGAGGCACAGTTCCTCCTGGTCCTCGTGGGGAAGAAGATCCCGGACGCAGAAGTCGTGGACAGCCCGGACCTGGGTGAGCGCTCGGGCCTGGCCCGCGGGAGCGCTCAGTGCGGCGGCGGCGGAGCGGATGCGGTCGAGTTCGGGACGCAACCGGCGGTGCTCGGCGGCGAGCTGCCCGGTGAGCTCGGTCTGGCGGGGGCTGGCCGGGGGCGTGGTCTCGGGGCCGGGGAGCAGCGCGCGGCTGGCGTTGAGGATGGCGGCGAGGTCGATCGCCTCCTGAAGCAGCGCACCAGGGGCGGCGGGCAGCCAGCCGATCGCGGCGATCGTCATGGCGAGCAGCGACAAGCCCATGCCGAGCAGCACACTTTGGCGGGCAATGGCCCGGGAGCGGCGGGCGATCATGATGGTTTCGGCGACGCGGTCGAGCCGGTCGACGGCGAGGACCGCGTCCGCCGCCTCGGACGACGCGGTCGTCCCGCGGGCGGCGACGGCGATCCCGACAGCGGCGGCGGCGAGAGCCGGGGCATCGTTCACGCCGTCCCCGACCATGACAGTCAGATGGTCGCGGGCCTCGGCCCGGACGGCGTCGACCTTCTCGGCCGGGGTGCGTTCGGCGAGGATCGCGTCGATACCGAGCGCCTCGGCGACGCTGGAGGCGACCTCGGTGCGGTCTCCGGTGACCATGACCGTCCGGGTGATACCGGAGTCCCGTAGCCGGCGGATCATGCGCGGCGCGTCGGGCCGGAGCGGGTCGTCGAGGAGCAGCGCGCCGACGGGCTGACCATCCACGCCGACGAACACGGTGATCGACCCGTCGCGGGCGGAGCGCCGCCGCACGGCGCGGATCCAGCCTCGCCCCGCCGGCGAACCACCCTGGGCGCCGCGACCCGGGTGAGCCACGGCCGCCGGCTGCGCCGTTCCGGCGATACCAACCCATGCCGCCTTGCCAAGGGTGACAAGGCGCCCGTCGACGAGGCCGCGGATGCCCGATCCGGTGACCTCCCCGACGTCGCTTGGCATCGTGAGATTCAGGTCGCGCTCCCGGGCGGCGCGGACGACGGCCGCGGCGAGGACGTGCGGTGACACCTGGTCCAGCGAGGCCGCCAGCCGGAGCAGTTCGGCGCCGCCCGTGCCGTCCGCCGTGACGATCTCGGTCAGTGCCGGGTGGCCAGCGGTGAGGGTGCCGGTCTTGTCGAACAGGACGACCTCGGCGTCGGCCAGGCGTTCGAGCACGCCACCGCCCTTGACGATGACGCCGCGTTGGGAGGCGCGGGACAGCCCCGCGACGATCGCGACCGGAGCGGCGAGGATCAACGGGCAGGGTGTCGCCACGACGAGCACCGCGACCGCCCGGGCCAGCTGCCCCGACCACAGCCAGCCAAGCGCCGCCACCGCGAGCGCCACCGGCAGGAATACCAGCGCGTACCGGTCCGCGAGGCGCACGAACGGCGCGGTGTCCGCCTTCGCCGCCTCGACCATCCGCACGATCCCCGCATACGTGCTCTCCCGCGCCGTCCGGGTCGCCCGCAGGTCGAACGGGCCGCCGGCGTTCACCACCCCGCTGCTGACTGCCTCCCCCGTCGCCCGTTCCACCGGAACCGGCTCCCCGCTCAGCGCCGACTCGTCGAGGACCGCCATCCCCGCCTCGACGCGGCCATCTGTCGGCACCAGCTCGCCCGGGCGGATCAGCAGGAGGTCACCGACAACCACCTGATCAGCGTCGATCAGGCTCAACGCCCCGGCCGTACGGCGAAGCGCCGTCCGCGGCATCCCGGCCACCAGCGCACGCAGCGCGCGCTCGGCCCGGCCAGCCGCCCAGCCTTCCAACATCCGCCCGCTGGCAACCATCACCCCGATCAGCGCGCCCGCCAGGTACTCACCCACAGCGAGCGCCCCGACCAAGGCCAGCACGGCGATCACATCCACGCCGAGGCGCCGATGCCACAGGCTGACGGCGACGCCACCGATCGCCGGCAGGAGGCCGATCAGAGCGGTCACCGCCCACGCCAGCTCAGAGGCCCCGCGCATGCCGGCAAGCCAGCAGGCCACCCCAGTTGCCAGGCCGACGAGCGTCACCACCAACAGCATGATCTCGCCCAGACGCGCATTCGGCCGGCGGCCTCGTTGACGCCGCGGGTGGCCGCCCTTGTCACTCGGGCCGCGCCCGGGGCGGACGCCGGCTTCCGGCTCGTCGAGCCGATCGGCGCTGACGATCTCGGATGCTTCTCGGTCCTCGGCCGCCACCACATAGCCTCCGTGAGTCCAGCCGGCGTCGGACGGCGCGGACAGCGCGGACAGCGCGGACAGCGCGCAGACGCCCGTCGGCGCCGACCCCCAACCGTTCCATCGTTCCCGGTCGTCCCCGGCGGGGGACCCTGCCATCCGGCGGAAAAGAGACTGCTATCCGGCCGAAGGAGACTGTGCCGAAGCGACCTGCCGCCCTTTGTCGCGGCGGACTACCCGGCTGCCGCGATGGGCGGCCGACCGGCCTGCGTCACCAGGTGCTCGAGCAGTTCGCGGACGACGGCGGGCACTCCTGTTGACCAGGCCAGGCCACCGAGGCCCTCTCCACGACTCGTGGGCCGCGGGCAAGTCGATGTCGGTGGCGCCCCTCAGCCGGGCTTCGCGGCGTGGGTGCTCACTGCTGGGTGAGCAGCTGCGGAGACAGGGTCTTGACCATGGTGTCGGTTCACCGCATCTGCCGGAGCGTCTGAGGATGGCAGTCCGTGGCGAGGCTGAGAACCGGGCTGTTGCGGCTCGCCTGCGCGGCCTGGGCCAGCATCTCCCAGTAGAGCGAGTTCCCGGCGGCCGCCAGGTGGAGGTGGCGGAGGTCGCCCAGCACCGCCAGGCCGGGCGGAACCCGTCCGTCCGGAGGCGGCCGGCATCCGGCGGAGCACGAGCCGGGAACCCGGGCGGCCCCCGGCGTGCCGGCGGGCCGGGTGGCCGACGCCGTCGTGCACTGCCTGACGAGCCGGCGGCCGCGGCGGCGGACCATCCCCCGCGTTCTGGCCGCCGGCCAGCTCGCCCGCTACCAACCTTTGCGCCCGCTGGTCGACCTGGCGGCCAGTCGGGTGTCCGGACGGCTGGTGGCGTTCGGTCGCCGGCTGGCAGTGGAACGGACGTCGCCGGCGAGCCCATCGGAGTGAACGAGACCCATCGTGACGACCCGAACCGGCGAGAACCCCCGGTGAATCAGTCCCGGCCGGGACCGCCGGTGAACAGGCCGATGGGCCCGGGTGCCGTCCACCCCGGGCCCACCGTTCACGCCGACCAGCCCGCGAAGCCGCGCGGGAGCCAGCCGCATATCAGTAGTAGTGCCGACTCAGTAGTAGTGCCGACGCCCGCCGACGGCCCGACCGGTCTGGCCGAGCAGGAACAGGACGGCGCCCACGACGAGCAGGATGATCCCGATCGTCCACAGCACCGGGATGCTGAGCAGGAAGCCGAGAATCAGCAGGATGACACCGAGGATAATCATTTCTTTCCTCCGCTGGGGAGCGAATGGTCGCGACCTGCCGGGGGGAGCCGTCCAGAAGGCGGGCGGCGCGGGGCAGCGGTCTCGACGTCAAGTACGAGCCGCGCGTTTCTGGGCGGCGTCGGATGACGACACGGAAGGTATGCCCCGTTGCGAGGCGTCCGACACCTCAGTCCGGCGAACTGACGGTTTCGCCCCGAGCTCGAATGCCTAGCCTCCACGGTCAGCATCTGGCGACGGCGTGCGAGATCCTGGGCCGCGAGCCGGAAGTGATACTTGGCCGATCCTGGCTCTTCCTGATTCCCCAGTCAGACTATGGGCTGTTCACCAGATATGAGCGTGCCGTGATCCGTCACTACGGCCGTGACGGCTCCGGAAGGCTTTTTCCGTCATTGCGGATGAGATTTACCCGGCCAGGCGAGGAAATCGTGCACGTCCGGGTTGCCGTCACCTGGTCACGCTCGAACCGGTCGACCTCTGGCACCATGCCCTCACCATGCTGGCCGACCGGCTCGACGCCGCGGGGCTGACCACCGTCGAGACGGCTGATCAGCCGTCCTGACCACCTGCCCGTGCGCCAGGCGGCCTATCACCGGGGGGTTGGGGGCGGGCCGTCGGTGAGGAAGCCGAGCAGGATCTCCAGTGCCGCCTTGGTCGAGAGCTCGACGACCGCCGGCGGCTCGCCGGCGAAACGCCGCCGCGTGACGTGGTCGGCGCGCTCGTTGGACACGGCGATGAACGTCGTTCCGGCCGGCTGGCCCTCGTCCGGGCCGGGACCGCCGACGCCGGTCAGCGCGACCCCGACGGCGCTGCCGGTGAGCCGGCGCACCCCCACCGCCATCTGGCGGGCGCACGACGCGCACACCACCGGCCCCGGCGCCACCCCCAGGACGTCGAACTTGACCCGGGGCATGTAGGCGATTACCCCACCGGCGAACCACTCGCCTGATCCGGTCGCCGCTCCCAGGTAGGAGGCCAGGCGACCGCTGGTCAGCGACTCGGCCACCGCGACGTCCTGATGCCGCCGCGCCAGCCGCTCGCCGACCGACGCGGCCAGGGCGCGCGGGTCCCCCCGCCGGTCGGGGTCGCCGGTCACTGCTGGCCCCGGGCCTCGGGCCGCGCGGTACCCGACCGGGCGGCACCCGACCGGGCGGCACCCGACCGGGCGGCACCCGACCGGGCGGCACCCGACCGGGCGGCACCCGACCGGGCGGCACCTGACCGGGCCATGCCGCGGGCGGGCCGGCGGGGGAAGCCGCGGGTGTCGCGCGGGCGGATGTAGGGCTCGGCGTCGTCCGGGTAGCCGCCGGCGATGGCCCGCTGGCGGGCGAGCTCGGCGTCGAACTCCAGGCCGAGCAGGATCGCCAGGTTGGTCAGCCACAGCCAGACCAGAAAGATGATCACACCGGCCAGGGTGCCGTAGGTCTTGTTGTACGAGCCGAAGTTCGCCACGTAGGAGGCGAAGGCACCCGAGGCCACGACCCAGATGACCAGGGCGAGCAGGCTGCCCGGGGTCAGCCAGCGGAAGCCGGGGTGGCGGACGTTCGGCGCCGCCCAGTACAGGATCGCGATCATCGCGACGACCAGGACGACGAGGACGGGCCACTTGGCGTAGGTCCAGACGTCCAGCGCGGTGTGGCCGATGCCGAGCGCCGCTCCCGCCTGCCGGGCGACGCCGCCGGAGAACACCACGATCATCGCGCTCAGCGCGAGCAGCACCATCAGGACGACGGTGACCGCGACCCGCAGCGGCGCGATTTTCCAGGCCGGGCGCCCTTCCGGGATGTCGTACACGTAGTTGGCGGCCCGGATGAACGCGGCCACATACCCGGACGCCGACCACACCGCGCCGACCAGGCCGACGATGGCCACCACGCCGCCGGTGCCGGCACTGTCCCGGATGCCGTTCACCGCGTTGCGCAGCACGTCCCGGGCCGAGCCCGGGGTCAGCTGCTGGAGGTTGTCGAGGATCGACGTGGTGGCCGACTTACCGATCACGCCCAGCAGCGAGACCAGCACCAGCAGCGCCGGGAAGATCGCCAGAATGGCGTAGTAGGTCAGCGCCGCCGCCCGGTCCGACAGCGCGTCTTCGTTGAACTCCCGGACCGTCCCGCGCAACACCGCCCACCACGACGTGGGCCGCAGCTCGCCCAGCCGCTCGGGTTCGGCTTCCTGGACCTCCTGGTCCGGCCCCGTGCCCACCGCGAGCTCGGTGGGCGCGCCGCGCTTCCGCCTGATCGAGACCATGCCGGTCGCTATACCCAGGCCAAACGGTCCTATTACCACCCCAACGCCGGTTGCCGCCCGGCGCTGGGACCCGGCGCCGGGACCCGACGCTGGGGGAGGTGCCCGCCCGGGCGTCGGGTAGGCCGGCCGTGGTGGCCGAGCCGGACGGCCGGGCCGGACGGCGTCGCCACGCCGCCGCGACGTGGCCCGCAACGACAGACATCGGGCGCCACCCCCGTGGTACACAAATGCCAATTCGTGTGACCTGTAAGGCGGCCACGGGTCGCGCGACGGGCGCACGACGGGGCCCGCCGCGGGGCTCCGGCGGGCTCGCGGACCGCGAGCAGCACTTGCGCCGTTCACAGGTCCACCGCTCACAGGACTGGAGATCTCACATGACGTCCTCCGCCAGTCGCGTCGCGATCGTCACCGGAGCCGCCCGCGGTATCGGGGCGGCCACGGCCCGTCGGCTTGCCGCCGATGGCCTGGCCGTCGCCGTCCTCGACCTGGAGGAAGCCGCCGCCAAGACGACGGTGGACGCGATCGTCGCGGACGGGGGCAGCGCGATCGCGGTGGGCGCCGACGTGGGCGACACCGACCAGGTCGCCGCGGCGGTCGCCCGGGTGGCGGCGGACCTCGGCGCGCCGACCGTGCTGGTGAACAACGCCGGGGTGACCCGGGACAACCTGCTGTTCAAGATGGCCGACGCCGACTGGGACACGGTCATGCGGGTGCACCTGCGGGGGGCGTTCCTGATGACCCGCGCGGCGCAGAAGCACATGACGGAGGCCGGGTTCGGCCGGATCGTGAACCTGTCGAGCACGTCGGCGCTGGGCAGCCGCGGCCAGGTGAACTACTCGGCGGCCAAGGCCGGCCTGCAGGGCTTCACCAAGACCGTCGCGATCGAGCTGGGCAAGTTCGGCGTCACCTGCAACGCGATCGCCCCCGGGTTCATCGCGACCGAGATGACCCGGGGCACGGCCGAGCGGCTGGGCGTGCCGTGGGAGGAGTACATCAAGGCCAGCGCCGCCAAGATTCCAGTCGCCCGGGTAGGCGTGCCCGACGACATCGCCCACACCGTGTCGTTCCTGGTCAGCGAGGGGGCCGGCTTCGTCTCCGGCCAGGTCATCTACGTCGCCGGCGGCCCGAAGGCCTAAAGGCCTAAAGCGGCGGTGTGCCGCGGCGTGCCGCGTCATCCCTCGGTACGGGCGTAGTCGCGCCAGGAGTGCTCGGGCCGCCAGCCGAACAGCTCGCGAGCCTTGGCGATGGAGATGCCACCGGCGTCCGGCCGGCCCAGCGCTCGCAGGGGCGGGGCGCCGGCGCCGAACGCCTCGGCGGTGAGCTCGGCCAGCGGACGGCCGGCGATGTTGTCCGGCTGGGCGGCGTAGACGATCTCGTGGCCGGCGGTCTCGGCCGTGACTGCCAGGGCGATCAGGTCCGCGAGGTCGTCGGCGTCGACATACGACCACTGGTTCACCGCGAGCGCGAGCGGGTTCGCGGCGATGATGGCGCGGACGGACGGATAGTCGGCCGGGGCCAGCACCAGGCTGGGACGTACCGAGACGGCGGTGGCGTCACTGCGCCGCACCAGGGCGTCGCAGATGGTCTCCCCCAGTGCCTTGGACAGTCCGTAGGCGTCCTGTGGACGCACCGGGTGATCCTCGTCGACGGGCAGGTAGTCCGGCCGGAACGGTCGCTCGGCGGTGACGAACCCGGGAGCGGTCTCGCTGGAGATGTAGACCAGGCGGCGCACCTGGGTGCGGGCGACCGCCTCGGCGATGTTGAACGTCGCCTGGGTGTTGGTCGCGAAGACGACGTGGCTCGGGTCGTGCGACGGATCGGGGATGCCCGCGGTGTGCACGACGACGTCCGGCTGGGCGCGGAGCATGACGGCGATCGCCTGGCCGTAGTCGGTCAGATCCGCGCGCAGGTAGGGCTCGAAGGGCGGCCCGTAGCGCGCCCCGACGATGTCGGTACCGGTCACCGTGTGGCCGTCCGCGCTCAGGCGAGCGGCGGCACGGGAACCGATCTTGCCCCGGGCTCCGGTGACGAGTACTTTCACCCCGGCCGCCTCGGTCAGTCCCGCGCGGCACGGGAGACGTGCTCCCGGTCGCTCCAGGTTTGCGGGCGCCGAGTGTCGGGGCTCGTGACGATGCCGACGGGCTGGGAACCGAACAGAACCCGAAGGGGCGGGTTGTCCTTGCCCATGGTCTTCCCCTCTCGGTCGACACTCACAGATTGGAACCACTCACGAACAGTCAGCTTGAATGAGTCTAAATTTAGATTAGTACAGAAGCTGTCATCCGCGGCTACAACGCCCGGCAAGCGGCCCGGGCGGGGCAGCCCGAGCCAGCGCGGCGACGCGGATGCCGAGCGATGCCGAGGATCGCGCCGCCGCGCTGGTCCAGGCATCGGCGCTCGGCGTCGTCCGGCCGGTGACGGCCGAGCGCACCGCCGTGGCCGGCGTAACTATTGTGGCCGAATGGGATTGCTGGGGGATCTGATCAGGGCCGCGTCCAACCTGGCGACGAGCGGCGGCCGCCGCCGGGACGATGCGCCCTCGCGGGAGCCGGGACCCGGGCCTCGGCGGCGCTCGACGCCACGAGCGCCAGGCCGCCCCACCCCCTCGCCCTCGGGAGCGGCCGGGCGCGTTCACCCGAACCGGGAGCGGCCGCGGCCGTCCCGGTCGAACGCGTCCCGCCCTGACGGGGAGGCCTCGCCAGGCGAGTTCGGGCCGGACGCCACCACGGAGGTCGATCCACGCCAGATCGGATCGGTGCGGATGAGCTACTCGCCGCGACCGGACGGGGCCCCGGATCCGGGCGAGATCGTCTGGACCTGGGTGCCGTTCGAGGAGAACGACGGGCGGGGCAAGGACCGGCCGGTGCTCGTGGTGGCCGCCGAAGCCGCGGGTACCTACCTGGCCGTTCAGCTGACGAGCAAGGACCATGACGGCGAGGGCGACTTCGTGCCCGTCGGCGCCGGCGGGTGGGACGGTCAGCACCGCCCGTCCTGGGTCAACCTGGACCGGGTGATCCGGGTGCGCGAGGGCGGGATGCGCCGCGAGTCGGCGACGTTGCCGCGCGAGCCGTTCGAGCAGGTAACGGAGCGACTGCGACAGCGTTACGGCTGGCGCTGACGCGGAGCGCGGAGCGGGCCGGCCGACGCCCACCGCGACGGGGGCACCGGCCGGCGCGGGGCTAACCGATCAGCGCCTGGCCGCGCTGGACAGGGGGCTGGGGCCGGGATGAACGCGGCCAACCGACCGGGCGGCGCTAACCGACCGGCCCCGTGGCCACAGGTCGGCCGTCAGAACTGGATGACGCCGCGCAGGTTCTTGCCGGCGTGCATGTCCACGTACCCCTGGTTGATCTCGTCCAGCGAATACCGCTGCGTGATCAGCTCGTCCAGCCGCAACGCGCCCGAGCGATACTGATCCAGAATTCGCGACACATCCGCCAACGGCCGTGTCTGCCCGAACACACAGCCCAACAACCGCTTCGCCGACAACGAGAACGCCGAAATGGGCAACCGAATCACGTCGTCGTCATACCGGGCCACCGCCGTAGTGACGATCGCCCCACCCTTGCCCACCAACTCGTTGACCTCACCAATCAACGTCCCCGTCAACACACCCACCGTGATAATCGCCGAATCCGCCATCCGGTTCCGCGTCAATTCCGCCACCATTCCCACCGCCTCCGCCACCGACGCCGCCACATGCGTCGCCCCCAGCTTCAACGCCTGCTCCCGCTTGAACTCCACCGGATCGACCGCCACGATTGTCGTCGCCCCCACGATCCGCGCCCCCTGCACCGCGTTCATCCCGACCCCGCCGGTGCCCACCACCACCACCGTGTCACCCTCACGCACCGCCGCGATCCGCACGGCCGCCCCGTACCCCGTCACCACACCGCAACTCACCAGCGCCGCCACCTCGGCAGGCACATCCCGCTCGAACGGCACCACCCGGTTCTGCCGCACCAACGTGTACTCCGAGAACGTCCCCAGCTGCGCGTACGCACCGATGCCCTGGCCCGACGGCGTCGAGAACGCGTACGTCCCGTCCAGCCGAAGTCCCGACATCACGTCCGCGTTCGCGTCACACAGAAAACCCCGCCCGTCCGCGCACCACCTGCACACCCCACACGTCGGCGTCGCTACCAGTAACACCGCGTCACCGACCGCCGCCCGATCCACTCCCGGACCGACCGCCACCACCATCCCGGCGCCCTCGTGACCGCCCACGATCGGCGGCGGCGCGGGAAAATCCCCGGTGATGTTGTGATCGTCGCTGCGACACAACCCCGCGTACTCCAGCTTGACCAACACCTCACCCGGACCCGGATCCGCGACCTCCAGATCCGTCACGTCCCAGGGCCGGCCCGGCTCCCAGCTCACAGCAGCCCGCGTCTTCACAGCCTGTTCCTCTTTCCTCAAGCGCGGACCTCGCTACCTCGCGACCGGTCCGTCGGTGTTTTGTTACGCGGGATCGGCCGGGCCTGACGGGCGTCGACCCCGGGCGGGGCACCAAAGTACCCGATCCCCGACCGGTCCCTAACAGTGCTCAGTCGAGCAGGGTTAGGGACCGCGCCGGGCCCGAGTCCACCGCCGCCCGAACGTCGAAACGATCGTTCCCGTCCTATTCGGCGCCGCGCTCCAGCCGGCCCGTGTCGTTCAGGCGAAAGGAACTCGGCGCCGCGAGGACGCACTGCGCGTGATCATCGCGGCGCTCCTAGTAAACCAATACGTCAGGCATGAGTACAATCCTGCCCGACGCTGGATGATCACGCCGACGAAAGCGGCAGGGCGCCGGTCTCGATCGGCTCCAGCAGCGGCTCGGGCTTGCCGTCGCCGGCAGCGGGCGGTCAAGGCCGGCAGTGGGTGCCTCTGAAGGCGGCATTGGCGGAAACCCCACTCGCGGACGCGGTGACGCGTATGCCGCCGGCCACCGGTCGCATGGCCTCGAGATGAACCGGGGATGGGAAGCCAGGAACCGCGAGGCTGAGGCCGGCAGGGAGGTCCTGGACCTGATCCGGACCGGCCAGCCGCTCGGCCAGCTGCGCGAGAGGCCCGGCGTGGGCGAGCGGGATGGTCGCGGCGACGACGATCGAGCCGGCGGTCAGGGAACCAGGCGAAGGGGCGGTGGTCAGCCCGGACAGTGGTGGCAGACGCAGGTCATGAAAGGTGACCTTGATGTCGGTGAGCCGGTTGGGGCTGCCCAGGCCGTCGGCTGTCATGGTCACAGCGCGGAAATGACCTGTGGCAGCCTGGGTGAGGAAGGGAAAGCCGTGGATGCGAAGCGCGTGGCCGCCTGTCATCGCCGCGACGCAGGTCAGCCGGGCGGACAGGTGGCGTTCGACAACACCGACCAGAATCCGGTCGGCCGTCACCAGCGCGAGCAGCACGACGAGCGGCAGCGCCAGCAGCCATCGCCGCCGGCGCCGCCGTGGGTCGGTCGCGGCGAGCGGCCTGGGCATGGGCATGGGCATGGGCTGTTCCTCGACGCTCGCTGGTCGCATGATCGGCTAGACCGAGCACGCCCACGAGATCGAGCCGGCGAGCGTTCGGCCGGCAGCGGTCGTCGCTGAGAAGGAGATGTCTCCGCCGGCAGCGGTGATCTCACCGGTGGCCGGGACGGCGGAGACCGCGTCGTGGGCCTGTGGGCCGGTCACGGACATGGTCACCAGCGCCGGGTAGCTGCCCGGGCCCTGGTAGCCGGCGACCCGCACGTTTTCGCTGACGGTGTAGCCCTGAATCGTGCCGCTGGCAGTCGCCAGGTAGCGGGTACCGGTCGTCTGGCAGCTGACCTCGGTGTTGACGTGGCCGGCTACCGCCACCGGTGCTGTGATGGCGACGGTCAGAGACCCCGGCCCGCCGGTCCCCTTGCCGACGACGGTGGCGGAAGGCAACACGCGAGAGGTCGCGGCCACCGACGTGGCAACGGCGACCGACGTCGGCGTGGCCGCCGGAGTCGCGACCGCGCTGGGAGCCGACGGGTCGTCCGAGGGCGAGGCCGTCGCGGCAGGCGGGTCGGTCGGATCACCGGCGACGGTCGCCGTCGCCGCGACTGTTGTGACGGTTGGCGCGCCGGCCTGGCAGGCCGCGACCGGGAACAGCGCCGCGCCGGCAGTCATTGCCGCCGCGAGACCTCGACGGATCGGAGCGTGACGGGTCATGGAACGTCGACACCTGCCTTCGGGAAAGGAAGACGCTTATTGGCCTCGACGGGCGAGCCGCCGGGAGCCAGCCGGCTAGGTGTCGCGGTTTCGCGGGTCATACCAGCTTGTGTCCGCGTCCCTCGCCAGCGCAGCGAGAACACCAGCCCAGGACGCGAGCCACTTCTCGGCGAGATGTGAGGCAGATGCGAGGTCCGACGTGACCGTGGTCGGCGCCTTCCCGAGACTGGCCACCAGGCGGCGTTCCCCGGCCAACGCGTGGCCGCGGGCCGCCACTCGGGCCGCCCGAGCTCCGACGACCGGACCCGCACGCTATTGCTGGGTGGTTCGTATCCAGCCCACATGAACCGGCGATCTGCTCGACGGTATGCAGTATCCCGTCTCGAGTCCCGCTCGTCGCTCCGGCGGCGTGACCGCGCGGCTGCTCCAGGTCGGCGCGGCGCTGCTGGTGCTGCGCGCGGTCCAGGCGGTCGTCGCGGTCGCCGCCGTCGTCCTGGTCCGGATGTTCCACCTGGCGCGGCCCGTACCGGGGCTGGAGGTCACCGGCCTGGCTGAGGTCGTGCCGACCCCGCTGACCGCTGGCGCCGCGCTGGCCATGGTCGCCGTCGCGGCGGTGCTCGCCCTCGTGCTGCTTCCCCGCCGCGGGGCGTTCGCGGCGTTCGCCGGGGTCAAGGCGTTGGCGCTGGTCGCGGCGTCGGCGCTGATGGGGGCGTGGGCTCCGGGGCCGGTCGACGTTCGCCTTGCCGTGGCGGCACTCGGGGTGGGGCTCGTGGCCGTGTTGTGGCCGCTCGCGCGCCGCGCGGCCACCCGGGTGCTGGCCGCCGCGGGCGTGGCGCATCCGTCTGGTCGGGCCGGCGATCTTGCCCTCGTGCTGAAGGTCGCGCTGCTCGTCGCTGTCGTGGCCGTTCCCCGATGACGACCGTCATCGCACCGTCCGGCGGCGCGGCCCACGCGTCAGCGGACGGATCAGGATCACTCGGCTCCCGATCATGGAGGTTCACAGGATGACATCACCCGCTGCTTCTGGTCCCGCTTCGTCGGCGGCGCGGGCGGTTCCGTGGGGGCCACCGCCGCGTGCCGCGGCCGAGGTTCCCGGGCCGCCTGGCCGGGCGCTAGCCGCTGTCCGGCGGCTTCGCGCGGACCCGCTGACCAGGATGACCGAGCTGCGCCAGCGGTACGGGCCGGTCGTGCGGCTCGCCAGCTGGCCGGTGTCGGCGTTCCTGGTGTCCGATCCGGACGTGGCCGCGGACGCGCTGGTCAGCGGCCACCGTGCCTACGCCAAAGGCGCCGTCGTCCGCGGGACGGTCACCCAGCCGTTGACCTACCTGCTCGGCGATGGCCTGCTGACCAGCGCCGGCGACGTGCACCGCCGCCAGCGCCGCCTGATCCAGCCGCTGTTCCACAAGCACCGGATCGCCGAGTACGGCGAGCAGTTCGTCGCCCTCACGGACGCCACCGCCGCGGCCTGGCGGGACGGCGAGCAGCTCGACCTGCACGCGCGGATGACCGAAATGACGTTGGCGATCGTCGCCAGGACCCTGTTCGACGTCCCGCTCGACGACCATGTCGTCGAGGTGGTCCGGGCCGCCGTGGCGCGGAACATGCCGGCGGCCCGGACCGCCGCCTTGCCTGGCTTCGAGCGCTTCGAGCAGCTCCCGCTGCGCGGGCCGCGGCGACGCCGGGACAGCCGCGACGCGCTCGACCACGCGGTCTACGCGATGATCGCCGCGCGTCGCGCGGCCGGCGCCACCGGCAGCGACCTGCTGTCCCTGCTGCTCGACGCGCGGGACGCCGACACCGGCGAGCGGATGACCGACAGCCAGATCCGCGACGAGGCGATGACCCTCCTGCTCGCCGGTCACGAGACGACCGCGAACGCGCTGGCGTGGACGTTCCACCTGCTCGCGGACGCGCCGGAGGCGGCCGCCCGGCTGCACGCCGAACTTGACACGGTCCTCGACGGCCGGCTGCCCACCGTGGAAGACCTCCCTCGGCTGGCCTACACCAACGCGGTGTTTTCCGAGTCGATGCGGCTCTACCCACCGGTCTGGGCGATGGCCCGCCGTCTCGTCGAGGACCGTGAGGTGGCCGGGTACCTGCTGCCCACCGGGTCGACGCTGGTCTTCAGCCAGTGGGTGATGCACCGGGATGGGCGCTGGTGGCCGGAGCCGACCCGCTTCGATCCCACCCGGTGGCTGGAGCCGACGACCGGCAAGCACGGGGGCCCGGACAGGCAGGCGGGCGAGACGCCCGCTGCCTGTCCACATGCCCCGGCCCGGCCGCGCTTCGCCTACTTCCCGTTCGGCGGCGGTCCCCGCCAGTGCATCGGGAACACCTTCGCGATCACCGAGGGTGTCCTGGCGCTGGCCACCATCGCGCGCCGTTGGTCGTTCATCGCGGCGTCCGAAACGCCGGTTGTGCCCGAGCCGCTGGTCACCCTGCGTCCTCGGGGCGGGCTGCCCATGCTCGCCCATCTGCGCGGCTGACGAGGCCCGTCGCCTTCCTGACCCCAGCAGGGCGGCGATTCACACCGTTCTCACATCCCGCTCGCAGTGACCGTGCATCCACGGTCGGTGGGCTGACCTCAAAGGTCGCCGCGGCAACCCGGCGACCAGCCATCCTTCGTCGCCCAACTCAGGGAGAGATACGTGAACAGTCGGAACCTGGTCGTTGGCCGCTCGGTCCTGCTCCTCGGGCTTCTGCTGCTGGTACCCGGCTGCCGCGTAGCCGCCAGCCCCGCTTCATCGGCGCGCGTCGCAGCCGCGTCGACCACGGTCACGGGCGCCACGGCCGCGACGCCCGGATCGGTCGGGACCGGCACCGGGGGCGCCGGCTCGCTGACCGTCAACATCACGAGCCCGGTCGCCGTCGCCGGGCATGTCGACACGCCGGTGAGCTGCGAGACCGCCGGACGGCGCTACGTCGAGTCCGCGACCGGCGTCGTGGGCGGAGCCACAGTGGCCGAAGGGGTGCGCGCCGCCAACTACACCGGCCCGGGCTCCTACTCCGCGCTGGTGACCGTCTCCCTGGTCGGGACCGACGCCGCACGGTACGCCGTCGACGCGGTACCCGCGACCGTCGAGATCACCTCGGCTGGCGGCTCGGTCTCGTTCAGCGCCACCACCAGCGGCGGGCGCACGCTGGCCGGCGCGATCAGCTGGGCCTGCTCATAGCCCGACCAGCCCACGCGGCCGGCCGCGCTCGACCCTAACCACGACCATGCGGACCGGTGGTCGTCCCCCAAGGGCGCGGCGCGCGCCGGCAGCGCGTCGCATCCCAGGCGCGAGACGATCTCGGCCAACCTCCTCATACGGAGCTGACATCTTTCTCAGCTGAAATGAGAAATAGGCGGACGTTCGAGGTCGCGCCAGCGGAGGCCGACTGGGGTCTGCGCGCGGTGGGCGCCGGAGGAGGCAGGGTGAGCAGGCCGGACGTGGCACGGGTGCCGTGTGTGCTGGTCGTCGACGACGAGCCGAACATCGTGGACATGCTGGCGATGGCGCTACGGTTCCACGGGTTCGACGTGGCGACGGCCCGCGACGCCCGGGAGGCCGCGGCCGTGGTGGACGCGACCTGCCCGGATCTCGTCGTGCTCGACGTGATGCTGCCCGACGGTGACGGCTTCGAGCTGTGCCGACGGTGGCGCGAGCGCGGCGTCGAGGTCCCCGTGGTGTTCCTGACCGCGCGGGACCGGGGAAGCGACAAGGTCGCCGGGCTCACCTACGGCGGCGACGACTACGTGACGAAACCGTTCGCGATCGATGAGTTGGTCGCCCGGGTGCGGGCCGTGCTGCGCCGCACCCGACGCGAGCAGGCATCCCCGGCGGGGGAACCGTCCGTGCTCACCTTCGCGGATGTCAGCCTGGACGAGGACACCCATCTGGTCACCAGGGCCGGTTGTCCCCTCGAGCTGTCGCCGACGGAGTTCAAGCTGCTGCGCTATCTTCTCGCCAATCCGAACCGGGTGCTCTCCCGTGGGCAGATCCTCGACGCCGTATGGGGCCAGGATTTCGTCGGGGGCGCGACCGTCGTTGACCAGTACGTCAGCTACCTGCGGCGCAAGCTGGCTCCGCACGGCCAACCCCTGATCCACACGCAGCGGGGCTTCGGCTACATGGTGCGCGCGTCCGACGCGGCCTGACGTCGCGGGACAGGGAGCGGGCTGATGTTGCGGACCCGGCTGATGCTCGGCCTGCTCGGACTCATGGCGGCGGCGCTATGCGTTGCCGGGACGGCGAGCGCATTCGCGTTGCGGTTCTACCTGGTCGGTCAGACTGATGCCCAGGTACGCGCCGCCCAGAACCTGATCAGCGGCCATGGGTTGGCCATGGTCGCCTCGGCCGCGCCCCTGCTCGGCGGGACGGAGCTGCGCCGCACGGTCGCGCCGACGGCGTTCGTCGTCGAGCTGCGCCGGCCGGACGGAGCGGTGTTGGCGGTCGCCGGCGACACCGACACGCCAATACCGAACGGTGAGCTGCTGGCTCATGTCGACCATCTCGACAGTCGGGTCAAGGCCGGCGCCCCGTTCCCGCTGAAGGTCGGGCACGTCTCCTACCGGGCTGTCGTCGGGACCCTGCCGGGCGGCGTCACGGACCTGATCGCCCTGCCGATGCGACCGGTCACGGGCACCACGATCCGACTCGTCCTGGTCGAGGCCGCCGCCGGCGCGGCGGTGCTCGCGCTGGCGGGGGCGGCCGCCTGGTTCCTGCTCGGCCGGGGGCTTCGCCCGCTGCGGGAGATCGCCGTTACGGCCGCCGCGATCGCGGGCGGCGACCTGGCACGGCGCGTCCCGCCCGGGCGGCCAAACACCGAGACAGGCCAGCTCGCGGCCGCCCTCAACAGCATGCTCGGCCAGATCCAGGCGGCCTTCGAGGAACGACGGCGATCCTCCGACCGGCTGCGCCGCTTCGTCGCCGACGCCTCACACGAGCTCCGCACGCCCGTTACCTCGATCCGCGGGTACATCGACCTGCTGCGCCAGGGCATCGTTCCGCCCGCCGGCCGAGACGACGCGCTTCGCCGCGTGCAGGACGAGACCAGGCGGATGGGCACGCTCGTGGACGACATGCTTTACCTGGCACACCTCGACGAGGCCCGGCCGCTCGACTGTCATGTCGTCGACCTGGCCGCCCTCGCCCGCGACTCCGTCGCCGACGCCGCCGCGGTCGAGCCGGACCGCCCGCTGACGGTCCACGCCCCCGAACAGTGCCCGGTGGTCGCCGACGCCGACGCGCTGCGTCAGGTGCTCGCCAACCTCCTGTCCAACGTCCGCGCCCACACCCCACCCGGCACGACCGCCGAGGTCAGCGTGACCAGGCAGGCAGCTGGGTCGGTGTGCCTGGAGGTCCGTGACCGCGGGCCTGGGATGAGCCCCAGCGACGCCGGACGGGCCTTCGACCGTTTCCACCGGTCGGCCGGCAGCCGTGGCGGCGGACGCACCGGCAGCGGCCTCGGCATGGCGATCGTCGCCGCGATCGCCGCCGCCCACGGCGGCACCGCCACCCTGGACAGCACGCCCGGCGTCGGCACCGCCGTCCGCGTCGTCCTGCCACCGGACGCGAAGCGGGAACCGGCCACGAGCGGACCGCCCACCACTGCCGCGGGGATCGGGGCGCCACGCGCCCAGTAGCCTAACCTGTGCCGGCCCGTCGAAACCCGGCACGCTCAAACCCGGCACGCTCAAACCCGGCACGCTCAGGGCACTGTGACCCTAGGGCACGGTGACGAGGGGGATGCCGTCCCGGATCACCCGGCCCAGCGGCCCCCGGTGGGGGCGGGTCGCCCGGGCAGCGCCGAACCCGGCCACGATCAGGTCGGGGGCACGCCCGAGGACGGCGTCGAGCACCAGTCCGACGGGATGTTCGCTGGACATCACGTAGGCCTCGACGCCGCGGTAGGCGGCCTCGCGGCGCAGCAGCGCCACCTGGTCGTTCAGCCCGAAGTCCAGGGCGCCCTCCAGCGGCCCGTTGACGTCGGCCACCGCCAGGTGCCGCCACACCCCGGCGTCGACGACCACGGTGATCAGCACCGCGCCCGGTGTCCGGGCCACATAGCCGCAGGCCCAGGCGAAGCCGCGCACGCCGCGGGCGCCCTGGTCGACGACAGCGATCACCCGGGCCCGGTCGGTGCCGATCCGCGGCAGGTCGGGCAGGACCGGCGCCGTCAGCGGGCGCGAGGTCCTCTGGGTGCGCGGCACCTTCAGGGGACCCGGCGTCCCGCTCGGGGGCGGGGCGCTCCCGGAACGTCGGAAAACCACCGTGATCAACAGCCGTTCTGTCAGGAACCCGAAAGGGGTTTCCGGATCTGGTCACGGGCCGCTGACGTAGCGGCCACGTGCTCACCGGTCGCTCGCCCGGCGTTCTCCGAATCATCCCCCGGGCAGCCCGGTCCCGGCCAACTTCCACGCCTGCGTGGCGGCGGACTCGCCGCGCCTGCGCGGTTCGGGCTGGCTCGGGTAGGGCACCAGCAGTGCGTTGACGATGAAGCCGGCCCGGTCGGTCGAGCGGATCATGGTCCCTGCGCCGGCAACGCGAAACCCGACGTCTCGTCCGAGTCAGCCTGAGGAGGCGGCGGCCCGACGGCGGCGCCACGCGGCTTCGGGCGCCAGGTGGCCTGGCTGGTGGAAGCCGGCCACCGGCTGGCCGGGCGCTCATCAGCCGGGCGCTCATCAGCCGGGCGCGGGTCAGGTGGGCGGCGCACGAGCGCAATCAGGATCGCCAGGCCCTGAGCGGGCCGCTCAAGCACGACGTAGCTGAGGTATCCGGCGCCGATGCCGCAGGCGACGAGGGTGAGCGCGACCGCCGGGAAGGCGCTCGGCGCGTGGCTGACCAGGTGATGGCGGTCGAGGACGAGGATCAGGATCGGTTCGTGCCAGAGGTAGGCCGAATAGCTGATCAGACCGAGCCAGACGAACGCCGGGAAGGCGAAGAAACGCCGCCACCGAGACTGCCGGGGCGCCAGCACCGAGCTGGCCAGGACCAGGGCGAAACCACCGGTGTTCAGCAGGTGGAACGCGCCCAGGCCGGGCAGGCCGTCCCGCCGCGCGAGCTCCCCGGCCACGATGGTCGCCAGGCCACCGAGGCGGACGGCGGTCGCGGCCCGGGCGGACAGCGCCGGCCTACCGGCCCTCCGGGCGTGGACGACAGCGACGATCATGCCCAGGCCGAAGTCGGCGGCGTGGTTCTGCGGGCTGAACCACGCGGCCCAGTCCGTGGCGGCGAGATGGGCGATCCCGACCGCGTAGCCGACCCAGAGGAGGTTGACGACGATCAGCGCGACGGCCGGTGGGTAGAGGCGGCCGTAACGGCGCTCGGCCGGCAGCCGGCGCGGTGCCCGGCGGGTCAGCCAGACCCCGACGGCCGCGAGGTAGGCGTAGAAGGCGACCTCGACGGCCAACGACCAGGCCGGCCCGATCGTGAAGAAGATCCGCTTGCTGTCGAAGACCTGCGTGAAAGTGAGGTGTTCGATCAGGTCGCGCCAGTCGCCGGGCAACGTCGGGTTACGCGCGGCCCACACGAGCAGGACCGCGCCGTAGTACAGCGGCAGGATCCGCGTCCCGCGCCGCGCCAGCATGCGGCTGGGGCCGGCCTGCTGGCCGCCGGCCACCGCCCGCCGGATCATCGGCCGGTACAGCAGGAACGCCGACACCAGGAAGAACCAGCTGATCATCCCGTCGAACCCGGTCAGCGCCGCGCCGAGCAGGTGACCGGCATACGGCGTCCGCCCGCCGTCGCGGCAGAACTGGAAGGCGTGGAAGACCATCACCGACACCGCCGCCAACCCGCGGAAGCCCGCCAGGTCGGCCAGCTCCGCGCGGCTGTCGGACCAACCTGCCGCCCTCCGCGACCCGGGGCTCCGCCCATTCTCCCGGTCGCTTTGGGCGGGTGGCCGCCCCGCGTCGTGGGCGGGCGCCGGCGCCGGAACTGGGGCCCGGGCCGAAACGGACGGAAGACGGCCATCAGCGCGGGCCGGCGGCGCCGACGACGACGGGCGGATCGCGGGCGGCCCGGGCGGTGGGACGGACGGCGGCCGGGGCAGCACGGCCAGTGGCGGCTGCCCGTCCGGGCTGACGCCGGCGGCGCCGGCCTCGCCCGGCAGCGGGCCAGAACGCGGCGTGACGTGCCAGGCGTTGTCCCGCAGCAGCCCCTTCAGCGGCGCCAGCCGGGCGATGACGTTCTTGAACTCGCTGTAGGCCACGTTCACCAGGCAGAACCGGACGAACCAGCCGGGGTGGCGGCGGATGGTCCCGTCGGCCAGCGCGTAGGCGAACAGCGCCTGAAGCGGCCCCACCATCGCCGAGAACAGCGCGGTGAACAGGTACAGCGAGACATTCAGCCGAGGGCCGTGGCCACCGTAGTGGTACAGCAGGCTGACCAGGATGAGCGGGTACATCTGGAGGGACAGCCAGGGATAGACCTCCCGCCAGCCCAGCAACCAGACCAGCCCGGCCTTCTGCCGGACGCTCAGGGCCGGCGAGCACACCGCCTTCCACAGGTGGCGGTGGGAGACCTGCGCCCAGCCGTGGGCCCAGCGCATCCGCTGCCGCCACAGCGCGGGAAGCGTCGTCGGCGCGAGCTCGTAGGACAGCAGGCGGGGGTCGGCCACGATCCTGCCGCCGGCCAGGATCGCGCGGAGGCTGGCGTCGATGTCCTCGGTCAGCATGGACGCGCGCATCCGGATCTGGTGCAGCGCCTCGGTCCGCCAGTAGCCGTTGGAGCCGCCGAAGATCCCGAATCCGTGCATCCGGGCCCGGCCCGGGTGACTGACCGCGTAGATCGACTCGAACTCCACGGCGACGGTCCGGCTGATCACCGACGCGTCGCCGTTACGCACGACGCAATGGCCCTGGACGACCGTCGCCCCGTGGGACAGCCAGCGCCAGGCCCGGGTGAAGGCGTCGGGCGCCGGTTGGTGGTCGGCGTCGAAGACTCCGACGAACTCGCCGGTTACCGCGGCCAGGGCCGCGTTGACGTTCTGGGCCTTCGAGGTGCTCCCCGGGACCCGCATCGGCAGAAAGCGAGCGTCGGCGGCGGCGATGCGCGCCAGCGCGTCCTCGACCGGCAGTCGGCGGGGGGTGTTGTAGGCCAGGACGATCCGCAGCGGTCCCGGGTAGTCCAGGCGCAGGAATGCCTCGATCGTGTCGACGATCGTCGCCGACTCGTTGGGCAGGTAGGCGGCGATCACGGCGGTCGCCGCCGGGTACGGCTCGGCGGGGGTCTCCGGGCAGGGCTCCGGTTCCAGCGCGGCCAGTTGCTCCAGATAGAGCAGGAGCGCGGTCGTCACCACGGCCACGACGGTGACGGCGAACACGACGGGCATCGGGTCGACGCCCAGCGCGAACAGCGCGCTGTAGGCGCCGAACGGCACGCCCAGCCCGAGGGCGGTCGACACCGCGATCTGGACGTCGGTCCGGTCGCGCAGCCGGGTCCGCGGCCGGCGGCGGGCGCCGGAGCGGTGCTGGCTACTACTGTGCTGGGTACCACTGCGCTGGCTACTGCGGCGCTGGCTACTACGGCGCTGGCTGTGCGCCGCCGCCGGGCGGCTAGGCGCGTCCCGCTCAGGGGTGTAGCGGACGGGCACGAGGTCGAGTGCCGCGGTCGCCCTCGCCGTGGCGGCGCGGGCCCGGCGCAGGGCCTCCGCGTCGCCGATCCCCTCCTCCACCAGGGCGTAGCCCGGCAGCGGTGTGACTCGGAGGTGCTCGGGTCGGCCGCCGCCCGCGCCCACGGTGAACGCCCGTTCCGCCAGCGCGTTAACGATCTCGCCCATGACCGCCTCCGCGGCCCGGCCGGCGCGGGCCGGCAACGCGACCACGACCTCGCCGTCGCGGCTGAGTCCGATCAGGCCGTCCCGGGCGGCGACGGCGGGAGCGGCGGCCGCCAGGACCTGCGCCAGCAGCGCGTCACGGGCGGCCGAGCCAAGCATCCCCCGCAGCCGGGACAGCTCGGCCAGCGCGACGACGCCGACCAGGTGGGTGCGAGCCAGCCGCTCGGCGCGCAGCCGGCTGATCAGTCCGAGGACGTCCCGGTCCCGGTTGGCCTCGCCGAGCAGGCCCGGGCGCGGCATCGCCAGGCGCCAGCGTGCCGTGTCCCGGCGGGGCTGCTCCCGAAGCCCTGAAGCCCAGGGCACCGAAGCCCAGGGCACCGGCTCCGGCGGCGGGCCCGGCGGCAATACCGTTGCTGGTCGCGCCGCCTCCGGCGGCACGGCGCCGGCCGCTCGCCACGAGCCCGCCCCCGGCGGGTCGGTCTCGTCCAGCGCGAGGTCCGCTGGTGGTGTCATCCGCGCCATCCCGGGCCCGCGACGGCGCTCCCCAACACCGTGCGTCCCCCGTCGACCCCCCAGAGCGGTCAACGCCTGGCACGATAGCGCCAAGCCCGCAGCGGTTGAACCCCCGGGGCGCGGCGGCGCCGTCAGCTGAGCGCGTCGGCGACACGCGCCAGCAGCGGCACGTGCGCGGGGTGGGCGCCGCCAGCGGGCCTTCCGGGCACGTTTGTGTCGGCGGGAGGCGCGACGATGGCGGGGTGAGCTCGCCGACCGATGGTCCGGCCGCGGCCGCCGGGGCCGCGCTCGCCGCGCTGCGCGCGGGCCGGATCGGCCGGGGCGACCTGGTCGCCGTGGTCGCCCTCAAGCGGGTCGGGCTGGCGCTGGCCTGGGCCGGCGGCTCATGGGCGTCCCCGGCCGGCTCATCCTCGGTCCTCCCCGCGGTGGAGGCCGTGGTCGCGCCGCGGTGGGTGTGGTGGTCGGCGCACGACCCGGCTTCGCCGGTGGCCGGCGACGGCGAGCCCACCGGGCCGGAGCGGTCCGCGGGGAACGGGTCCGGCCCGCGCCGGTGGCGCCCCGCCGCCTGCTGGGATCTCGCGGCCGCGCACCGGCTCCTGCACGGCGGGCGCCGCGACGACCCGGCGGCGGTCTGGGCCGGCGCGGCAGGCCTGCCTCCGCCGGCGGATGCGAGGCCGATCCGGCTCGACGGCCAGCTCGATCTGCTCACGATCGTCGACCATCCCGACGAACCCGCGGCGGCCGACGACCCGGTCGGTCCGGACGGCCAGCTCCGCCCCGGCTGGGCTGAGGAGACCGCGCGCGGCCTGGGACCAGGCGGCCCGGCGGCGCGGCTGGCCCGGGCGGCCCGCCTGGCCGTCCTCGCGCTGACCGTCCAGGCGGCGCAGGAACGCGCGCTGCGGGCGCTACCCGACCCGCGGCCGCGCCCGACCGGCGTCCCGCTGGCCGTCCTGACCGCCCGGGCCGAGTCCGGGGCCGAGTTGCTCGCCCGTGAGCTGCGACGGGACGGCCTGCCGGTGCACCGGCCGACGGCCGAGGCGACACTGGCCCGAGCCGTCGGGCCGAGGCCGCGAAACGAGGCCGAACGGCTGGCCGGCCAGCGCGCCCGGGACGCTCCGGTGCTGCGCCACCTCGGGTCCTCGGTCGACCTGCGCAACCCGGCCTCGATCCGGGCCGGGCTGGCCGCGCTCGGCATCGACGTGCCCAACACCCGCTCGCACCGGCTGACCCCGCTGCGCGGCGTCCACCCGGTGATCGAGCCACTGCTGGCCTGGCGCAAGGCCGAGCGGATCGCGACCACCTACGGCTACCGCTGGCTCGACACCCACGTCGGGCAGGACGGCCGGCTGCGGGGCGAGTGGCGCGGCAGCGACGGCGCGGCCGGGCGGATGACAGCGGGCGCCGGACTGCACAACCTCCCGGCCGACCTGCGGGTGACGGTGGTGGCCGAGCCGGGCTACCGGTTCGTCCGGGCCGACCTCGGGCAGATCGAACCGCGGGTGCTGGCCGTCGTCTCGGGTGACGAGGAACTCGTGCGGGCAACCCGCCAGGACGACCTGTACGCGCCGGTCGCCGCCCGCCTCGGCGTGGACCGGCCGACGGCGAAGGTGGCGGTGCTGGCCGCGATGTACGGGCAGACGACCGGAGCGGCCGGCCAGGCGCTGCGCCAGATGCGCGAGACCTATCCGGTCGCGCTGGCCTACCTGGACGCGGCCGACGCCGCCGGCCGATCCGCCGCGCTGGGCCTCCCGGGCACCAGGCCCGGGCCGAACGCGGGCACTGGGCCGAACGCGGGCGCTGGGCCGGACGGCGGGTTACGGACCTTCGGCGGCCGGCGGATCCCGTTGCGGGCGCTCGCGCTCGCCGACGGCGCCGAGGCGGACGCGGCCGGGGGCGCCAGCGCGGCCTGGGGCCGCTTCGCCCGCAACGCGGTCGTGCAGGGCGCGGCGGCCGAGCTGTTCAAGGCCTGGGCCGTCACCGTCCGCCAGACGATCGACCCGCTCGGCGGCGCGATCGTCCTGTGCCTGCACGACGAGTTGCTCCTGCATGTCCCGGCCGCGCGGGCGGATGCCGCGGTGGCCGCGACCCGCGCCGCGCTGGACGCCACCGCCGCGTACTGGGCCGCGGGCAGCGGCGTCCGCTTCGTCGTCGACGTCACCGTCGTCGAGCGATGGTCGGACGCGAAGAGCTGACGCGGGTCAGCTCGGCCTGGCCCGGGCCCGACTGGGCTGGACGCGGGCCGGCTCGCCTTCCATCTTCGGATGGTCCGGCGGGTAGGGCAGGTCACCCAGGCCGCGGTCGGCCTGGTCACGCTCCCACCACTCCAGCAGCGGGCTGAGGTCGGCGGCGGTCGCGTCGATGCCGGCGTGCAGGTCACCCAGCTCGGCGAAGCGGGCCGGGACGGTCTTCACCGTGAACTCGCGGGGGTCGAGACCGGGCAGCTCGTCCCAGCGCAGCGGCGTCGAGACGGGCGCGTGCGGCCGGGCCCGCACCGAGTAGGCCGAGGCGATCGTGCGATCCCGGGCGTTCTGGTTGTAGTCGACGAACACCTTCTCGCCGCGCTGTTCCTTCCACCAGGCCGTCGTCACCTGCCCGGGCAGCCGCCGTTCCAGTTCCCGGCCGAACGCGATCGCGGAGTAGCGCACCTGGGTGAACGTCCAGCGCGGCTGGATGCGGACGTAGATGTGGACGCCGCGACCGCCGCTGGTCTTCGGCCAGCCGGTCCAGCCGAGCTCGCCGAGCATGTCGCGGGCCACCGCCGCGACCGCCGCCGCGTGGGCGAAGTCGGTACCCGGCTGCGGGTCCAGGTCGATGCGCAGCTCGTCGGGATGCTCGGTGTCGGGCCGGCGCACCGGCCAGGGGTGGAAGGTGATCGTGCCGAGGTTGGCCGCCCAGGCCAGCACGGCCGGCTCGGTCGGGCAGACCTCGTCCGCGGTGCGCCCGCTGGGGAAGGCGATGCGCGCGGTCTCCACGTACGGCGGGGCGTTCTTCGGGACCCGCTTCTGGTAGAAGGCGTCACCCTTGGTGCCGTCCCGCTGGGCCAGCGTCGCTCCCTCGACGACGCCGCCGGGCCACCGCTCGAGCGTGGTCGGCCGCTCCCGCAGTGCCCGCAGCAGCCCATCGGCCACCGACACGTAGTAGCGGACAAGATCCAGCTTGGTCAGGCCCGCCGCCGGGAAATACGGCTTGTCCGGGTTGGAGACACGCACGGTCTGCCCGCCGACGTCCAGCTCGACCGGCTCGCCCTGCCGCGAAGGGGCCACCGGGCGACCATAGCCCGTCAGCTGGGCGCGGCCCAGCCCCCGACCGCTCTCAGCCCATCCCGGGCAGGCAGTCGAGGACGGCCGCGGGCACCTCGTCGCCCGCCAGCCGAGGGCCGAGCGCGACGAAGCCCGGCGCCAGCCAGGGCTGGTCGGAGCGCGGGCTTCCGTCCGCCTCAAAGCCGTGGAACGCGCCGCCGCCCGCCATGACCAGCATCGCTCCGGCCGCGACATCCCAGGGGTGGATGCCCCAGTTGACCGCGACGTCGGCCGCTCCGACCGCGACCAGGGCCAGTGCGAGCGCGGTCGACCCGATCCGCCGGACGTCGTAGCGCTCGACCAGCCGCCCGTACGCGGCCAGCCGCGCGGGCGGGCACGGCTGCCCACTGTAGGGAACGTCGGTCAGCACCGCGATCGGGCCGGCGCGGTCCACGGCCGGCGCGGGCCGGCCGTCCAGGCGCAACCCGGACGGGTCCGCGCTGTACGCCCGGCGCCGCGACGGGTCGTACACGCAGCCGGCGACGAGCTCGCCCGCGGCCTCGGCGCCGACCGACACACAGAACAGCGGCAGGCCGTGGACGAAGTTGTTGGTGCCGTCGATCGGGTCGACGTACCAGCGGCGGCCACCGTCGCCCGTGCCCCGCGCGCCGCCCTCCTCGCCGATGACCAGGTCGCCGGGATGATCGGCCAGGATGATCTCGGTGACGAGCCGCTCCGCGGCCAGGTCGTAGTCGGTGACCAGGTCGTAGGCGCCGGACTTGGTCCGGGCGCCGGCCCCTTCGCGCCGCCCGGCCAGCAGCTCGCCGGCGGCGGCGCCGGCGCGCTCGGCCGTGACGCGCGGCGCGGGTGAGGGTTCGGGGCTGGCGGGCATCGGCGCGGCTCCTGGTGGCCTGACGGCACGGGGGACGGTCGGCATCGGCCTGGTGTCGGTCAGAAGCCGGGGGTGGTCGCGCCGACGCCCGGGCCGCCGAGCGGCGGGGCGTCCAGCGACGTCGACGGCGTCCCGGCCGTCCCGGGGCCGCTCAGGCCGGGTGTCGGCGAGGTCCCGGTGGCGGTCGGGGTCGGGGTCGAGGTGACGCCAGGGCTCGGAGTAGCCGTCCCGGTCGGGCCGACCGGAGTGGGGGTGGGCGGCGGCGCGGTGGGCGGCGGCGAGTGGTGGCGGGTCGGCGTCGGCGACGGCTCGCCGGCCGGTTCGGACACCCCTACCGTCGGGCGCCTGTCCCCGGCGGCGCTGGGCGCGGGCCGGACCAGCACCCACAGGGCCAGCACCAGCAGAAAGGCCGCCGAGAGCACCACGGTGGAACGGCGAGGTCGGCCCTGGGTCATTCGGGAGTCCTCATCCGGGGCCTCCTCATGACGACGTCGGCTCGGCCGTGTCGAGATGGGCCGGGACGATGATGCCGGCCCGGGGCAACGCCCGGCTGATCCGGACCCGCAGGGCCCGGCCGACCTCGAACTGCTTGCCGGGCTGGGTGCGGGCGACCATCCGGACCTGGAATTCGTCGATGGAGATGCTCTCGACGCCCATCACGGTCGGTGGGTCGAGCAGCAGGCCGTGCAGCTCGTCGTCGGAGAACGCCTCGGAGCCGACCTGGCTGAGTACGTCGCTTACCACGTTGACGTCGGCCGTGGCCGGGACGGGCACGTCGACGACGGCCCGGGCCCAGTCCCGGGAGAGGTTGATGACCTGGACGATCTGGCCGTTCGGTGTGATGACGACCTCACCGTTGGAGGTGCGGACGCGGGTGATCCGCAGCGTCAGCTCCTCGACCGTGCCCGTGATCTCCGCCGACGAGCCCTGGACCGCGAACCGGACCAGGTCCCCGAAGCCGTACTGGCGCTCGGTGATCACGAAGAACCCGGCCAGCACGTCCTGGACGATCCGCTGGGCGCCGAAGCCGAGCGCGACCCCGACCACGGTGGCCGGGGCGACGAATCCGCTCAGCGGCACCCCGGCCCGTTTCAGGACGAGGACCGCGGCCAGGCAGTAGACGACGACCAGGACCGTCCACAGCACGACCTGGGTCAGCGTGTGGCGGTGCTTGGCCGCCTCGGTCCTGACCAGGCTGTCGCCGCCGGCGGACACGTCGATGCGCCGGGTGACCCGCGCCCCGATCCAGGTGGCCAGGCGGGTGAGCAGAACGGTGCCGATCACGATCAGCACGATCTCCAGGCCGCTACCTCGGGCCCAGTGGCTGACGTCCGTCAGCGGGGCGGTCGCCGTCACCATGGCGGCTCCGCCGCGGTGATCCACGTGTCCGGGAGGCAATCCATCAAGCGTTTCCGGAGGGGACTGCCGCGTTCAGGCGGCAGGGGAATCCGATATGGACAGCTGTCATTTTATCTCCGCGGATCCGGTCGGTTATGATTGGTTTGTGCGGCGGACTTTCAAGTTCCTGATGCGCCCGACAGCGCGGCAGGCCGCCATGCTGACGGCAATGCTGAACGACCACCGCGACCTGTACAATTCCGCCCTTCAGGAACGCCGTGACGCCTACCAGATGGGCGGGGTGAGTATTCGTTACGGTGACCAGTCGGCGCAGTTGACGGACATTCGCGCCGACGACGCGGATCAGGCGCGCTGGTCGTTCTCCTCCCAGCAGGCGACGCTGCGCCGGCTGGACCGGTCGTTCGCCGGGTTCTTCCGCCGAGCACGGGCGGGTGGGAAGCCGGGCTATCCCCGGTTCAAGGGTCCGGGCTGGTTCGACACGGTCGAGTGGCCGAAAGACGGAGACGGCTGCCGCTGGGACTCCCAGCCGGACAAGCCGTCGACCCGAGTCCGCCTGCGGGGGGTGGGTCATGTCAAGGTGCGCCAGCACCGGCCGGTCACCGGCCGGGTGACGACGGTGTCGGTGAAGCGGGAGGGCGAGCGCTGGTATGTGCTGCTCTCCTGCGACGACGTGCCCGCCCGGCCGCTGCCGCCCACCGGCAGGGCGGTGGGAGTCGATCTGGATGTGGTGTCGCTGGCCACCCTCTCCGACGGCCGTCAGGTCGGCAACCCCCGTTTCCTGGCGCGGGCGGCCGGCCAGCTCGCCGCGGCCCAGCGGGACCTGGCCCGGAAGAAACCCCGCTCGAGGCGGCGGCGGAAAGCGGCCGCCCGCCTCGCCGCGGGGCACCGGAAGGTCCGCCGCCAACGGCTGGACCTGGCGCACAAGACCGCGCTCGACCTGGTCCGCGGCCATGATTTTATCGCGGTGGAGGCGTTGAACATCGCGGGCATGACCCGCCGGGCCCGGGCTGTACCCGATCCTGACGATCCCGGGGGGTATCTCCCCAACGGCCAGTCGGCCAAGGCTGGCCTGAACAGGAGCATTCTGGACGCGGGATGGGGGGTGTTCCTCAGTGTGCTGTGCGCCAAGGCTGAAAGCGCCGGGCGGACGGTCGTTGAGGTCGACGCCCGTCATACCTCCCAGCGCTGCGCCGCCTGTGAGCAGGTCGCGCCGGGAAACCGTGTCACCCAGGCCGGGTTCCGATGTACCGCGTGCGGGCATGCCGCGCACGCGGACGTGAACGCGGCCGTCAACATCCTTCGGGCCGGGCTGGCCCGTCAGGCTGACGCTCAGGCGGCCTGAGAAGCCGACGGCCTCGGCCGTCAGAGTAGTCACCGGTCCCAACTTACCCGGGACAGCGCCGGCAAGACGGACCTAAAGCCCGTATCGGACGGGCGCGGATAACAGCGTGGCCACTGTCACTAACCGCCGGCCCCAGCGGCCGAGCGGCCGGGGCCCAGCGGCCGAGCGGCCGGGGCTGACCGCGCCGGCCGCGGGGCCGCTGAGCCGTTGAGCGTTGATCCTTTGAGCGCTGAGGCGTTGCGCGCTGGGGCGCTGGCGCTCGCCGGGCGACGTCTGCCGCCGGTCTACGGCCGGGGGACCTCGCCGCGCCAGGCCCCGGTCTCGCCGCCGCGGCCGCGCTCCTCAATGAACCGCTTGAACCGCTTGAGGTCGGCCTTCACCCGCCGGTCATCGACGCCGATGGTCGAGCCGATCTTCTCCGCGGTGCTTTCGGGCTGCCAGTCGAGCTGCACAGTCACCCGGGTCTCGTCCTCACCCAGGCGGTGGAAGGTGACGACGCCGGCGTGGGTGGGACCGTCGGTGCTCTTCCAGGCGACCCGCTCGTCGGGCAGCTGCTCGGTGATCGCCGCGTCGAACTCTCGTTGCTGGCCGCCGACCTTGACCCGCCAGTGGGTGTGGGTGGGGTCGACCTGCTGGATGGACTCGACCCCCTCCATGAAGTTCGGGAACGACTCGAACTGGGTCCACTGGTTGTAGGCGGTGTGGACCGGTACGGCGACGTCGATGGACTCCGCGACCGTCGTGGTCATCCTTGACTCCCTCGGTTCGCTGTCTGTGATCGCTGACTGTGATGGACGGACAGGGACCCCTCCTCCCTGCCCCGTTCGAGCCGAACAACACGGCCTGGTCCGGAGCTGGAGGAAAGGCGCCAGAACGGGTAGGACCCCACCGGGACGGACGAGAGGCGGCAGATCGATGACAGACGGCGGCGCGCGGACCGACGGCGCGGGCGGGTCGCACACCCGTGCCTACCGGGACGGGGCCCTCGCCGAGGAGAACTTCCCGCTGGAGAAGCTGCACCGCTACCGGGAGGAGACCGACGTCGTCGTCTGGGTCGACCTCGTCCGGCCGGGCCAGGACGAGATCCGCCTGGTCGCCGGGGAGCTGAACCTGGACCCGCATGCCGTCGAGGACGCGCTGTCGGCCGGCGAACGAGCCAAGATCGACCGCTACCCGAGCCACCTCTTCCTCAACGTCTACGCCGTCCGTCTCGACGTCGACTCGGGCGAGCTGGCCAGCGAGGAGATCTCCGCCTTCATCGCCGAGCGCACGCTGATCACCGTCCGGCCCGATCCACGCTTCGACATGAGCGCGGTGGCCTCCCGCCTGGGCCGCGCGGAGCTGGCCGAGTACGGCGTCGGCTACCTGGTGCACGGCCTGATCGACGTGATCGTCGACGGCTGCTTCACCGCCGTCCAGTCGCTCGACGCGGCGATCGAGGAGCTGGAGGACATGCTCTTCGACACCGACGTCGCCGAGGACGCGGTGCACCGGCGCAGCTTCGAGCTGCGCAAGAGCCTGGTCCTGCTGCGCCGAGAGATCCTCCCGATGCGGGAGGCGGTCAACACGCTGATGCGCCGGGACTTCGGGCTCGTCGCCGACGGGCTGGTCCCCTTCTACCAGGACGTCCACGACCACGTCCTGCGGGCGACCGAGTGGACGGACAGCCTGCGGGACATGGTCAACTCCGTGCTGGACACGAACCTGACGATCCAGAGCAACCGGCTGAACCTCGTCATGAAGAAGCTCACCGGCTGGGCGGCGGTCATCGCGGTCCCGACCCTGGTCACCGGCTTCTTCGGCCAGAACGTCCCGTTCCCCGGCAACGGCCGGAGCTGGGGTTTCGGGGTGGACGTGGTGATACTCGCCGTGTCGATGGTGATCCTCTACGTCGTGTTCAAGCGCAAGGGTTATCTGTAGGCCGGCCGGACACCGGACGTGGCGAGGCCCCGGATCCTGGTCGGATCCGGGGCCTGGGGCCGCCCGCGTACCGGGTCGCGGGGTGCGGGCGCTCAGTCCGCGGGCCGTCGGCGGTGAGCCACCGGCCCGGTCCGGGGCTGGCTACTTGCGGCCGTTGGCCTTGCGGCCGTTCGCGGCCTTGCGCCCGCCGTTGCCGTACGCCCGGTTGCCGGAGCCGCCGGAGCCACTGGAGCCGCCGCCGAACGCGTCCCGGGCCCGGTCGACCATCGCGGCGAACGGCCCGACCGTCCACTGCGCGGCGGGCGAACCGGCGGCCATCGGATGCGGGTGAGTAGGCGCGAGCTGCTCGGCCGCCCGCAGCCGGCGGCCGAGCTTCTGGAGGTCCTGACCGTTGCTCTCGCCTCGGACGGCCGGGAACTCCTCGCGCTCCTCGGCCTCGGCGTGGTCGGAGACCATCTGCTCGAGCTCGGCCAGGTCATGCTCGAACTCGGGGCTGGAGACGTCCATCTTCTCCATCCGCCCCAACATCCGGGTGGCCTTCTGCTCCTCGTCGTTGCGGGCCTTGACGACCTCCGGGCCGGCCGACCTGCGCGAGACCGGGCGAAGGATCATCTCCTCGCCGGTCTCGTGCACCGCGAGCAGCGCGCGCAGGTCGTCGAACGCGTGCTTCCTCGCCTCGCCGCGGGAGTCGCGGACCTCTGTGAACAGGTCACGGATCCGCGCGTGCTGGGTGAGCAGGATGCCGATGATGTCGTCCTGGGGCAGCCGGGCCGCCTCCGCGCGCTCGCGTTCCGCCAGTTTGCTCACCATTTCTTGTCTCCCATCGGTCGAGACGAACGAGTGAGGAACGAGTTCTTCCGGGAAAGGCCGGTCGGGTCAGCGGCGCACCTCCTCGGGGCACTGGCTCCCTACCCCTGGCACCGATCGGAACACCTGCCGCCGCGGGGGCGGACATTCTTGGCTCGTCTTGGGCGGCGGCGTCGCCTTTTCCCAGCGCCGGCCGGCCACCGGGTCGCCGGGACGATGCGGACGGGCCGACGCCCGCCCTCGGCCGGAGACCCGGCTCACTCGACCGCCGGCTGACCTGGCACTAGTCTGAATGCCCGAGATTTCTCCGGTTCCCGCCGTCGGCTCTCGGACCGCTCATCGGCCCGCCTCGGGCGCTGGGCGTCGACCTCAACCGGAGCCGAGGAAAAATGATCACATCCGCGGCCGGGGCAGTCCCGGACCTGTTGCTCGTGGACGACGACGACGCGGACGCGCTGATGGTCAGCGAGGCGCTGGCCGAAAGCGAGCGTGACTACAGCCTCCACACCGTCCCGGACGGGGTGCGGGCCGTCGAGTACCTGCGCGACCCGAGCCGCGAGCTGCCCGACCTGATCATCCTGGACCTGAACATGCCGCGGATGGATGGTCGGGAGTTCCTGACTTTCATCAAGAACGACGCGGACTTCAAGGCCATCCCGGTCGTCGTGCTCACCACCTCGTCGGCGCCCGAGGATGTCCGGCACTCCTACGTGCTGCGAGCGAACGCCTACGTCACGAAGCCGACGGGGTCCGACGACTTCTTCTCCGCCGTCCGTCGCATCGGCGACTTCTTCTTCGACGTGGCTCGGCTGCCCCGGGCGGCGCGGGACTGACCCGCGCCGTCAGCCCGGCCCACCGCCCGCTTCCGTTCGTCGATATTTCCTTGTTCAGCCCCGGCCTGGCGGGACGACGGCCGGACCGATGGACGAGACTGTCCGGTGTGGGCGGGGACAGGAAGGGGTCAACCTCGGTCCTGCACAGCGAGGACTTCGGCCCCGAGCAGCGGCAGAGCCAGTTCGAGCTGGGCCGGGACGGGCCCAGCACGATCGTGACCGGGGTCGACGGTTCCCGTACTGCGCTGCGGGCCGCCGCGTACGCGGCGGGCCTGGCCCGGCGGCAGAGCTCACGCCTGGTCGTCGTGTTCGTGGCGACCCGCCCGCCGATGGAGGGCATGTCGATGGGCCCGGCGCCGCTGTCGGTCCAGGAGCTGTTCGGCGAGACGATCGCCGAGCTGCGCGCCGAGATCGAGCGGCGCCATCGCGAGCTCGGGATCCCGATCACCTTCGAGGTGCGGCTCGGCGATCCGTTCACAGAGCTCAAGCAGGCAGCGGCCGACGCCCGGGCCGACGTGGTCGTGGTCGGTGCGTCGGAGAGCGCCGGGCACCGCCTGATCGGCTCCCTGGCCGGTCGGCTCGTGCGCGCCGGCCGGTGGCCGGTAACCGTCGTCCCCTGACCGGGCCCGAGCGGCTGACCGGGCCCGAGCGGCTGACCGGGCCCGAGCGGCTGACCGGGCCCGAGCGGCGGCGAGGGTCATTCCAGCCGAGCCAGCGCGCGGACGGCCTCGATCGTGTCGGCTTCGGCGGGCGGTTTGTCGGGACGGTGGCGCAGGACGCGGGCGAAGCGCAGGGCCAGGCCGCCCAGGTACCGGGAGCTGGCCTGCAGGCCGTCGAAGGCGACCTCGACGACGAGCTCGGGGCGGACCTGGACCACCCATTCGCCGCTCTCGGCGGGCGGGCGGACGGCCAGCCCGGTCAGCCGCTCGGTCTGCCAGCGCAGCATCTCGTCGGTCAGGCCCTTGAACGTCTTGCCGAGCATCACGAACCCGCCGGCCGGGTCCCGCGCGCCCAGATGCAGGTTCGACAGGTAGCCGCGGCGGCGGCCGTGGCCCCACTCAGCGGCCAGGACGACCAGGTCCAGGGTGTGGCGGGGCTTCACCTTCAGCCAGCCGGCGCCCCGGCGGCCCGCCTCGTACGGAGCGCTCAGCGACTTGACCACCAGGCCCTCGTGGCCGCGGGCCACCGCGTCGGCGTAGAACGCCTCCGGGTCGCCTCCGCCCTCGCCCGCGGCTGCGTCCGGTCCCCGACCGGTGACGAGCCGGGGCACCCGCGCGGGCGCCGGGACCAGCCGGCTCAGGATGGCGTGCCGGTCCGCGCCTGCCTCAGCCAGCACGTCCGTCCCGTCGGCGTGCAGCACGTCGAACGCGAACACGCTCAGCGGCGTCTCGGCCCGCATCCGCTCCGTGCCGCCGCGGCTGCCAACCCGCCCGGCCGTCACCTGGAACGGCCGGGGCCGCCCGTCCGGGCGCAGCGCGACGACCTCCGCGTCGAGGACGAACGCGTCCGCGTCGAAGGCGAGCGCGGCGTCGACGACCTCGGGTAACCGGGCGGTGATGTCGTCCAGGGTCCGGGTGAACACCGCGACATCCCGGTCCCGGCGGTGGATCTGGGCCCGCACACCGTCCAGCTTCCACTCCAGGGCGGCCGGCGAGATCCGCTCCAGCGCCGCCGCCAGGTCCGGGGCCGACTGGGCCAGCATCGGCTGGACGGGCCGGCCCACCTCGAGCCGGAACGCGGCCAGCCCGGCCGGGCCCTCACTCAGCGCCGCCACGGCGACCGGGCCCAGCTCGCCGCGCAGCATCACCGCCCGCCGCAGGTCGGCTAGCGTCACCGGCCGCCCGGCATCGACGCTCGCCCGGGCGACGGCCTCGACCATGACCGCCGCCAGCGCGCCCTGGCGTAACTCCCCGGACAGCAGGCGGCGCAGGAATGCCTGCTCCGGCGCGGTTGCCGCCGCGAAAAGCTCGGCGAGCATCGCCCGCCGCTGCCCGGCCGAGCCGGGGCCGGCCCGGGCCCCGATCCGCCCGAGCCGGTCGTCTACCTCCATCACGGTGAGCGTGGGCTGGACGGCCGGCGGTGGGACGTCTCGCAACGCGGCCCAGCCCACGCCGATCTGGCGCTGGGTCAACGCGCCGGACAGCCAGGCGACCACGATCAGCACCTCGTCCGGCGCAGCCCGGCGCAGACAGGCGGCCAGCGCCTCAATCTTGCCTCGGCGGGCCGCTCCCCCGGCGACCGCCGCCGACACCTCCGCGACCTCGACCAGCAGCATGACGGCATCGTCCCCCGGCCCACCGACACTTTCCCGCCGGCTCGCGGCTCTTCCCTGCCCGCGGCTCTTCCCTGCCCGCGTGGTCCGGTCGACGTCACAGGGCCAGGCCCTGGAGAGCATTATTAGGACGCCCTACGATCTGACGTACGCGGTCGCGAGGGGCGGGCCGCCGTGGACGCACGACGGGAAGAGGCCCGGCTGGGCCGGCACATCAACCGGCCGGGCCGCACATCGAGGAGAAGGCGCGGTCACGTCGATGGACCCGACATTCGACACCTATCGGCTCACTGACGAGCACGACGTCCTCCGCGAGACGGTACGGACGCTCGCGGAGAAGGAGATCGCCCCGCACGCCGCCGACGTCGACGAACGTGAGCGATACCCCGAGGAGGCGCACCGGGCGCTGGCCCAGTCCGGCTTCGCCGCGGTCCACATCCCGGAGGAGTACGACGGCGCCGGCGCCGACTCGGTCGCGACCTGCATCGTCATCGAGGAGATCGCCCGGGTCTGCGCCTCCTCGTCGCTGATCCCGGCGGTGAACAAGCTCGGGACGATGCCGATCATCCTGGCCGGCTCGGACGAGCTCAAGCGGATGGTCCTGCCCGCGGTCGCCAGCGGCGAGGCGGCCGCGTCCTACGCCCTGTCCGAGCGGGAGGCCGGCTCGGACACCGCGTCGATGCGGACCCGGGCCGTCCGCGACGGCGACCACTGGGTGCTCAACGGGACCAAGGCCTGGATCACCAACGCCGGCGCCTCTACCTGGTACACCGTCATGGCGGTGACCGACCCGACCGCGGCGAGGCCGGCCGACGGCATCTCGGCGTTCGTCGTCCACTCCGGCGACCCGGGCTTCGAGGTCGGCGGCAAGGAACGCAAGCTCGGCATCAAGGGCTCCCCGACCCGCGAGATCCACTTCGTCGACTGCGCGATCCCCGCGTCCCGGATGATCGGCGAGCCGGGGACGGGTCTGCGCACCGCCCTGCGCACCCTCGACCACACCCGCCCGACGATCGGCGCGCAGGCGGTCGGCATCGCCCAGGGCGCCCTGGACGCGGCCGTCGCCTACGTCAAGGAGCGCCGGCAGTTCGGGCGCGCGATCGCCGACAACCAAGGCGTCCAGTTCATGCTGGCCGACATGGCGATGAAGACCGAGGCCGCCCGGCACATGGTCTACGTCGCCGCCGCCCGGGCCGAGCGGGGCGAGCCCAACCTGGGGTTCATCTCCGCCGCGGCCAAGTGCTTCGCCGCCGATGTGGCCATGGAGGTCACGACCGACGCCGTCCAGCTCTTCGGCGGAGCCGGCTACACCCGCGACTTCCCGGTCGAGCGCATGATGCGCGACGCCAAGATCACGCAGATCTACGAGGGCACCAACCAGATCCAGCGGGTCGTCATGTCCCGCGCCCTCCTGCGCGGCTGACCAGGTTGGCGTTCTTACTGGTAGTAGCCATGATCCGCGAAACCTGCCTGATCGCGGCTTTGTGGGCCCAGTCACCACGGGCGCCGGTTGATCATGGCTACTCCCGGCTATCTGTGGACGTGGCGTGGATTCGGTCAAGAGGCCGAGCCGTCGCCTGACGGTTCGGCGTCGCTCCCGAGCCCCGACTCGGCCCGTCGCCCCGCGGTGGGCCGTCATCGTCGTCGTCCAGGACGTTCTGGAAGGTCACGTTGCCCGCGATCAAGCGCACGCGACCATCGGGGGCAAGGGTATCCGCACCACGCCGGTCGATCTGGGCCGGTGGCGCTGGGTGGCGCGGGGGCGCCCCGGCTCCGGACACCGCGGAGGCCTGACACCGAGGGCCGCGATCAACGGGAACGTACCGTCCGACCGAAGGTCCAAATGACCTTGATCACCGCGACCGTAACGGTGCTCATGTTGTACTTCGGGAAGGGCAGGGCGCACTTCCGTCCCTGACGAGTTGGAGAGGAAAGCCCGATGAGCGCTCCCAGCACTCTCGAAGTCAGCACCCACGGCCGGGTGGCGTGGGTCGCCTTCAACCGGCCGAACAACCACAACGGCGTGATCTCGGCGATGATCGTCGAGATGTACGAAGTGCTGTCCCGGATCGCCGGCAACTCGGGCGTCGACGTCGTCGTGCTGACCGGGAACGGCACCGCGTTCTGTCCCGGCGCGGACCTGGGGGCTGCCCGGGATGCACCACCGGACGAGTCCGACATCCCCGCACCCGAGACCTACCACTCGGTCCGGCTGTTGCGGGAGATGCCGCAGGTGACGGTGGCCGCCATCAACGGTGCCTGCGCGGGCGCGGGCATGTCGTGGGCATCGGCGTGTGACCTGCGCATCGCATCCGCCGCGGCCCGCTTCTCGACCGCGTTCCTTGAGCTGGGCCTGGCGAGCGAGCTCGGGCTGGCCTGGAACCTGCGGCACCAGCTCGGCGCGGCCGTCGCGCGCGACCTGTGTTTCGTGCCGCGGAAGCTCACCGCGGCCGAGCTCGCGGGGAAGGGCTACCTCAACGCGGTGTATCCGGCCGAGACGTTCCATCGGGACGCGGCCGCCTTCGTCGCCACCCTCGCCGGACACGGATCGCACGCGTTGCGCACTCTCAAGAAGAACTTCCTCGACGCCGACACGCTCCCGTTGGGCGTATACCTCGACGCCGAGACCGAACGGCATCTGGCGATGTTCCGCGGCGACCCGGGGGCGGAGACGATGGCTCGGCTCGACGCGCAGGGGGCGCGTATCCGCGCGGCCGGCTGACACGTCGGCCACTATCAGCCCCTCGTTGTAGCTCTCGCAGACCAGGCGAGCTCACTGTCGTCGGCGCACCTCCTGCCCGGTTGGCGAATCTCCACACTGGACGAAGGCGCGCCGGCGGAATACAGTGTGCCATATCGGGCGATTGCCCCCAAAACGGTAATGCGGGAGGTTCGCGGATGGACAGGGCCGAGGCAACGGTGCACGCGGCGCGGGACAGGGCTTTGTCATGACCACATCCACGACGCGTGAGTCGCCGCTGGCGGGCCGCCGCGCCGTCGTAACGGGGGCGGCGACGGGAATCGGAGCCGCGGCCGTCGAAGCCTTCGCGGATGCCGGCGCGAGTGTCGTCGCGCTCTACCATTCGACGCCGCCGCCCGAACGGCTGAACGCACGGGCGGAATGGCTGCGTTGTGACGTTCGTAATCGCAATGCCATTGCGGACGCTTTCGGCAAGGCGGTCGCGGCCGTGGGTGGTATTGACGTCTTGTTGCACGCGGCGGGTTTATGGCGCCCAGCGACGCCGGAGACGTTGTCGGACGAGGAATTCGACTTCCTCGTCGACACCAATTTCAAGGCGACGGTGTTGACCAACCAGGCCGCCTTCGCCCTCATGCGCGAGCACGGTGGCCGGATCATCAACCTGGGTTCGAGTGAGGCGGTCCTCGGCAATCCCGAAGCACCGCACTATGCGGCCACGAAGGCCGCCGTGCACGCCTGGACGCGTTCGGCGGCGTCCGCCTGGGCGAAATACGGGATCACGGTCAACACGCTCGCGCCGGCCGTCGAGACGCCTGGTGCGCAGCGACTGCGGGATCACCTGGGCCCCGAGCGAGCCGAGCTGCTCAGCCAGGCGCTCAAGGGGATGATCCCGATCGGGGGGGCATTGGGCGATCCGCTGCACGACCTGGGGCCGGTCATGGTGTTTCTGGCAGGGCCGGGGTCGCGGTTCGTTACCGGGCAACTGATCGCCGTCGACGGTGGCCTGCTCAAACTCGGCGCGTGAGCGCACCGGAAGGAAGGGATGTGGAGCGGGGGCGCATCAGGTCCTGAGGTCGGGGAAGTCGTCCTCCCGGAACTCGCCCGGCCGGCGAGACAGGCCGGCGGCGGTCTCCAGGGCCCGCAGCTCGACCCGGCGGATCTTGCCGGAGATGGTCTTCGGCAGGTCGGCGAATTCCAGGCGCCGCACCCGCTTGTAGGGGGCAAGCTGGGCCCGGGCATGACGCAGGATCGCCTTCGCCGTGGCCGCGTCCGCCGGGAAACCCGCCGCCAGCAGGACGTACGCCTTGGGCACAGCGAGCCGGACCGGGTCGGGCGCCGGGACGACGGCCGCCTCGGCCACGGCCGGGTGCTCGATCAGCACACTCTCCAGCTCGAACGGGGAGATCCGGTAGTCCGACGCCTTGAACACGTCGTCCGAGCGGCCGACATAGGTCAGGTAGCCGTCGTCGTCGACCATCGCGATGTCACCGGTGTGGTAGTAGCCGGCGCGCATCGACTCGGCGGCCCGCGCGGCGTCGTCCCGATAGCCGGCCATCAGGGCCAGCGGCCGGTGCGCCAGCTCGACGCAGATCTCGCCGAGTGACCCCGGCTCGCCGCTGACCGGGTCGACGAGGACGATCGGGTAGCCCGGCATCGGCCGTCCCATCGAGCCGAGCTTCACCGGCTCCCCCGGCGGGTTGCCGATGGCTAGCGTTGTCTCGGTCTGGCCGAAGCCGTCCCGCACGGTCAGGCCCCAGGCGGCCCGGACCTGCTCGATGACCTCGGGGTTCAGCGGCTCGCCGGCCGCCACCGCCGCGCGCAGCAGCGACGGCCGGTGCGCGGCCAGGTCGGCCTGCACCAGCATCCGCCAGACGGTCGGCGGCGCGCAGAACGTCGTTACCCCGCGCTCGGCCATCACGCCCAGCATCGCGGCGGCGTCGAACCGCTCGTAGTTGTACGCGAGCACGCCGGCCCCGGCGTTCCAGGGCGCGAAGAAGCTGCTCCAGGCGTGCTTGGCCCAGCCTGGCGAGGAGATGTTGAGGTGCACATCGCCCGGGCGCAGGCCGATCCAGTACATGGTCGTCAGGTGCCCGACCGGGTAGGAGACGTGCGTGTGCTCGACCAGCTTCGGGCTCGCGGTCGTCCCGGAGGTGAAGTAGAGCAGCATCGGGTCGCCGGCGCGGGTCGGCCCGTCGGGGACGAGGACGGCGGACGCCGCGGCAGCCTCGGTGTAGGGGGTCCAACCGGCGGGGGCGGGACCGCCGCCGGGCGGGGTTACCACGGTCCGGGTGACGTCGTCGGCCAGGCCGTCGAACGCGGCGGTGTGGGCCGCCCCGGCCACGACGTGGCGGGCCCGGCCCCGGGCGATCCGGTCGGCCAGGTCAGCCGGCCCGAGCAGGGTCGACGCCGGGATCACGACGACGCCGAGCTTGATCGCCGCGAGCATCGTCTCCCACAGCTCGACGGTGTTGCCGAGCATGAGCACCAGACGGTCACCCCGGCGGGCGCCCCGCTCCCGCAGCCAGTTCGCGACCTGGTTGGACCGGGCCGACAGTTCGGTGAACGTCCGGCTCCGGGCCGACCCGTCGGGTTCGACGACGGTCAGCGCCGCCTTGTCGTTGCCGGTGGCAAGGACGTCGAACCAGTCGAGCGCCCAGTTGAACTCGGTCAGCTCCGGCCAGTGGAAGCCGTCCCGGGCGCAGGCGAAGTCCGGCGCCTCGAGCAGAGAGTCCCGAGCCGCGCGGAACCGCCGCGTCGCCTCACGGGGCACAGCCCCACCAGGCACAGCCCCACCGAGCACAGCCTCGCCAGGCACCGAATCACCGGGCACCGTCGCCCACCTCCCGAACCGGACCAGCAGCCTGGCACCCCCGCCCGGCCATCGGCAAGAAAACCCGCCGGCGCCGGAAAAACGGTTCGCTGACCGGCCCGCTGGGGCTGTACGGTCCAGATGATGGACGACGAGCCGGGCCGCGAAGCCGATCGGGCGTACGAGCTCAATCAGGCGTTCTGGAACGAACGGGTACCGCTCCACGTACGCAGCGCGTTCTACGACGTCGACGGCTTCCGCCGGCGCCCCGATGCCCTGCGCCCATTCGAGCAGGTTGAGGTCGGCGAGGTCGCCGGCCGGACGCTCCTGCACGCGCAGTGCCACTTCGGGCTGGACACGCTGTCCTGGGCCGGCCGCGGCGCCCGGGTCACCGGTCTCGACTTCGCCCCGGCCGCGACGGCCGCCGCCCGGGCGCTCGCGGCCGAGCTGGCCATCGCGGCGGAGTTCGTCACCGCCGACGTCTACGACGCGGTCGCGGCACTCGGCGGGAGGACGTTCGACATCGTCTACACCGGATTCGGCGCGCTGGTCTGGCTGCCGGACATCGAGCGCTGGGCCGAGACCATGGCGCGACTGGTGCGCCCGGGCGGTTTCCTCTACCTGGCCGAGTTCCACCCGTTCGCGACGATCTTCGAAGAGGACGACGGCCGCCACGTCGAGCTGGACTACTTCTCCTCCCGGGCGCTGGTCGAGACCGCGCCCGGCTCGTACGCCGACCCGACCGCCGAGACCCGGGCCAACACCGTGGTCTCATGGATCCACCCGATCGGCGAGGTCGTCTCGGCGATCGCAGCCGCCGGGCTGCGCGTCGAGTTCCTCCACGAGCACGACGTCAGCCTGTTCCCGATGTACCCGGCGATGCGCCGCGGGCCCGACGGGTACTACCGGGCGCCCGAGGGGCGGCCGCGCGTTCCGCTGGCCTACACGGTGCGGGCGTCGAGACCGGTCTGAGCGTGCGTCGCCCAGCCGAGAGCGGCCGGGCGACGGCCGCCGCGGCGGTGCTAACTGACCTGCGCGGCCAACTGCCGCGGCGCGACCAGCTGGTAGGAGGTCCTGATCCACTCCCGGATCTGCCGCCACCGGGCCGTGCTCTCGTCGGCGGCGATGGTGACCGCGATCCAGCCGTGGCGTCCCAGCCCGTATCCGGCGTCGCTGACGGCGGGGTCGGCCGCCGTCATCGCCTCCGCCTCGTCGGCGGTAAGCTTGATCGTGATGTGTGAGCCCGCCAGGTCGCTGAAGAGGAAGTTCTTGCCGCGAACCTGGAAAGTTGGATGATCATCCCAGGCCTCCACGTCGACACGTACGGCCTCCGGCAGTTCTGACGCGATATTTTCCAGACGGCTGAGGTTGTCCAGGGTCGCCTTGGTCACGACAAACGAGCATGCCATACGAACCGCGGCAACCTGCCCGTTGCGCGAAAATCACCGTTTATATCGTGCGGCTCGTTATCTTGTCAGCAAAGTATCCGGCATCCGACGCCAGATCGACGGCCGCCCGCCCATCCGGGCCACCAGGCGGGCCGCGCCCTACCAGGCCGTCTCCTACCGGGCCGTCCCCTACCGGGTCGGCGCCTACCGGGTCGGCGCCAGCCCGGGCGGCCGTGCCGCCCGCAGGCCGGGCGCGTCCACCGGGCAACAGGTCGGGTGGTCCGCCGCGCGCGCCCGCGGCCGCGGGCGCGGTGGATTCCGGATCAGCCCGGCGGCCAGCAGCCCGCCGGCGACGCAGGTCAGCGCGCAGATCACCATCGCGACGGTGAAGCCGTCGTCGAACACCCCCGGGTCGCGATAGGCGTCGCCGGTCAGCCCGGCCAGGCTCGGCAGCAGGGCCACCGCGATCAGGTTCCCGGTGCGGGCCACGTCGTTGTTGACGGCGGAGGCGGCCCCAGCGTGCTCGGGGGCGACAGCGGCCAGCGTCGTCGCGGTCAGCGGGGCCACACAGATGGCCAGGCCCAGCCCGAGGACCACCGCCCCCGGCGCGACGGTCGTCAGGTAGGGCGACGACGGCCCGGTCCGGGTCAGCAGCCACAGCCCGGCCCCGGCGACCAGCGGGCCGACGGCCATCGGCAGCCGCGGACCGATCCGGCTGGCGAGCGCCCCGGCCCGGGCCGAGAGCAGCAGCATCATGACGGTCACCGGCAGCAGCGCGGTGCCGGCTCGCACCGGGCTGTAGCCGGCGACCTGCTGCAGCTGCAGCGGCAGCAGGAACAACGCCCCGCCGAGCGCCGCGTACATGATCAGAGTGACCACGTTGGCCGCGCTGAACTGGCGGGAGGCGAAGATGCCCAGCGGCAGCGTCGGCTCGGCCACCCGCCGCTCCCAGCCGACGAAGGCGGCCAGCGCGGTCAGGCCGAGCACGATGGCCGACAGCACCGGCGGCGAGGTCCAGCCGGCGTTCGGCCCGTCGATGAGCCCGTAGACGACCCCGACCAGCCCGACCGTCACCAGCACGCCGCCGAGGAGGTCCGGCCGGCCCGTCTCCGGCCGCCCGGCCGCGTCCAGCGTGCGGCTTTCCGGGACGTGGCGGTGCGCGAGGACCAGCACGGCCAGGGCCAGCGGCAGGTTGATGAAGAAGATCATCCGCCAGGACACGGCCTCGACGAGCCAGCCGCCGAGGAACGGGCCGGCCGCTGTGGCCACCCCGCCCAGGGCGGTCCAGGCGCCGATCGCGCGGCCGCGGTCGTCGGGCGCGAACGACGCCTGCAGGATGGCCAGGCTGCCCGGGACGAGCAGAGCCGCGCCGACGCCCTGCAGCGCCCGGGCGACGATGAGCGTGACGGCGTCCGGAGCCAGGCCGCACAGCGCCGAGGCCAGGGCGAACCAGGCCACCCCGATGAGGAAGACCCGCCGTCGCCCGTAGCGGTCGCCCAGGGCGCCGCCGACCAGCAGCAACCCGGCCAGGGTCAGCGTGTAGGCGGTCACCACCCACTGCAGCGGGGCGAGCGAGACGTCGAAGTCGCGCCCGATCGCGGGCAGGGCGATGCCGACGACGGTCGCGTCGATCGCGGCGATCGCCGACCCGCCGACCGCCGCCGCGATGACCCAGCGGCCCTGAGCCGAGGAGAACCGCAGGCCAGCCGGTTCGGGCCCACCCGGGCCGAGGCCGCCCGGTTCGAGCCCCGCGGGGTCGGGGGCGCCGTTCACCTCCGCGACGATACCGCCGGCGCCTGTCGCGGGGGCGACGGTTGACGGGGCGGGGCCCTCGAGTAAAAGTGATATCACTTTGATACTGGCGGGACATCCCGTCGGGCAGGAGGGCACCATGACCACGAACACCACGGGAAGCGGTGGGGCAGCCCCCGTCACCACCCCGGACGCCGGGGCGGACCCGGTCGACATGCCCCGGCCTCGGGTCAGCGAGCGCCTGGTCACCGGGCACTCGGGCGCGGGCGCCTTCTGGCTGACCGTCCTTGCGCTGCTGGCCGGGATAGCGCTGGTCGCGGCGGGCGGGGTCCTGGGCGGCCTGGCGGCGGCCGTGCTCATCCCGCTCGGCCTGCTGACCGTGATCGCGGCGGTGATCTGCTTCGGCGGGCTCACCGCCGTCGCGCCCGGCCAGGCCCGGGTGATGACGCTGTTCGGCACCTACGTCGGGACCATCCGCGCTACCGGGCTGCGCTGGGTGAACCCGTTCACCCGCCGGCGGCGGGTCTCGACGCGGATCCGCAACCACGAGACCGGGACGGCGAAGGTCAACGACTCCGACGGCAACCCGATCGAGATCGCCGCCGTCGTGGTCTGGCGGGTCGAGGACACCGCGCAGGCGATCTTCGAGGTGGACGACTTCGTGGACTTCGTCGCCATCCAGACCGAGACCGCGGTCCGGCACATCGCGACCAGCTATCCGTACGACGCGACGGGATCGGAGACGATGTCGCTGCGGGAGAACGCCGACGAGATCACCGGGCGCCTGTCGGCCGAGATCGCCGCCCGGGTCCACTCGGCCGGCGTGCGCGTCATCGAGTCCCGGATCACCCGGCTGGCCTACGCGCCCGAGATCGCCCAGGCGATGCTGCGCCGCCAGCAGGCCGGCGCGGTCGTCGCGGCCCGCTCGCGCATCGTCGAGGGCGCCGTCGGGATGGTCGAGTCCGCCCTCGAGCGCCTGGAGGAGCACAACGTCGTCGACCTCGACGAGGAGCGCAAGGCGACCATGGTCAGCAACCTGCTCGTCGTGCTGTGCAGCGAGCAGTCGACCCAGCCGGTCGTCAACGCCGGCTCGCTGTACCAGTGAGCGCGACCGCGAGGCGCCGATGACGGAGCGGAAGAAGATCCTGCTCCGCCTGGACCCCGCCGTCCACGACGCGCTGACCCGCTGGGCCGGGGACGAGCTGCGCAGCACCAACGCGCAGATCGAGTTCCTACTCCGCCGCGCGCTGGCGGAGGTGGGGCGGCTGCCGGGCAACGCCGGGCGGATCCCGCGCCGCGGCCGGCCGGCCCGCGACCGGCCGCCCGAACCCGAACCACCAGAACCCGACCCAGAAACGCCCGAAACAGCCGAAACAGCCGAGACGGCCGAGACGGCCGAGACGGCCGAAACCGAACCACCCGCAACCGAACCGACCGAATCACCCGAGCTGGCCGAACCATCCGGCTCCTTCGATTCGCCCCACAACACAGAACCGCCCGACCAGACAGAACCGCGTGGAAAACGAGGACCTGATGGACATCGACAGTCTGCCGGCCCGCCTCTATCTCCTGACCTATGACGAGGGCAAGGACTGCCTGCGCCGCCAGTCCAACCTGGGCCTGACGCTGCGGGCGGCCGCCCTGACCGAGCTGTACCTGACCGGGCAGATCAGCGACGCCGACGGCCGCCCGCGGGCCACCGCGCCGACGGCCGCGGCCCGGCGCGAGCGGGCCGGACGCGACAGGACCGGACGCGACAGGGCCGGACGGCCGGGCGAGGAGCTGCTGGCCGCCCTGCTGGAGGAGATCGCCACCTCACGCCCCCGCCGTTGGAAGACCTGGGTCCGGCGCGGCGCCCGGCGCTGCCCAGGCCAGGTGCGGGCCGAACTGGCCGCGCGGGGCGCGCTGCGGATCGATCGGTCGACCGTTCTGGGTGTCATCCCGCTGACCCGGGTCGAGGCCCGCGATCGGCGCGCGGTGAAAGCGCTGGTCACGCAGACCCGGCGCACGTTGCGGGGGACCTCGATGTCACCGCCCCGCCCCCGGGAGGCCGCGACGGTCGCGCTGGCCGCCGCCGGTGGCTTCCGATCCGTCGCCACCCGCCGTGAGCTGCGGGCTTACCGCTCGATCGTGAACGAGCTGACCGCGACGGCCGGGCCAGCGGTGCCGGCGCTCGTCCGCGCCATCCGCGACGAGCAGCACGCGGGCGGATGACCGCGACGGCGGCTGACCCGGGCGCCGCCGCCGACGGCCTCTCGACAGCCCCCCGCCAGTGCCTGACCTGGTTGTCGACCCTGTGACAAGGGTCGGAACGGCCGATCTCGGCTGCTAGCTTTCGGTCATGTCCCGATTCGGCCGCCGCGCGATGGCCCTTGTGTTCCTGTCGGCCCTCGCGCTCGGCGCCGCCGCCTGCGGCGGCGCGAACGCCGCCGGGTCGGCCCGCGCCAACGCCGCGGCCGCCGCGGGCGGGCAGCCAGCCGGCTCTCAGCCGGCCGCCTCTCAGCCGGCCGCCTCTCAGCCGGCAATGTGCACCCCGGCGAAGGCGACCCCGGGCACGGACCCCGCCCAGAGCCTGACCTTCGCCTACAAGAACACCACCCGGGCCTACCTGCTGGCCCTCCCCACCGGCTACGACGGTGTGACGCGCTATCCGCTGATCATCAACTTCTCAGGTTTCAAGGCGTCGAAGGAAAACCAGGAGACGAACACCTCGATGGGGTCGATCGCCTCGGCCCGGGGATTCATCGTCGTCACGCCGGACGCGCTGGGAAACCCGAAGCGCTGGAACACCCCCGGTGACCCGGCCAAGGCCGACGACTTCGGGTTCGTCCACGCCCTGGTCGGCGACCTGAGCAACCGGCTGTGTGTCGATTCGGGGCGCGTCTACGCCGCCGGGCATTCCAACGGGTCGCAGTTCGCCGCGCGGCTGGTCTGCCAGGCGCCCTACATCTTCAGCGCCGTCGCCCTGGTATCCGGCACGACGCCCAGCGAATGCCCGTCCGGCGTCACCCCGTCGGTCCTGTCGATCCACGGGACGGCGGACAAGTCCGTCCCGTACAACGGTGGAATGGTCGGGCCGGACCGCTTCCCCAACGTCCCCAGCGTGATCACCTACGACACCGGGCGCTACCGCTGCCGGCCTGACGGGGTGACGGACAGCCCGGCCCTCGGCGTCGGCCGGGCCCGCTACACCGGCTGCGCGGGCGGCGCCGAGATCGACTTCGACACGGTCGTCGGCGGGACGCACCCGTGGCCGGGGGGCCCGGTGGCGGTCGCCGACAAGACGGACTCGCTCGGCGGCAAGACGTTCCACGCCACCGAGGCGATCGTCGACTTCTTCGCCACCCGGAAGGCGACCGTCGAGGTCCCCGGCCGCTGAGGCGGCTGGAGCGAGCGCGACGGAGCGAGCCAGGATGCCTTGAGCGCGAGCGACGGAGCGAGCCAGGAGGCATGTGAGGGCGAGGAGAGCCAATAGAATGACCCCTGTGACAGACGGCGCCGAGGGGGACTCGACACGCTGGCTGACCGACCGCCAGCAGCGCGCGTGGCGCGCGTTCATCCGGGCCAAGCTCCTGCTCGACAACGAGCTCGACCGCCAGCTCCAGCGGGACGCCGGCATGCCGCATACCTACTATGCGATCCTGGTCAGCCTGTCCGAGGCGGAGAACCAGGCGCTGCGGATGAGCGACCTGGCCGCGACCCTGTGCTACTCCGCCAGCCGCCTCTCCCACGCCGTGAGCCGCATGGAGGCCGCCGGGTGGGTCCGGCGGCTGGCCGACCCGGACGACCGGCGCGGCACCCGGGCGATCCTGACCGAGGAGGGCTTCGACACTCTGCGCGCGGCCGCGCCCGGTCACGTCGACTGCGTGCGGGAGAACATCTTCGACCGGCTGACCGACGAGCAGGTCGAGGTGTTCGGCGACGCCTGCGAGGCCATCCTGGCCGGCCTGTCCCCCGGGGCCCTGTCCCCCGGTGCTCTGCCCCCCGGTGCTCTGCCCCCCGGGGCGATGCCCGCGCACGAGCCGGTCCGGCGCGCCGGATAGGACTACCGTCGCCGGCGTGCGGGTCGCGTCGTTCAACCTGATGCACGGCATGTCGCCGGCCGACGGCCAGGTCGACACCGACCGCCTCGTCGAGGCCGTCGCCGCGCTCGACGCCGACGTCATCGCCCTGCAGGAGGTCGACCGTCACCAGCCTCGTTCGGGGGGCGTCGACCAGGCGGCGCGGATCGCCGCCGCGCTGGGCGCCGCGGCCGGCGACTGGCGGTTCGCCGCGACGGTCGTCGGCACCCCGGGTGAGAAGTGGTGGCCGGCCCGCCGTGACCCGCCGCCCGGCCAGCCCGCCTACGGGACGGCGCTGATCAGCCGGCTGCCGGTCCGGAGCTGGTCGCGGGTGGCGCTGCCGGCGGCCCCGGTCCGTTCGCCGATCGCCGTGCCCGGCCCGAACGGCCGGCCCCGGCTGATGCTCCTGCCCGACGAGCCCCGGGTCGCGCTGGTCGCGGTGCTGGAACCCCCGAGCGGGGCCGGACCGGCGGTGACGGTCGCCGGCACCCACCTGTCGTTCGTCCCGGGCTGGAACGTGACCCAGCTGCGCCGGCTTACCCGCGCCCTCGAACGGCTGGCGCGAACGCCTCCCCGCCGCCCTCCGCGACCGGGGGCTCCGCCCATTCTCCCGGTCGCTCCGGGCGAGTCGCCGCCCCGGCTCCTGCTCGGCGATCTGAACATGCCGGCTCCCGTCGCCCGCGCCGCGTCCGGCGGGCGGCCGCTGGCCCGGCTGGCCACCTATCCCTCGACCGGCGGCCGGATCCAGTTCGACCATGTCCTGGCCTGGGGCCTGGCCGGCCCCGCCCGCTCGGCCCGAGCGGTCCGCGCGGCGGTCTCCGACCACCTAGCCGTCGTCGTCGACCTCGATCCCGCCCCGGCCCCGGGCACTGGCCGCGGCGCCCGCGGTGGGGCCTGACGTCAGCCGGGGACGGCCAGCGTGAGCCCCACGATCGCGACGCCGAGCCCGCTCAGCCAGGCGGCGTCGAACACCCGGCCCCGCACGGCCAGCGAGCCCATGAACCGCGCGGGCAGGACGAGCCGCAGCGCCGCAGCGCCGAGCAGCGGGATGCCCATGCCGAGCAGGCCCCGGCGCCAGTAGTCGTCCGCCACCAGTGCCATGCCGACGACGACCGCGACGAGCAGCGCGGTGAGCGCGGCCTCCCGGACATACCAGGGCGCCCGGGCCCCCGGAAGCGGCCCGGGGCCGGCGGCCGGTCCCGGCGGCCGCCCCGGGATCGGCCCGCCTCGGGGGGCCTGGGCTCGGCGATGCCCGGTGCGGGCGCCAGCCCGCGGCGTTCGCCCGGGATCGGTCGGGACGGCGCTCACGGCGCGGATTGTAGTGGCCCGCTCGAGGGCTCGGGGAGCGGGTGGTTCCGGTTTTCTCGCCGACCCCCCGTGGGGGGTGGCGCGAACGGCGGACGATATCTACTCAAGACCCCCCGAGTGCACACGTCCGGCACGACTAGGGGACACTGCCACGGCGGGATCACACCGGGAGGGAGCGGCCGTGGCCGACGATTCGCCACACAGCAAGAAGTTGCAGGAACTGATGTTCCGGGCCTGGGAGACGTTCGGGGACGCGCGTCACCTGGACAGCGACGACCGGGTCTTCGTCCAGGCGCTCGCGCGCCAGACGGCCGACCGTATCTCGGTCCTCTACGGAGCGTCCTGGCGCGAGGCGCTGGACTGGGTGTCGCAGCGGTACGTCCCGGACGGGGACATGCCCGGTGGCGCGGCGGCGGCCGGCGCCAGCACGACAGCCGGCACCGGCGCGGGCACGACCACCAGCACCCCGAGCAGCAACCGCCGCGGCGCCAGCGCCGCGGAGTCGACCTCGCTGAGCTGACGCGCCCGGCCCGCTGGCTGGGACCACCCGGAGATCCGGGCGGTCCCAGCCAGCGCCGGTTCTGGCCGGCAACCGGCCCGGTCAGTGGTAGAAGTGCCGGACGCCGGTGAAGTAGAGCGTCACCCCGGCCTCCCGGGCCGCCTCGACCGAGAGCCGGTCCCGGATCGAACCCCCGGGCTGGGCCACGGCCCGCACCCCGGCGTCGATCAGGACCTGCAGGCCGTCCGGGAACGGGAAGTAGGCGTCGCTGGCCGCCACCGAGCCCTTGGCCCGGTCACCGGCCCGGGCGACGGCCAGCTTGGCGGCATCGACCCGGTTCACCTGGCCCATGCCGACTCCGACGGTCGCCCGCTCGGCGGCCAGCAGGATCGCGTTCGACTTGACCGCGCGCACCGCCCGCCAGGCGAAACGCAGGTCGGCCAGGGTGGCCTCGTCCGCCGGCGCCCCCGCCTCCAGGGTCCAGCCGGACGGCTCGTCCCCGGCCTCCTCGATCATGTCGCGGGACTGGAGCAGCAGCCCACCCGAGACCTGGCGCAGCTCAACCCCCCGGCCGGGCGGCTCGGCCGCGCACTCCAGCAGCCGCAGGCTGGCCCGCGCGGAGAGGATCTCCACCGCCTCGGGCTCGAAGCCGGGCGCGACGATCACCTCCGTGAAGATGTCCGCGATCTGGCGGGCGAGCGCGGCGGTGACCGGCCGGTTGGCCGCGATCACCCCGCCGAAGGCCGACGTCGGGTCGCAGGCGTGGGCCTTGCGGTGGGCCTCGACCAGGTCGCGGCCCAGCGCGATCCCGCACGGGTTGGCGTGCTTGATGATCGCGACGCACGGGTCGGCGAAGTCGTAGGCGGCGCGGCGGGCGGCGTCGGTGTCGACGTAGTTGTTGTACGACATGGGCTTTCCGGCCAGCTGGCGGGCACTGGCCAGGCCGGGCACGGCGTCCTCGCTGACGTAGAGCGCGGCCCGCTGGTGCGGGTTCTCGCCGTAGCGCAGCACCTCCGAGCGGCGCCACCAGGCACCCAGCGCCGCCGGCCAGCCGGTCTCGCGCGCGGTCTCGTCGGGCGCCAGCGCCCCGGCGAACCAGGAGGCCACGGCCACGTCGTAGGCGGCGGTGTGGGCGAAGGCCCGGGCGGCCAGCCCCCGGCGGGCGGCCAGGTCGAAGCCGCCGGCGGCCAGCGCCTCGATGAGCGCCGGGTAGTCGCCCGGCGAGACGATCACCGCGACCGTCGGGTGGTTCTTGGCCGCCGCGCGGATCATCGCCGGCCCGCCGATGTCGATCTGCTCCACGGCCTCGTCCGGGGACGCTCCCCCGGCCACCGTCTCCCGGAACGGGTAGAGGTTGGAGACGAGCAGGTCGAACGGTTCGATCTCCAGCTCGGCCAGCGTCTCGGCGTGCTCGGCGTCGCGCAGGTCGGCCAGCAGGCCGGCGTGGACCTTGGGGTGCAGCGTCTTGACCCGCCCGCCCAGCACCTCCGGAAAGCCGGTTACGACGCTGACGGGGGTGACCGGCAGGCCGGCCTGGGCTAGGACGTCGGCCGTCGAGCCGGTGGAGACCACCTCGACACCGGCCGCGGCGAACGCGGCGGCGAGCTCGGGCAGACCCGTCTTGTCGTAGACGCTGACCAGGGCGCGCCGGATCGGGCGCCGGCCGGTCGCGACCAGCTCGCCCCCCGCCTCCGCCGCGGCTTCCGCCGTCGCTTCCGTCGCCGCGCCCGGTGCTGGCTGTTCGGACGTCATGTCCCCTCCTCTGACCGGATGATCCGGCCGATCGTCTCCGGGTAGAGGACGCGCTCGACCGCCTGGATGCGCGCCCGCAGCGTCTGCTCAGTGTCGGACGGTTCGACCGGGACCGCCGCCTGGGCCAGCAGTGGCCCGGTGTCGACGCCCTCGTCGACCCAGTGGACGCTCACCCCGCTGACCCGCACGCCGTAGGCCAGCGCGTCCCGGATCGCGTGCGCGCCCGGGAATGCCGGCAGCAGCGACGGGTGCGTGTTGACCGCGCGAAACCGCTCGATGACCTGCTTGCCGAGAATCTTCATGTACCCGGCGAGGACGAGGAGGTCCGGCTCGTGAGCCGCGATGAGACCGGCGGTCAGCTCGTTGAACTCCTCACGGTCGGCGCAGTCCTCGAGCCGGACGGTGAACACCGGGACCCCGGCGGCGCGGGCCCGGGCCTCGGCGCCGGAGTCGAACCGGTCCGTCCCGACCGCGACGACCCGGCCGCCGAAGGCGGGGTCGGCGCAGGCCTGAAGGATCGCGGCCAACGTGGTACCGGCGCCGCTGGCAAGTACGACCAGTCGGGCGGACACGGCTCTCCCTTCTCCGACGGTGGGGCCTTGCTCGACGCCGCCGGCGGGGGCGTGGCACGACGGATCGCGACGGAGGCCCCGCGCCGGGAGCCCGCCGCCTCGCGCGAGGCTCGCCCGGACCGGGCCGAAGCGGCCCCTTGGACAGAGACTGTACTGATCCGCGCGTAATCCGGCCGTCCCGTCGGCCGAAGGGCGCGCGATCATGGCGAAGCCGCGCGCCCGGAGGCCGTGGGATGCCGTCGGCCGAAGGGCGCGCGATCATGGCGAAGCCGCGCGCCCGGAGGCCGTGGGATGCCGTCGGCCGAAGGGCGCGCGATCATGGCGAAGCCGCGCGCCCGGAGGCCGTGGGATGCCGTTGCCCGAAGGGCGCGCGATCATGGCGAAGCCGCGCGCCCGGAGGCCCTGGCGGCGCGGACGGTCAGGCGGCTGGTTCGGTGATGACGCTCCGGCGCGGCCACCGGCCGGCGACGATGGCGCGCGCGCCCGCGCCGGCCAGGGTGCCGAGGGCGGCCAGGGCCCCGGTACGCAGAGGCTCCGGCCCGAATCCGATCAGCTCGCCTGAGCCGATCGTGCCTCCGGACAGCCGGGCGGCGGCCATGACGAGCGCGCCGCACACTGTCGCGCCCACCAGGATGCGCACCACGGCCGCCCCGGCGTCGGCCGACCGGGACGAGCGGCCTAGCACGCCGCCGAGCAGGCCGCCCGCGACCAGCGGAACGACCAGCAGCAGCGGCAACATGGGCACCGGCATCGGCGTCGCCGGCACCGCGGCCAGGATCGGCAGGTCCCCCGGCGCGCCGGCGTGCACGTCCAGCGGCGAGACCGAGCCGGCCACGCCGATGGCGAAGCCGGAGCCGGTGACGTAGGCGGCGGCCCAGATGACCAGGTTGGGCAGGAGCGCGACCTGGGTGAGCACGAGCCCGACGCCGCCGACGCCGCCCGGGCGCAGCGCTGACATCCCGCGCGCGATCCCGCCGGCGTGGCCGACCGCGCAGACGGCGAGCCCGAGCGCGCCGCCCCCGAGGTAGACGGCGGCGGCGACGGCGCCCGCCGCCGCCGCGCCCCGGGCCGGCTGGGCCTCCCCCAGGATCCGGCGGGAACGGCCGACGGCCAGGGCGATACCGGCCAGTGCGCCGATCAGCGAGACGAACGCGGCGCCGACGCCCGCGCTCAGCGGCCCCGTCCGCGCGGCGCGGTCGTCGGCGACCAGCGCGACGATCATGACGAGGGCGACGTAGGGCACGCTGACCCCCGCGACACAGCGGCGCAGCGTGGCGCGGCGGGAGACCGGTGGCACCGGCAGGGAGTGGCCCAGCCCGGCCAGCGCGGGCGCCAGGCCCGCGTCCACGGCGAAGCGGAACCCGGCTCGCGCCGTGAGCAGCAGCGGGATCGCGGTGATGCCGAGCGGGATCACGGTGACCGGCCCCTCGGGCAGGTGCAGCCGGCCGCCGTGGCCCAGCAGCCACAGATCGGCTCCGACCCGCAACGCGGTCGGCGCGCTCGCCTGGCTGGAGCGGTCGGCCAGCCACACGACAAGCACGACGATCTCGACCAGCACTATCCCGGCCGGGGCGGCGAGCAGGGCCTGGACGGCGCCGGAGAGGTCCCCGTCGGCCCGCGCCGCCGCCCGCGCCCGGACCCACGCGGCGCGGGCGGGCCGCGCCGCCGCCCGCGCCCAGACCCGCGCGGCGCGGACGGGCCGCGCCGCGCGGCCCAGCCGGTCCGTCGGGCGACGATTGCCCACCGGCTGGTGGCCCTCGCCCGAGTCAGGAGGATCCGGCCGAAATGATTCCGGGCTGCGCGCGGCCATATCGGCACGCTCGCATGCCGGCGCCGCGTGAGCCGCCCAACACGCCGGAGATGTCCGCGACAGAAGTATGTTGACCCACGCAGAGCGACAACCCCCCGACTCCACGTACGTCGAAGGGCCGTCGCGATGCCGCCCGCGACCGCCGCCCCGCCGGCGGCTGGGTCGCCGGCGGCTGGGTCGCCGGCGGCTGGGTCGCGTGGCCGTGCTGACCTGGCCGCGCTGACCTTACTGGTCGCGCTGGCCCCGGGAGGGGTCGTAGCCGCCGGAGGCGTCCCGCGCGGGCTGGCCGTAGCCGTGGTCCTGCTCGTCGGCGCCGGGCTGGCCGTAACCGCCCTGCTGGCCGTAACCCTGCTGACCGTAGCCGCCCGGCTGGCCATAGCCGCCAGCCTGCTGGCCATATCCCTGCTGGCCATAACCCTGCTGACCGTAACCCGGCTGCCCCTGCCCCTGATCGGCCTGGCCGTAGCCACCCGACTGCCCGTAGCCGGGCTGCGCCTGGTTGGGACCCGACTGGCCGTAGCCCTGCTGCTGGCCGTAGCCGGACTGCGCGTAGCCCTGCTGGCCGTAGCCCGGCTGCGCCGGGCTCGGGCCCGAGCCCTCCTGGCCGTATCCCTGCTGGCCGTAGGCTGCCTGGGCGTAGCCGCCCTGCTGGCCGTATCCCTGCTGTCCGTAACCCTGTTGCCCGGCCGGCTGCCCCGCGGACTGGCCGTAGCCCCCCGGCGCGTAGGGCCCGGACTGTCCGTAGCCCGGCTGGGCAGGCTGACCGGGCTGGCCGTAGCTCTGCTGGCCGTATCCCTGCTGGCCGTAGCCCTGCTGTCCGTAGGGCTGCCCGTAGCCGCCCGCCGGCGGGTACTGACCGGGCGGGTTCGCTGCCTTGACGCCGGGCCGGGCACTGGAACCGCCGCCGACGCCGGGCAGCGGCTCGCCGCTGGCCTTGAAGTTCAGGCCGGCGAACACCGTCTGGACTATGGCGGCGATCAGCGCGAGGAACGTCCCGGCCTTCGCCCCGCCGGACACGCCCTCGGGCACGTCCGGATAGGTCAGCCAGCGCAGCAGCACGATCAGTACGGCGACCGCCGAGACCGCCAGCGTCACCAGAGCGGGACCGATACCGCCCACGGCCGGAATGGTCAGCCCGCGAAACACCCGCGCGGCGACCGATGCCGCGACGACAAGACTGAGAAGGACGGCGAGCCAGCCCCAGTCGGTGTCCCAGCTGTTCACGCTGTGACTGACGCTGAAGGTCCCGATCGTCGCCTTGCCGCCGTACCAGGGCAGGAAGCTCGCGATGAAGACGACGAGCCCTGAGGCCATTATTCCTAGATCGTTGGTTGCGACATCGCGGCCGCCGATCCGTGCCACTTACTCCACCTCGTTTGCCTCATGCTGCCTGGCATCCTCTGCGCCATCCGAACCGTTGGGGGAAACGCAGGACGTTTGGGGGGCAGAGGATACGGCGCGGGACGGCGGGCCGGCTGCAGATGTCACGAAGCTACCAGACCTCGCTCGGGGCACAAGTGGGGCAATAGGTGACGTAAGCCAGACAATGCTCGACTTAGCGAAGTCATCGCGGTCACCGATCCGATGCTCGCGGTCGCCGAACCCGGCCCCGGACGCGTCAGGCGCCGCGGAGCCTGTTCGCTCCGCGGCGCCTGACAGCGACCATCAGCGCTGACTAGAGCGCTCCCCAGCTACAGGGCGCGCATGATGTCGGCCATCAGCCGGGCGGTCTCGGACGGCGTCTTGCCGACCCGGACGCCGGCCTTCTCCAGCGCTTCCTTCTTCGCCTGCGCGGTGCCGGACGAGCCGGACACGATCGCGCCCGCGTGACCCATCGTCTTGCCCTCGGGCGCGGTGAACCCAGCGACGTAACCGACGACCGGCTTGGAGATGTTGGCCTCGATGTGCGCGGCGGCCCGCTCCTCGGCGTCACCGCCGATCTCGCCGATCATCACGATGGCCTTCGTCTCGTCGTCGGCCTCGAACGCGTCGAGCGCGTCGATGTGCGTCGTGCCGATGACCGGGTCACCGCCGATACCCACGGCGGTCGAGAAGCCGAACTCGCGCAGCTCGTACATCATCTGGTAGGTCAGCGTCCCGCTCTTGCTGACCAGGCCGACGTGCCCACGCGGGGTGATGTCGGCCGGGATGATGCCGGCGTTGGACAGCCCGGGGCTGGCGATGCCCGGACAGTTCGGCCCGATGATCCGGGTCGTGCCCTTCGACTGCGCGTAGGCGAAGAAGCTGGTCGTGTCGTGCACCGGGACACCCTCGGTGATGACGACGGCCAGCGGGATGGCCGCGTCGATCGCCTCGACCACCGCGTCCTTGGTGAACTTCGGCGGCACGAACAGCACCGACACGTCCGCGCCCGTCTCGGCCATGGCGTCGGCGACGGTGCCGAACACCGGTACGCCCTCGACCGACTGGCCGACCTTGCGCGGGTTCACCCCGGCGACGACGTTGGTGCCTGCGGCCAGCATCCGCCGGGTGTGCTTGGTTCCCTCGGAACCGGTGATCCCCTGGACCACGATCTTGCTGTCAGCGTCCAGCCAGATAGCCATCGGAAGACGTCCCCTTCAGTTCCAGAGTCTTCTCAGGCCGCGGCCGCGGCCAGCTCAGCGGCGAGCGACGCCGCCCCGTCCATGGTGTCGACCGGCTTGACGACGGCCAGGTTCGCGTCGGCCAGGATCCGCCGACCCTCCTCCGCGTTGTGCCCGTCGAGCCGGACAACCAGCGGCGTCGAGACGTCACCGAGCAGGTCCACGGCCTGGATGATGCCGTTGGCCACCGCGTCGCAGGAGGTGATGCCACCGAAGATGTTGACGAAGACGCTCTTCACGGCCGGGTCGCCCAGGATGATCGACAGGCCGTTCGCCATGACCTCGGCCGACGCCCCGCCGCCGATGTCGAGGAAGTTCGCCGGGCGCATGCCGCCGAACGGCTCGCCGGCGTAGGTGACCACGTCGAGGGTGGCCATCATCAGACCGGCGCCGTTGCCGATGATGCCGACCTCGCCCTCGAGCTTGACGTAGTTGAGGCCCTTCTCCTTGGCCTTGGTCTCGAGCGGGTCGACCGAGCTGGTGTCGGCGAACTCGGCGTGCTCCGGGTGCCGGAACGCGGCGTTCTCGTCCAGGGTGACCTTGCCGTCGAGCGCGACCACCCGGCCGTCGCCGGTCAGGATCAGCGGGTTCACCTCGACCAGCGTCGCGTCGGAGGCGACGAAGACGTCCCACAGCTTGACCAGCAGCTCGGTCGCGCCGTCCAGGGCGGCCTCGGGGAGCTTCGCCGCGACGGCGATCTCGCGGGCCTTCGTCGCGTCGACGCCGGCCGCCGGGTCGAGCAGGATGCGCGCGAGCGCGTCCGGGTTGTTCTCGGCGACCTCCTCGATCTCCATCCCACCTTCGCGGGAGGCCATGGCGAGGAAGGTCCGGTTCGCCCGGTCGAGCAGGAACGAGGCGTAGTACTCCTCGGCGATGTCGCTGGCCTGCTCCACCAGCACGCGGTGGACGGTGTGACCCTTGATGTCCATACCGAGGATCGCGCTGGCCTTGGCGTAGGCGTCGTCGGGGCCGTCGGCGACCTTCACACCGCCCGCCTTGCCCCGTCCACCCGTCTTGACCTGGGCTTTGACGACGACACGTCCGCTGAGCTCGGCGGCGATGGCGCGAGCTTCGTCGGGGGTCGCGGCTACCTTGCCGGTGGGCACGGGTACGCCGTGCGCGGCGAACAACTGCTTCGCCTGATGCTCGAAGAGATCCACGGTCCGTCCAGTCGGATGCTAGGTGAGCGGGTGAGGTCGGTCAGCGGGTGCGCTGTCGTCGGTACGCGGGACCGGCGGACGGCCCCGGGGTCACGGGCCTCGGCGGGCCGAAGCCGGGAACCACGGGTCGCGCCGGGCGAAGGGCGCCGGTGGTGGTGCGTCCCGCGCCTGGGCGCCGCCGACCGGCGGCTGGTCAGAGTTCAAAGAAATCGCCTTGAGCCTACTGACCTCGGGTCCCAGGTGCTGGCGGCGTGATCTGAACCACTGATCACGACCCGCGCCAGCGCCCCCATCCCGATCAGGACTGGGCGATGACGACGAGGAGGATGATCAACGCCTCCAGGAGTCCGACGGCGCCGAGCGCGATGCCGGCGGAGGCCTGGCCCGCCCCGCTCTGTGGCCGGCCGGCCGCGGTGGCCTGGCTGATCTGATCGCGAGCCCGACGCCCCAGGACGAGCGCGAACACGGCCGCCACCCCGAACACGATCGTCCACCCGAAGATGGCGGAGATGACTCCGAGGACCAGCGAGGTCTGCGCCTGGCTGTTGCGGGGCGTCACCGGGTACGGATAGCCCGGCCGGGGGCCGGGCGCCACCCCTGGCGGTCCCGGCACCCCTGGACCGTGCACCCCTGGACCGTGCACCCCTGGGCCTTGCACCGGGGGTCGCGGCACACCGGGGCCCGGGATGCCGGAGCCCGGTGGGTGCCCACCCCAGGACGCCGGCGCGGGGGCTCCCGTCCCCGCCGTGGCGGCCCAGGACCCGGCGGCGGGAGCGGGCGGCGCCTTCACCGGGCGCGACGGCTGGGCGGACCAGGCCCCGGGCGGGCCCGGCCGGCTCGGCGGGAACTGGCCACCGGGCGGCGGGGGCGCTGACGGCGGGGTGACCGGCGGCGGGGTGGCGGCGGAGGGGGGCGTCGCGCCCGGCACCGGCGGCCAGGCGCCGGGCGGGGTCGCCTGGCCCGTCCGCGCCGGCGGTCCCGCCGGGCCGGTGCCGGCCGAGCCGGGCCGACCGGCTCCGGACGGGGTGGGGTTCTGGGAGGACCACCATGATCCGCTGGCGGCCGCCGCGGCGCCGGTGCCCGGTCCGCCCGCGGCCCGCCCGGGACCCGAGCCGCCGGGGCCCGGACCGCGACCCGAAGCGCCAGACCCCGAACCGCCAGACCCCGCATTGCCAGACCCCGAACCGCCAGACCCCGAGCTGGCCGACCCCGGACCGGCCACCTCGCCGGACCGCACGCTGTACCAGGGCACCTCGCGCCCGGCGCCGTCGCTGGGCGAGGACGTCACGATGGCGCGGGCCGGGGTCGAGCCGATCCAGGTCTTCTCGATCAGTTCACCGGCGGCCTGGTCCGCGTCGACGCCGCGCCCGACCATGTCGGCCATCAGGTCCGCCGCGGTCGGGCGCCGCGCGACGTCCTTGGTCAGCGCGGCCGAGACCGGGCCGACCAGGTATCCGGGCAGGTCACCGAGCTGCGGTTCCTCGGCCTGGACGCGATAGGCCAGCACTTCCTGGCGCTCGGCGTGGAAGGGATGGCGGCCGGTGGCGGCGAACGTCACGCAGGTGCCCCAGGCGAACACGTCGGTGGCCGCGACCGCCGCGTCGCCGCGCATCTGCTCGGGCGCCATCCAGGCCAGGGTGCCGATGACATGGCCCGTCCTGGTCAGGCCGACCGCGTCGACCAGATGGGCGATGCCGAAGTCGATCACCTTCGGCCCGTCCCAGGACAGCAGGATGTTCGATGGTTTGAGGTCGCGGTGGACGATGCCGGCCTCGTGGATGGCGATCAGCGCGTCGAGCAGGCCGACGGCGAAGCCGCGCACCAGCGACTGCTCCAGCCTGCCCCGGCGGCGGACCGCGTCGGCCAGGCTGACCCCGTCGACGTACTCGGTGGCCATCCAGGGCGCGGACGCGTCGGTGTCGGCGTCGATGACGTTGGCGATGGCCTTGCCCCGCACCCGCTGGGCCGCGGTGACCTCCCGGCCGAAGCGTTCGCGGAACTCGGCGTCGTCGGCCAGCAGCGGGGAGGCGACCTTGACGGCCACCGCGCGGCTGTCGGCGCCGAAGCCCAGATAGACGGTACCCATGCCGCCGGCGCCGATACGGCCCTGCAGACGGTACGGACCGACCTCACGGGGGTCGTCCGCCGACAGCGGTGCGAGCATGGCCGTCACTGTATGCCCACGGGAAGGGGGCGCCGGACGCGCAGGGGGACCTGGCCGGGCCGCGGCCGGCGGACCGCGACGAGCGCGAGACCGCCGGAAATAAGCCGCCGGGTAAGCATCCGTCCCGATTTTTCCCGTTGGTCGCGGCAGTCGGCCGGGCACGATACCGACGACATTCCCGGGCGGCCTGGCCCACACCGCCCGGACTGGGTTTACCGAACCGTCGACAAAACGACATGACGTTTGTAACGTCGGTGACCGCGCGTGGCGAGCGCGGGCAGTGAGTAACCACAGCGGCGAACGCGCGACGGACCGGCGACCTGGTCCGGTACCGCGGGCCGGGGACGCGAGCGGAGGGCGGATGACGGCGGGCGCCAGGTGGTCCGGTGCGAGCCGGCCCAGGGGCATGGGTGCCGGCGCGACGACGGGCGGCGAGGCGACGGGTGCCGACGCGGGGCGCGGCGAGGCGACGGGTGCCGACGCGGGGCGCGGCGAGGCGACGGGTGCCGGCGCGGCGACGGGCGGCGGGGCGGGCGACCGGACAGACGACGGTCCCGACGTGTTCTCCCGCGCCGGGACGGCGTTGCGGGCGACCACGGAGGCCCTGCCCGCCGCCGTCTGGGGCACGGCGGCCGAAGCCGCCTGGCTGGCCACCCACCTCGTCTGCTACCCCCTGGCCGCGATCACCCCGACCGGGAGGCTGGGCGGCCTGATGCCGGTGGTCGGGCGGGCGTCGACGGCCGCCGGCGGCAATCACGACCGAGGCCGGTACAGCCTTGACGGGCTCGCGCCGCGACGGCGGGGCCTGCTGGTGCGCGACGTCGAGGCGGCCGCGACCCCGGTCCTGCTCGTCCATGGCCTCATCGACAACCGTTCGGTGTTCGTCCGCCTGCGCCGGTCGTTACACCGGCGTGGGTTCGACCGGGTCAGCACGGTCCCCATCCCGCTCTACGCACGGGATGTGGACGACGCCGCTCGGCGGCTGGCGGAGGCCGTCGAGGAGCGCTGCGCGGCCACCGGCTGCCCGCGGCTGAACATCGTCGCCCACTCCCTCGGTGGCCTGGTCGCCCGTTACTACGTGCAGAAGCTCGGCGGGGACGAGCGGGTCAACATCCTGGTGACGCTGGGAACCCCGCACAGCGGCACCGTCCTGGCCCGGCTGGTGCCGCCGGGCGTCCCCCACCGGCTCCTGGCCGCGGTGCGCCCTGATTCGCGGCTGATCCGCGAGCTCGACGAGCCGGCGCCCGGCTGCCGGACGGCCTTCGTGGCCTTCGCCGGCGAGCTCGACTCGGTCGTGCGGCCCGTCGCGGCGGCCCACCTGCGCCACCCGGACCTGGCCGTCCGCAACATCACCGTGGCCGGGGCCGGCCACCACGGCCTGCCGTTCAGCGGCGCCGTCGTCCACGAGATCGGGATGCTCCTCGGCGGCGCGGCGCGCACCGGGGCGGCCCGCACCGGGGTATCCGGCCCGGGCAAGCCCTACCCGTCCGAGCCGGTCCCACCGGGCCGGCCCCGCCGGCCGGCGGCGATCCCGACGCTGGCCGGGCGCCTGACCGGCGGGCCGCCCCACCAGGACAGTGCGTAGTCCACCGCGAGCAAGGACCGGCGCCGACAACCGGCACTGACAACCGGCGCCAGCACATCGGTGCCGGGAGGCGGGCGGGCGCAATGCCCGGGTCCGCGCTCGGAGCCCACCCTGACGGGTGTAGCGTTTGCCAGCGCCCTTCAGGTCCGCGTCAGACCGGTCCACGAATCGAGCACAGATTCACGGACCGCCGTCGCGGTGCGCGGGGCACCCAGCGGATGTCCACCCTCACCCGGCGGTTACGCACGCCCGGGGCCGCGACCGCCGGAGCGAGCCTTTGTCAGACGCCACCTACCCCCTGGCCGGTCACCCCTTCGGTGATTTCAGCGCGAGTTGGAAGCCCACTCGGCATCGCCACCGCGCGGTCAGCTCGGCCCACGTGCGCCGCACGGGCATCGCCACCGCGGTCGTCTCGACCGTCGGGATCGCGCTGGTCAACCTCACTGGTCTGACCCACGCCGAACCGACCACGCTCACCGGCACGCAGGCGGCCACGGTGACCGTGCCCAGCCAGGTCACCTCGAGCGGGACCGGCACCTCAGGCGGCACCGACGACCTCAGCGAACCCAGCCTCGTCAACGCGCCCGGCCAGGAGTCGCTCGCTGTCCTGGCCCAGCGGGCGGCCCAGGACCAGCTGCTGCACGACCAGGCGGTCGCCCAGTCGTCGCTGAACGACCTGACCAGCCGCGAGAACGCGGCCCGGGCCGCCATCGAGCGCGCGGCCGAGATGCACTGGGCCGCTCCGATCGCCGCCCGGCTGACCCAGCGCTTCGGCGGAGCCGACGGCCACCCTGGCATCGACCTGGGAGCGCCGATGGGAACCCCGATCAACGCCGCCCACCGGGGCAGGGTGATCTACGCGGGCTGGGAGTCCGGGTACGGCAACTTCATCCAGATCATGCATGAGAACAACGTGGTGACCTGCTACGGACACCTGTCGAAGATCCTCGTGCAGGTCGGCCAGTACGTGGACACCGGTCAGGAGATCGGCCTGGAGGGCTCGACCGGGCACTCGACCGGTCCCCACCTCCACTTCGAGGTCCGCATCGGCGGCCAGTACGGAACAAAGATCAACCCGCTGATCTGGCTCAACGAGCACGGCATCAACTACACGCCGACCAACAGCGGGCCGATCGTCTCCGACCAGGACTCCTAGGCTCCTCCGAGCCTCCGAGCGCCCGGGCTCCCTCCCCCGGCGGGGGCACCCGAGCGCTCGCCCCCGGGCGGGGAGGGCGGGGCCGGCTCGCCCAGGCATCTCCGTCGCTCGCGTGCTCCGTCGCTCACAGCTTCTCGACCGGGGCGTAGCGCAACAGTAAGCGCTTGGTGCCAGCGTCGGCGCCGAAGTCGATCGTCGCCTCGGCGTTGTCGCCCGCCCCGGCGGTCGCCACGACCAGGCCCAGCCCGAACGTGTCGTGGGAGACCCGGTCGCCCCGCTCCAGCGTCGGGATGGGCCGCGACGGGCGCCCGGCCGCTCCCCCGGCGCGACCCGGCCGGCCGCCGCCCGACCGCGCGCCGCCGCCGCTCCCAAAGCCGCCGCTCCCGAAACCGCCGCTCCCGAAGCCGCCGCTCCCAAAACCACCGGCGCCGAGGCCGCCGCCGCCCGAGCCGGCGCTCCGGGAGGACACGAACTCGCTCGATCCGTGGAAGCCGCTGGAGCCGCTGTTCGTCGTGGCCTCGGGCAGCCGGCGCCAGTCGAGGAGGCTGGCCGGCACCTCCTCCAGGAAACGCGACGGCGGGTAGTACTGGGGCGCACCCCACGAACCGCGCACCTGGGCCCGGGTCAGGTAGAGCCGGGACCGAGCCCGGGTGATCCCGACGTAGGCCAGCCGGCGCTCCTCCTCCAGCTCGCGGGGCTCGCCGAGGGTCCGCATGTGCGGGAAGACGCCGTCCTCCAGCCCGGTCAGGAACACGACCGGGAACTCCAGGCCCTTCGCGCTGTGCAGAGTCATCAACGTGACGACGCCGGCCGAGCCCTCCTCGGGGTCGGGAATCTGGTCGGCGTCGGCGACCAGTGAGACCCGCTCGAGGAACTCGGCCAGGCCGCCCTGTGTCGTCTCCGGACCTGGCGTCCGCTCGAGAAACTCCTGGGCCACCCCGACCAGCTCGCGCAGGTTCTCCACCCGGCCCTGGGCCTCGATGCTGTCCTCGGCGGTCAGCTCGGCCAGGTAGCCGGTGCGTTCCAGGGTCGCCTCCAGCACGGCGACCGGCCCGTCGGGCACCACAGCCCGCAGCTCAGCCATCATCGCGGTGAACTCCCGCACCGCCTTGGCGGAGCGGGTGGCCACCCCCGGCACCTCGTCGATGCGGGTCAGCGCGTCGGCGAAGGGCACCCGCTCGCGCTCGGCGAAGGCGGCCAGCATCGCCTCGGCCCGGTCGCCGATCCCGCGCCGCGGCACGTTGAGGATGCGCCGGAGGTTGACCGTGTCGGTCGGGTTGGCCAGCACCCGCAGGTAGGCCAGCAGGTCGCGGACCTCCCGGCGCTCGTAGAAGCGCACCCCGCCGACGACCCGGTAGGGTAGCCCGACCCGGATGAAGATCTCCTCGAAGACGCGGCTCTGGGCGTTGGTGCGGTAGAAGACGGCGACGTCGGCCGGGCGGGCCGCCTCGTCGTCGGTCAACCGGTCGACCTCGGCCGCGACGTAGGCGGCCTCGTCGTGCTCGTTGTCGGCGACGTACCCGACGATCTTCTCCCCGTCGCCGGCGTCCGACCACAGCCGCTTGGGCACCCGGGAGGCGTTGTTCGCGATGACCGCGTTGGCCGCCGACAGGATCGTCTGGGTCGACCGGTAGTTCTGCTCGAGCAGGATCGTCGTCGCGTCCGGGAAGTCCTCGGTGAACTCGACGATGTTGCGGATGTTCGCGCCCCGGAAGGCGTAGATCGACTGATCGGCGTCGCCGACGACGCACAGCTCGGCCGGGCCGGGGCCGGGGCCGGGGCCGGACGCCTCGGCGCCGCCCGGGCCGTCCGGACCGGCGTGGTGCGAGCGGCCGACCAGCTCGCGCACCAGGACGTACTGGGCGTGGTTGGTGTCCTGGTACTCGTCGACCAGCACGTGCCGGAACCGGCGGCGGTAGTGCTCGGCCACGTCCGGGAACGCCTGCAGCAGGTTGACCGTGACCATGATCAGGTCGTCGAAGTCGAGCGCGTTGGCCTCGGTCAGCCGGCGCTGGTAGAGCTCGTAGACCTCGGCCGCCGCCCGCTCGATGTGGTTGGACGCGGAGTCCCGGGCGGTCTCCCAGTCGATCAGCTCGTTCTTCCACGCGCTGATCCGGGTGGCCAGGCCCCGGGCCGGGTGCCGCTTGGGGTCGAGGTCGAGGTCCCGGGCGACCAGGGTGATCAGGCGCTGGGAGTCGGCCGCGTCGTAGATCGAGAACCCGGTCGTGTAGCCGAGGCGCTTGGCCTCGCCGCGCAGGATGCGCACGCAGGCCGAGTGGAACGTGCTCACCCACATGGCGCGAGCCCGCCGCCCGACCAGGGCGGCCACCCGCTCCTTCATCTCGTTGGCGGCCTTGTTGGTGAACGTGATGGCCATGATCTCACCCGGCCGGACGTGCCGGGCGGCCAGCAGGTAGGCGATGCGGTGGGTCAGCACCCGGGTCTTGCCGGAGCCCGCGCCCGCCACGACCAGCAGGGGCGTTCCACCGTGCACGACGGCCTCGCGCTGGCGGGGGTTGAGGCCCTCCAGCAGCGTGTCGAGGTCGATGGCCGGCGCGGCCGGGCGGGGCGGCGCGAGGACGGCCGGCCCGTACGGGTCCTCGGGCCCGTACAGATCCGCCGGCGCGTCCGCGTCGAGCGGCGGCCGGTCCAGACCCGAGTCCGCGCTGCCCGTGTTCGCCATCCCGTTGTCCTCCCGCGTTCCGGTGTCCTCTCCGGGGCGATCTTTCATGCAACCTCGATCATAGGTTCGACCGCCGACAGGTCCGCGCTCGGGTCGCCGCGCCACCGGCGCCGGCGCGAGCCGCCCCTTCATCACACCATCCCGGTGTGCCAGCCCGGCGCGCCAGTGCGACCGAGAGCGACACCGGTTTGACAGACCGACCGCGGCGAGAGCACCTTTGAGAGGTGCAGCGGCACCAGATGCTTATTACGTAGGCGCGCGACCCACCCGCCCCGGGTCAGCGCGCCAGCCCACCTGCCTGTTCGGCAGGGGGCTTTTTTGTTTGCCGCGGCCACGGGACGGACACCGCCATTGGCCGCCCACCGTGAGGAGGCCACCATGAGCCCACAGAACGAGAGCACCGGGAGCACGGTCAGCGGGAGCGCCCCCAGCCGGACGCCCGAGAGCGAGACCTCCGACGGCGGGGACACCGACGGAACCGGCGAATCCAGCCGGGCCGAGGGAGCCGGGACGGCCGAGGGCGCGGGAAGGCTCAGCCCCCCGACGACGGCCGACGTCGACCGCGCGGCCGCCGCCCTCGACGGCGTCGCCCGCCGGACCCGCCTGGTCCCCAGCGTCGCGCTGAGCGCGGTCACCGGCGCCCCGGTCCACCTCAAGCTGGAGAACACCCAGCACACCGCCTCGTTCAAGCTGCGCGGCGCCTACGCCCGGGTGGCCCTGGCCGGCCCGGCCGCCCGCGACCGCGGACTGGTCGCCGCCAGCGCCGGCAACCACGCCCAGGGGGTCGCCTTCGCGGCCGCCCGGTTCGGCGTCCCAGCGACGATCTTCGTGCCGGATGGCGCGAACCCGGTCAAGGTCGCCCGGACCCGGCGCTGGGGGGCGACAGTCCACCACGTCGCGGGCGGCGTGGACGCGGCGCTGGCCGCCGCCGAAAATCACGTGGCCACCCGGGGCGGCCTGCTCGTCCACCCGTTCGAGGACCCGCTGGTCATCGCCGGCCAGGCCACGATCGGTTTGGAGCTGGCCGAGCAGCTGCCCGCGCTGCGCACCGTCCTGGTCGGGGTCGGCGGCGGCGGGCTGGTCGCCGGGATCGCGCTCGCCCTGCGCGACCGCCTCCCCGGCGCGCGGATCATCGGCGTGCAGGCGGCCGGGGCGCCGGCGTTCGCCCGCTCCTGGCGGTCCGGTCGGCCGACGTCCGCGCCGGCCGAGACCATCGCCGACGGGATGGCGGTCCGCCGGGCCGGCACCCTCACGCTGCGCATGGCGATGTCGCTGGTCGACGACGTCGTCACCGTCAGCGAGGAGGCGCTGTGGGCCGCGATGGCCCTGCTCGCGGCCGAGGGCCACAGCGTCGAGCCAGCCGGCGCCGCCGGCGCCGCGGCGCTGCTGGAAGATCCGGCGCTCGCGCTCGGCCCGACCGTCGCCGTCCTCTCGGGCGGCAACATCGACCCGGCCATGGCCGAAGCCGTCCGGGCCACCCTCGCCCTGCCCACGCCGAGCGCGCCGGCAACGCTGACCGGGCCGACCGGACCGACCGAGCCGACCGGGCCGACCGGGCCGCGCGCCGGAGCCGTCGTCGCGGCCGGACCGCTCTACTCCCACTCGATGGTGCCCGGCGGCTTCGAGGTCACGTCGTAGACGACCCGGTTGACCTGCGCCACCTCGTTGACCACCCGGTTGCTGACGCGCTCAAGCAGGTCGTAGGGCAGCCGGGCCCAGTCGGCCGTCATCGCGTCCTCGCTGGTCACCGCGCGCAGGACGATCGGATGGCCGTAGGTGCGCTCGTCGCCCTGCACGCCGACCGAGCGGACCTCGGCCAGCAGCACGGCGAAGACCTGCCAGATCTCCCGGTCGAGGCCGGCCCGGCTGATCTCCGCCCGCACGATCGCGTCGGCGGCCCGCAGCAGCTCGAGGCGCTCCGGCGTGACCTCGCCGATGATCCGGACGGCGAGCCCCGGGCCGGGGAAGGGCTGGCGCCAGACGATCTCGGCCGGCAGGCCCAGCTCCTCGCCGAGCCGGCGCACCTCGTCCTTGAACAGCGTCCGCAGCGGCTCGACCAGGCTGAAGGACAGGTCGTCCGGCAGGCCGCCGACGTTGTGGTGGGACTTGATCGTCGAGGCGGTGGCCGAGCCGGACTCGATGACGTCCGGGTACAAGGTGCCCTGGACCAGGAAGCGGATGCCCTCGGCGTCGCCCTCGGCCGCCGCGGCGGCGTCGAGCTCCCGGGCCGCGGCCTCGAAAACCCGGATGAACTCGGTCCCGATGATCTTCCGCTTGCGCTCGGGGTCGGTCACCCCGGCCAGCGCGGACGCGAACCGGTCGGCCGCCTTCACATGGCGCAGCGCGACCCCGGTCGAGGCGACGAAGTCGGTCTCGACCTGCTCGGCCTCCCCGGCCCGCAGCAGGCCGTGGTCGACGAACACGCAGGTCAGCTGGTCGCCGACCGCGCGCTGGACCACGGCGGCGGCGACGGCGGAGTCGACCCCGCCGGACAGGCCGCAGATCACCCGGCCCGAACCGACCTGGGCCCGAACCGCGGCCACCGCCTCCTCGGTGATGTTGACCATGGTCCAGTTCGGTCGGCAGCCGGCCCCGGCGAACAGGAAGTGGCGCAGGACGTCCAGGCCGTACTCGGTGTGGGCGACCTCGGGGTGGAACTGGACGGCGAACAGGCGCCGCTCGGCGTCCTCGAACGCGGCGACCGGGGTGGCGGCCGTGGCGGCTGTGACTGTGAAGCCGGGTGGAGCCTTGGTCACCGTGTCGCCGTGGGACATCCAGACCTGCTGGTCACGAGGTAGCCCGTCGAGCAGGACGCCCGGGCCGTCGGGCTCGAGCGCCAGCCGGGTCGAGCCGTACTCGGCGACACCGGTGCGCTCGACCGTCCCGCCCAGGCCGCGCGCCATCACCTGGTGGCCGTAGCAGATCCCGAGGACGGGGACGCCGGCGCCGAACAGCGCCGGGTCGACGTCGGGGGCGCCGGGTGAGTACACCGACTTCGGGCCGCCGGAGAGGATGATCGCGCTCGGGCGCCGGGCGAGCAGCTCGGCGACGGGCGTGTCCCAGGCGACGATCTCGGAGTAGACGTGCGCCTCCCGGACGCGCCGGGCGATGAGCTGGGCGTACTGCGCGCCGAAGTCGATCACGAGGACCGTGTCGTGTGGGGGGCGGGAGGACTCACTCGGCGAGGTCACCGCCCCAGCCTACGAAGCGCCGACGGCGCCCGGCAGCGCGGCGCGGCGAGCACGGGCCGCGGGCGGGCCGCGGGTGACGGCGGCCGGGCCGACCGGCGCGCCACGGGTGACGGCGGGCGAGCGGGCGGGCGCGCCGCGCGGCCGGCAACCGGCACCCCAGGGCGATACGGAAACGGCCGGACCCGAGCCCGTGGGACAATTCAGGGACAAGTTGATTACCGAGAGCTACTAGCACCGGAGTAACAGGGTGACCTCGCCGATCGGACATCTGTCGCAAGTCCGGACAAGAACATCAATGCCCGGGAGGTCATGTCACATCGTCATAAGCCCAGCGGACGCCAGCCATCGGCGAGAAGAGGCCGGCCAGGAGGACTGAAGCGGCCCCGGTGCCCAGAAGGCTGACATCTAGCGTACGGTAGGCGCCTTTCAGCGCACCAGTCACTACCGCTAAGGTGCGAGTCGAGAACATCCGGGCCCGATACCAAGCCATCCTGGCACGAACGGTTCCAGGGGGGCTGGCCGAGAGGTTGCGAAGGTACGTGCGTAGACAACCGATAGCCAGCACGGGCATCGACGCTCCCGCCCCGCCAACCGAGGCGCCAGGCGAGCCCGCGGGGGGCGGGTCACACGGGGAGACGGCCCCCATTCCACCCGGCTCCTCGGGTGGGACGCGCCGGATGACGTCGATGCTCAGCAACCCGTCCAACTGGCGGGTGCGAACGAAGCTGATCGCCATCCTCGCGGTGCCGGTGATCGCTATTCTCGTCAACGCCGCGCTGGGTGCCAGCTCGGTGCTGCACAGTACCCGGAACGTCAACCGGGCCCGCGATATGACCCAGATCAGCCGGGCCGCGTCGGCGCTCGCGTACGACCTCAGCAAGGAACGGACGTACACGGTCGGCTACGCCGCCTCGAACCCGAGGGTCCCGCTGAGCAACGTGTACGCCCAGCGCCTCCGGGTCGACCAGGACGCCCAGGCCTTCAAGGACGCCGTCAACGGCCGCGCGACATCCTTCAACCGGGCCGGGAACGATGCCATCGCGTCGGCGACCGACCGCTTGTCCCGGCTGGCGAACATCCGTGCCGTGGCGCTGCGCACGACTTCCCCGGAGTCGATCCAGGCGTCGTATTCACAGCTCACCGACGGCCTGCTGGCCCTGATTCCGACCATCACCCAGGGTCTTGACGACGCCACGTTGTCGGCCGACGTGCAATCCGCCAACGCGCTGATCAACAGCACCGACATTCTGTCTCTCCAGCAGTCACTCGTTAACTCCAGCCTCCAAAGCAAGCAGTTCGACAACACCGACTACCGGCAGTTCCTCGGTTACGTCACGGAAGCCGAAAACGCGGCCTCCACCTTCAGCGCCACGGCAACGCCAGCGCAACAGCGGCTGCTCAGCTCAACCGTCACCGGACCCGACGTGGCGCGAACGGGTGAGACCATCCAGGAAATCCTGGCGGCCCAGAGCATGCCGATCGATTTGCAGCCGACCTCCTGGCTTCAGTCGATCCAGGCGAACATCGACCTGAACAACCGGGTCGCGCAGTCGGTCCTCAACGACGTCGGCACCCGCGGCGGTCAGCTGCGGACCCACATCCAACGTAACGCTCTGCTGTCAGGCCTGCTGATCGTCCTGATCCTGGCTGTCGCCCTGATCGCCGCCGTCGTCGTCGCCCGGTCGCTGTCCCGGCCGCTGCTGGCCCTGCGAGGCGCCGCCCTCGACATTGCCGGCAACCGGCTGCCGGAGGCCGTCCGCCGGTTGCGTGACTCGACCGACCAGGACATTGCGGCCAGCGTCGAACCAGTCGGTATAGATACCGACGAAGAGATCGGTGAAGTGGCGCGGGCCTTCGACGAGGTCCACCGTGAGGCGGTTCGGCTGGCGTCCGAACAGGCCATGCTGCGAAACAACGTCAACGCAATGTTCGTGAACCTCTCCCGCCGCAGCCAGGGACTGGTCGAACGCCAGCTTCGCCTCATCGACGACCTGGAGAACCGCGAACAGGACCCCGACCAGCTGTCGAACCTGTTCAAACTCGACCACCTCGCCACCCGTATGCGGCGGAACAACGAAAGCCTGTTGGTCCTCGCCGGCACCGACACCGCCCGCCGCTGGACCCACCCGGTGGCCCTCAACGAGGTCGTGCTGGCCGCCATCTCCGAGGTGGAGCAGTACACCCGGGTCAAGCAGACGTTGGCCGCGCCGGTCTCCATCGCCGGCCACGCCGTCAGCGACGTCGTCCACCTGGTCGCCGAGCTGCTGGAGAACTCGACGTCCTTCTCGCCGCCGGCCACCGACGTCATGGTCACCTCGCACTCGCTCGGCCCGGGCGCCGGCGCCATGATCGAGATCGAGGACCGCGGTATCGGTATGCCGGCACGTGACCTCGAGCGGGTCAACGAGCGGCTGGCGAACCCGCCGGTCGTCGACGTGTCGGTCTCCCGGACGATGGGTCTGTTCGCGGTCGGCCGGCTGGCCAGCCGGCACGGCATCCGGGTCACCCTGCGCGAGTCGGCCTCGGGTGGCATCACCGCCATGGTCCGCCTGCCGGCGAAGGTCGTCACCGGCGAGGAGTCGGTCACGGGGATGCCGGCCAAGCCGGCCCTCGGTTCCACCGGCGCCCCAGCCCGCGGGCCGCAGCCGGCCCGGCGAGCCGCCCCGTCCAACGGCTCGGGCCCGGGCCACGGCCCGGGGGGCCGGACGACGACGCCCGCCGGCGACGCCCGGGGCGGTTCGCCACTGTTCGAGCGGGCCAACGCCGACTCCCTCGCCGCGTCCGCGGAAAGTGAAGCCTCGCAGGACCTGCGGCTGCGTCCGTTCGACGCGCCGCCCCGCGGTGGCCGGGGCGACGAGCCGGATCGTCCCGGTCCCGACCGGCGGGAGCCGACGCTCGACGACGACGAGCCGACCTCGGTCGACGGCGCGGCGACCGGCGCCTTCCCGATCCGGCCGACCACTCCGCCCGGCGGGCGAGGAGTACCGGGCCGGCCGGGCGGCGCCGCTCCCGCCGATCCGCCCCGGCGCCAGCCCGGCGACGACCTGCCGACGCGCGGGCGCCCCGACGAAGCCCGGCCCACCGCGTTCCCGTCCGGTCCGACCAGCTTCGGCGGCCCCGTCCCTGGCGGTCCCGTGCCCGGCGGCCCGCTCCCCGGCGGTCCGGCCACGAGTGGTCCGCTCCCCGGCGGTCCGGCCACGAGTGGTCCGCTCCCCGGCGGGCCAGGGCTGCCAGCCGAGGGCGGCGGAACCGGTCCGTTGCAGGCCCGGCGCCGGCCCATGTCCGACCGGCCCGTCCCACCTGGCCCGCGACCGCCGGCCGACGCCACGCCCGGACGGGGTCGGCCTGACGCGCCGATCCCCCGCCCGATCCGCCCACTCGGGCCCCGGCCGACCCCGGCCAGCCCAGGGGCCGAGCCGAGCCCGCCGCCCCCCGCCCAGGACGCCCGCGAGACCGACTCCCGCAACGACGGCGGCCGGGACACCGGCAGTCCGATCGAGAGCGACACGACGGTCATGCGGACGCGACCCGGCGGCGAGCCGGCGGGCCGCCCCCGCGCGGCCGACCCGCTGGACGACCCGTCGTACGCGGCTCCGGCCGCGGCCGGAGCCGAGCCTGGGCCCGAGGTGGAGGACGGCGACACCACGCCGATCTTCGATTCGGTCTCAGCCTGGTTCCAGCGGCGTTCCCCGTCCTCGCCGGCGGCGAGCCGGCGGCCGAGCGGCCCGCAGCGGCGACCGGCCGGACCGGCGGGCCCGGCCGCGCGGCCGGCGACGCCGGGCCGACCCGGCGCGGGGCCGCTGCCCGTACGGCGGCCCAGCCGCGGTCTGGACGAGCTCACCGACGCGGGCGTCGGCGGTGCTCCGCGCGGCGAGCCGGCGGGCGGAAACGGGCCGAACGGGTCGAACGGCGCCGGAACGAACGGCGCGGGCGCCGGCGGTCCCGGGCTGGCCCCCGTGGCCGCCTCGGGCCGGGGGATGTCCGGCCCGAACCCGACGGTCACGTCGGCGAACGGACCGGGCACCGGCCCGACGGCTCCGGCCATGAGCGGCCCGAACCCGATCGTGACCGACGCCGAGCCCCGGCGCTGGTCCCCCGGCAACGAGCAGGCCACGACCGGCCCCCGGGCCGCGTCGTGGGTCTCGGCCGGCGACGCCGGCTGGCAGGCGGCGGAGGCCGCCCGCCAGCCCGTCACCGGCGGCACCACCCGGGCCGGCCTGCCGGTCCGCATCCCGATGACCCATCTCGTCCCCGGCAGCGCGGAGAACGCTCCCCAGCGCCGGCCGGCGGACGTCCCCACCCGTACGCCCGAAGCGGTCGGCGGGCGGTTGGCCAGCTTCTACCAGGGCGTTAGGCAGGGACGCGATCTCAACCAGGAGAACGCGACCGGTCCCCGCCGAGATAACCAGGAGGACTTGTGACGCCTTTGAGTTCCGACGCACAGAACCTTAACTGGTTGATCAATAACTTCGTCGAGCGTGTACCCGGCGTGGCCCACACGGTCGTCGTGTCGGCTGACGGTCTGCTTCTCGCGGTCTCCGACGGCTTCCCCCGCGACCGCGCGGACCAACTCGCGGCGGTGGCCTCCGGGCTGGTCAGCCTGACGCAGGGCGCGGCCCGGGTCTTCGAGGCCGGCGGTGTGACCCAGACCGTCGTCGAGATGGAGCACGGCTTCCTGTTCATCATGGCGATCAGCGACGGCGCATCGATGGCCGTTCTGGCCGCCCCGTCCTGCGACATCGGCCTGGTCGGCTACGAGATGGCCCTGCTGGTGACGCGGGCCGCCGACGTGCTGACCCCGGCGTTGCGGGCCGAACTACAAGGGACATTGCCGAGATGATCGAACAAGCCCGCGCTCACCGCGCCGGCGGAAACTCGCCCGGCGAGCGCGGGCGGCCCACCGGCGGCCGCGCTCTGGCGCCGCCGGGGCGGATTGAGAGGCGGTCAGGGTGAGTATCGAGCCGGAAGGCGCCCCTGGCCCCGTGGTCCGCCCCTACGCGATGACCGGTGGGCGGACCCGCTCCCGTTACGAACTCGCGATCGAGGCGCTCGTCATCACCACGCCGCTGGGTGAGGACCGGGCGTTCGAACTCGCGCTGGAACAACAGACAATCGCGGCAATGTGCAGGCAGGTCCGTTCGGTCGCGGAAATCGCGGCCGGCCTGGCAGTTCCTCTCGGAGTCGCGCGAGTGCTCGTGGGCGACATGGCCGATGAGGGTTTCGTTCGAGTTCACCAGCAGGCGGACCGCGATGAGGCGCCGGATCTCGCTCTGCTCGAAAGGGTGCTCAGTGGCCTACGAAAGCTCTGACCAACGACGGATCAATTCCGCTGTCGCCACGACATCGGTAAAGATCGTCGTCGCGGGCGGATTCGGCGCCGGCAAAACCACATTCGTGGGCTCGGTATCGGAGATCGTCCCGCTGCGCACCGAGGCGGTGATGACCGAGGCCGGCGTCCACGTCGACGACCTGACCCACCTGTCGGACAAGCGCACGACCACCGTGGCGATGGACTTCGGCCGGGTGTCCCTGGACGAGGACCTGATCCTGTACCTGTTCGGCACGCCCGGCCAGTACCGCTTCTGGTTCATGTGGGACGACATCGTGCGGGGCGCGATCGGCGCGATCGTGCTGGCCGACACCCGCCGGCTGGCGGACTGCTTCGCCGCCGTCGACTACTTCGAGCAGCGGCAGCTCCCGTTCGTGGTCGGCGTGAACTGCTTCGACGGCATCCTGCGCCATTCCGTGGACGACGTGCGGGAGGCGCTGCAGATCTCGGCCGCGGTCCCGATCATCACCTGCGATGCCCGCAACCGGGACTCGACCAAGACCGCGCTGATCGCGGTGGTCGAGCACACCATGTCCCGGGCGGTCGCGCGGACCTGAGGCCGGACGCGTGTGAGCCCCCACCACCCGGCGGGGGCTCACACGCGTGTGCACCGGAGCCGGTGGGCCGGGGGCTCGGCCCCCGGCCCACCCGGTCAGGTCCCGGCCGGCTGGTAGGGCTTGAGCCCCTCGCCCGAGGTGGGGATGGACTTGTTGCGGGTCGGGTTGGACACGATCTCGAGGTTGTAGGCGTCGCCGTTGAGGGTCCACATGCCGCCGGCGAGCGTGGTCGTGGCCACGTTGCGGGGCACCCCGGGCTGGGCCTGGAAGGAGATCGGGCCGACGATCGTCGACTTGTTCGTCCCGGCGATGGCCCGGGCGATGCCGGCCCGGTCGTCCGGGTCCGCGACCCGGGTCAGGGCGTCGGCCGCGACCTCGAAGAGGGCGTGGACGAAGCCGAGGGTCTGCACCCATACGTCACCGGTGGACCGGGTGTAGGCGGCGGCGAGTTCGGCCGCGCTCTGGTTGGTCAGGGAGCTCGTGTAGTGGTGCTGCGGTGACCACCAGACCTCGGTGCTGAGGTGGTTGCCGGACAGGCCGAGCAGCTTCAGCGATTCGGGGAACAGCAGCGCCTTGGCCATCGTGACGACCTTGGGGAAGAAGCCGGCCTGGTTCGCCTGCGTCCAGAACGTCTTGAAGTCGTCCGACCCCGGCACCCCGGTGATGATGTCGACGTTTGCCGACTTGAAGGTGTTGATGGCCGCGCCGAAGTCCTTTGCCCCGTTGCTGTACTGGGCCGGGTCGGGCGACACGATCTCGTAGCCGGCGGCGCGCAGGGCGGGCGGGAAGCCGCTGGCCGCGTCGGCGAAGGCATTGCCGTCCGCGTCGTTCGGCCACAGGACGCCGACCTTGTGGTTCGTCTCGAGCTCGTTCCACATCGACAGGTAGACGTTGATGAGGTCCTGGATGCCCCAGAAGAAGTGGTACGTCCACTGGAATGTCTGCTGGGCGGTTCCACCCCGGCCGAAGTACCACGACTGCCAGGGCGCGATCGTGGAGATGCACGGCACGCCGTTGGCCTCGCACAGGTCGGACACCGGGTTCGTGGTGTCCGGGGTCGAGCCGACGAGGACGATGTCCACCTTGTCCTTGAAGATCAGGGTGCTGGCGGCGTCGGCGGCCCGGTTGCGGTCCGACTCGCTGTCGCGGACGACGATCTGGACCGGGTAGGTGCGCCCGCCGATGGACAGCCCGTGCTGGAAGTGGTCGCTGCTCAGCGCGCCGACGACGAAGGAGTCGGCCACGCCGAACGGGTTCAGCGAACCGGTCTGCGGGCTGACATAGCCAATCTTGATCGTCCGCTGACCGCTCGAGGATGACGAACCACCGCAGGCGGCCAGCGGGATGGCCGCGGCGGACAGGCCGGCCAGAGAGAGCAGGCGGCGTCGGTTGAGCCTGGCGCTCGGGAGCGAGGCCGCGGTCACCAGGCCGCCGCCTGGCCCCGAGGGGGCCGGCGAATCGTCGCTGGAGATCGTCGGGTGGTCAGACCGGTGCATGGTTCCCGATACTCCCGCATCTCGTTCTAAACGTCGGCATCGGGTCCCCCAAAAAGGGACGCCGACGACCGGTGCGACACAATTGCCCGAATCATCGCCCCGCCGCGCCGGCGTCATCGACCGAAATAGCTCCGTCGCCAACCCGCTGCGCGACCAGATCGTCGCCCCGCGCACACGAAAGCCCGGCTCTCCAGCCGCCGCCGACTGGAATATGGCTCTTTCGATCAGTTAACCGCGCACAACCGCGCGGAGTTGTCCTGGAAAAACACGCTTCCGCTGTCGACGCCGTCCGGCTCGACATTGGCTACGATCGTGATCTTTATGCCGGTCAGGGTGCCCGTCGTGAAGGTCACGTCGCTGTAAACCTTGGTGGGGATGCTCAGCGAGCTCTTCTTGATCGTGTATGCGCCCTGCACGCCGTTCCAGATGTAGACGCCCCGTTGGTTGGGCACCACCAGCTTGTCCGGCAGGGCGATCGGAGCGCTGGAGTTCTCCGGGCTCTTCCAGCACCGGTACGTTCCGTTAATCATCATGAGGCCGTTCGCGGCGTCCGGGTTGGTCGTGGCGGGCGTCAGGGTCGTCGTGGGTCGCGGCGCCGCCTTGGCATGTCCGCCGTCTCCCCGCGCGTGGAGCACGTAGAAACCGATGCCGATCAGGGAGACGAGCGCCGCGACGACGATCGGCCCGACCCAGCCCCGGCCCCGCCGGGTGCCGTCCTCGTCATCGCCGCCGATCTTCACAGCCTTGGACGAGCCGCCACCGGCCGGGCCGGACTTCGTCTTGGCGGCCCTGGCCGTCGCGCCGGCCTTCGGCCGGGGCGACGTGCTGGCCTTCGGACGCCCCGAGCGCGTGGAGGGGCCGGACCTGCCGCCGGACCGCTCATGCCGGGCCTCGCCGTCCGCCGGCGGCGAACCGTCCCAGCCGTCGCCGGGCGCCCGGCCCGCGCGCCCCGGCCGCCGGTCGCGGTCCGGGGCGTCGAGCGGATCCAGGCCCGGCGCGTCCATGGGTTCAAGCTCGCCCGCGCGCCGGCGCGGGTCACGCCGGGGCCGCTCGCGGCGCGGCGGCTGCTCGCCCGGGCCACCCGGGCCACCCGGGACGCCCGGGCCACCGGGGCCGCCTGGCCGAGGACCAGACGGTCCGGCCGAGCCCGGCCGCGCCGGCGGGCGGGCGGGCGGAGCGGACACGGCGCTGGTCGCCCCCGACGGGAGGCCCAGCGCCGTAGTCGCGGCCCCGCTCTCCGGCGCCAGCGCCCGGGCCGAGTCCGCCGCGGCGCCCAGCCCGACCGGCGCGGCGCCGAGGGCGGGTGCGGCGGAACCGAGCGCTCCGGCCGCCGCCAGCGGATCGACCGGCCCGGCCGCGGCCCGCGGGCCGCCCGGTCCCGGCCGGCGTCGCGCCGCCCCACCCGGCCCGGTCGGGTACGCCGGGGGCAGCTCGGGCGCGAGGGCTCGCTCCCCCAGACCGCCGCGGGAGAAGATCCCCGTTCGCTCGCCCGCCGTCCGGCCCATGGCCAGGACGCTGGTCGGGTCGGTGCCCACGGGCTCGGCCGGGCCCGGGCCGTACGGCGCGCCGGGACCGGGAAAGCCAGCCGCCTCGGGTGAGCCGGGTGGTCGGGCCGGCCCGGGGCCCGACGGATGACCCACGCCCGGAACGAGACCGCCCTCGCCGGTGCCGGGAGACGGCCGGCCTTCGGTCCGGCCACGTCCTCCGGGGACCGGCGCCGCGTAGGCGGCCGCGTCGCCCCCCGCGTTGGGGGATGCCGGCCGAGGGGCGGGCCGGCCCGGCGCGCCGTACGCCGGCACGAGCTCGGCTCGCGCCGCGGGAGCGGGTTCCCGCGGCGGCCCGTAGCCGCCGGCCGGGGGACCTGGCTGGCTGGCGCCCGGGCCGGCGAAGGCGTTCGGGCCGGCGTTCGCCTGGCCACCGCCGGACATGCCCCCGCCAGGAGGGAGTCCACCGGGCTGGCCGGTGCCGGCGGAGCCGCCGCCCGGATAGGGGGTCGGCGGACCGGTGACGGTCGGACGCCGAACGGTCGGGCCGGCCAGCGGATCGGGATAGCCGGTTCCGTTCGGGCTGGTCCCGTTGGGGCTGGCTCCGAGTGGACGCGAGCCGTTCGGGCCCGACCCGTACGGACCGGGACCGGTGCGCGGCGGGCCACCGGCGGGAGCGGGCCCGGCGGGCTTCCCGGCCGCGTTGGCGCCGCCGACGAGGCCGTTGCCGACGCCAGTGCCGTTGCCGACGCCAGTGCCGTTGCCGACGCCAGTGCCGTTCCCCACCGCGAGGCCGTTCCCGGCTGGCATGTCGTTGCCGGGGACCATGCCGCCACGCGCCGGGCCGCCGGGGCGCCCGGCGGCGCCGAACGGATCGTGGGCGCCGTATCCCGGCGGGCTGGTGGGCGTCTGAACGCCGACCGAGCTCGTCGGGAAGCCCCCCGACGGGGGCGCCGCGGGCCGCGGGCCGCTCGCGGCCGCGCGGGGGGGACCCCCGGATGGCCCGTCGCCAACATTGGACGGGCCCGCCCCGGGCCGGCCACCAGCCGGCTGGGGGCTCCCGTACGGCGGTGGGCCGTAGGCCGGGGGGGGCGCCGCCGAGGACCGGGCAGCGGGAGCGTTCGCGGGCGGGCCCGGCTGGGCATAGGGGCCCGACCCGGACACGCCGGGACGGCCGCCGGGGGGCTCGACCGGATAGCGGCCGTCGGGCCCGGCGACGGCCGACGGCCCGCTCAGGCCGGACCGCGACGCCTGCGCGCCGTAGCCGGGCCCGGCGTTCCCGGACACAGCGTTCCCGGACACAGCGTTCCCGGGACCAACGGGCCCACGAGCCGGGCCGGCGACATCGGAGTACCGAGTTGGCCCAGAGATCGACGCTGGCCCGACCGCGAAGCCGGCCCCCGGATCGGACCCGGCCGAGAGGTCCGGGCCGACGGCGACCGGGCCGATGCCCGCTGGGCCACTTCCGGGCCGGCCGGACCCCAGTGGCCCGCTGTCGGGTCGGCTGACGTTGGTCGGGCCGGACAGGCCGATCGGTCCCCGATGTCCTTCGGCCGGTCGCGGCGCGAAGGGATCATCGACCGCGGGGCGGCCGACGTTCTGGGGGGTCGGGCGGGCAGCTGGGCCGGTACCGGGGCCGCCGACCGTGAAGCCCCCGGCGCGCATTCCAGCGGACGGCCCGGACGGCGGGAGCCCAGTCGAGCGGGTCTGCGCGGAGGGCGCCTGGTCGGACGGGCCTCGGGGGTCGGCGGGCGGGACGGGCGCGGGGGCGCCGGCGGCGGGCTGGCCGCCGATGGTCCAGGCCGAGCCTTCCGCTCCGGAGCCGGAGACCGGGCGCGGGATGTCCGGGCCAGCTGGGTTCGGGCCAGCTGGGTTCGGCCCGACAGGATTCGAGCCACCAGGATGCGGCCCGGCGGGATGCGGCCCCGACGGCCAGCGTCCGGTCGGGGCGGCAGGGGCGACCGGGGCGGGGCCGGAGCCTGCCGGGCTCGGGCCGGCCGTCCCCCGCCCGGGCTGGTCCCAGTCGGTGGACACGTCGAAGAAGTCCCGGACCGGGTAGTCCGTGGGCGGCGGAGCCGACGCCGTCGGACTGTCCCAGTCCGACGGCCCGGAAGGGGCCGGCCGACCGACGTTGACGCCGACGGCCTCCACCGCGAAGAAGTCATCGACGCGAGGGGGGGCCGCCGGAGGCCCAGCCTCGCCGTTCAAGGTATGAGCCTGGATGTCGCCGGCGCCGTTCCGGGGCCGCCACTCGTTCGCGGCGGCGTCCCACACCCAGGCTCCGTCATCACTCAACCAGCGCCCAAGGTCGTCGGCGGGCATCTGCTCCCCGCTTCGTCGGCGACAGTCACCGGCTGTAGGTAGCAGTCAGCATTACGCCATGTTACACGAAATCGTCTCATTTCGACCCAGCGCATTTGTGGGAGATGTTCTGCACGATCTGACGGGACTCCGCCGAGGTCGCGTTCTCGTTGAAGGTCACGAACTGGGCCTCGGAGTAGCTGGCCTCAAGCGTGTCCAGCGTGCACGCGCAGTATGCACTCTTGCCCTCGCTGACTCGGACGCACTGATCGAGGTACGCCGCGCGAAGCGAGGCGTTGTACTTCCCCGGACTCGTCGATGAGGCCGCGGTCGAGTGGCCTTTCGAACCACCGCTGGTCGCCAGGAAGATCCCTAAGACCACCAGTACCACAAGTATCACCGAAGCCCCAACGGCCAGCGACGGGGGTACCGCCGACAGGCCACGGCCACCGCCACCGCCACCGTCCGCGCCGCCACCCGCGCCGCCACCCGCGGCGGCGCGCGCGCCGCCGCGCCCTCGTGCTGGCTCCTCGTCTCGGTACTCGTCGCCGTAGTCGTCCGGGTCACCCAGGTCGAACGCGGCCGGGGGGAGGTCCGGCTCCCGAACCGCCGGACCCGCCGGCGCGACCGGAACGGGTGTCTGGCGACCCGCCGCCGGCATGGGCGCCCCGTACGGCGCGGGAAACCCGGCCGGGGACGCCAGCGGCTGGGACCAGGCGTCCTCGGGCCGGGATGGGTGGCCGGCCGGCGCGACGTCGGGGCTGGCCGGCGCGGCGGCAACCGATCCGGCCGGCGGGGACGCCAGGCCGCGTCCGGCCGGCTCCGCGGCGCCCGCGGGCCGCTCTCCCAGCGAGGTGCCGAGGTTCAGCGTCGCGCTCGTGTCGATGAAGGACGACTCCCGCGATCTGGCTGGTCCGGGTACGCCAGCCGGGTTCCCCGGGCCGGCCGCCGCCGGGGACCAGTCGGCATCCAGGGGGGTACCCCGCGGCCGGGGCCCGGACTCGACCCGGACGTCGGGTCCGCTCCGGCTCGCCGCGGCCAGGTGCGGGCCGGCCGCCGCCGGGTGTGGACCCGATGCGGCCGCCGGCTGGGGCGTCGAGACCGGTTGCGGAGCGGGCGTCCGCGACACGGACACCGGCTGGGCTACCGGCGCAGCCGCCGCCGGGGACACCGACCGCGGCGCGGACACCGGCTGTGGGGCCGACACCGGCTGTGGGGCCGACACCGCTTGCGGCGCGGACACCGGTTTGGGAGCCGGCCCCGGACCCGACACCGACTGGGGCGCGGACGGAGCGACGGTGACCTGCCAGTCCGCGGCGCGGGCGTCGGGCCCGAGCGTCCAGGGATCGACACTCGCGCCGCGGGGCACGTCGCCGCCCCTGGGCACGTCGCCGGCCCTGGGCACGTCGTCGCCGGGATCGTCGCGGGCCGCGGCGGCCGGTTCCGGGGCCGCGCCGCCGAACGGCGCGATCGCGACCGGCTGCCAGACCTGCGCGGCCTCGTCCCAGACGTAGGCTCCGTCGTCGCTGACCCAGCGACCGTGCTCGTCGATGCGCATGTGTGATCCTTCAGGGCGAAACCGACCGGACCAGAGTGCCATGCGGCCTCGGCGGCAGGTACCCCGGCTAGGACCACAACCAGAGCACTCGGGCGCCCGGACGGTGCCCGCTTCTGACTGTGACCGTCACCGTACTGTGGCGGTGACCATCACCTCAGCCTTCTGGAATTCCTTCACCGACGCGTAACCCGTCGTCGCCATGGCCGCACGCAGCGCTCCGGCCAGGTTGAGCGTTCCGAGGTTGACCGGTGCTGGACCGTGCAGGATCCGGTCCAGGGTGCCCATCGGCGGCGCGGGTTGCCACCGGCCGCGGGGCAGGCTCGAGTGCAGCACGTCCATCGGCCAGTAGCCGCCCTGGCCGGGCGCGTCCACGGCCGCCGCGAACGGGGCGTCGGCCATCACCGCGTCGGCGCCGCAGGCGATGGCCTTCGCGATGTCGCCGCCAGTCCGCATCCCGCCGTGAGCGATCACGTGGACATACCGGCCGCCGGACTCGTCCAGGTAGCGCATGCGCGCACCGGCGGCGTCGGCGATGGCCGTCGCCATGGGCACCCCGACGCCGAGGACGTCCCGGGTGGTGTCGGCGCCGCCCGGCCCGACCCCGACGATCACGCCGGCCGCGCCGGTCCGCATGAGGTGCAGCGCGGTGGAGAACGACGCGCACCCGCCGACCAGCACCGGGACGTCGAGCTCGCCGATGAAGCGCTTGAGGTTGAGCGGCTCCACGCGGCGCGACTGGTGCTCGGCGGAGACCGCCGGCGCGTGGATGACCAGCAGGTCGACGCCGGCGTCGACGAGGACCGGCGACAGCGCGGTCACGTGCCGGGGCCGCAGCGCCGCCGCCGCGACGATGCCGGCCGCGCGCATCTCGCTGATCCCGGCCGCGACGAGTTCCGGGTCGACCGGCGCGGCGTAGAGCTCGCGCAGCCGGGCCGTGGCCGCCTCGGGGTCGAGATCGAGCAGTTCGGCGACCAGCGGCGCCGGCTCGGCGTGCCGGGCCCACAGGCCCTCCGCGTGCACGATCGCCAGCGCGCCGAGACCGGCCGCCGTGATCGCGGCGGCCGGCGAGCTGATCGCGTCCGCCGGCGCGATCACGATGGGCAGGTCGAAGCGGTAGGCGTCGATCTCCCAGACCAGCGAGACGTCCGCTGGGTCACGGGTGCGGCGCGACGGGACGATGCCCACCGCGTCCAGGCCGAAGGCGACCCGCCCGTTCTTGCCGATCCCGATCTCGACCTCAGCCACCCCGACCTCTTCGTTCCGACCCGAAGGCCCCAGCTCGAACCGGGGACCACGATGCCACGAACGGGAGGTACGCCGACGGGCGGCGCCGGCCGGCCCGTCTACCGGGAGCCGTAGTTCGGCGCCTCGACCGTCATCTGGATGTCGTGCGGGTGGCTCTCCTTGAGCCCGGCGGCCGTGATCCGGACGAGCTGGGCGTCGCGCTGCAGGTCGGCGATGGTCGCCGCGCCGGTGTAGCCCATCGCCGCCCGCAGGCCGCCGACGAGCTGGTGGGCGACGGCGACGAGCGGGCCCCGGTAGGGGACCTGGCCCTCGACGCCCTCGGGGACGAGCTTGTCGTCGGAGAACACGTCGTCCTGGAAGTAGCGGTCCTTCGAGTACGACTGCTCGCCGCCCCGGCCCCGCATGGCACCGAGCGAGCCCATTCCCCGGTAGGCCTTGAACTGCTTGCCGTTGATGAAGATCAGGTCGCCCGGACTCTCCTCGACCCCGGCCAGCAGGCTGCCGAGCATCACCGAGTCGGCACCGACGGCGATGGCCTTGGCGATGTCACCCGAGTACTGCAGGCCGCCGTCGGCGATCAGCGGCACGCCGGCCGGACGCGCCACCCGGGCGCACTCGGCGATCGCGGTGACCTGCGGCACACCGACGCCGGCCACCACCCGGGTGGTGCAGATCGAGCCCGGCCCGACCCCGACCTTGATCGCGTCCGCGCCCGCCTCGATCAGCGCGGCGGCGGCCGACGCGGTGGCGATGTTGCCCGCGATGACGTCGATGGTCCGGCCGTCGACCCCGCCGGCCATGGCCGCCTTGATCCGGCGCACCATGTCGAGCACGCCCCGGGAGTGGCCGTGGGCGGTGTCCACGACCAGGAAGTCCACCCCGGCGGCGGCCAGTGCCTGGCCGCGCTTGTAGGCCTCCTCGCCGACGCCGATCGCGGCGCCGACGACCAGGCGGCCGTCGGCGTCCTTGGTCGCGTTCGGATACTGCTCGCGCTTGGTGAAGTCCTTGACGGTGATCAGGCCGCGCAGCCGGCCCCGGCCGTCGACCAGCGGCAGCTTCTCGATCTTGTGGGCACGCAGCAGGGCCAGCGCCTCGTCGGCCGACACCCCGACCTTGGCCGTCACCAGCGGCATCGGCGTCATCACGGCACGCACCAACCGGGAGTGGTCCCGCTCGAACCGGATGTCCCGGTTGGTGACGATGCCGAGCAGGAGCCCGTCCGGATCGGTCACCGGCACGCCGGAGATCCGGTAGCGGGCCATCAGCGCGTCGGCGTCGGCGATCGTGGCGTCCGGCCCGCAGGTGATCGGCGAGATGATCATCCCGGACTCGGACCGCTTGACCAGGTCGACCTGCTGGGCCTGCTCGTCGACCGAGAGGTTGCGGTGCAGGACGCCGACGCCCCCCTGGCGAGCCATGGCGATGGCCATGCGGGCCTCGGTCACCGTGTCCATGGCGGAGGAGGCCAGCGGCACGGCCAGCGTGATGCGGCGCGACAGGCGTGTCGAGGTGTCGACCTCCGAGGGCACCACGTCGGATGCCGCCGGCAGCAGGAGGACGTCGTCGAAGGTCAGTGCGTCCATGATGACCTTGGTGGGAAGGCTCCCACCCGGGATACCTCGGTGATCCGGCTCTCCTGACGTGCCCATGACACCTTCCCGTCCGCTGGTGGGTCACGCGCCAATCGCGTACCCCATGGTAGGGCCCGGTTGGCGTCATACGCACCGCTGCGCCGGCCACATCGGTGCCCTCCTGTCGCCCGCCGGGCCGGCCGACCGCCGGCCGACCGCCGGCCGACCGCCGGCCGAAGGGCGCGCGATCATGGCGAAGCCGCGCGCCGGGGCCGATCAGGGCCACAGGACACCGCGGCCGGCGTAGCGTGTGTGTTGTGAACGATGAGCCTGCCGATCCCTTCGCGGGAGATCCACTGGATCCCGCCGCCGAGTTCGCGCGGCTCGATCCCGGTGACGAGGACGACGAGCCGCTGTCGCTGGACGACCGGGAGCAGGTGCTGGGCGACCTGGGCGACCTGGACGTCTTCCGGACCCTGCTGGAGCCGCGCGGCTTCCGAGGGCTGGCCGTCGAGTGCGAGGGGTGTGGCGAACCACACTTCTTCGACTGGGACCTGCTGACGGCCAACCTGCGCCAGCTGCTGGAGTCGGGCCGGGCCCGGGTCCATGAGCCGGCCTACTCCCCCGACCCGGCGGCCTACGCGAGCTGGGAGTACGCGCGGGGCTACGCCGACGGCGTGTACGAGACCTCCCGTGCCTCGGAGGCGGACAGCCGCTGACGGCGGCCCCCGACCACCGCGCGCACCCTGACCGCGCGGAGGCGCTGGCGACGCGCCCCGGCCCGGCTCGCGGCGGCCCGGCTCGCGGCGAATCAGCGGTCCGGCCGCGGTCAGTGTGGTTTGGACCTGGGCGGGTACCGGCACCTTGTCTGAGCGCGCCAGCCAGCCCACCCGGGCCGGTGCGCGGCCGGACGCGACCCGCGACCTCGCGTCCCCACACCGGGGCCGGCGAGGCCGCCCGCGGCCGCGCCGCCTGGACCCCGCGACAAGTACACAGTGTGCCGCCCCGAGTGCATGAACACCAACTCGGCGACACGCAACGGACGATCAGTGACTTACAGTACTTCGATCATCGTCGGTATTGATAGGCCCGGCACTACGGTAGGCGAGCGACGGCAACGGTCACCGCCGAAGCCGCCGGACCCTCGGCGAAGCCCGCCGGCGCGGTCAAGCTCGAAAGGGGGGCCCAGGAACATGACGGACGTCCGACGACTTCCGGGACCCGGCGCGGAGAAGTGGGAGTGGCAGCTCCACGGCGCCTGTCGCGGCGAGAGCACAGAACTGTTCTTCCATCCGGAAGGCGAACGGGGGCCGGCGCGCGCGGCCCGTGAGGCGGCGGCCAAGGCCATCTGCGCGCGGTGCCCGGTGATCCGGGCCTGCGCGGAGCATGCCCTGGCCGCTCGGGAGCCCTACGGCGTGTGGGGCGGTCTGAGTGAGTCCGAGCGGGAGAGCATCCTGACCGGCCGCTCGCGGCGCCAGGTCGGGCGAAGCGGGGTCAACCGGCCCCCGGCCGGCCGCCCGGGGCTGCCCGCAGCCTCGTGACAGAGGCCGCCGGCGCCGATGGGCCAGCCCACCCCCGCTCCGCGGGGTTGGGCCAGCCTGACCGGGCAAAGGCGGTGATGGCCGGCGCTCGCGCCGGCTCACCCCCGACGGGTGAGAGATCGACGGACCGGAGCTGACCGCGTGCCGCCTGTCCTGCCCCAGCAGGCCAGACCCCCCTTCTCCGGCCGAGCGCGAACCGCTCGGCCGGAGCGAGCGCAAACCGCGCCGTCCGATCACCCCGTCCGAGGACCCGACCCGAGGACCTGACCCGGCCCCGCCCGGTCGCCCCGCACACCGCGACGGCCCGGCGCTCGACGATCAACTCGTCGCGCGCCGGGCCGTCGGTGTTCCGGCTGGGCCGTACGGGTCAGACTGTGCTGCCCAGGTCAGACTGCGCTGCCCAGGCCAGACCGTGCTGTCCGGGCCAGACTGCTGTCCGGGTCGAACTGTGCTGTCCGGGTCAGAAGCCCGGGCCGTGCGAGTGGCCGTGGCCGTGCGAGTGGCCGTGGCCGTCGTCCGCCGGCGCCTTCTCCGGCTTGTCCACGACCAGGCTCTCGGTCGTGAGCAGGAGAGCGGCGATCGAACCGGCGTTGGCCACCGCCGAACGGGTGACCTTGACCGGGTCGACGACGCCCTCGGCGATCAGGTCGCCGTAGGTGCCGGTGGCCGCGTTGTAGCCGTGGCCGGCCGGGAGGTTTCGGACCTTGTCGACCACGACCGCGCCCTCGGCGCCGCCGTTGCGCGCGATCCAGGTCAGCGGGGCGTCCAGCGCGCGGCGCACGACCTTGACGCCGGTCAGCTCGTCCCCGCTCAGGCCCAGGCCGTCGTCGAGGACCGCGGCGACCTGCACCAGGGAGGCACCGCCGCCGGCGATGATGCCCTCCTCGACCGCCGCGCGGGTGGCCGAGACGGCGTCCTCCAGGCGGTGCTTCTTCTCCTTGAGCTCGACCTCGGTGGCCGCGCCGACCCGGATGACCGCGACGCCGCCAGCCAGCTTGGCCAGCCGCTCCTGCAGCTTCTCCCGGTCCCAGTCCGAGTCGGTGGTCTCGATCTCGGCCCGGATCTGGCGGACCCGGTCGCTGACGGCCGAGGCGTCGCCGCCGCCGTCGACGATGGTCGTGTTCTCCTTGTCGACCACGATGCGCCGGGCCTTGCCCAGGTCGGCCAGGGTGGTCGACTCGAGCTTGAGGCCGACCTCGGCCGCCACGACCTGGCCGCCGGTGAGGACGGCCAGGTCCTGCAGCATCGCCTTGCGCCGGTCACCGAAGCCGGGCGCCTTGACCGCGACGACCTGGAAGGTCTTGCGCATCGCGTTGACGACCAGGGTGGACAGCGCCTCGCCGTCGACGTCCTCGGCGATGATCAGGAGCGGCTTGCGCTCCTGGACGACCTGCTCCAGCACCGGGAGGATCTCGGCGACAGCGCTGATCTTGGCCGGGTAGAGCAGCACGTAGGCGTCCTCCAGGACGGCCTCCATGCGCTCGGCGTCGGTGACGAAGTAGGGCGAGATGAAGCCCTTGTCGAACTGCATGCCCTCGGTGAGCTCGAGTTCGAGCCCGGACCGCTGGCCCTCCTCGACGGTGATGACACCGTCCTTGCCGATCTTTTCGAACGCCTCGGCGATCAGCTGACCGACCTCGGAGTCCTGGGCGGAGATCGCGCCGACCTGGGCCACGCTCTCCTTGGAGTCGACCTCGGTCGCCCGCTCGAGCAGCGCCTCGGAGACGGCCTTGACCGCCGCCTCGATGCCGACCTTGAGGGAGACCGGGGAGGCCCCGGCGACCACGGTCTTCAGACCGGCGGCCACCATGGCCTGGGCCAGCACCGTCGCCGTCGTCGTGCCGTCGCCGGCGACGTCGTTCGTCTTGGTGGCGACCTCCTTGACGAGCTGCGCCCCGAGGTTCTCGCTCGGGTCGGACAGCTCGACCTCGCGCGCGATGGTCACACCGTCATTGGTGATCGTCGGCGCGCCGTACTGCTTGTCGATGACCACGTTGCGGCCACGTGGGCCCAACGTGACCTTGACCGCGTCCGCGAGGGCGTTGACGCCATGCTCCAAGGCATGGCGCGCGTCCTCGCTGAACCTGAGGATCTTGGGCATCTGGGTGTCCTGTCCCTGTGGCGAGCGGGCCGGGCGTGACCGGCCGGCCGCGGCCGCCGAAGCGGCCGCGACCAACCGAGCACGCCCGGGACCGACTACTTCTCGATGATCGCGAGGACGTCGCGCGCGGACAGCACGAGGTACTCCTCGCCCGCGTACTTGACCTCGGTGCCGCCGTACTTGCTGTACAGCACGACGTCGCCCACCTTGACGTCCAGCGGGACACGGTCACCCGCGTCGGTGAACCGGCCCGGGCCAACAGCGAGGACGGTGCCCTCCTGGGGCTTCTCCTTCGCCGTGTCCGGGATCACGATGCCCGACGCGGTAGTGGTCTCCGCGTCCGAGGGCTGCACGACGATGCGGTCCTCGAGCGGCTTGATAGCAACCTTGGTGGCGGTCGTCACGATCGACCTCCCCCTTCCTTCGATGGATGAGAGAGCGACCCTGGCGGCCTGCCGTCGCGGGGAACAGGCGCCTGTCGCTGGCACTCTCACGTGCCGAGTGCCAACTTAGCACCAGTGTGGCCGTCGTCAACCAGCCTGGTCAGACCTGTCAAGACGTCATCAGCTCGTCAGGGGCACGTTGCTTTGGTAGATCCCGCCTTGATCTCACCATGCGATCCCGCCTTGATCTCACCATGCGATCGCGGCACGGCCGCCAGGATGACGTCTCGGCCTCAGGATGACGTGTCGGCCTCAGGATGACGTGTCGGCCTCAGGATGCCGGATGACCTCCGGATGGTGGCGGAACCACGCGATGGTCCGCTCCAGACCGGCGCGCAGGTCCACCACCGGCTCCCAGCCGAGCTCCCGACGAGCCAGCGCGATGTCGGGCTGGCGGATGGTCGGGTCGTCCTCCGGGCGCGGGATGAACACGATCTCGGACTCGCTCTTGGCCACCTCGCGCACCAGCTCGGCCAGCTCGATGATCGACAGCTCGTACGGGTTGCCGATGTTCATCGGGCCGGGATGGCCGGACATCGTCAGGCGCAGGATCCCCTCGATGAGGTCGTCGACGTAGATGATCGAGCGGGTCTGGGAACCGTCGCCGGCCACCGTGATCGGCTCACCGCGCAATGCCTGGGTGGCAAACGCGGGAATCGCCCGGCCGTCATGCGGGCGCATCCGCGGGCCGTGGGTGTTGAAGATGCGGACAATCGCGGTGTCGACGCCGTGGGAACGGCGGTAGGCCATCGTCAGGGCCTCGCCGAAACGCTTCGCCTCGTCGTAGACCCCACGCGGGCCGACTGGATTCACGTGCCCCCAGTACGTCTCCGGCTGCGGGTGCACCTGCGGGTCGCCGTACACCTCTGACGTGGAGGCCAGCACGAACCGCGCGCTCTTCTCCTTGGCCAGGCCCAGGGCGTGCAGGGTGCCGACCGAGCCGACCTTCATGGTGTGGATCGGCAGGTTCAGATAGTCGATCGGGCTCGCCGGCGAGGCGAAGTGCAGAACGTAGTCAACCGGTCCGGGAATGTGCACGTACTCGGTCACGTCGCAGCGGCTCAGCCGGAAACGGTCGTGACCGGTGAGATGCTCCACATTCGCCGGCGTCCCGGTGACGAAATTGTCCAGGCAGATGACTTCGTGGCCGTCCGCGATCAGACGTTCGCACAGATGCGAACCCAGAAAGCCCGCCCCACCTGACACAACACTGCGCGGCACAGAAATGCCCCCTCGACGACCGGTCGCGACGGCACCGACGGTACGCGACGCCCGCGCGGCCCGAAGCGAGGGTGGGTGAGGGCGATGGTTGTGGCGCCCCCAACCGGGTCAACTCTCACCACAATCGAGGCTCACGCGCACTCAGCGCGGCGATCCCGGGGGTCGGTGGCCGGCCCGGCTCACCGGGCCGCCGCTGGCGCCGCCAGGTCCAGGGTCGAGGAAGCGCCCAGCTCAAGGGGGGTAGGCGCCGCCCCGGCCGCGACCCGCAGCGAGCCCAGCGCGGCGACCATCGCGCCGTTGTCCGTGCACAGGCCCGGACGGGGGACGCGCAGCGTGATACCCGCCGCCGCGCACCGCTGCCCGGCCAGGGCCCGCAGCCGGCTGTTCGCGGCCACGCCGCCGCCGATCACCAGCGTGTCGACCCCATGGCGGCGGCAGGCGGCCACCGCCTTCGCGGTGAGGACGTCGGCCACCGCCTCCTGGAAGGAGGCGGCGACGTCGGCCACCGGCACCGGTTCCCCCGCGCGGGACCGCGCCTCGACCCACCGGGCCACCGCGGTTTTCAGGCCACTGAAGGAGAAGTCGAACGTCCCGTCGCCGGCCTTCCCCCGGGGGAAGTCGATGACGGGCCGCCCGTCGCGGGCGGCCCGGTCGATCGGCGGCCCGCCGGGGAAGGGCAGGCCCAGCAGCCGGGCCACCTTGTCGTAGGCCTCACCGGCCGCGTCGTCCACGGTCGCGCCCAGGCTGGTCACCTCGGTGGCGGCCAGGTCCTCCACCAGCAGCAGCGACGAGTGGCCGCCGGAGACCAGCAGCGCCATCGCCGGGCTGGGGAGCGGGCCGTGCTCGAGCGTGTCCACCGCGACGTGGGCGGCCAGGTGGTGCACGCCGTGCAGGGGGACGCCGAGCGCGAGCGCGTAGGCCTTGGCCGCCGCCACCCCGACCAGCAGTGCCCCGGCCAGGCCGGGGCCGGCGGTCACCGCGACCGCGTCCACGTCGCTGTGGCGCAGCCCGGCGGTGGCCAGCGCCCGCTCGACGGTCGGGATCATCGCGTCGACGTGGGCCCGGGCCGCGATCTCCGGCACGACGCCGCCGAAGCGGGCGTGCTCGTCGACCGAGGAGGCCAGCGCGTCGGCCAGCAGCACGCCGCCGGCGACCAAGCCGACGCCGGTCTCGTCACACGAGGTCTCGATGCCCAGCACGACCGGCGCGCCGCCGGGTGCCCTCTTCTCCGGCGTGGTCGACTTCTCCCGGGTGGTCAACGTTGCCCGCTCCCGTTCTGTTCGATCTCGGCCAGCCTGCGGGCGTAGGCGGGCGCGCCGATGTCGCGGACCTCCATCACGTACGCGTCGGCCCCCGAGGGCTGGTAGTAGCCGCGGCGGTACCCGACGTCGACGAAGCCGAGGCGTCCGTAGATCGAGCGGGCGGCCTGGTTGTCGGCGCGGACCTCCAGCCCGCACGTGTGCGCGCCGGCCAGCCGGGCGTGCCGCAGCAGAGATATGATCATTCTGGTGCCGACCCCGGCACGGCGGGCCTCGGTGTCGACCGCCAGGGTCTGGACATAGGACTCGGTGTCATTGATCGCAAGCCCGCCGTAACCGACCACGGCACCCTCGGCCAGGGCGACCAGGTAGTGCCGCGAGCGGCCCTGGGCCAGCTCCGACCAGAACAGCTCCGGGCTCCAGGAGTCCATCCCGAAGACCCGCTTCTCCAGGCGTCCGACCTCGCTGATGTGCCACCAGCGCATACGGGCCAGTACGGGGCCGGCCGCCGCCGACAGCCTGGCGGCCGCCGGATCCCGGTCCGGCGCCGGACCGGGATCCGGCGCCGCGGCGGGCGTCTGGCCGGAACGGATACTCACATCCCCAGCCTATGAGCGCGCCGCGCCGCCACCCGCGCCGGCGGCGGCCGGGGGGCGGGGCGGCGTCGCGTCCGGACGGCGCAGGTAGAGCGGGGTCGGCGGCGGCGGACGGTGGCCGGCCAGGATCGCCGGCGCGGCCAGCCGGGCCAGCTGGGCCGGGTCGGGATAGGCCCGCCCACCGGCCGCCGTCCCGGCCGGTGCCCCGGCACGGGTCTTGTCCACCGCGCTCAGCTGGGGCGGGAAGACGGCCGGGTAGATCTCCACGCCCTCGCCGACGATCTCCGTCACGCCGAGCTCGCTCATCGCCGCCAGCGCCTCGTCGGGCCGGTTCACCTCCGGCCCGGCGATCCGCCCACCCTCGTCGTAGACGGCCCAGAACACCTCACGCCGACGAGCGTCGGTAACGGCCGCGACCCGCCCGGGACGCCCGGCGGCGATCCCGTCCAGCGAGCAGACGCCGTGCACGCCGACGCCGAGGGCGTCCGCCAGCGCCGACGCGGTGACGACGCCGACCCGCAGGCTGGTGAACGGGCCCGGCCCGATGCCGGCGACGACGGCCGCGAGGTCGGTCAGGGCGATCCCGGCCCGCGCCGTGACCTCGGCGATCGACGGAGCGAGCAGTTCACCGTGCCGGCGGGCGTCCACCGCGCTGGCCGCGGCCAGTACCTCGAGCGCCGGGTCGCCGGCCGCGGGGCCGGGCTGGACGTCGACGACGGCGACCGAGCAGGCCGGCGTGGCCGTGTCGAGCGCGAGTACGAGCATGCCGTAAACCCTACGGAGCCGCTGGCGCGGGGCCGCGATCACTCCGGCCGGCCCGGCTGTCCTGGCCGGCGTCCTGGCCCGCCCCGTCGGGCCCCGAGCCGCCGGGCCCCGAGCCGCCGGGCCCCGAGCCGCCGGGCCCCGAGCCGCCGGGCCCCGGGCGGTCGCCCAGACCGAGGGCGGCCAGCCGGCCGGCCCAGTCCGGCCCGTCGGGGACCAGGGTGACCAGGCGGGTCTCCCCCGCCTCCGCGCCGCTCGGCCGGGCGATCTCGACCCGCAGGCTGGAACGGGCGAGATCCTCGACCAGGCCCGTGCCCCACTCGACGAGCGTCACCGCCCGCTCGACGTCGGCGTCCAGGTCCATCGCGTCGATCTCCTCCGGGCTGCCCAGCCGGTAGGCGTCGACGTGGGCCAGCGGCAGGCGGCCGCCCTCGTGCACCCGGGCCAGCACGAAGGTGGGGGACGTGATCGGCCCGGGGACACCCAGGCCGCGCCCGACGCCCTGGGCGAAGACGGTCTTGCCGGCGCCCAGCGGGCCGGCCAGCACCACCAGGTCGCCCGGGCGCAGTGCGGCGGCCAGCCGGGCGCCGAGCGCGCGCATGCTCTCCGGCGTCTCGACCGCCACCGGCGCGGGCCGGCCCGGCCGGGACCCGTCGCGCTCGGGCGCCGTCAAGACGCCTCCCGCCCGCGCACCGGGGCCGCCGGGTCCGCCTGGATCGATCCGGGGGCCAGCTCGGCCCCGGACCGGTCCAGCGCCCGGCGCACCAGCGTCCGCAGCGCGGCGGTGACGGCCTCCGGCCGCTCCAGGACGATCATGTGGCCCGCTCCCTCCTCGACCACGAACTCCGCCGCCGGCAACGCCTCGGCCAGCCGGGCACTGTGCTGGATCGGCGTCATCAGATCGGCGTCACCTACCATGATGAGCGTCGGCGTGCCGGCCAGGACCCCCGCCGCGGCCAGCTTGTCGTGGTCCAGCAGTGTGGGCAGGAACGCGGCGATCACCGGCAGCGGTGTCGCCGCGATCATCCGCTCCAGGAACGACACGACCGCGGCCGGGACGTCCGTGCGGCCGAAACCGACCTTGCGGGTGGCCAGCCAGGCCAGGTCGCCGGCCCGGGCCCGGGCCGCCTCCAGCCCGCCGCCGGTGTGACGCAGCCCGAGGCTCACGCCGGGCAGCAGCCGGCGCAGCCCGGCCGTGGCCAGCGCGGGCAGGCCGAAGGTGGCCCGGGCCAGGTCGCCGGCTGACGTCGAGAGCAGCGCGACCCCGGCGACCCGGTCGGCGAACAGTTCGGGCCGCGCCGCCGCCAGCGCGAGCAGGGTCATCCCCCCCATCGAGTGGCCGACCAGGATGATCGGACCGCTGGGCGCGGTCGCGGCCAGGACCGTGTAGAGGTCCTCGGCCAGCGTGTCGATCGTGCAGGCGGCGGCGGGCGACGGGCCGGAGCGACCGTGGGCCCGCTGGTCGTAGCAGATCAGGCGCGTCCCGGGCGGGAGGTCTCCGCCGTCGGGCTCGGCCAGCTCCTCGGCCAGCTCCTCGGCCAGTTCATCAGCCAGGTCGGCCATCAGGTCGGCCCACTGGAAGGTCCAGGAGTCGAGGGTCACGCAGAAGCCATGCACGAACACGATGGTCGGTGGGGGCGGTCCGGGCGGCGCGGACGGCCCGGCGGGGCGCCCGCGCAGCGGCGGCCCGGCAGTCACGACCCGTAACAGGACGCCGTCCGCCGTCGCGACCGCGCTCTCCCGGCCGCTGACCGGCGCGACGTCGTCGCCGGGCAGCTCGGCCCGCCGCCGCAGGGCGCGCACCGCCCGCCGTTCGACGACGGCGCCGACGGTGACCGCGGCCGCCGCGATCCCCACCGAGCCCGCGACCCAGGCCAGCCGGCCGCGCGGCACGGCGGCCCAGTTGGGGGCCGGTAACCGCCGGCCGCTCCCGCCGCCCGACCTTGCACCGCCCGACCCCGCGCCGCCCGACCCCGCGCCGCCCGACCCTGCACCGGCCGTCACGGCGCCGCCGTCTCGCCGAGGTAGACCCGCGGGATACGCGGGCCGATCCGGGCGACGATCTCGTAGTTGATCGTGCCGAGGGCGTCCGCCCAGTCCTGCGCGGTCGGCTCGCCGCGATCGCCCGGCCCGAACAGGACCACCTCGTCGCCCAGGCTCGCGTGGTCGTCGCCCAGGTCGACGACGAACTGGTCCATGCAGACCGTCCCGGCGATCCGCCGGCGCGCTCCGGCCACCAGCACCTCGGCCGTGTTCGTCGCGGCCCGCGGGATGCCGTCGGCGTAGCCCAGCGGGACCAGGCCGAGCGTGGTCTCCCGGTCGGTCGTGTAGCGATGGGCGTAGGAGACTCCGCTGCCCGGCGGGACCCGCTTGACCAGGGTCAGCCGGCCGCGCAGGGACATCGCCGGACGCAGGCCGAGCTCGGCCGGGGTGCCCAGCGCCGGCCCGGGCGACAGGCCGTAGACGGCGATGCCCGGGCGGACCAGGTCGAAGTGGGCGCGCGGCTCCAGCAGCGTGGCCGCCGAGTTGGCCAGATGCCGCAGCACCGGGCGCAGCCCGTAGCCGGCGGCCAGCTCACAGCCCTCGCTGAACCGGCTGATCTGGGCCTGGACGGTCGGATGGCCGGGGGCGTCGGCGAACGCGAAGTGGCTCCAGATCCCGACCACCTCGAGACGGCCGTCGGCGGCCAGCTTCGCCGCCGCCTCGCACAGGGCGGGCCAGTCCGACCGGCTCGCGCCCTCCCGGCCGAGCCCGGTGTCGAGGGTGAGGTGGACCCGGGCCGGGCGGCCGGTCTCGCCGCTGGCGGCGGCCAGCGCGGCCAGGGTAGCCGGCGACCCGGCCGCCAGGTCGACGCCGGCGGCGATCGCCGCGGCCAGCGGCGCGCCCGGCGCGATCAGCCAGGCCAGGACGGGGGCGTCGATACCGGCGGCCCGCAGCGCCAGCGCCTCCTCGATCACCGTCACGCCCAGCCAGCTCGCGCCGGCCTCGAGCGCGGCCCGGGCGCAGGGCACCATCCCGTGGCCGTAGCCGTCCGCCTTGACGACGGCCATGGTCGCGGCCGGGCCGGCCCGGCGGACCAGGGTGGCCACCGACTCGCGCACGGCGTCCAGGTCGATCAGGGCGTGGGCCTGGGCCGCCTCCGGCGGCAGGGCCGGCGGCGGGGCGGGGCTCGGTGTCATTCACACATCGTCCGCCTGCGCGGGGGCCGGTGGCGGGTAGGGGTTGCAACTGTTGCCGGATTGGCGATCTCTAGCGCACTTTGGAAATCTACAAGGTCATTCGAGCCTCAAGGAGTGGGCGGAGTCGCGGGGCGTGGCGTATGTCACCGCGTGCCGCTGGCACGCGGCCGCGACATGCGTCCAACGTCGTAGTGGTGTACGCGCGGGTGTCGTCCGCCGACCAGCGGGCCGATCTTGACCGGCACGTCGCTCGGCTCTCTGCGTGGACTGGCGGGCAGGGCATCCCCGTTGGCCGGGTCGTGACCGAGGTCGGGTCGGCGTTGAACGGCGAGCGGCGGACGTTCCTCGCGCTGTTCCGCGATCCCGACGTGGCAACGATCGTCGTGGAGCATCGTGACTGGTTCGCCCGGTTCGGTGAGCCACCACAGCTACCCATCCTCGGCGCGTCCGTATCATTACCGACGGTTTCGGTCACCGCGGAGCGTGATCGGGGCAGGTCAGTGCTGCCTGGCCGCTGGCGGGAGGTGCGCCAGCGGGAAGCGCCTCGCCGCGGGTCCGTCGGCGTTCGTCCGGTTCGAGGGATCATGGGCGAGGTTGGTGCCCTTGTCCCGGATGACGCGGAGGCCGCGCGGTGGCGGTAGTGGTGACGGTGACGGTCGAGCTGGTCGTTGCCGCCCTCGCCTCGCTGGCCGCGAAGCGGCGCACCTACCCGCGTACCCGTGACCGGGACTTCTCCGACCTCGACCGGGCAGTCACCTCCCTCACCAACAATCACCAGCACATGCCCTACGACAAGGCCCTCGCGAACGGCGGGTCGATCGCGACGGGACTGCCCGCGGGTGCCTGCCGCCGCGTCATCGAGGACCGATTCGGGATCACCGGCGCCCGCTGGTCACCCGACGGCGCCGAGGACATCCGCCACGACCCCACCAGCATCCCCGGCCTCGGCCTCACCACTGCCCCCCGCCCGCCCGGGACGATCCGAATCACCCCACCTTTCCCAGGGAAGCACCCATGACACAGTTCCGCCCCCGGCCGGGTTGTGTGATGCAGGCGTACCGCTTCGCGTTGGACCCGAACGCTGCCCAGGAGAACGCGCTCCGCTCGCACTGCGGCGCGGCCCGCGCGGCGTACAACTGGGCGGTGGGCTGGGTGACGGCCGTATGGTGGCAGCGGGCCGCCGAACAGTCCTACGGCGTTGCCGATGAGGCGTTGACCGAGTGGCGGTCGTGGTCGCTTCCCACCCTGCGTAAAGCGTTCAACGCGGTGAAACGTACCGACCCGAGGTTCGCGTCCTGGTGGGAAGAAAACTCCAAAGAGGCCTACTCCACCGGTCTGGCGAACGCGTCGGCCGCGTTCGACAACTACGCCGCCTCGAGGCGGGGCACGCGGCGGGGCACGAAGATGGGAGCCCCGCGGTTCAAGTCGAAGCGGAAGGCGCGCCTGGCCTGCCGGTTCACCACCGGCACCATGCGGGTGGAGGCGGACGGCCGGCATGTGACCCTTCCCCGGCTCGGGACGCTGCGCTGTCATGAACGCACCGGTAGTCTCCTGCGCCGTATCCAGTCCGGAACAGCGCGGATCCTGTCGGCGACGGTGCGGCACGAGCGGGGCCGCTGGTTCGTGTCGTTCCAGATCGAGGCGCAACGTGATCCGACGGCGCCCGCCCGCCCGGACATGACGGTCGGTATCGACCTGGGGGTGAAGGCTCTCGCGGTCATGGCCGACGCGACCGGCCAGACCCGCGCCGTGCCGAACCCGGGTCATTACGACCGGGCGCGCGGGCGGCTGCGCCGCGCTTCCCGTGTCGTGTCCCGTCGTCAGGGCCCCGACCGCCGCACCGGGCGGAAGCCGTCCCGCCGCTGGGAAAAGGCCAACACCGCCCGGAATAACATGCACTACCGGGTGGCGAACCTGCGTGAGGACGCCCTGCACAAGCTCACCGCCTCTGTGGCGGCCGAGTACGGCACGGTGGTGGTGGAGGATCTGAACGTGGCCGGGATGCCGCGGAACCGGCGGCTGGCTCGCAGGGTTGCTGATGCCGGGTTCGGTGAGGTCCGCCGCCAGCTCACGTACAAGACCGGCTGGTACGGCTCTCGGCTGGTCGTCGCGGACCGCTGGTTTCCATCCTCGAAAATCTGTTCGGGGTGCGGCGCGGTGAAAGCCAAGCTGCCGCTGCACGTCCGGGCCTACCGGTGTGACACCCGCGGCCTGCGTCTCGACCGGGACGACAACGCCGCGCGCAACCTGGCCGCGCTCGCGGCCCGTACGACTGGTACCGGAGTGGCCGGAGACCAGGACACCGCCCCTGCGGTGTGGAAACCTCGTGGAGCCGACCAGAGGACCCATGTCACCCACACCCGCCATCCGGCGGGCGCGGGGCGGGCAGGTGGCGCAACCCCACCGCTGACGCGGCGGGCGGAAACGAGAGACCGTCCTCACGCTGAAGCCCGCACGCTTTGGTGACGTGACGGACCTTCCAAACCGAAAGGTCTGGGATGCGTTCCAACGACCACTATCGATCATCGGAACGCAACGGGTCAGCTTGGGTGCGCCGTGGCCGCCGTGCTGGTCGCGGTGCCAGGATGACGGTGAGGCGGACGGAGGTCCAGGTGGCGGTCCGGCGGGGTGAGCGGCGCACCGGGGCCGGGGCTGGCGGACCAGCGATCGGCGACCCGGCGCCTGGCGCGCCAGCTCGCCGGGCCCGCGCGGGCGGTGACCCGGCGGGTGGCGGGCCGACGGACATCGGACCGACGGACGGCGGCGCGGTGCCGCCGAGCGGCGCCCTGGAGTTCGTCTTCCGCGAGGTCAGCCCGGACGCGGCCCGCCGGATCCTGATCGCCGCCGCCCAGGCGTTCGCCGCCCGCGGCTTCCACGCGACCACGACCAGGGACATCGCCGGCCGGGCCCGGATGAGCCCGGCAGGGGTCTACGTCCACTACCGGTCGAAGGAGGCTCTGCTCTTCCAGATCTCCCGGACCGGGCACGAGCTGTCGCTGCGGATCGTGCGGGACGCGGTGGCCGGCTCGGCGGCCGACCCGGCCGCGGCCATCCGCGCGGTCGTCGCCGCGTTCACCCGCTGGCACGCCGAGCTGCACGCGGTGGCCCGGGTCGTCCACTACGAGCTGGCGGCGCTGCGGCCCGACCACCTGGCCGAGATCACCGAGCTGCGCCGCAAGGTCGAGGAGACGGTCGGCTCGGTGATCGCCGACGGCCAGCGCCGCGGCGTGTTCACCGTGACCGACGTGGGGGCGGCGACGGTCGCCGTGCTCTCGCTGTGCATCGACGTCGCCCGCTGGTACCGGGCGTCGGGGCGGCGGCGGCCGGACGAGATCGGCGCCGGCAACGCCGACCTGGTCCTGCGGATGCTCTCCTTCCGCTGAGCGTCGAACCGCTGGCCGTCGAACCGCTGGCCGGGCGGTCGGGCGGTTCCTCGCCGGTCAGCCCGTGGACCGCTGACAGGTCAGTCCGGAGGCAGCGGGATCGCGAGCAGGCCGGCGACCGTCGCCGGCAGCGCCGTCAGCAGGTCCGCCGCGGCCAGCGGAGCCCCGGCCCGGCGGGCGGCCAGCCCATGGACGTGGGCGGCCACGGAGCCCGCGTCCAGCGCGCCCAGGCCGGCGGCCAGCAGGGAGCCGGCCAGCCCGGTCAGGACGTCGCCGGTCCCGGCGGTGGCCAGCGCCGGCACGCCGGTCGTGTTGACCCGCGCGGCGCCACCCGGCTCGGCCACGATCGTCCGCGAACCCTTGAGCAGCACGGTCGCGCCGAGCTCGGTGGCGGCGGCCCGGGCCAGCCCGAGCCGGTCGGCGCGCAGCCCGGCCGCGACGTCGGCGTCCGACCAGCCCAGCACCGCCGTGACCAGCCGGGCGAACTCGCCGTCGTGCGGGGTGAGCAGGGTCGTGCCGGCGCGGGCGCGCAGCGCGGCGGCTGGGCCGGACGCGCCGGCGGCGGCCAGCGCGCCCAGGGCCCCGGCGTCCAGGACGACCGCGGTCTCGGTGGCAAGTACGGCCGCCACCAGGGCGGCGGTCGCCGCGTCCGGGACGAGCCCGGAGCCGACCGCCCAGGCCTGGACCCGGCCGACACCGAGGACGTCGTCCGGCCGGCCCGGCTCGGCCCCGCTGGCTTCGACGGCCGTCACCACCGCCTCGGGATGGGCGGCGCGGACCGCGGCCGCGGCGCCAGCCGGCGTGGCAACCCGCAGGTAGCCCGCGCCGCCGCGCAGCGCGCCGCCGACGGCGAGCACGGCCGCGCCCGGGTAGGCGTCCGAGCCGACGGCCAGCCCGAGGACGCCCCGGGTGTACTTCGAGTCGTCGTCAACGGGGCGGGGATAGCGGGCGGCGACGTCGGCGTCGTCCAGCGCGGTCAGGTCGGGGCCGGGCAGGGTCAGGCCGATGTCAACCAGCTCGACCTGGCCGGCGTGCCCGGCGCCCGGGGCGAGCAGCAGGCCGCGCTTGTAGGTGCCGAAGGTGACGGTGCTGCTGGCTCGCACGGCCGCGCCGGCGACGGCGCCGGTGTCCGCGTCCACACCGCTGGGAACGTCGACGGCCACGGTGACGGCCGGGTCGGCCAGCGCGGCCAGCGCGGCGGCCGGCTCGCGCAGGGCGCCGCGTCCGCCGATGCCGAGCAGTCCGTCGAGGACGAGGTCGGCCCGGGCCAGCAGCGTGGCCGCCCCCTCAAGCCCGGTCGGGTCCCGGTCGGTTGCCTCCCGGCCCGCGCCGCCGGGAGCGGGAACGGGGCCGACGGTGCGCAGCCGTCCGCCGGCCCGCCGCAGCGCGGCCGCCCCGGCCGGATGGGTGCGGCCCGGGGCGAGCGCGTCGACCCGGGCGCCCCGGGCAGCCAGCCGGGCGCCGGCCCACAGCGCGTCCCCGCCGTTGTCCCCGCCGCCGGCCAGCACGACGACCCGGGCGCCGTAGACCCGCCCGAGCCGGCCCGCGGCGTGCGCGGCGAGCCCGGCCACGGCCCGCTGCATCAGCGCGCCCTCGGGCAGGCCGGCCAGCAGCGGCGCCTCGGCCGCGCGGACCTGGGTGACGGTGTGGGCGTACCTCATCGGCCTATCCTCCCGCCCGCTCGGCCCGCCCACCCGACAGCCCGCCCACCCGACAGCCCGGCGCCCGCTCGGCCCGCACACCCGCCGGCCACGCCGGGCGCGACCCGTCAGATCGGCGAGCGAAGCGCGTCGACGAGCTCGCCCGGCCCGAACGTGTCCGGCGCGGGCCGCGCCCAGGCGTCCCGGCCCCACAGGGCGAGCAGGACCGGCACGGCCTCGCCCCGCAGCACGGCGTCGCCCTTGAGATGCCCGGGGCTGACCTCGACCTCCGGGCCGGCCAGCCGGACCAGCCACTCCCCCGGCGCGTCGGTCAGGTGAACGTGGACGGTCCCGTCCGGGCCGGCGCCACCGCGGCGGCGCTCGCCCGGCAGCAGGACGGCGAGCCGCTCCTCGACGGCGTCGACGACCCGCTCGGGCGGGCTCCGCCACGGCGCCGGCCCGGGCAGGCAGGCGTCCCAGTGATGGACGAGCAGCTCGGCCGCCAGCCGACGGTGCCAGAACTCGACCCGCGGCGAGGCGTCGAAGGGGTTCCAGGCCGGGGCGGCCGGGTCGGTCGCGGACAGCACGTCGAGCAGGTCGTCCAGGGCCCGCCGGTAGTAGTCGAGCAGCGGCGCGGTCTCGGGGGGCGGCGCCGGTACCCGCTCGGGCGGTTCGAGGGACTGCCTCGGCAGCATCCGGGCGCAGCTGTTGAGCAGCCGGCCGGCGTGGCGGACCAGCCGCCGCCGGTCCCAGCCGGGGCAGCTCGGCACGGCCGCGTCGAGATCGTCGGAAGCCGCGGCGAGCAGCAGCGCGCCCTCGGCTCCGATGGCCGCCAGGTAGTCAACGGGGGGCATCTCCACAGCGGGCAAGTCTGCCGCCGCGCGCCGCCCGGCGCCCGAACTGGCGCGGCTCGGCGCTCATCCGGCCGCGGGTCGCGCGCTACCTGTTCTTGATCCAGTCCGCGGTGAAGGCGCGCTCGGCCTCGATCGCCTCCTCGGTGCGCCGGGCGACGAGGGCGGCGACGCGCCCGCCGACGACGGGGACCCGGGCCCGGACCGTTCCGTTGATCAGGACCTGGCAACCCGTCCCAGCGGCGTCGGGCACGATCTCGCTGGTGCCGTCGATGGTGACCGGGGTGTTCGAGCCGCGGACGCTGAACGTGCCCCGGTGGCCGGCGGGCCCGGCCTCCTCCCACCGCTCGACCTGGGTCAGCCGGGTGGTCTCGCCGAGGACGGCCCGGGCGAAGGCCGGCAGGTCAGTGGCGATCGTGCGCCGGGTCTCGACCTCGCTCGCGCTCGCCCGCACCACCTCGACGTCCCGCCCGCCCCCGGCTCGCAGCTTGGCCGCCAGGAAGTCCGGGTCGGTCACGACCCGGTGGACAGTGGCGACGTCCTGCTCGTAGGCGCAGGCGATCCGGAACTCGGCGGTGGCCATCGGGACTCCCAGAGGTGGCGCGCGGGCGGCTCCCGACGGATGGTGCTCGTCTGGTCACCAAGAGCGCAAGGGCAAGGCCCCGGCTGGCCGCTCAGGCCGGGCTGAAGGTGACCGGCAGCGCCGTCAGCCCCCGCAACCACAGGCTGGGCAGCCAGGACAGTTCCGCCGGCTCGACGGCCAGGGCGACGTCCGGCAGGCGGTCGAGCAGCACCTCGACGGCGGTCTGCGCGATGACCTCGGCGATCTCCTGCGCGGCGTACGGGCAGCGGTGCTCGCCATGGCTGAAGGCCATGTGGGCGTTGTTGCCGCCGGGGCCGGCGTGGGCGTCCGGCCACAGCGCCGGGTCGGTGTTGGCCGCGGCGTAGGAGAGCACGAGCATGTCGCCCGCCCGGATGTGCTGGCCGCCCAGCTGCGTGCCGCGCGCGGCCCACCGGTTGGCGTAGTTCGCCAACGGGGGGTCCTCCCAGAGGACCTCGCTCAGCGCCTGGCCCACGCTGCGCCGGTTGCCGGCCAGGGTGACCGCGAACCGGTCGTCAGTCAGCATCAGGGCCAGCGTGTTGCCGATCCAGTTGGATGTCGGCGACGCGCCGATCCCGGTGAGCGCGATCAGGTCGGCAACCATCTCCTCCAGGGCCAGGTTCGCTGGATGGGTGACCAGACGGGTCGGGACGTCCGCTCGCCCGGCCCGCCGGCGGTCCTCCAGGATCTCCCGCGTGCGCCGCGCCATCGCCTCGTACGCCGCGACGGCGTCCGGGCTACCGGTGACGATCGCCGCGATGTTGTCCAGCAGCGCCATCGTCTGCGACTCGGTGAACCCGAACATGGCCGCGCAGGTCAGCAGGGGGATGGGCACCGCGTAGCTGGCGACGAGGTCGGCTTCGCCGGTCCCGGCGAAGGAGTCGATCAGCCCGTCGGCCAGCCGTTCCACCCGCGTCCGCAGGTCGAACTGGTCGACGCCGGCCAGGGCATCCTGGATGGCCCCGGCCCGCCGCTGGTGTTCGGCTCCCTCGGCGAAAACGATTGACGGCACCCAGCCGACGATGGTCTGCAGCGGGCTGTCCGCCGGGAGGAGATCGCGCTGGTTCCAGCGGCGCGAGTCGCGGGCGAAGAGGTCTGAGTTGCTGGTGACGTAGTGCACCTCTCGGTAGCCGAGCACCAGCCAGGCTCGCAGGCCGCCCTCGAGCAGGATGGGCGCGACCGGCCCGTGCCGCTGGCGCAGCATCCGGTAGTAGCCGGCGGGGTCGCCGGCCAGCACCGCGTCGTCGAGGCGCGCGGCAGAGGCGAACGGGTCGCGGCCGCCGGCGGCACCCGGGTGTGCGGGCGCCGGGGTGGGCCCGGCGGCGGAACTGGCTGCGATCACGACGCGTTCTCCCGGACGGACAGGTCGTAGATGTGGTGGACCAGGCTGATCAGGACATCCCGGCTGGAGGTGCGGACCCGTGCGTCGCAGTCGACCAGCGGGACCGTCGGGGAAAGCGACAGAGCGTCACGCACTTGCTCCAGATCGTGGACGGGTGGCCCGAAGCTGTTGCGCGCCACGACGAACGGGGTCCCGTGGTGCTCGAGGCGGTCGATGGCGTACCACGAGTCGGCCAGCCGGCGAGTGTCAACCAGGACGACCGCGCCGAGCGTCCCCGCGAACAGGCGGTCCCACAGGAACCAGAACCGTTCCTGCCCCGGGGCGCCGAACAGGTAGAGCACGAGCTGGCTGTTCAGGGTGATGCGCCCGAAGTCGAACGCCACGGTGGTCGTCGTCTTGCCGGTGACCGCCGTCGTGTCGTCGACCGCCTCGCTGGCCTGGGTCATCACCTCTTCGGTGCTCAGCGGCCGGATCTCGCTGACCGAACGGACCATCGTGGTCTTCCCGACCCCGAAGCCACCGACGACTATGATTTTGAGGCCGCGTTTCACGGTGGCCGCGAGCGGCGCGCGGCTCGGCGTCCGGGCCACCCGGGCCGCCGCCAGGTCAGAGCCTCTTGAGTCCAACGAGCACCTGTTCCAGGGTTTCGAGATCGGGGAGCCGCCCACCGGAGGCTCCCGCCGAGGGATGACGGGCCGAGATGTGGCCCGCGTCGAGCATGTCGCACAACAAGATCTTCACTACGCTGACTGGGAGGCGCAGGTCGGCCGACAGTTCGGCCACCGCGGTCGGGGCCCGGCACAGGATGAGGATCCGCGCGTGCTCCGACTGCATGCCCGGGACCGGATCGCGCTCGCTGACGATGAGTGTCACCAGGTCGAAGTCGTTCTCGCCCGGCCGGCCTCGCCCGCCCGTGATCGTGTACAGGCGGTCGGGGTTCTCATCGTCGAGGGGTCGTCTGACCATGTCGTTCACTCATCCGGTCGGTCGGCTCATTCCCCGTCGTTCGCTCATGGCCAGTCGTTCGCTCATTCCCAGTCGTTCGCTTATGCCGGGTTGTTCACTCGCGCATGTCCCTCACTCGTCCGCGGGCGCTTCGCGCGGCGGAGCGGCCAGGTATTCGCCGATCTGCTCCACCAGCTCGTTCATGTTGTGACCGATGACGCCGGCGTCGGCGTCATCAGCCGCCACGACGGCCAGGTGGGCGCCCTCGCCGGCCTCGACGATGAACAGCAGGCCGCCGTGGAACTCCGTCATCGACTGGCGCACCCCGCCCGTACCGTCGCCGAACTCGACGGACGCGCCGTGGGCCAGGCTCTGGATGCCCGAAGCGATAGCGGCCAGCTGGTCGGCCTGGTCGACGCCGAGAGCGGCCGAGTGGAAGAGCTTGAGGCCGTCCTTGGACAGGACGAGCCCGTGGCGCGTCCCGGGAGTCTTCTCAAGAAGCCTGTCCAGCAGCCAGGCCAGATCATGATCCATAGATGTCACCATGCGATCTTGGGCTCGGTCCGGCCCAGCCGGACCGCGCCTGCCCTCCCTCCGTTCAGGTCCGGACCGGTCACCGCGAGGTCGAGCTCCCGGTGGGGGACGCGCGTTCCTCGGTGGCCGCGGCGCTCGCCTCGGGCGTCGCCGGCCCGGGCACCGCGCCCGCGGCCGCCGGCTGGCCGGCAGTTTCAGGCACCTCAGGCACCTCAGGCACCTCAGACACCTCAGGCGTCTCAGGCGTCTCAGGCGTCTCAGGCGCCAGCTGGTCGGGCGCGGGCTGCCCGGACACCGGCCGCGCGGCGGCCACCCCACGGACCGCCTGGCGGAACGCTCCGAACCGCGCGCCGGCGTCGCGGGGCATCGTCCCGGCCGGCTGGCGCGGCGAGCCGGAGGAGAACGACTTCGGCGCCGATGCCAGCGTCTCGCCCCGGCGGCGCTTGGGCAGCTCTGGCGGTAACCCGGCGGCGGTGGCGGAGCCCGCGTCAGTGCCGCCCGGCGCCGGCGCGCTCGCGGGCGCGGCGGGGCTCTTTCCCCGGGCCGGGACGGACGCCGACGGCGAGCCGGCAACCGCCGGCGCGGGCCCGGTGGCCAGGGGCGGCGGGCCGGCGGCGACCGGGGCTCCCGACACCGGCTCGGTGACCAGGCGCTGCGGGATCATCACCACGGCGCCGGTCCCGCCGCGGGAGGAGGGCCGGAAGGAGACGGTGAGGCCGTGTTTGCGGGCTAGCGCGCCGACGACCGCGAGCCCGAGCCGGGTCCCGGACAGCGCGGTCAGGTCGAGCACCCCGGTCGAGACGGCCATCCGGGCCCGCTCGAGCGCGGCCGGGCCCATGACCAGGCCGCCGTCCTCGATCGTGACGACGATGCCGGCCTGGACGGTCTCCACGTAGACGTGGACCTCCTCCGAGGGCGGGGAGAAGTTGGTCGCGTTGTCCATCAGCTCGGCCAGAGCGTGCATCACGCCCTCGGCCGCGTGGCCGACGATCGCCGCCGTGCTGGTCGAGTGCAGGCGGATCCGCTGGTAGGCACCGATGCGGCCCAGCGCGCCGCGCAGGACGCTCTCCATGGTGATCGGCTTGGTCCAGCGGCGCCCGGACCGGGCTCCGGTCAGGACGGCGATGCTGTCGGCCAGCCGGCCGGCCTGGGCGGTGTTGTGGTCCAGTTTCAGCAGGTCAGGCAGGACCTCCTCGCTGAGGCGGTCCTCCATCTCACGCAGGTCCGCCAGCATGCTGGTGGTCAGCGCCTGCACCCGGCCGGCAGCGTTCGCGCAGGCCGCCATGGCGGCCGCGCGGGTGCGCTCGACCCGCGCGACCTCGTCGGCCACCAGGCGCAGCACCCGCCGGTCGGCCGGGCTCGCGCCGGAGGTCGCCTCCGCGACCGCGGTCTCGGCCGACGTCCCATCCCGCAGTCTCTTGATCATCCCTGGGATGATCTCGTCGACCAGGCGGACCGAGTCGGCCTCCTGCGCGGTGAGTGCGCGCCGCAGGCGGCCATTGGCCGCCCGCGTCGAGCCGACGATCGCCACAGCCAGAGCCAGCAGCACCGTGGCGGCCGCGCCGAACGCCCCGACCTCGACCCCGGCCGAGCCCGGACCCGTGAAGGCCGTGCCGAGGGTGGCTCCCGCCCCGATCAGAACGACCGCCGCCGGCGCCAGCGCCCACCCGGGTCGGGGACGAACTGGCCCGCCGGCCATGTCATCCACTGCCATTCGCTCGATCCCTCGGTTGTCCCAGTCATCCCCAGGCAAAACCACGCCCAGGCAGGGGACACTAGCCGTCAGGAACCGCGGGAAGACACAAGCGAAGTATGCCAATTAGGCAGACGAATAAGGACGCGTAGACATGTCACAGCCGGCTACCTCGAACTACTCTCCGCTAGCCGGACAAACCACCCTCAATGCGAAACATTACCCCGAGCTGCGGTAAAAGCCATGCACCGGCTCAGTGGTTGTAGTTGAAGTCCTCCTCACTCGCCTACCGCCCTCCGGCCCTATGATCCGCGAGAGGCGGGACCGTTCAACAGAAGGCGACCATCTCTCGCAACCAGGTGGTCAACCGGGCGATCTCGCCGTCAGCGGCGACCCCGAGCGGCGCCGACCGGACAAACCGCTCGGTGGACACTGCCGTGATCTCCTCGGTACGGGCGAAGCTCGGCCGGTTCAGCCCGCTGCTCGGTGAGTCGATACGGACATGATGCTCAAGACCCCGATCGCGCGAGGTGAGCGGCACCACCAAGGCCATGTCAATCGGGAAGCGACTGTGCGTAGAGGAACCGACCACGATCGCTGGGCGAATCCCGCCTTGCTCGTGGCCCACCGGCTGACCGAAGTCGACCAGCCACAACTGCCAGGGCAGGGGCCTCGAAGGCCTGCTCAAGCGTTGTACTCCGGGTACTCCTCGCTCGCCGCGGGCAGCCGATCTCCGGCCACACGGTCGGTGAGACTCGCCTCGGCCTGGTAGTCAGCCCATGCCTCAGGGTCCGCGCGCAGGTTCTCGTACTGACGGATGATTCGTTGGATCTTGTACTCCCGGACGAGGCGACCCACAACCTCGCCAAGCGCGGCGCCGCGAAAATCCTGTTCCGCGATTTCGGCCAGCTCATCGCGCAGCGACGAGTCGAGCTGCATGGATGTAGTAGCCATAGGGATCATTATGGCACATGCCATAGATCACACAAGTCGAGTCGCCAACGGCAGGGCCCGTGCAGCACGTCGTCGTGGTCGGACCGTTCGATCCGACCGACAACATCGCGGCTACGCGGAACGGCGCCGCGAGGGCCCCCTGAGGCCCTGGCGCTTGCTCGGCGCAGCGTAGATGCCGGCGAGCCCTGGTCAATGTGGCTATAGTTATAGCTATGTCGATCATCGAGCAGATGCCTCTGGCGGATGTCAAGAACAGGCTGTCCGAGGTCGTGGACAAGGTCGAACGAGAGCATGGCCGCGTGGTGATCACGCGGCACGGCAAGCCCGCCGCGGTAGTCCTCAGCATCGAGGACCTCGAGTCCCTTGAGGAGACTCTTGAGGTAGTGGGCAACAGCGCGCTGATGGCGGACATCCGCGAGGCACTCGGTAACTCCGGCGACGCACCTGTGATGACCAAGGAAGAGGCCCTCCGGCTGACCGCCGGGCGGTGACAGGCGCCGGCGATTTCGAGATCGCCTTCTCGGCGCCGGCCCAGCGGGCCCTGCGCCGCCTACCGGAGAAGGCCGGCACCGCGATCGTCGAGTTCGTCTTCGGCTCGCTCGCGCACAACCCGCACCGTGTTGGCAAGCCCCTGCGCCTTGAACTCGCGGGCCTCCATAGCGCGCGCCGAGGCGGCTACCGCGTCATCTACCGAATCGACGACGCCGGCCACCGAGTCGAGATCACCGCGATCGAGCACCGTGCGGACGCCTACCGCCCGCGCGGGTAGCGCGGTCCGCTCACCGCGGTCCGCCTGCGCGGGCTCACGGTTGCGGACTGGCCGCCGGAGCCGGGCGCGGTGCGCGCCGGATGCGTCCGCGAGCACCGCGCCTGGTGACAAGCCGGCCGCCGGTCGTGGGCGGCCGCCTGATCAGCCCTCGGCCGCGCCGACGCCCACTGGACAGCTCACTCCCGTGCCGCCCAGGCCGCAGTAGCCGTAAGGGTTCTTGGCCTCCGACAGGTACTGCTGGTGGTACGGCTCAGCGTAGTAGAACTTCCCGGCCGGGGCGATCTCGGTCGTGATCTCGCCGTAGCCGGCCGCGGCCAGCCGCGGCGCGAAGGCGTCCCGGGACCGCTTCGCCGCCTCGAGCTGGGCGTCGGAGAACGTGTAGACCGCCGAGCGGTAGACCGTCCCGACGTCGTTGCCCTGCCGCATCCCCTGGGTCGGGTCGTGGGACTCCCAGAAGACCTTCAGCAGGTCCTCGTAGGACACCACCGCCGGGTCGAACACGACCAGGACCGACTCGGTGTGGCCGGTCAGCCCGGAGCACGTCTCCTCGTAGGTCGGGTGGGGCGTGAAGCCGCCCGAGTAGCCGACAGCCGTCGTGTAGACGCCGGGGATCTTCCAGAACGTCCGCTCCGCCCCCCAGAAGCAGCCCATCGCGAAGACAGCTCGCTCCAGGCCGGCCGGGAACGGCCCGGCCAGCGGGTGGCCGAGCACCTCGTGGCGCTCCGGGATCGGGAACGGGGCCGCCGCCCGCCCGGGCAGCGCCTGCTCGCGGGTTGGGAGCTGGGCCTTCGCGCGACCGAACAGCATGATCGCAACACCTCCGTCTGTCTCGTCGGGGTCCGGCCCGACAGTGATGAGTGTCCCCGACCGCCCAGGCGTTACAGGCCCGGGCCGGACCCCGCCGACCCCCACCGGCCGTGGCGGCCGGCTACAGGACGAGGTCCTCCAGCATGGTCGTGACCAGCGCGGCGATCGGCGAGCGCTCCGAGCGGGTCAGCGTGACGTGGGCGAACAGCGGGTGCCCCTTGAGCGTCTCGATGACCGAGGCCACGCCGTCGTGCCGGCCGACCCGCAGGTTGTCGCGCTGGGCGACGTCGTGGGTGAGCACCACCCGCGAGCCCTGCCCCAGCCGGGACAGCACGGTCAGCAGCACCCCGCGCTCGAGCGACTGCGCCTCGTCAACGATCACGAACGAGTCGTGCAGCGACCGGCCGCGGATGTGGGTGAGCGGCAGGACCTCCAGCATGTCCCGGTCGACGACCTCGTCGATGACCTCCGGGGAGACCAGCGCGCCCAGGGTGTCGTAGACGGCCTGGGCCCAGGGAGCCATCTTCTCGTTCTCGCTGCCGGGCAGGTAGCCCAGCTCCTGGCCGCCGACCGCGTAGAGCGGGCGGAACACCACCACCTTGCGGTGCGCCCGGCGCTCCATGACCGCCTCCAGCCCGGCGCACAGGGCCAGCGCCGACTTGCCGGTGCCGGCCCGCCCGCCGAGCGAGACGATGCCGACGTCGGGGTCGGCCAGCAGGTCGAGGGCGATGCGCTGCTCGGCCGAGCGCCCGTGCAGGCCGAACGCCTCCCGGTCGCCGCGCACGAGCCGGACGGCCTTCTCCGGGGTGACCCGGCCCAGGGCCGAGGCGCTGCCGCCGGCCGCCGTGAGCACCAGGCCGGTGTGGCAGGGCAGCTCGGCGGCGGCGGCGATCGGGTGGTGCTCGCCGGCGTAGAGGCGGTCGAGGTCGTCCTGGCCGACGGTCAGCTCGGCCATCCCGCTGAAGCCGGTGTCGACCGGCTGCAGGGCCCGGTACTCCTCGGCGGCCAGGCCGACGGCGGACGCCTTGACCCGCAGCGGGAGGTCCTTGGTGACCAGGACGACGTCCGCGCCCTCGCGGGCGAGGTTGAGCGCGACGCACAGGATCCGCGAGTCGGCGTCGGTGGCGCGGAACCCCGGCGGCAGCACGGACGGATCGGTGTGGTTGAGTTCAACCCGCAGGGTCCCACCGTCACCGAGCGGCAGTGGTTGATCCAGCCGGCCGTGCCGGATTCGCAGATCGTCGAGGATGCGGAGTGCCTCGCGCGCGAACCAGCCCAGCTCCGGGTGGTTCCGCTTCCCTTCGAGCTCCCCTACGACGACCAAGGGGAGCACGACGTTGTGCTCCGCGAACCGCAGCAGCGCGCCAGGATCAGACAGCAGCACGCTTGTGTCGACGACATGCGTACGTGGCACACGCCCACCCGCTTATTCGGAGGAAGTCCGGGACGGCCCCCAGCGGAGACCGACACCGGCCTCCGGACGTTGTCGCGACAGCGGCACCGAGGGGCCTCCCGAGCGGCCCGGCCCGACGCCGGACCACAAGTGGTGACGGGGGGCCGTGCCGTAGACCGCTCTGCCGTAGATCGCGTCGCTGCCTACGTCCACGTGCCCCGTGGCTCACACGGTAGCTGCGCAGCCAGGAAAACGCGACCAACTTGACTGAACACCTTCAGCTACGGAGGGTAGCCCCTTGGTGGTATGCGTGGTCTCTCCACCACCGTCCGCGCCACCGGCCTCTTCCGCCTGTGATGATCGCATCGACAATCACGGATAGTAACTGACGAGGGCCGTCCCGGACGCGTCGACGCCGCCGCCCGGCCAAAGGGGCCGGGACGGCGGCGTCGTGAGGCGGCTACTGCTCGTTGAGCCGAGCCACCAGCGCCTCGTGCTCGGTCCACAGCTCGGCCGGCAGGCGGTCCCCGAAGGTCTGGTAGTGCTCGGGGATCAGCGCCGCCTCCTGCTTCCAGACCTCCACGTCCAGGCTGAGCAGGGCGTCCAGGTCGGCCGGGGCGACGTCCAGGCCCTCGGTCGGCAGCGCGTCGGGGGTGGGCAGGATGCCCAGCGGCGTCTCGACGCCGTCGGCCTCGCCCTCCAGCCGCCCGACGATCCAGGCCAGCACCCGGCTGTTCTCGCCGAAGCCCGGCCACATGAAGCGGCCCTCGGCATTCTTGCGGAACCAGTTGACGTAGTAGATGCGGGGCAGCTTCTCCTGCTCGGCCTTCTGCCCGATGGTCAGCCAGTGCGCGAAGTAGTCGGCCATGTTGTAGCCGCAGAACGGCAGCATGGCGAACGGGTCGCGCCGCAGCTTGCCGATCGCGCCGGCCTGGGCCGCCGTCGTCTCCGAGGCGACGATCGAGCCGAAGAACACCCCGCGACGCCAGGTCGGCGCCTCGGTGACCAGCGGGACGGCGCTGGCCCTGCGGCCGCCGAAGAGGATGGCCGAGATCGGCACGCCGGCCGGGTCCTCCCACTCGGGCGCCATCGTCGGGGCCTGGCTGGCCGGGACGGTGAAGCGGGCGTTCGGGTGGGCGGCCGGGTCGGGCGAGGCCGGGGTCCAGTCCCGCCCCTTCCAGTCGATCAGGTGCGCGGGCTTGTCCTTGGTCAGGCCCTCCCACCAGACGTCGTTGTCGTCGGTGCGGGCAACGTTGGTGAACACCGTGTTGCCCCACAGCGCCTTGACGGCGTTCGGGTTGGTGTCCTCGCCGGTGCCCGGCGCGACGCCGAACAGGCCGGCCTCGGGGTTGACCGCGTAGAGGCGGCCGTCTGCCCCGAAACGCATCCAGGCGATGTCGTCACCGACGGTCTCGGCCTTCCACCCGGGCAGGGTGGGAATGAGCATCGCCAGGTTCGTCTTGCCGCAGGCCGACGGGAACGCCGCGGCGATGTAGTGCGCCTTCCCGGCCGGGGAGGTGAGTTTGAGGATCAGCATGTGCTCGGCCAGCCAGCCGCCGTCGCGGGCCATGACGGAGGCGATCCGCAGGGCGTAGCACTTCTTGCCGAGCAGCGCGTTGCCGCCGTAGCCGGAGCCGTAGGACCAGATTTCCCGGGTCTCCGGGAAATGGGTGATGTACTTGGTCGTGTTGCACGGCCACGGCACGTCGGCCTGGCCCGGCTCCAGCGGCGCGCCCAGGGAATGCACGCACGGGACGAAGAAGCCGTCGTCGCCGAGCTGCTCGAGGGCGGCCGCGCCCATTCGGGTCATAGTCCGCATGGAGACGGCGACATAGGCTGAGTCGGTAATCTCCACACCGAGCGCGGAGATATGCGAGCCGAGCGGACCCATACAGAACGGGACGACGTACATCGTCCGGCCGCGCATGGACCCGCTGAACAGACCCGTGAGCGTCGAGCGCATCTCGGCCGGGTCCATCCAGTTGTTCGTCGGACCGGCGTCCGCCGCGTCCTCGGAACAGATGTAGGTCCGGTCCTCGACCCGGGCCACGTCGTTCGGGTCCGAAGCCGCGTAGTAGCTACCAGGGCGTTTGTCCTCATTGAGCCGGACAAAGGTGCCCTTGTCGATCAGCAGCTGCGCGAGGTGATTGTATTCTTCGGTCGAGCCGTCGCACCAGTAGACCTCGGCCGGCTGGGTGAGTTCCGCGATTTCTCGCACCCAGGCGATCAGCTTCGGATGACTCGTCGGGGCCGCATCAAGCCCCGGGATACGCGCCGCGGTCGTCACAGCTCACACCTCCGGTCGAGTTGGCCTGCCGCGGCTTCGCGCCGTTCGACCACGGTGGGCGAAAAGGCACGGCCGGCGCCGCAGACGGCGAACCGACGACACCGCGCCTGTGACTGTGCGCTCACCAATGAGAACGATTCGAAGCCGTGTTCAGGATCATTCGACTGTACCGTGCGGCCTTCGCACAGTCGCGAGATGCGACGGGGGGTTTACGTCAGATCGGTCACGAGTCGGAGCCGGCCATCGACGTCAGCTGTTTGACGCGGAGTGACGCCCGGCCGGCCGACTGGTGACCGGCGCCACGGGGACGGTACTGTTACTCGGTGACATCGGCCGCGCCCGCCGGCGCCTTTGATGACCGTGATCCGCGCCCCATCCGCCCTCGTCTGCGCGGCTGGCTCCACACGGTCGCCTTTCCGGTCAGCCTCACGCTCGGCATCATCGCGATCACCCTCGCGGCGTCCACCCGGGCACGACTGGCGGTGACGATTTATGCGGTAAGCATCGCCGCGCTGTTCGGCACAAGCGCTCTTTATCACCGCCGCCTGTGGTCGACATCACGCGCGCGGGCCCTGATGAAGCGCCTCGACCATTCCATGATCTTTGTGTTCATAGCCGGCACCTATACACCGTTCGCATTGCTGACGCTGCCCGCCAGAACGTCCCAGATCGTGCTGACCGTGGTCTGGCTCGGCGCGGCGCTGGGGATCGGGCTGCGTATGGCCTGGCTGAGCTCGCCGCGCTATCTGATCGTCCCGCTCTACATCGCGCTGGGCTGGGTCGCGGTATTCGTGCTGCCGGAAATCCTGCACCGTGCCGGAGTTGCGTCTTTTGTTCTCCTGCTGACGGGCGGTGCCCTCTACAGCCTGGGCGCGCTGGTCTACGCCACCCGCCGGCCCGACCCGTCGCCCCGGGTGTTCGGCTACCACGAGGTGTTCCATGCGTTCACGCTGGTCGCGGCGGTCTGTCACTATCTCGCGGTAATGTTCATCCTGTTCTGATCCTCACACCGACCCGACCCGACCCGACCCGAGCCGACCCGACCCGCCCCGGGGCCCGGCCGGAGACCGTGTCCTCCGACCGGCTTTCCCGGCCGGTCCACAGGGCGGGTCGGGTCTACAGCGCGGGTCGGGTCTACAAGGCGGGTCGGGTCTACAAGGCGGGCCCTCGGCCTACAGGGCGGGGCCCTCGGCCCGGACCTGCTCAACCTGCTCCATGGCCTCGCGCAGCCGTCCCAGCCAGGCCTCGGTGTTGTCACCGACCAGCCGTACGCACCAGGCCAGCGCGTCGCTGCGGCTGCGGGCCACGCCGGAGTCGACCAGGGTGTCGAGCACCCGGCGCTCCGGCTGCCGCAGCCGCGTCATCACCGGGACCGACAGATTGGTGAACAGTTCCACCTCGTCGCCGATCCGGACCCCCCAGGCCACCGAGCGCCCGTAGCGCGCCTCGGCCTCGTCGGCGATGGTCATCCGGGCGCCGCGGGTCTCCTCCCGGAACCGGTTGGCCCTCCCGGCCCGCGCGGCGGCCTGGCCGGCCTCGTCCGCCTCGGGCTCCGGGATCGAGCCCACGACGGTGATCTCCTCCCGGTCGACCGTGATCTCCGGCGGCCCGGTGAACCACTCCGTCGGCAGCCGTCCGGTGAACCAGGCCGCGACGTCTGTCGCCGCCGGCGGCTCGCCCCGCTCGGCCCAGCGTCCCTGCCCCCGCCCGCGCGCCATCGCCAGCCCCCCTGTCTTCCCGTGCCCTGTCGCCATTCGTCCGTGTGCCCGCATCAGTGCCCTCCCGAGTAGGCGATGCCTCCTGATTACGCGGTGCTCGTTGATTACAAACTTACACCGATACACACGCAACGGTAGGACGGGGTGGCGCCGTTCCGGCGGGAGCCCCCGTTCGCCTCCGGCGTAGCGGGGCGGGCGGCTCTGGCCGGGGGGAGGCGGGCGGGCAGGCAAGCAGGCAGGCAGGCGCCGTCCGGGGTCAGGCCGACGCGCGCACCGCCAGCGCGGACCGGACGGCCTCGGCGCTCAGCGCGGGCCGCTCGCAGACGAAGTTCCGGCACACGTACACCCCGGGAGCGCCCCGGCCGTCGGTCAGCGGGCCGGCGGTGACCACCACCGCGCCGGGCGACGTCGTCATCCGGGCCAGGTGCTCCAGATCGGGCCGGTCGACGACGGCGACCTCGGCCGGGCCGGCCAGCAGCGCCTCCGCGACCGCGCCGGCGTGGCCGCCGAACGTCGGTGCGAGCGGGAAGGGCCGGGCCAGCGTGGCCAGGGTGGCCTCGGCCAGGTCCCGATGACGCGCCGAGCCGGTGATCGCGGCGTAGGCCAGGGCGGCGCCGGCGAAGGCGGCCTGACCCGAGGGGGTCGGGGCGTCCCCCGTGTCGCGGGGCCGGCGCAGCAGCTCCTCGGCGTCGTCGGCGGTGTCGTGGTAGCCGCCGTCGCCGGCGGCGAAGCGCGCCTCGACGGTGGCCAGCAGCTCGCCGGCCAGGTCGAGCCACTCCTGCTCGCCGGTCACCTGGTGCAGTGTGAGCAGGCCCTGCGCCACATCGGCGTAGTCCTCCAGCACGCCCGGGTTCGTTCCGGGCCGCCCGGCCCGGCTGGTCCGGGTCAGCCGGCCGTCGCTCAGGTGCACGTCGCGCAGCAACCGGGCCGCGCCCGCCGCGGCGTCGATGAAGGACGGCTCACCCAGCAGTGCCCCGGCCTCGGCCAGCGCGCCGATGGCCAGGCCGTTCCAGGCCGCGACCACCTTGTCGTCCCGGGCCGGCTGGGGCCGCCTGCGCCGGGCGGCCAGCAGCCGGGCCCGGACCGACTCCAGGCGGGCGGCCGCCTCGGGCGTCGCCGGGTCGAACGCCCGGGTGAGGACGGAGGCGCCGCGTTCGAAGTTGCCGGCCGCGCTCACCCCCAGGGCGGTGGCGGCGAAGGTGGCGTCGTCCGGGCCGAGCACCTCGGCCAGCTGGGCCGGCGTCCAGACGTACGTCGCGCCCTCGACTCCGTGCGGGCCGGTGCCGGTGCCGGCACCGGGCTTGGGCTCGGCCGGCTCGCCGGGGTCGGCCGGGGTGTCCGCGTCCAGGGCGGAGGCGAACCCACCCTCGTCGGTCCGCAGGTCACGCAGCAGGAAGCCGGCCGTCTCCCGGGCCACCCGCTCGGCCAGGGGCGCGCCGGTGGCCCGCCACAGGTGCAGGTAGACCGAGAGGAGTTGGGCGTTGTCGTAGAGCATCTTCTCGAAGTGCGGCACGGTCCAGGTCGCGTCGACGCTGTAGCGGGCGAACCCGCCGGCGAGCTGGTCGTAGATGCCGCCCCGAGCCATCCGGTCGCAGGTCAGGGCGACCATCTCCAGCGCGGCCGCGTCCTGGGTACGGGCGTGGCGGCGCAGCAGCAACTCGGCCACGGCGGCCGGCGGGAACTTGGGCGCGCCGCCGAAGCCGCCGTGACGGCGGTCGAACAGCTGCGCGAGGTTCGCGGCCCCGGCGTCGAGGACGTCACGGCCGAAGGGCTGGGCCGCGCGCGGGGTGTTGAGCAGCGCGAGCTGGCTGGCGATGTCCTCCCCCGAGGCGACGAGCTCCGCCCGGCGGTCGGTCCAGGCGCTGTGGACAGCGGCCAGCACCCGGCCGAACGACGGCATGTCACCCCGGGGCCGGGGCGGGAAGTAGGTGCCGGCGTAGAAGGGCCGGGCCGCCGGGGTGAGGAAAACCGTCATCGGCCAGCCGCCATGGCCGGTCATCGCCGTCGCCACCTCCATGTAGACGGCGTCGACGTCCGGCCGTTCCTCCCGGTCGACCTTGATGTTGATGAAGTGCTCGTTCATGACGGCCGCGACCGCCGGGTCCTCGAACGACTCGTGGGCCATGACGTGGCACCAGTGGCAGGACGCGTACCCGACCGAGAGCAGGACCGGGACGTCGCGCTCCCGGGCCGCCTCGAACGCCTCCGGGCACCACGGCCACCAGTCGACCGGGTTGTCCGCGTGCTGGAGCAGGTAGGGGGAGGTGGACTCGCGCAGCCGGTTCGCCATGCCTCCACCATGCCCGTCCGCCGCCCTCCGCGACCGGGGGCTCCGCCCATTGTCCCGGTCGCTTCGGGCAGGCCCGTCCGCCGCCCTCCGCGACCGGGGGCTCCGCCCATTGTCCCGGTCGCTTCGGGCAGGCCCGTCCGCCGCCCTCCGCGACCGGGGGCTCCGCCCATTGTCCCGGTCGCTTCGGGCAGGCCAAGGCGGCCGCGTCAAGGCGCGCCCGTGTACCCCGGGCGGGTGCCAGGCGCTGGGCGGCACCGGGATCTGTCGCGGACCCCGGATAGGCTCGAGGCAACGATCTGCTGACAGCGGATCGCCGACCACTGATCCGGAAGACCACGATCCCCCGGTCCGTAATCCAAGGACGATGAGCATGACGATGAGCGCCGGAACGCCGGAGGCGGCGACGGCGGCCGGAGCGGCCGGTTCGGACACCGACCGCCCCCACCGCTACAACGCCCCGCTGGCCAACGAGATCGAGGAGCGCTGGCAGGCCGCCTGGGCCGCCCGCGGCACCTTCAACTCGCCGAACCCGGCGGGGGCGCTCGCCGAGGGCTTCGACGCGGTGGCCGGCCGAGCGCCGTTCTACGTGCTCGACATGTTCCCGTACCCCAGCGGCACCGGGCTGCACGTCGGCCACCCGCTGGGCTATATCGGAACGGACGTCTACGCCCGCTACCTGCGGATGACCGGCCGCCACGTCCTGCACACCCTGGGCTACGACGCGTTCGGCCTGCCGGCCGAGCAGTTCGCCATCAACACCGGCCAGCACCCGCGCATCACCACCGAGGCCAACATCGAGAACATGCGGCGCCAGCTGCGCCGCCTCGGCCTCGGGCACGACACCCGGCGGGAGATCGCCACCACCGACGTCGAGTTCTACCGGTGGACGCAGTGGATCTTCCTGAAGATCTTCAACAGCTGGTACGACCCCGACGCCGACCGAGCCCGCCCGATCGAGGAGCTGGTGGCGGAGTTCGAGGCCGGCACCCGGGCGCCCCGCTCGGCCGCGAACCCGGCCGCCAAGGCCTGGGCGGACCTGACCCCGACCGAGCGCCGACGGGTGGTCGACGACCACCGGCTGACCTTCATCGCGGAGCAGACGGTCAACTGGTGCCCGGGCCTGGGCACGGTGCTGGCCAACGAGGAGGTCACCGCCGAGGGCCGCAGCGACATCGGCAACTACCCGGTCTTCCAGCGCCCGCTGCGCCAGTGGGTCATGCGGATCACCGCCTACGCCGAGCGGCTGATCGCCGATCTGGACCTGGTCGACTGGCCGGAGTCGATCAAGCAGATGCAGCGGAACTGGATCGGCGCGTCGGACGGCGCCCGGGTCGAGTTCCCGGTTGTGGGCGCGGACGAGCGGATCGAGGTCTTCACCACCCGGCCCGACACCCTGACCGGGGCCACGTTCCTGGTGCTCGCGCCCGACCACCCGATGGTCGACGCGCTGACCGCCGACGCCTGGCCGGACGGGACGCCGAACGCCTGGCGCTTCGGCCCCGCCGCCGGCGGCCCGGCGGCGGCGGACGCTTCTCCGGCCACGGCGGTCGCGGCCTATCGGGCCCACGCGAGCCGGCCCGGTTCCGAGGTCGCCGAGCTGAGCGAGCGGCCGCGCACCGGGGTGTTCACCGGCGCATACGCCACGAACCCGACGACCGGTGCCGCGCTGCCGGTGTTCATCGCCGACTACGTGCTGATGGGCTACGGTACCGGCGCGATCATGGCGGTGCCGGCCCACGACGAGCGCGACTTCAGCTTCGCCCGGGTCATGGGCTTGCCGGTACCGCCGGTGCTGGCGCCGGACGAGGAGTGGCTGACCGCCCACGGACTGGAGCCGGATGAGGCGGCCGACCCGGGCCGCTGGCCCGAGGCCTACGTTGGCCAGTCCGGCTACCTGCCCGCGCCCGGGGGCGTCCCCGGCCTGCCGAGCCTGGTCGGGCTGGCCAAGCCGGCGGCAGTCGCGGCCGTCGTCGAGTGGCTGGAGCGGGTCGGGGCCGGCCGGGGCGCCCGGTCCTACCGGCTGCGGGACTGGCTGTTCTCCCGGCAGCGCTACTGGGGCGAGCCGTTCCCGATCGTGTTCGACGACGAGGGCCTGCCGGTCGCGCTGCCGGAGTCGGCCCTGCCGGTGACACTGCCGGAGATGACCGACTTCCGCCCGACGCCGATGGAGCCAGACGACCCGTCCGACCCGGTTCCGCCGCTGGCCCGGTCCCAGGACTGGGTGGACGTCACCCTCGACCTGGGCGACGGGGAGCGCCGCTACCGGCGCGAGACGAACACGATGCCGCAGTGGGCCGGCTCCTGCTGGTACTACCTGCGCTACCTGGACCCGCTGAACGCCGACCGGTTCGTCGACGCCGGCGTCGAGCGCTACTGGATGGCCTCGCCCGACGGTCCGCCCGGCGACGGCGGCGTCGACCTGTACGTGGGCGGCGTCGAGCACGCGGTGCTGCACCTGCTCTACGCCCGCTTCTGGCAGAAGGTGCTCTACGACCTGGGGCTGGTCTCGACCAAGGAGCCGTTCAAGCGGCTGTTCAACCAGGGCTACATCCAGGCCGACGCGTTCACCGACGCCCGGGGCATGTACGTCCCGGCGGCCGAGGTGACCCGGGACGGCGACGGGCGCTATCTGTACGAGGGCGAGGCGGTCAACCGGCGCTCCGGGAAGATGGGCAAGAGCCTCAAGAACAGCGTGACGCCGGACGAGATCTTCGCCACCTACGGGGCCGACACGCTGCGGGTCTACGAGATGGCGATGGGCCCGCTGGACGCCGACCGGCCCTGGCGCACCGATGACATCGTCGGCGCCCACCGGTTCCTGCAGCGGCTGTGGCGCAACATCGTCAGCGAGGACACCGACGCGGTGACGGTGGTGGACGATCCGGACCGGCCCCTGGACGACGAGGCGGGCCGGGCTCTGCACCGGACCATCGCCGCCGTGCGGGCCGACTACTCGGCTCTGCGGTTCAACACCGGCGTAGCCCGCCTGATCGAGCTGACGAACTTCGTCAGCAAGCGCTACGGCGGGACGGGCGTGCCCCGCGAGCTGGCCGAGTCGCTGGTGCTGATGGTGGCGCCGATCGCCCCGCACATCGCCGAGGAGCTGTGGTCGCGGCTCGGGCACCCGGAGTCGCTGGCGATGGCCCCGTTCCCCGAGGCGGACCCGACGCTGCTCGCGGCGGCCAGCGTCACCCTGCCGGTGCAGGTCAACGGCAAGGTTCGGTTCACCCTGGAGGTGCCGGCCGACGCGGACGAGGCCGCGGTGCGGGAGCTGCTGGGCGCGCGGGAGGAGTTCGCGGCGCACACCGACGGGCGCACGATCAAGAAGATCATCGTCGTGCCGGGCCGGATCATCAACATCGCGCTCGCGAAGTAGTCCGTGGGGGCCGCGGCCGCGCGACGGCCGCGCCCCGACCTCAGGCCGGCTTGAAAGGGCGTCAGGCCGGCTTGAAAGGGCGCCAGCAGCCGGTTGACGACGCCGCCTGCTGGCGCGGCGGCCTCCCGCTGCGCGAGAGCGTCTACTTCTCGGCCGTACGCGGGCCGGGCACACCAGCTGATGCCGGTTGGTCGCCCGCGGCCCCAGCCTTTGCTCCGGTCACCTGCCCGCTGGCAGCCTTCCCGCCGGTGGCCGGATCGGTGGCCTCGCCGCCGTCGGGCGCGCCGGCCTCGTCCCCGCGGCGGGCGGCGGCGCCGAACTCGCCGGAGTCGACGTTGCCACGCAGGCGGCGCAGGCTGCCGAACATCAACACGAAGATGCCGACCGCGGCCAGGCAGAGCAGAACCACGATGAGGAATCCGCTCGTGCCCGCGCTGACGTCGAGCGCGAGCACCTCACTGGCAACTACCACAACTCCACCTTACTCACGCCCTGGCTTGCCCCGCCCGCCTCGGGCCGCCCATACCGAGCCGCCCATCCCGAGCCGCCCATCCCAAGCTAGGCCGCGACTCCCCGCGCCGAGACCGGGATCCCGACGAACAGGTCGTCCTCTGGCAGCGTCCCGACCTCGACGAGGGACCGGGCGAGCTGGTAGTCCTCCGTCGGCCAGGCCGCGCGCTGCAGCTCCAGCGGCACCCGGAACCAGGCGCCGTTCGGGTCGACCTGGGTCGCGTGGGCCAGCAGCGCCGCGTCCCGGGTCGGGAACCAGTCGGCGCACTCCACGCTCGTGGTGAGCCGGCCGGTGTCCTCCGCCCGGTCGATCCAGGCGTCCAGCCGCTCGGTGTAGGGCGAGTCGAGGCCGGCATCGAGCATCGCCTGGTGCAGGGCCAGGATCCGCCGCTTGTGGAAGGTCAGGTGGTAGTAGAGCTTCAGCGGCTGCCATGGCGCCAGCCCGGCCGCGGCGCCGACCTCGGGATAGCGGTCGGGATCGCCGGCCGCCTCGAACGCCTCGACCGAGATCCGGTGGGTCATGATGTGGTCCGGATGCGGGTAGCCGCCCTTCTCGTCGTACGTGGTGATCACGTGCGGGCGGAACTCGCGCACCAGGCGGACGAGCGGCCGGGCCGTATCGGCCAGCGGCGTGAGCGCGAAGCAGCCCTCGGGCAGCGGGGGCGGCGGGTCGCCCTCGGGCAGCCCCGAGTCGACGAAGCCCAGCCATGTCTGCCCGACCCCGAGGATCTCCCGGGCCCGCGCCATCTCCTGACGCCGAAGGCCCGGCATCTGGGCCCGCACCTCGGGCGTGTCCATCGCCGGGTTGAGGATGCTGCCCGCCTCGCCGCCGGTGCAGGTGACGACGAGGATCTCCACCCCCTCGTGCGCGTAGCGCGCCATGGAGGCCGCGCCCTTGCTGGACTCGTCGTCCGGGTGGGCGTGGACGGCCATCAGGCGCAGCCCCGCGCGGCCGGGCACGCCCCCGGGCGGTGGGGCGAGCGGCGGAGTGATCGGCGGGGCCCCGACCGACGGGGCGAGCGGCTGGGCGAGCGGCTGGGCGACGGGTGGGGCGGCATCGTGGCTAGCGGCCATGCCACCATTCTTATCGATGGCTACGACATCCTCGCCGGAGGCGGAACCGGCACCCGCGCGCCCGGGCGGCGCCGACCCGGCGCGCCCACGCCGCCGGCTCACCCTGGAGACGCTGGGCGGACGCCGCCCGATCCTGCTGTTCCTGCTTGGAGCGGTGGTGATCGTCATCGTGGCCGCCGTGGGCTCGAGCTACATCCAGAACCACCCGGACCGCCTCGACTACGCCACGCGGGCCTACGAGATCCTGCCTCGTGAGGCGCGGCTCACATTCGATGTGGAAAAGTCACCCAGTGCCGTGGCACAATGCACCGTCAGCGCACTTGCCCGGGACAACGAGGTCGTCGGGCAACGATCCGACATCGTCGTCGGACCGACGACCGATGGACGGAAGGTGACGACCGTAACGGTGAGCGTTCCCACGTCACGGGAGGCGACCGCGGTCGAAGTCGAGGACTGCGAGATCGTTCGGCCGGGTTGATCGCCCGGCGTGGCCGTGGGGCTCACAGCGGACGGGCGCGGCCCGAACCGCCCGGAACGTCGCCGTGCGCCGCAAGAAGACCAGCATCAGGTATTCTGGATCACCATTTTCTTCACGTATTGTGAGCAGCGATACATGATCCCCTAACAGCCCCTAGCCGCAGCCGTCGCCGGTGAGGTGGCCCGGCGTCGCGGACGTGTCACCACGGGGCCGCGGACGAACGAGCTCGCCCGCTCGTTGGTCTGGGGTACCCGGGGTCTGGGGTACCTGGGGTCTGGGGTACCCGAGGTTCGGAGTGCGCGGAGGTCCGGGCACACGGCCCCGGGTATACGGGGTCTGGAGTGCGCCGGACCCCGGGAGTCCCGGAGCCCGGAGCGGTCCGGCGTGATCGCGCGATCACCCGGGTATCCGTGGCGGCACAGGCAGTAACTGAGGCGGCGCGGACCACCGCCATCCGGACCGACGGTCACGGGTGCCGGACTGGTCCGACCGCGACCGGCTGGTGGAACGGCGAGCAGTGGAAGGGCACTGTGCGGCCGGATGTCCCCGGCCCGGCAACGACAAGGAGTGAGGCGTGGCGGAACAGACGTGGCTGACTCGGGAAGCCTACGACCGGCTCAAGGGTGAGCTGGACCACCTGACCGGGGTCGGGCGCACGGAGATCGCGAACAAGATCGAGGCGGCGCGCGAGGAGGGCGACCTCAAGGAGAACGGCGGCTACCACGCCGCCAAGGAGGAGCAGGGCAAGCAGGAGGCCCGCATCCGCCAGCTCACCGATCTGCTGCGCGACGCGCGCGTCGGCGAGGCGCCGAGCTTCGCCGGCACCGCCGGACCGGGCACCGTTGTGGAGGTCCGCTTCCCCGGGGACGACGACGTCGAGCGCTTCCTCATCGGCTCACGCGAGGACCACAGCACCACCCTCGAGGTGTACTCGGCGCAGTCCCCGCTGGGCGGCGCGGTCACCGGTCATCGCAAGGGCGAGACCGTGAGCTACACGCTGCCCAACGGCCGGACGGCCAAGGTCCAGATCGTCTCGGTCGCCCCGTACGGGGCCTGATTCCTCACCCGCCCGGCGGGCCGGGCCGGCCATCCAACCGGCCCGGGCCGCCGGGCGGGCGAGCGGCGCGCAGCGGCCGGGGTACGCCGTCAGCGGAAGGAGTCCGCGACTCGGCCGCGCGTGGGTCTGGTTACGACGTACCGTCAAACGGTGGCCGATCTCCCCTCCGTCCCTGGACGGATCCCCGCGCCGGCGTCGACCAGCGCGCCCGGCAACGCGATGTCGACTTCGGCGGCTCTGGCTTCGGCGGCCTCGACCCCGCCGACGACCGCCACCCTCGGCGACCTGCGTGCCAGTGGGCACAGGTACCGCTCGGTCAAGAGTGAGCTCCGGGAGAACCTGCTCGCCCGCCTGGCCGCCGGCACCGACCGTTTTCCCGGCATCGTCGGCTATGACGAGACCGTCCTGCCGCAGGTCGAACGGGCCCTGCTGGCCGGGCACGACATCATCTTCCTCGGTGAACGCGGCCAGGGTAAGACGCGTCTCATGCGCACCCTGACCACGCTGCTGGACGAGTGGTCGCCCGCCGTCGCCGGCTGCGAGATGAACGACCATCCCTACGAACCGTCCTGCGGACCGTGCCGGCGGCTGATCGCCCAGGAGGGCGACGCCACCCCGATCGTCTGGCGCCACCGCGACGACCGCTACGGCGAGAAGCTCGCCACCCGCGATGTCAAGGAAGCCGACCTGATCGGCGACGTCGACTCCGGCAAGATCGTCACCGGGCACTCGCTGAGCGACGAGGCGACCATTCACTACGGCCTCATGCCGCGCTCGAACCGGGGCGTGTTCGCGGTCAACGAGCTGCCCGACCTCAACGTCCGCATCCAGGTCGCGCTGTTCAACGTGCTGGAGGAGCGCGACGTCCAGGTCCGCGGCTACCGGCTGCGCCTACCGATGGACATTCTGCTGGTCGCCTCGGCCAACCCGGAGGACTACACCCACCGGGGCCGGATCGTCACGCCGCTCAAGGACCGCTTCGGCGCGGAGATCCGCACCCACTACCCGTTCCGGCTGGCCGACGAGATCCGGCTGGCCCGCCAGGAGTCGGCGCTGGGCTGGGGCGACTCGGCCTACGGCGACCCGGTGCTGCCCGACCACCTGGTCGAGGTCGTCGCCCGCTTCACCCGGCTGGTCCGTGAGGCGCCCCAGGTCGACCAGCGTTCGGGGGTGTCCGTACGGCTGGTGGTCAGCGCGACCGAGACCGTCACCGCCTCGGCGGTGCGCCGGGCCGCGCTGGCCGGCGAGGACACGGCGGTGGCCCGGGTCGTCGACCTGGCCACGATCGTGCCGGCGGTCCGGGGCAAGGTCGAGTTCGACCAGCTCGAGGAGGGCCGCGAGGAGGAGATCCTGGCCCACCTGCTGCGCCGGGCCGTCGCCGACACCTACCGGGCCCGTCTGGCCGGCACCGACCTGTCCGGCCTGCGCCGACGGATCTCCTCCGGCGACCCGGTGGAGACCGGCGACCTGGTCGCGGCCGACGAGCTGCTGCGCCGGGTCGGCCGGGTCGACGGGCTGGGCGCGATCCTGACCCGCCTCGGCATCGACGCCGCCGAGTCGCCGGGCCTGGCCGCGGCCGCGCTCGAGTTCGCTCTCGAGGGCCTCTACCTCAACCGCCAGCTGTCCAAGGAAGAACTGCCCGGGCGGACCGTCTACCACTCTTGATCTCATGCCCGTGAGGGCCAACTCGTGATCGGGGACTGAGAATGTCCGGTCTTTACCGCTACGGCCCCTACGGCGGCGGGCCGGACCCGCTGGCACCGCCGTTCGACGTCGCCGGGGCGCTGGACGAGATGACCGACTCGATCCTGGACGGCCGCACCCCCCGGGAGGCGCTGGACGCGCTGCTGCGCCGGGGCGCCGAGGGGCGGGCCGGCCTGGACGACCTGCGCCGGCGGGTCGAGCGCCGCCGGCGGGAGGCTCGGGAACGCGGCCGGCTCGACGGCACTCTCGACGAGGTCCGCCGGCTGCTGGACGAGGCGATCGGCCAGGAGCGGGCCGAGCTGTTCCCCGACCCGTCCGACGAGGCCCGGATGCGCGAGGCCGAGCTGGACGCGGTGCCCAGCGAGCCGGCCCGGGCCGTGCGGGCCCTGGCCGACTACGAGTGGCGTTCGGCGGCGGCGCGGGCCACCTACGACAAGATCCAGGAGCTGCTGCGCCGCGAGGTCCTCGACCAGCGGTTCAAGGGCCTGAAGGACGCCCTGAGCGGGACCTCGCCCGAGGACGTGGCCCGGGTGAAGGACATGCTGGCCGACCTCAACGCGATGCTGGAGGCCGACGCCCGCGGCGAGGACACCGACGCGATGTTCGACGAGTTCATGCGCCGGCACGGCGAGTTCTTCCCGGAGAACCCGTCGTCGCTGGAGGAGCTGGTCGACACGCTGGCCCGGCGCTCGGCGGCGGCCGAGCGGCTGATGGCCGGGCTGAGCCCGCGCCAACGCCAGGAGCTGGCCGACCTGATCGCCTCGACGCTGGACGACATGGACATCGCCAGTGAGCTCTCCCGGCTGTCCGACGCGCTGCGCGCGGCCCGGCCGGACATCAACTGGGGGCAGCGCGGGCGGGGCCGGCGAGCCGGTTCGGGCCTGACCGGCGACACGCCGCTCGGCCTGTCCGACGCGACGAGCGCGCTGGAGGAGCTGGCCGAACTGGACGAACTGGCGGCCGCGCTGGGCCAGGACTACCCGGGCGCGTCGCTGGACGACATCGACCCCGAGGCCGTCGCGCGGGCGCTGGGCCGCTCGGCGGTCGACGACGTCCAGGCCCTGGCCCAGATCGAGAAGGAGCTGGAGCGCCAGGGCTACCTGTCGCGCCGCGCCGGCCGCCTCGAGCTCACGCCGCGGGCGGTGCGCCGCATCGGGCAGGCGGCGCTGGCCCGGATCTTCCGGGACCTGGACACCCGGGGCCGTGGCGAGCACGACGGGACCGACCCGGACAGCGAGCCGGCCGGCACGTCCCGGCCGTGGCGGTTCGGCGACACCGAGCAGATCGACGTCCTCGCCACCGTGCGCAACGCGGTCCTGCGGGGTGGCGGGCGATCATCTGCTTCGGGGCCTCCGGCGACGCGGGAAGAGCATGATCGCGCCGCTGTCGGCCCCCTGCCCGGCGGCGGCGTCGACATCGAGACCGAGGACATCGAGGTCGAGGAGACCGAGGAGACCACGTCCGCCGTGGTCTGCCTCTTGGTCGACCTGTCGTACTCGATGGCGCTGCGGGGGACGTGGGGGATCGCCAAGTCGACGGCGCTGGCGCTGCACACGCTGATCAGCACCCGCTTCCCGGCCGACACCATCCATTTGATCGGTTTCTCCGACTACGCGCGGACGCTGCGACCGATCGAGCTGGCCTCGCTGGACTCGGAGGTCGTGCAGGGGACCAATCTCCAGCACGCGCTGATGATCGCCGGGCGGCTGGTGGCCCGGTACCCGGACGCCGAGCCGGTCATCCTCGTCGTCACCGACGGTGAGCCCACGGCCCACCTGGTCCGGGACGGGTCGCCGGCCTTCGCCTGGCCGCCGGCCCCGGAGACGCTCGAGCTGACCCTGGCCGAGGTCGACCGGCTCACCCGGCGTGGGGCGACCATCAACGTGTTCATGCTGGACGACGAGCCACGGCTGGTCGAGTTCGTCGAGGAGGTCGCGCGGCGCAACGGCGGGCGGGTCCTCTCTCCGGATCCGCGGCAGCTGGGCAAGTACGTCATCCGCGACTACCTGCGGTCCCGGGGCGGGCGGGCCGCGTACCGCTGAACCACTGAAGCGCTGGGTCACTGAAGCACTGAAGCGCTGAACCGCTGGAGCGCGACTGATCGCCCTGGCTCGTCCCGCCGAGGGCGATGGCTCGCGTATCCCTGGACGTCACACAAGGGACACCAGCGAGAACACACCGTGGTTACTGAGCGCGTCGACGCTCAAATGATGGACGCAGCGCACTTGAAAAACTACTGTTGGCAATCGTTTTGATCTGAAGGCGAACGCCTCGCGGCGCACGGTCACCCCCGCTCTCCTCGCCGCGATCGGTCAGCCCGATGTGATCAACCCGACGTGATCAGCTCAGCCGATCGGTAGACGGTTGTCGATCCCCGCAGCCGAGGCAGGGACAGTGCGTACAGACCATCGTGCCGCGCGCGCGCTCGCCGTGACTGTCGCCGCGGCGGCCGCGCTCGTGCTCACCGCAACCGCCGTGGCGGCAACGACTCTGGCTGACGAGCCCGACGGGACGTCCGTCCCGGCCGCTACCGCCTCGACCGGCTCCAGCTCGAACACGGCGTCTCCGTCGTCCTCATCGGCGCCGGCCGGCCTGGTACCCGGGCCGCCCAGAGCGGATCCCGGCCTGGGCTCGGGCGGCGGCGCGGGCTCAGGCAGCGGATCGGGCGCCGTCGACGCCGCGCGGACGGCGGCCGAGCAGTCGGCGGTCCTCCGCTACTGGACGGCCGGTCGCCGCCTGCACGCTCGCAAGGCCGACACCGCCACCGTCACGGCGGGCCCCTCCGGGAGCCCGGTGGCGCCCAGTTCGTCAGGCCAGCCAGCGGTGCCCGGCCAGCCCGACCAAGTCGACCAGCCCGCCGTGACCGTCCCGCCTCGCCGGACCGACCAGGCCGACCGGCAGGACCCGACGGACCGGCAGGACCCGACGGACCGGCGTGACGAGACGGTACCGGCCGGCGCGGCGCCGGCTCGCGTTCCGCGCTCCTTCGCGGTGCCCGCGGCAAGTGCTGAGCCGGGCGGGCCAGGTACATCGCCGGAGCGGCTGGCGGCGCCCGCCCCGCGGCGCCTGGCCGCGGCCGGAGCGGAGGCGCGCGGCGCCACCAGCGCCAGCCCCTCCACCGGCGCGCCCTACCGCGGGGCCGGCGAGGTCATCAAGGCCGTCGGGCGCCTGTACTTCACCCTCAGCGGCGTCGACTACGTCTGCTCCGCCACGTCCATCAGCAGCGCCAACCGCGATCTGCTGGTCACAGCCGGCCACTGCATCCACGGCGGCGGCCAGGGCCAGGCGTTCGCGACCAACGTCTCGTTCGCCCCGGGCTACGTGGCCGGCGCGCTGCACTACGGCCTGTGGACGGCCAGGCGCCTGATCGCGCCGCAGAGCTGGACAGCCAGCCAGGACTTCAACCACGACGTGGGCTTCGTGGTCCTCAACACCCGGAACGGCCAGCATCTGGCCGACGTCGTCGGGACCGAGAGGATCGCCTTCGACACTCCGCGCTCGTGGCCGCTGTACGTGTTCGGTTACCCAGCCCAGCCGCCCTACAACGGTGGGACGTTGGTCTACTGCAGCGGAACGCCGGGCCGCGACCCGTATGGCGGCACGCAGGACAGCATGGCCTGTTCGATGACCAGCGGCGCGAGCGGCGGCCCCTGGCTGGCCAAGTTCGGCTCAACCCGGCCCGGCGGTGGCTACGTCGTCAGCGTGATCAGCTACGCCTACGAAGGCGACCCGAATCACCTCTACGGGCCGTACTTCGACACGATCATCGGCATGGTCTGGTTCAAGGCCCAGGCAGCCTGACCGTCGGCGGCCTCCCTCCGACTGCGTGACCGTCGGTGCCTGGCTGTCGGTGCCCAGCCGGCCCCCGCCTGGTGGGAGCCGGCTGCCGCGCCGATAGGGTGCGCACGTGCCATATCGCGGAGGTTTCGGTGTCGTCATGACGCTGCACATCCTTACTGCGATCTTCATCATTGGGCCATTGGCCGCGATGACCGTGACCGCGCCCCGGCTGGTCCGGCTCGGCCGTCCTGGTCTGGCGGGGCTGCGCGGCGCCCTGGCGACGGTCCGCTGGCTATCCGTGGGCTCGATCGTGACGGCCGGGCTCGGATTCAGCCTGGTCCACAAGGGTTCGTTCGGCAGCGTCCGCTCGCTGTCGGACACCTGGCTGAGCGCCTCCATCGTCCTGTGGGTGGTGGCGGTGCTGGTCAACCTGGGCGTGGTCGCGCCCGCGCTGAACCGGGCCGCCCGGGACGTGGAGGACTACGGCGACGGCCGTCGGCACCTGCCGGCACTCGTGCTCGGCGGCAGCCTGACCGCGCTGTGCTGGGCCCTGATCGTCGTGCTCATGACGGTCAAGCCCGGCACCTGACGCTGGCCCGTCCCCTGCTTCTTGACCACCTGACCAGGCCACCCGTGACCTGACACAGCCTCTCGACATCCGCGCCTCCGATCGTTCTATCCAGGGGCGTTCCAGTCGAGAAGCTGGATGACCACACCGTTGGGATCACGGACCTGGAAGGCACGCTCTCCCCACTCCTCGCTGGTCAGCGGCATGATGATCTTGACGTTCTCAGCTTGCAGCCGGGCGAGTTCTCCTTCGAGGTCCTCGACGGAGAAGGCAAGGATCAGCCCGCCAGCATGGTCGTCACGCTGGTCGGCGGGGAGCGTCGTGAGCCCGCGGCGCAAGAAGATCACGTTCATGCCGGCGTCGTCGCGGGCCAGGGAGGCGAAGCCGTCCGCCGCCATCTCCTCGTGGAACCCGAAGTGCTCGACCAGGAAGGCACTGGAGGCGGCCACGTCCTCGACGTTCAGCGAGATGGCGGACGATGCGATCTTCACGATCATGCTCCTCACGGCGGCGGTCAGCGGTGGCTCACCGGCCACCTGCAACTCCGTACGACGTACAATGTACTGTGTACGAAGTAGGAAGCGCAAGAATGCGGTCGTGGCTACTGATGTAACCGGCACCGGTGACCCGGCCCGAACTCTGGCGCTGCTGTGGCGGGACCCGTCGGCCGCCCCTCGCCGGGGCCCTCAACGGGGCCTGACCGTCGATGCGGTGGTCAGCGCGGCGACCGCGCTGGCCGACGAGGAGGGACTGAGCGCCGTGACCATGCGCCGAGTGGCCCAGATCCTGGGCGTAGCCGCGATGACCCTCTACACCTACGTTCCAGGGAAGGCCGAGTTGCTCGATCTGATGCTCGACGCCGCCTACGGCCGGATGCGGCGCGCCGACACCAGCGGACAGCCCTGGCGCGCGCGGCTGACCGCGGTCGCGGACGAGAACCGGGCCCTGTTCGACGCCCACCCATGGACCGCGGCGCTCGCCGCGGTGCGCCCCCCGCTCGGCCCCGGCTCAATAGCCAAGTACAACCACGAACTGTCAGCGTTAGACGGGCTCGGTCTCGCCGACGTCGAGATGGACGACTGCCTGGCCTACCTGCTGACCTTCGTGCAGGCCAACGCGCGGACGCTGATCGACGCCCAGGCGGCCGAGCGAGCAAGCGCGATGACTGATGCCCAGTGGTGGGAAACCGCCGGCCCGTTGTTGGCCGAGGTCCTCGACCCGCGCAGCTACCCGCTCGCCGTGCGCGTCGGGATGGCCGCGGGCACCGCGCACGGCAGCGCCCATGATCCAGCCCACGCCTACACCTTCGGCCTTCACCGCGTTCTCGACGGACTGGAGATCCTCATCGCCCGCCGCGCCTGAACGGCGCCCGCGCCATTCGAGCTGACCGGACCGCTGATCAGAACAGGAGCTGTTTATCGACTGAGTCAGTTGGAGCGTGTCCCATACGAGTTCAGAGGTGAACAACGACAGGGGCCGGTCAGGCGGCGGAGCCCTGACGGGCCAGTTCACCCCGGCTCACCACGTCGTCGAGCTTGTCCAGGATTCGATCCCATACCGGCCGGGGCAGGTCGTGCGCCATGTTCTCGATCTCGAGCAGCTCGGCCGCCGGGATGGCGGCCGCCGTGGCCCGCCCACCGGTGACGGGGAGCAGCGGGTCGACGGTCCCGTGGACGACCAGCGCCGGGAGGGACAGCGTGGCGAGCTCCGCTGTCCGGTCGGGCGCGGTGACCGCCGCGACGAGCTGGCGCCGATAGCCCGCCGGCCGGTAACCGCGGTCGTAGGCCAGCCCGGCCCGGGCCAGCACCCACTCGCGGTCGTAGCCGAACTCGGTCGAGCCGATGACCTGGAACGACCGCTCGGCCCGGGCCAGGTAGCCCTCCCGCCCGGGCGCGGTCGGGCTGAGCAGGTGCTCGACGGCGAGCGGCGTCGGCTGGGAGACGGACGGCTCGTTGGTCGTCGAGGAGATGGAGGTCAGGCTGCGGGTCCGCTCGGGGTAGGCCAGCGCGACGATCTGGGCGACCATGCCACCGAGCGAGATGCCGACGACGTGCGCCGAGTCCAGCCCGAGCGCGTCGAGCAGGCCGACCGCGTCGGCGGCCATGTCGTTCAGCGTGTAGGGCGGCGTGAGTGTGCCCTCGAGCAAGGCCATCAGGTCGGGGTCGCCGAGGTGGTCGAAGTCGGACGACAGGCCGACGTCCCGGTTGTCGAACGTGACCACCTGGAGTCCGCGGGCGACGATGGCCGCGATGAAGTCCGGATGCCAGCCGACCAACTGCACCCCGAGACCACTGATCATCAGCAGCGGCGGCGCGTCCGGGGCGCCGTGCCGCTCGTACTCGATGTCAATACCGTTCGCGCGCGCCTGGGCCATGAGAGCGACGCTATCGGCGATTTGAGTGTTACGCACCTGTGTCGTCGCACACCGGTCGGATGACCGACGCGCGATGGCGTCCGGGTTCCGCTTCGCGCCCGTCCGGGCCGGACAGGCGCCGGCCGACCCGGGTCGCGCGGAAGGCGGCGGGACGCGCCCGTCGACCAGGATGAACTACCTTAAGCCCCAGTTCTACTACGCTCAGTAGTTCCGACGGTAGAGCGCATGGTCTGGAGCTGCCCGCGTGATCTTCCCGACGGTCGAGTTCGCGGCGTTCTTCGTGGTCGTGCTCACCGTGTCGTGGCGCCTGATGCCCTGGCCGCACTGGTGGAAGCCGTTCATCCTGGCCGCGTCCTACTTCTTCTACGGGTACGCCGACGTCCGCTTCGTCCCGCTCCTGGTGGCCTCGACGCTGCTGAACCAGGGCTGCGCGGTCGCGATCCGCCGGTGGCGGCGCCGGCCCATCCTCGTCGCCGCCGTCGCCGGCAACCTGGGGATCCTCGGCTGGTTCAAGTACTACGGCTTCTTCGCGCTGTCGGTCGACCGGGCGCTCGACTCGGTGCATCTCGGCGCTCCGCTGCCGCTCATCCAGGTCGCGCTGCCCGTCGGGATCTCGTTCTTCACCTTCCAGGCCATGTCCTATGTGATCGACGTCTGGCGGGGGCGGTTCCCCCCGGCGCGGCTGCTCGACTTCGCCGTCTACGAGGCGTTCTTCCCCCATCTGGTCGCCGGGCCGATCGTGCGGCCGGGTGAGTTCATCCCCCAGCTGGCCGAGCCGCGCGACGCCTTCGCCGTCCAGACAACCCGGGCGGCATTCCTTATCGCCGGCGGAATCGTCAAGAAGGTGGTGCTCGCCGACTACCTGGCGACCCGGATCGTCGACCCGGTCTTCGACTCCCCCGCGCACCACTCGTCGCTGGAGATCCTCACCGCGCTCTACGGCTACGCGGTCCAGATCTACTGTGACTTCTCGGCCTACTCGGAGATGGCCATCGGGCTCGCGCTGCTCCTCGGCTTCCGCTTCCCGGACAACTTCGACCGGCCCTACGCCGCGCGCTCGCCCCAGGAGTTCTGGCGCCGCTGGCACATGACGCTCTCCCGCTGGCTGCGCGACTACCTCTACATCCCGCTCGGCGGCAACCAGCGCGGCCGGCGCCGCACCGCGATCAACCTGCTGGTCACGATGGTGCTCGGCGGCCTGTGGCACGGCGCGGCCTGGACGTTCGTGATCTGGGGTGGCGTGCACGGCGGCGCGCTGGCCGGGCAGCGGGCCCTCGCCGCCGGCCGGCCCCAGCGGCCAGATGGCCCCGACCGCCAGGACGGCGCGCGCCTCGCCAGCGGCTCGAACCGGACGACGGGCGGTCCCGGCGGCGTCCCGGCCGGACGAAACGCCGTCCCAGCCGGACGAAACGCTGTCCCGGCCGACCGACTGGCCAAGGTTCCGGCCAGCGACCCGGGGTCGATCCCGCACCAGTTCTCCCCCGCGCCGACGGTGCGGTTCGTCGCCACGGCTGGTCCCGCCGCGCGGCTCGACCCCCTCGCGCCGGCCATCGAACCCGAACCCGGCTCAGCGCCGAAGCAGGAGCAGGCCCCGGGCCGCCACCGGATGCCAGGCCGTCCCCTTGCCGTCGCCGTCGCCCCCGCCCGGATGCGCTGGACCCGCCGGGCACACGGCGGCGCCGGGGCCGCGGCGGCAACGCCGGCCCGCGGGGCCTGGGCCGCGCTCGGCCCAGCCGGCTCCCGGCGCCGGGAGTGGCTGGCTCGCCTCGCCACGTTCCATTTCGTCTGCCTGACCTGGGCGTTGTTCCGCGCTCCCGACCTGCGGACGTTCGGCCAGGTCGTCACCGGCCTGGCCACCGGCGCCGGCCCGTCGCCATTGGTCACCCGGGGCGTCCTGGTCGCGATCGCCGCCGGCCTGGCCACCCAGGCCGTCCCGCCCAGTGCCCGGGCACGCGCCCGCGACACGTTCTCCCGCCTCGCCCCCGCGCTCCAGGCCCTCGCCTTGGCCGCGTTCCTGCTCGGCGCCTACGCCCTGGTGGACAACCAGGGCGTCGCCCCGTTCATCTACTTCCGCTTCTGATGAAGGATCAGGCCAGAGGTGCTGTCCCGCCGCCGGGCCGAACGAGGCCGGCCTCGTAGGCGGCGATGACAGCCTGCGTGCGGTCGCGGGCCGAAAGCTTGGTGAGGATGCCGCTGACGTGGGTCTTGACCGTTTCGGTGCTGATGAACAGCAGGGCGGCGATCTCGGTATTGGAATGGCCGACCGCGAGCAGCCGCAGGACGTCGATCTCGCGCGCGGTGAGCTGGGCGAGACGGTCGGGCCGGACACGCGGACGGACGCGGGCGAACTCGTCGATGAGGCGGCGGGTGATGTCGGGAGTGAGGAGCGCGTCGCCGCGGGCGACCACGCGCACGGCGTCGAACAGCGTCGTGGCGGGCACGTCCTTGAGCAGGAACCCGCTCGCTCCCGCGGACAGCGCGTCATAGACGTACTCGTCGAGGTCGAACGTCGTGAGAACGATCACCTTGGGCGCGGGCTTGAGGGTGGTCGTGATGCGTCGGGTCGCGGCGATCCCGTCGAGGACGGGCATGCGAACGTCCATCAGAACGACATCGGGCCCGTCCGCGCTGGCGGCACGAACGGCGTCCCGCCCGTCGCGGGCGGTGCCCACGACGACGAAGTCGTCGCGCGTCTCCAGCAGTCCGGAGAAGGCGACCCGGAAGATCTCGTCGTCGTCGGCGATCAGCACCCGGATCGGTGTCGGCACGGTCATCGGGCCGGACGCTGTCGGGCCGGACGCAGCGGAAGCTGCGCGGCGACGGTGAATCCCCCGTCGGGCAGAGGGCCGTGGCGCAGGCTCCCCCCGACGGCGTCCACCCGCTCACGCATGCCGAGCAGTCCGAGCCCGGTGCCCGGGGCGGACCCGGCCGGGGCTGGGCAGTCGTTGTGGATCGTCAGGCGCAGCAACTCCGGCGTGTAGTCGAGGTCGATGCGCACGTCGGCGCCGGGAGCGTGGCGGCGGGCGTTCGTGAGGGATTCCTGGACGACCCGGTAGGCGACGAGATCGGTGTCGGCGGGTATCGAGGCAGCCGGTCCGCTGACGGTGACGCTGATCGCGGTGCCGTGGCGGCGGGCGCTCTCGACGAGCGTGTCGAGTCGGTCCAGGCCGGGGAGCGGCTCGAGCACCGGCGAGGGCGGGCCAACCGCGCGGCCGGGGCCGTCGTGGCCGTTGTGGCGCGACGGGGTGGGCGAGCGGAGCACCGTGAGGATGCGTCGCATGTCGGCGAGCGCGGCACGGGCGGAATCGCCGATCTCCGTAAGCCGAACGCCAGCGAGGTCCGGCAGGTCGGGCGTTGTGTACCGAGCGGTCTCGGCCCGGATCGCGATGTGCGAGATGTGGTGGGCGACGACGTCATGGAGCTCGCGCGCGATAGCCGCGCGGTCGGCCAGCAGCAGGTGGTCGTGCATTGCCGAGACGTGGGCCGTGGCAAGCGTCTGATGCTCCGCGACAATCCTGTTTCGGCTCCGCAGGAGCCGGCCGAATCCTAGCGCCGCCGTGACGACGGCGAGCAGCAGATAGCTCCCGGCGGCCGGATCAGGGGTGTTGAACGGCGTCACGGCGTTGACGAGGAACAGGCCGCCGACCACGCAGACCTCCACCGCCGTGAGCCGATAGGCGGCTACCCCGCACACGACCAGAAGCCCGGCTCCGGCGGCGACGGGGACGGGGACGGGAAAGAAGAATCCCAGCGCCGCGACCACGGCGACCGCCGCCGCCACGCGTGGAACGCGGACGACGAACGCGACTGGCACGACAATCGCGATCGATTCCAGAAAGGAGTCGCCGAATCCCGACTGGGCCGCCGCGGCGATCAGCAGGATCCCCGCCGCGGCGACCCACGACCAGGATGTGGCCAGGACCCGGGCCAGCCCGGCCTCGAGGCGGCCGACGCTCGGCGGAGGGACGCGAACGCTCATCACCGAGAAGTCTGTCGGTCGGCCGGCGCCAACGCATCCCTCTCGCGAGCGAGGTCCACAACCGCTCTCGCGCGGGATTCACCACCGCCGTGGCCGTCCCTAACGTCCGATCCATGCAATCCGACACGCACTCCGACCGAATGCGGTCCGATCCTGGGCGGTCCCAACCCGCTCGCCCCAGTCTGACGTTCGAGTCGGTGACGAAGAGATTCGGCGCCGTCCTCGCCCTCGACGACGTCACCTTCGTGGCGCCGGCGGGCGCGGTCACCGCGCTCGTCGGCCCGAACGGCTCGGGCAAGACGACCCTGATGCGCATCGCGCTCGGGCTGGCCCGCCCGAGCGCGGGCCAGGCCCTGGTCGCCGGGAAGCCCTACCGGCGGCTCGAGCGCCCGCTCACCCGGATCGGCGCGCTGCTGGACGCCACCGCCCTGAGCCCTGGCCTGACCGGCCGCGCCCACCTGCGCTCGCTCGCCGCCGCGGGCGGCATCCCCGCGGCTCGGGCCGACGCGGTCATCGAGCAGGTCGGGCTGGGCGCGGCCGCCCGGCGTCGTGTCGGCGGCTGGTCACTCGGTATGAAGCAACGGCTTGGTCTCGCCGTCGCGCTTCTCGGCGACCCGCCCGTCCTGCTGCTCGACGAACCGATGAACGGCCTCGACCCCGAGGGAATGGTCTGGTTCCGCGGCCTGGTGCGCGGCCTCCGCGACGAGGGCCGCGCCGTTCTCGTGTCGTCGCACCTGATGCGAGAGCTGGAGGACATCGCCGACCGGGTCGTCGTCATCAACCGCGGCCGGATCGCCGCCGACGCCGGCATCGACGCGCTCCGGGCGGACAGCCCGGAGACCGGCGCCCGTCCCGGCCTGGAGGACGTCTACCTCCGCCTCATCGCGTCGGACCCGGCGGCGCGGTCATGACCTCGACGACGCTGCCGCGCCCGAGCGTCGCCCGAGCCGAGTGGATCAAAACGGCCGGCAGCCGCGGCACGCTGCTCGCCCTCGCCCTGCTCGTCGTGCTGCCCGTCGCCTTCGCCGCGCTGGTCGTCGCCAACACCCCGTCCACCGACCCGCCCGGTGTGCGCGGCGACGATGACATCGTCGCGAACACGCTGGTCGGGGTGCTGGTCGGCGTCGTCATCGCCGCCGTGATCGGCGCGAGCGCGGTCGGCGGCGAACAGCGCTCGGGCCTGATCGCGACGAGCTACATCGCGACCCCGCGCCGTTGGCGGGTGATCCTCGCCAAGGCGTCCGTCGCCGGCCTGACCACGCTCGCCGTCGCTGTCACCTCGTCCTTGGTCTCCTATCTGGTGGCCCGGCCGCTCCAGCGGGGCGAGGGCTACGTCGCGCCCAGCTACCCGGAACCCGACCTGCTCAGCGGCCCAGTGCCGCGAGCGATCATCGGCACCGGCCTGCTGACCGCCGCGGTAGCCGTCCTCGCCGTTGGCGTCGCCACGATCGTCCGGCGCGCCTCGATCGCGATCCCCCTGGTCATCGCAGTGGTCCTCCTGCCCGGTCTGCTCTCCCCCGGCGCGGACATCCAACGGTCCGCCCAGCGCTGGACGCCATTCGCGGGCTTCGCCATCCAGCACACCGTCCACCGCCCCGACTACCACGCCGGGCCCTGGGCCGGCCTGGGCGTCACCGCCGCCTACGCCGCGCTCGCCCTCGCGGCCGGCCTCGCGGTGGCCAGCCGCCGCGACGCCTGACGCCGGGACCGCCTGACGGCGAGGCATGGGAAAGGGGCGTCAGGAGCACTCACAACGCCCGAAACGCCCGAAACGGAGTGGTCGCCATGCCCGATCTCGTTCCGCCCGCCGTACCCGCGGCCGGTGGCCCTCAGCCGGCCCGGCCGCGCAGGAGATCGTCGACGGCCCGCAGGATGTGCGCCCAGGGCAGCGGGCGCGTCGGGGGCTCGGCCCGCGGTTCGGACAGCGGCCAGACGTCGTCGCCCTCGATCAGACGCACGCCGGCGCCGCGCAGCCGAGCGGTGTTGTCGGCCCAGGCGGGATGGCGGGCGTGGGCGGCGTTGATCCGAGGGAACACGACGACCGGGATGTCGGTGCCCAGGGCTTCACTGACCGGGGTCAGCGCCTGGCTGTCGGCCACGCCGGTGGCCAGCTTGGCCACGTAGTTCGCCGTGGCCGGGGCGACGACGTAGCAGTCGATCTCCGGATGGGGGCGGGGCTCGTCCGGCCGCCGGGGCGTCGAACGCGCCGGTAGCCCCGTCCGCCGGGAGAGCGCGTCGACGGGGCCGGGCCCGAACCAGTTCGCCGCGGTCGGGGTCAGCGTGATCGCCACCCGGTGGCCGCGGGCGAGCAGCGGATCCACCAGGTTCGGGACGACGTCCAGCGCGCCGCCAGCGGCACAGATCACCAGGCCGACCACACCGCCGCGGACCGCCGCCATGGCGGCAAGCTATCGCGACCGCCGCGATCCGCCCCCGCGAACGCCCGAGCTGGAGCGCCCCATGGTCCTTGGCGTGTCGTTACGACTACGGTGCGCCACATCCGAGGATCGGCGCGGGATAGTCGCGGGGTGCACCCGTGGGGACCCGACGCCGAGACCTGGTGGCGGCGCGGCCGCTCGAGCGGCCGGCCGCCGGGGACGATGGCGGCCGCGCACGCGGTCGCGCTGGTCGCCGCGGTCCTCGGGCTCATGGCGTTGTTCGACGCCCGCGGGCTGGTCCGGACCGGAGAAGGCATGCCACCCGGGAGGACCCGGACGCTGGTCCTCGCCGTCGGACGGCCGGTTGCCGCGCTGACGGGGGCGCTGCGCCTGGGCGCGCCCGTCGCCGCGCTGGAGCGGGCCGTGGGCTCGGACGGCTCCGGCTTCGGCGGCGGTTCCGACCAGTCCGAGTTGATCACAGGTCTGCCACCGACAGTGACCAGACTCGGCGGCGACACCCCGGGCGGCGAGGGCGGCCCCGGTGTTCCCGCCGGTGGTTCGGCCGGCCCGTCGCCGTCGCCGGCCGCCGAGGCCGGATCCAACTCGGGCCCCGGGACAACGCCGGGCCGGGCCGGAGGCACCGGTTCCGGCCCGGCGCCGGCGTGGACGCCGCGGCCGGTGACGGCTTCCGCCCCGCTGCGCCTGCTGGTCACCGGGGACTCGCTGTCCGAGCCGATCGGCCCGGCGCTGTCCCGGGTCGGCGGTGACTACCTGCGGGTGGACCGCGACACCCATGCCGGGACCGGACTCGCCCGGCCGGACTACTTCGACTGGGCGGCCACCGCCCGGGCCCAGATCGACCGGTACCGGCCGGACGCCGTGGTGGTGACCCTCGGTGGCAACGACGGCCAGGGGATCACGCTGCCCGGCGGGAAGGTCCTCGACGCCGGCACGCCGGCCTGGGCGGCGGAATACCAGCGCCGCGCGGCCATCCTCATGCGGATCTGGACCGGGGGCGGCGCGCGGCCGCTCTACTGGATGACGCTGCCGATCGCCCGGCCCGCCGTCCTCGACGCCGACTACCGGATGATGCAGGCCGCCGTCGACCGGGCCGCCCGCGCCGTTCCCGGCACCCGGATCGTCGACGTCACCGGTCGCCTGGCCACGGGTGGCCGCTACAGCGACTATCTGCGCGATGACGAGGGCCAACTCGTCCTGGCCCGGATGACCGACGGCGTCCACTACACGATGGACGGCGCGCGGATCGCGGCCGGCGTGATGATGCCGGCGATCGCCCGGGACTGGCACCTCCCGACCGGCCGCTGACGGCGGGCGCGGCCAGCGGTGGGCGCGGCCAGCGGTGGCCCGCCGTCAGGGGACGAGATCGGCGCCGGCTGCCCGGATCGCGGCCCGGGCCCGAGCCACGATCGCCGCCCGGCGCTCCGGCGTCGGGTCCGTGCGTCCGGACGCGCCGGCCGCGACGGACGCGCTGGGGCCCGGCGGGTAGCGGTCCGGCGGGTCGGCGAGCGCCTCTATCAGGTCGTTCGCCAGGACGACGAGCTGGTCGGGCAGGGCGTGCTCGCCCACCCGTTCGGGCACCGCGCCGGGTGGGGCGCCCGTACCGGCGGCCCGGCCGAGCTCGGCCAGTTCGGCCAGCAGCACGACCATCCGGTCGGCCCGGCTGACCGACGGTGTGGCCGCGCGGGCGCTCATCCGCCAGGACGGCTGGGTCCAGCCGCGTACCCGGCGATAGAGCCGCTCGACCTCGCCCGCGAGGTCGGCCACCAGGTCCGACACGCCGGCAGGTTACCCGACGATGACGTCGATGGCGGCAGCCGCCCGAAGCGACCAGGACAATCGGGCGAAGCCCCCGGTCGCCCAGCGCGGTCAGACGGCGCTCAGACGGCGTTGGGTCTTGCCCTTAGCCCTTTAATGGGGCACCCTCCTTCCATGGTTCGTTGAGCCCGTTGCCGGGATTGCCAGCCGAATGGGTCGGGGAGGCGCGCAGGCCGCGCCGCCGACGGCCGCGCGGTCCCCGGAAGCTAGGAGGCGCCCATGTCACTACAACGCTCCGCGGCGACTCATCAGAGTCTGATCGAGCGAATTCCGAAAATCACCGGACATGACGTGCGGCACTGGCTCGATTGCCTGGATGCTGGTCCCAGTTTGCTCCGGTTCAGTGAGCGGGTGAGCTGGCTGCGCATCGAGCACGGTCTCCCCGGCCCCTATGCCGCGGCGGTCGTCCACGAGGCCGACCTGCGGCGCCACGCCATCAGGACCTGAGTACCCACAGGATCCGAGTAGCCCCAGGATGTGGGTCCCGCCGGGGGCTTCTGGCCCGGAGCCCCCGGCCGACTGTTCTCGCCGGCCCCTCCCGAACCCTCCCGCGCGGCTGACCGGCACGGAGAGTAACGTCGGTCGACGATGGAAGTCGCGGCCGCCCGTGAGTTCGTCCGGGAAAACCAGAACGCTGTTCTCCTGACCTACCGGCTGGATGGTTCTCCGCAGATGTCGCCGGTTACCGCCGGAATCGGACCGGACGGGCGTATCGTCATCAGCAGCCGCGAAACGGCGTTCAAGGTGCGTAACCTACGCCGGGATCCACGCGCGTATCTGTGTGTTCTCACCGACGCCTTCGCTGGCCCGTGGATCTGGGTGTCCGGAACCGCGATGATCCAGTCGCTGCCCGACGCCATGGACGGGCTGGTCGGGTACTACCGGAGCCTGGCCGGGGAGCATCCGGACTGGGACGACTACCGGGCGGCGATGGTCCGTGACCGACGCTGCCTCATCCTGGTCGAGATCGAGCGAGCCGGCCCGGACCGGTCCGGCTGACCGGCCCCGCCCGGGCTCGCCTCTACTGGCGCAGCTTGGAGAGCAGCCGCAGCATCTCCAGGTAGACCCAGACGAAACCGACCAGCAGGGCGTAGGCGGCCCGCCACGCCTCCTGGGCCGGCACGCCCTCGTTGACGGCCCGCTCGATGTAGTCGAAGTCGAGGATGAACTGGAGGCTGGCCACCACCAGCACGGCCAGACTGAACAGGATGCCCAGCGGCGACGGGCTGTTGATGACCGGCAGGTGGCTCCCGGTCAGGCCACGCAGGACCAGGTCGATCAGGCTGGTGGCGACGACGCCGAGCAGGGTCCCGAAGACGATGCGGGCCATCCGGGGCGTGGCCCGGATCCGCCGGCTGCGGTAGGCGACCAGCATGATCAGGAAGATCACGGCCGTCCCGATCATCGCCTGGGCGACGATGCCGTGGAACGAGTCCTCGTAGATGCGCGAGACGGTGCCGACGAACAGGCCCTCAAGGGCCGCGAACAGCACGACCAGCGGCGGGCGCAGGCGGCTGCCGAAGGCGAGCACGAACGACAGCACAAGCGCGGCCAGCCCGGCCGCCAGGCCGAACCCGGACGAGTTGGGCGCGATGGCCCAGCCGACGGCGCCGGTGGCGATGGCGATCGCGAACACGCCGAGGGTGTGCATCACGACGTCGTCGATGGTCATCCGGCTCGGCTGCCGGTACATGCTGGCCAGCTCGTCCGGGGTGGGGGTCGGCGGCTCGCCCACGCCCGGCCCGTCCGCGCCGAATCCTCGCCGGAAGACCGGGTTCGACGAACGCATCTCGGCCATCAGCCCACGACCCCTCTCGGCGGCGACGACCGCTGGGCCGCCCCCGTCTTTCCGCGGCGACGACCGCACCGCGCGGCGCCATCCTCCGGCGGGCCCCGTCGACCGCGCACCGGCCGGGCCGAGCCCGTGACTCACTAAGCGTAGAACGTGAGCGGTCCGTCGCCGGTTCCGCTTCCCCGAAAGGGACCGCGGGAGGCGGAACCCCTGATCCCCAGGCAGGCCCGGGCGAAGGCGATCACGCGGCGTTCGTCACGATGAGCGGCCGCGGCTACTCAATGACGCCGCCCCGGGCGTAGAGTGGGCGACGCCCGAACACGACAAAGAGGTCGTGACGCGGACGGCCTCGCGCCAAGGCGCTCTCGTGCGCGCAGGGGCTTTCGCGCGCACGGACATGAAGCTACCGCACGGTAGCGCATTCGCGGCGAAGACTTGCTCCGCTGCGTGCCGGTGGTCGGAGTCGAACCGACACTTGAGCTGTTTTTAGGACAGCCTCCTCTACCTTTGGGATACACCGGCTGGGTACTTCGTCGAAGTTTCTACCACGCTACGCATGGTTTGTGAAAGAGACAACATAGATAGGGCGTCTCGAGTACGCATTCCGATTGGGTCGGCGACATATCGTTACTATTTCCCGCCAGGACTCTGCCGACTTTGTCCTACTGTACGTGCTCTGTCGCGTCCCGGGGTTACCCGGTCTGGCCCGTCCGGGTCCTCGCGCCGGCGGTGGTCGGCGCCGCGTCGGGCGGGGGCGGGCCGGACCCGTCTGGCGTGGACGTGCTGGGGGCGGTCGTGTCCACGGCCGCCGGGACCGGGCCCGCCACCTGGCGGAAGCCGGCACGCGGGTCCGCGAACGAGCCGAGCGAGACGATCTCGCGCCGGAAGAACAGCGCCAGCGTCCAGTCGGCCATCACCCGGACCTTGCGGTTGGTCGTGGGAACGCGGCTGAGGTGGTAGGTCCGGTGCATGAACCAGGCCGGGAAACCACGAAGCTTCACCCCGTAGATCTCGGCGACACCCTTGTGCAGCCCGAGTGAGGCCACACTCCCGGCGTACCGGTGGGCATAGGGTTCGATCGGGCGTCCGCGCAGGTCGGCCAGGATGTTGTCGGCCAGCCGCCGGGCCTGGCGGACGGCGTGCTGGGCCGAGGGTCCGGTCGTGGCCCCCTCGCCCTCGGTCAGGTCGGGCACAGCCGCGCAGTCGCCGGCCGTCCAGGCGTTGCGCGCGCCGTCGATCTGCAGGAACGCCGTCGCCCGCAGCCGCCCGCGCTCGTCGAGGGGGAAGTCGGTGTCGGCCAGCATCGGGTTGGCCTTCACCCCGGCCGTCCAGACCACCGTCTGCGCGTCGAACTCCGCCCCGTCGTCCAGGACGACCCGGCCGCCGGTCAGGCTGGTCACCCGGGTGCGCAGCCGCACGTCGATACCCCGGTGCTCCAGCTGCTTGACGGTGTAGAGCCCCAGGGCCGGGGACACCTCGGGCAGGATCCGGCCGGTCGCCTCGACCAGCACCCAGCGCAGGTCGGAGGGAGCGATCTCCGGGTAGAAGCGGCAGGCGTCGCGGGCCATGTCCTCCAGCTCGGCCAGCGCCTCGATGCCGGCGTAGCCGCCGCCGATGAACACGAAGGTCAGGGCGGCCCGCCGGGCGTCGGCCTGACGGGTGGACGCGGCCGCCTCCAGCCGCTCGATAACCCGGTTACGCAGGTAGATGGCCTCGGCGACGCTCTTGAAACCGATCCCGACCTCGGCCAGGCCCGGTATCGGCAGGGTCCGCGCGACCGACCCCGGACAGACCACCACGATGTCGTAGCCGAGGGTGAGCTCGTCGCCTTCCAGCGTACGGACCGTCGCCGTGCGCTCGGCGTGCCGGATACCGGTGACCGTCCCGTTGATCACCATGGCGCCGGGCAGGACCCGGCGTAGCGGTACCACCACGTGACGTGGCTCCAGGTTCCCGGCCGCCGCCTCCGGAAGAAACGGCTGATATGTCATGTAGGAGTTGGGCTCCACGACGGTTATCGACGCTTCGCCCTTACGCAGGCGACGCTGAAGCCGCAGCGCGGTGTACATACCGACGTAACCGCCACCGACGACAAGAATGTGTGGAGTATGCGCGCTACCCATGTCCTGACCGTACCGTCGCGTGGAGCGTCGGACAGCGTCATCACGCAGCCGTTCGGTGTGGACCGGGCGCCCGTCAGCCCGGGATTCCGGCGGCCGCCCGGGCCGCGCGGAAGACGTCGTCGAGCATCGGCTCGGTGACCCGTCCGGTGAAGGTGTTCTGCTGGCTGGGGTGGTAGCAGCCCAGGACGGTCAACGGCGTCGGCACGTCGAGGTCCACCCGACGGCCGTGGCCGAAGGCGACCCGCGGGACCGGAACGGTGAAGCCGACCCCGGCCAACGCCGGCCACAGCGCGCTCCAGGCGAATCCGCCGAGCGTGACGACGACCCGCGGTCGCGGGCTCGGGAGCGCGAGCTCGCGGGCCAGCCAGCCCCGGCAGGTATCGCGCTCGGCCGGGGTCGGCGCGTTACCCGGCGGCGCGCAGCGGACGGCGGCGGTCATCCGGGTGGCGATGAGGCGCTGGCCGTCGCCGGCCGACACCGAGCGCGGTGAGCTGGCCAGACCGGCCCGGTGCAGTGCGGCGAACAGCCAGTCGCCGGACCGGTCGCCGGTGAAGATCCGTCCGGTCCGGTTGCCGCCGTGGGCGGCCGGGGCCAGCCCCAGCAGCAGGATGCGGGCGTCGGGCGGGCCGAAGGACCCGACCGGGCGGCCCCAGTAGCGCTCGCCGGCGTAGGCGGCCCGCCGCGTCCGCGCCACCTGCTCGCGCCAGTCGACCAGGCGGGGGCAGGCCCGGCAGACGGTGCTCCGGGCGTCGAGCTCGTCGAGGTCGGGGGCGGCGGCCGCCAGCGCGCGAACCTCGGCCGGGCTGTGCGCCACCGGGGTGACCGGGCTGGCCCTGTCACCGGGCCAGCCGGAGCCGGGCGGGACCGGCCGCCGGTCAGCCTCGCTCGGCGGGCTCGGCATACGCGGCGGCCGCGGGCGGCACAACGTTGCCGGTACCGGCGGTACGGGCGGAACCGGAACTGGCGGAAGCGGCGCTCGGCTCGGCCAGCGAGAAGGCGATGCCGTCGAGAATGTCCCGCTCGCTGGCGATGATCTCCGGTACGCCACAGCGCTCGACCAACGTCCGCAGGACGAGCGCGCCGGAAGCGATCACGTCGACTCGGCCCGGGTGCATCACCGCGAGCGCGGCTCGCTCGTCGTGCGTCATGTGGATCAGTCGGTGGGTGACGGCCGCGACGTCCTCGGCCGACACCACCGACAGGTGGATGCGCTCGGCGTCGTAGGCCGGCAGGTCGTGGGCGAGCGCGGCGACGGTCGTGACCGTCCCGGCCACCCCGACCAGGCTGGCCGCCGACCGCAGCGGAACGACCTGTTCGGCCAGGTCGAACGCGGCGTGCGCGTCGGCCACCACGGCGCCGATCTGGGCGGCGCTCGGCGGGTCGTCATGCAGGTGGCGCTCGGCCAGCCGGACGCAGCCCACGTTGACCGAGCGCGCCGCGGTCACCGTGCCCCCGGGCCGGGCTGCTCCCGCCTCGGCGGCGGCCGGGAGGGTGCCCAGGACGAGTTCGGTCGAGCCGCCGCCGATGTCGGCCACCAGCACCGGCGAGCGGGCGGCGCCCAGCCCGCCCACGGCCTGTCCGCCCACCGCCTGTCCGCCAACCCGCCGGTCGCCAACCCGCCGGTCGCCCGGCCCGGTCCCAGGCGTGACCGCCAGTTCGGCGGTCGCCAGTTCCGCCGTCGCGCCGGCGAACGATAGCGCCGCCTCGGTGTCGCCCGTGATCACCTCCGGGTCGACGCCGAGGATGGCCCGCACGCCCTGGACAAGCTCGTCCCTGTTGGCCGCGTCGCGAGTGGCGCTGGTCGCGACCATCCGCACCCGTTCGGCGCCGAATCTCTCGATCTGATCGGCGTAGCCGCGTAACGCCGCCAGCGTCCGGCGCAGCGCGTCGGGCGCGAAGGCTCCGGTCCGGTCGACCCCGGCTCCCAGCCGGACGATCTCCATCTGGCGGGTCAGCTCGACCAGCCCGCCCGCCGTCACGTCCGCGACCAGCAGCCGGATCGAGTTCGTCCCGCAGTCGACCGCCGCGACCCGCGTCACTGTGCTCCTTCCGCGGCCCCGTCGTCCGGGGCCAGGTCGTCCACTGGGACGCACGGTCCGGCCGCGCCCCAGTCCGGCAGGGCGGCCAGCGCCTCGTCGCCCAGCGGGTTGACTCCCGGGCCGGCGGCCAGGCTGTGCGCGACCAGCACGTGCAGGCATTTGACCCGCTCAGGCATCCCACCCGCGCTCGGCGCGCCCGGCAGGACGTCCAACGCGTCCCGGCGGGCCAGGTAGTCCCGGTGTGCCGCCTGATAGGCGGCGGCCAGCTCCTCGTCGGCGCCGAGGCGTTCGGTCATCCGCCGCATCTCCCCGGCCGCCTCCAGGCGCCCGATCGCGGCGGCGGCCCGGGGGCAGGTCAGGTAGAACAGCGTCGGGAACGGCGAGCCGTCGGCCAGGCGCGGCCAGGTCTCCACGACGTCCGGCAGGCCGCAGCCGCAGCGGTGCGCGACCCGGCGGACCGAGCGGGCCGGCCGGCCGAGCTGCCGGCGCAGGATCTCCTCGGTCGCGCGAGCAGGTTCCGTGCCGACCTGCCCCGCCGTCCCGGTCGCCGGTCGGCTGCCGCTCACGGAGCGCCGGTCATCGGTCACGGAGCGCCCGTCGCCGGTGGGGGCGCCGGAGTCGTCGTCGGCGTGGCCAGGGCGCCCGCTAACAACCGGGAGTACCAGGGCCCGTGGGTCGCGTCAGCGGCTGGGTCTCCGCCCGGGCGGGGCGAGGTGGTGGAGGGCAGCAGATAGTCCTTCTCCCCCGGCTGCGTGTAGTGCAGCCGGGCCCGGGCCTCGTTGCGCACCCAGTTGGGGTCGTCGTAGTGGGCCACCTGCGCCTTCAGCGCTGCCACCCGCTGGCGCTGCGCGGCGTTGCCGGCCGCGAGGTCGCGGATGTCGCCCTGCTGCTTGATGTAGAGCCGGAGCGGATAGGCCAGGGTCAGCACGAGCACGCAGATCACCAGGGCCAGCAGGGTCGCCCTGGTCGTGAACGTCAGCCGGCGCACCGTGAGCCCCCTCTCCTCAGCACCGCTCCCCGCCGGGTGGTCGCGGCCGGCAGGGCCGCCGGGCCACCCGGCGCACCGTCATCAGCTGGTCGTGGCCGACCACCGCGGGAAGGCGGCGGCGCCCGCGTACCGGGCCGCCTCGTCCAGCTCCTCCTCGATCCGCAGCAGCTGGTTGTACTTCGCCACGCGCTCGCTGCGGGCGGGCGCGCCCGTCTTGATCTGGCCGCAGTCGACCGCGACCGCGAGGTCGGCGATCGTCGTGTCCTCGGTCTCGCCGGACCGGTGCGACATCATGCAGCGGTAGCCGCTCCGGTGGGCCAGGTTCACCGCGTCGAGCGTCTCGGTCAGGGTCCCGATCTGGTTGACCTTCACCAGGAGCCCGTTGGCCGCCTTCTGCTCGATGCCGCGGGCCAGCCGCTCGGGGTTGGTCACGAACAGGTCGTCGCCGACGAGCTGGACACGGTCGCCGAGCCGGGCGGTGATCTGGGTCCAGCCGGCCCAGTCGTCCTCGGCCAGCGGGTCCTCGATCGACACGATCGGGTAGGCGTCGACGAGCTCGGTGTAGTAGTCGCTCATCTGGCCGGCGTCGCGCTTACCGCCCTCGAACGCGTAGACGCCGTCCCCGAAGAACTCGGTCGAGGCGACGTCGAGCGCGAGCGCGAGATCCTCACCGGGGCGGAAGCCGGCCTTCTCGATCGCTTCGACCAGCAGGTCGAGCGCCTCCCGGTTGGCGCCGAGGCTGGGCGCGAAGCCGCCCTCGTCGCCGATCGCCGTGTTCAGGCCGCGCGCCTTGAGGACGCTCTTGAGCACGTGGTAGGTCTCCGCGCCCCAGCGCAGGGCCTCGGCGAACGTCGACGCCCCGATCGGAGCGATCATGAACTCCTGGATGTCGACGTTGGAGTCGGCGTGCGCCCCGCCGTTGATGACGTTCATCATCGGGACCGGCAGCAGATGGGCCGACGGGCCGCCCAGGTAGCGGAACAGAGGCAGGTCGTTGCTGGTCGCCGCGGCGCGGGCGACGGCCAGGCTGACGCCGAGGATGGCGTTCGCGCCCAGGGCCGACTTGCCCGGCGTGGCGTCCAGGTCGATCAGGGTCTGGTCGAGGATGCGCTGCTCGGTGGCGTCGATCCCCTTCTCGGCGATGACCGGGTTGATCTGGTCGATGACGGCCTTGACCGCCGTCTGCACGCCCTTGCCGCCGTAGCGGTCCCCGCCGTCGCGCACCTCGACGGCCTCGAAGGCGCCGGTCGACGCCCCCGACGGAACGGCGGCGCGGCCGAGCGTCCCGTCCTCCAGGACGACCTCGACCTCGACGGTGGGATTGCCTCGGGAGTCGAGAATCTCGCGGGCTCCGACGACCTCGATGGCTGGCACGGTCCTGTGACCTCTCCTTGTTCCGGCGCTGAGCGGTTCGGGTGCTACGCGGGACATCATCAACTGGGTCCGTCGACCCCGACATTACCGTCACCGTGCTCGCATTGGGCGGTCCTGTGGACACGCCACGCCGCCGAGCGACGGCGCGGAAGCCTTGACACGAAAGCCATGACACGAACGCGGTCGACAGTGCGGCCGACCGGCTTCGGTCGGGTCCGCCGGCGGCGGGCTGGATGCTCAGCTCGGCCAGTGGGCGCGCCACCGGGCCGCGTCGAGCTCGGCCGGCTCGGCGCCGGCGTCCCGGGCCGACGCCTCGGCGGCCGCGATCGTGTCGCGGTAGCGGCGGGCCACCGCCCGCAGAGCCGTCTCCGGGTCCACCCCGAGCCGCCCGGCCAGCACCACCACGGAGAACAGTGCCCGGCCGACGTCCTCGGCTCCACCGGCGGCGGTCCCGCCGTCCGGGCCGCCGGCCTCGTCCGGTTCGGGCCGGGCCGGCGCGGCGGCGGCCAGGTCGTCGGGAATGCCCAGCTTGCGGGCCTTGCGGTACAGCGTCGCGGTGAGCGCCAGCGCGGGCTGGCTCAGCGGCATGCCCTCGGTGACCGAGCGCCGCCCCTTCTCGACCGCCTTGATCTTCTCCCAGTTGGCCTCGACGGCGTCGGGGCCGTCCACCGACACCTCGCCGAACACGTGCGGATGCCGGCGGACCAGCTTGTCCACCAGTCCGCCGGCGACGTCGTCGATCGTCCAGCCCTCGGCCCCGCGCTCGGCGGCGATCCGGGCGTGGAAGAGCACCTGCATGAACACGTCGCCGAGTTCTTCGCGCAGCCCGCCGGAGTCGCCGTCCTCGAGGGCCTGGTAGGCCTCGTAGGCCTCCTCGATCAGATAGCCGGCGAGGGAGGCGTGAGTCTGCTTCGCGTCCCACGGGCAGCCGCCCGGGGAGCGCAGCCGGTCCATGACGGCCGCCGCCGCCAGCATCGCCGCGCCCGGCGGGTCCCACGACCCGACCAGCGTGTCGACGCCGAGCCCGGCGGTCTCCAGCGCCGCCGCCAGGTCCGCCGACCCGGCCGGCTCACCGGCCGGGTCGAGCAGGTAGACGACCCGGGCGCCGGTCGCGCTGGCCCGTTCGCCGAGGCGCGCCGCCACCGAGCCCGGGCCCGGCCCGCCCGGCCCAGCCGGGCCGTGGGCCAGGACGGTCACCCTCACCCCGGCCTCGGCCAGCGGCTCCAGCAACGGGTGGTCGCTCCGCCCGACGCAGACGTCCGCCCCGCCGCGCAGCAGATCCCAGGCCGCGGCGGTGAGCGCCCCGGCCGGCGCGAAGGCACCGGTGGACAGCAGGACGACGGAGCCCACCACCAGATCGGGTCCGGCTGGGTCGCGCAACCCGGTCACGACCGATGGCCCGCCCGGCTCAGCTCAGCGAGAAGGGCGAGCCGCCCGACGACGCGGGCGGGGCCGCCTTCGTCGCGATCGAGCCGTCGGCGCTGGCCACCTGGAACTGCTTGGCGTCCCAGGCGCCGAAGCGCGGGTTGATCGAGACGTGCCGGTGACCCGACAGCTCCCGCAGCCTGTTCAGGACAGCCGGCGTCACCTGGGTGTCGGCCACCATGACGTGGACCAGGAAGTCCTGGACCGCGGGGAAGGTCAACGGCAGGCCGTTGTACTTCGCCACCTGCTGGTCGTAGAACGCCTTCGCCTCGGACACCGGGGCCTGCGCGTCCGGGAGCAGCTTTTCGCCGATCTTGGTCTCCAGCACCCGGCGCTCGGCGAACAGATTGAGGTCCTGGCGGGAGATGCCGCTCTGCGCGGCCGCCGCGTAGAAGTCGGGCATGTTGCCGAACTGGAGAATGCCGAAGTCCTGCAGGTACGTGCTCAGGTCGCTCGGCGAGACGGAGATTCCCAGCGATGACGCCTGGTCCCGCAGCAGATCGAGGTAGACCAGCTCACCCAGCGTCCGCGACTGCAGGTCGGGACGCTGGACCGGGGTCGAGCCGACCGGCGCCGGCGCGGCGGCGGCCGCGGCCATGCCGCGGTCGACCATGCCGCGCAGCGTCGACGTGTCGATCTTCTGGGACCCGACCTGGGCGGCCGCGCCCGTGTGGGTGGTGCAGGCGGACAGGCCCAGCACTCCCACCACGGCCAACGCGCCCGCGGTGACAACGCGGCGAAGCTTCACGAGAGACACGGTATCGGTTCGGGCCGCCGCGAGCAGCACTGGGCTGCCGCGGCGGTCGCGAACCCGTGGTACGGAGCCCGGCTGGCCGGCGCCGGTCAGCCGGCGCCTTAGGGTCAGCCGGCGCGTTGGGGTCAGCTGGCGCGTTGGGGTCAGCTGGCGCGTTGGGGTCGTCAGCCGGCACGGCGGCGGCCGGTGAGCGGCGCGGCGTCCAACGGGCGGCCGTGTTCCCGCTGCCAGGCCAGGGCGAGCTGGGTCCGGTTGGCGCAGCCGGTGGTGGCCATGCTGCGGCGCACGATGTGCTTCACCGTGTCGACCGTCATCCCGAGGCCTTCGGCGATCTCCCGGTTGGTGTGGCCGTCGGCGACCTCCGAGACGACGGTCCGAGCCCGGCCGGTCAGGGCGCGCATCCGGGACGGCGCGCGGCGCCGGTGCCCGTGGTGGCGGAACAGGGCGGCGACGTGCCGGCCGAACAGGCCGAGCACCATGAGATCGTCGGCGTCGAAGGCGCCGGGCTCGGGGTCGACAACGACGAGCATCGCGGCCAGGGTCGACGGGCCGGACAGGTCGATCAGGACGCTGTCGCGCGCGCCGTGGTAGCTGAGCAGGCGCTCGAGGCGACGCCGTTCGCCCGGGCCGCCGACATCGATGATGCGGTCGAGGCCGCCGCGGCTCGGGGCGGCGGATCGCCGATCGGGGCCCGGGCCCAGCTGGGCCGGGGCCCCGGGCTCGGTCGGCCCGGCCCATCCCAGCGGGGCGCCCTCCAGACTGGTGCTGGCGAACCCGGTGCCCTCCAGCCGGCTCCGGCCGGTTGTCCCGGGCTCGCCTAACAACGCGGCGAACCGTTTCGTCAGCGGCACGGCCAGGGCCGCGGCCAGGCCCCGGGCGCAGGCGGACGCGCCCGGCCCGGTCGAGGTCGACGCGCCTGGCCCGGTCGAGGTCGACGCCGGGGCGCCGCGCATCGCGCGCGGACCGCCCAGGCCGCCGGCGGCCGCACCGCCGACGACGCCGAGGCCGGCCGGGGCGGCCGTCACAGCGCTGCCCGCGACAGAGCCGGCCAGACCGGTGGCGGCCAGGACGACGCCGGGCAGACCGGCGCCGGGCCGGCCCTCGTCGGGGTCGCAGTCGGCCTCCGGGTCGACCAGGAAGGCGACGTGTGGGTAGCCGAGGCAGTTCTCAATGCCGTCGAGTACGGCGTGACGGAACGTGGCGAGCGATGAGGCGGCCTCGACGGCCTCCAGCGCCCGCAGGACTCCTCGCAGCTGCGGCGCGGACAACGACTGCTCCCAGTCGTGGTCCGCCCCGAGCCCGGACCGCCCCGGTTCGTCGGCTGCTGTGTTCACGCGGGCGTTTACGACGGCGGCGGCGTTGACGACCACACTGGCTCCTTCCGCGTCGCCACTGGCGTCCGGCCGACTCGCGGCCGCCCGGTCGCCGACCAAGATCGGAATATGCGGCGCCACCGATGGCCGGGACAGGCTCGGGACCAGGCATCGTTGCCGGGCTCCGGAGCCCCCACTGGTCGACGTGACCAGCACCACAAGCGGCGATGCCGATTGTGGCTGAACTCACCGCCGAAAGCGAATATTGCCTCTTTACTGTCCGGCGATGCTCGGACGGGCGGCCGCGCGCGGCCCGTGCTGCCAGGCGAAACGGGCTCCCAGCCGACGGGAGGAAGCTCGGTGGACCCGACGGGTGGCGCGGGCCGTGAACGCGGGTGGGGCTGGGGAGGAGCGCGGAAGCGGTGTCTGCCGGTGTCAGCCGGCCACACTGGCGGCGGCCGCGACCGAGTCGCCGACCACCGCCGTCAGCAGGTCGGCGGCCCACGTCAACACGGCCAGGTCGCGCAGCGGCCGGGCGCCGATGCGGGGCGTCTCGGCCGGCGCCGGCACCAGGACGGTCCGGGTCGCCGCCTTGACGATCGCGCCCTTGTACAGGCGGGTCAGGCGCATGGCCTGGCTCTCCCGCAGCTCCATCGGCGCGAAGCGGATCTGGCGCCCCTGCGCGCTGATCTCGGTGACGCCGTAGCGGCGGGCCAGCACCCGCAGCCCGGCCACGGCCAGCAGGTTCTCCACCGGCTCGGGCAGCGGGCCGAAACGGTCGAGCAGCTCGGCCCGCACGCCGGCGATGTCGTCGTCGGTGACCGCGCCGGCCAGCCGCCGGTAGGCGTCCAGGCGCAGCCGCTCGCTGGGGACGTAGGTGTGCGGCAGGCTCGCGTCGACCGGCAGCTCGACCTTGACCTCGGCGATCTCCGTGGCGTCCGTGCCACCCTTGAACTCGGCGACAGCCTCACCGACCATCCGGACATAGAGGTCGAAGCCGACGGCCGCGATGTGCCCGGACTGCTCGCCGCCGAGCAGGTTGCCGGCGCCTCGGATCTCCAGGTCCTTCATCGCGACGGCCATGCCGGCGCCGAGGTCGGCGTTCTGGGCGATGGTGGCCAGCCGGTCGTGGGCGGTCTCGGTCAGCGGCTTCTCGGCCGGGTGCAGGAAGTAGGCGTAGGCCCGCTCCCGGCCGCGCCCGACCCGTCCCCGTAGCTGGTGGAGCTGGGAGAGGCCGAAGGTGTCGGCCCGCTCGACGATCAGCGTGTTGGCGTTGGAGACGTCCAGCCCGGACTCGACGATCGTCGTGCAGACCAGTACGTCGAAGCGCTTCTCCCAGAACGCCACCATGACCTGCTCGAGCGCGTCCTCGTGCATCTGGCCGTGGGCGGTGGCGACGCGGGCCTCGGGCACCAGCTCGCGCAGCCGGGCGGCGGCCCGGTCGATCGACTCGACCCGGTTGTGGATGAAGAAGACCTGGCCCTCGCGCAGCAGCTCGCGCCGCACGGCGGCGGTGATCTGCCCGGCGTCGTAGCCGCCGACGAAGGTCAGGACGGGGTGGCGCTCCTCGGGCGGGGTGTCGATCGTCGACAGCTCGCGGATGCCGGTGATCGACATCTCGAGCGTGCGCGGGATCGGCGTCGCGCTCATCGTCAGCACGTCGACGGCCGTGCGCATCTGCTTGAGGTGTTCCTTGTGCTCGACGCCGAAGCGCTGCTCCTCGTCCACGATGACCAGGCCGAGGTCCTTGAACCTCGTGTCGGTCGACAGCAGGCGGTGGGTGCCGATGACGACGTCGACGGTGCCGGCGGCCAGCCCGTCCAGGACGGTCTTCTGCTCCTTGGCCGAGTTGAACCGTGAGATCGAGGCGACGGTCACCGGGAACGCGGCGTAGCGCTCAGAGAACGTCTGGTAGTGCTGCTGGACGAGCAGCGTGGTCGGGACGAGGACGGCGACCTGCTTGCCGTCCTGGACGGCCTTGAACGCGGCCCGCACGGCGATCTCGGTCTTGCCGTAGCCGACGTCGCCGCAGATCACCCGGTCCATCGGGACCGGCTTCTCCATGTCCGCCTTGACCTCGTCGATCGCGGCGAGCTGGTCGGGGGTCTCGCGGAAGGGGAAGGCGTCCTCCAGCTCGCGCTGCCAGGGGGTGTCCGGGCCGAAGGCGTGCCCGGGGGCGGCCATCCGGGCGCTGTAGAGCCGGATCAGCTCGCCGGCGATCTGCTTGACGGCCTTGCGGGCCCGGCCCTTGCGCTTGGCCCAGTCGGCGCCGCCGATCCGGTCCAGGCTCGGTGCGTCCCCGCCCACGTAGCGGGTGACCTGCTCCAGCTGGTCGGTCGGGACGTAGAGCCGGTCGCCGCGGGCATATTCCAGGACCAGGTACTCGCGGCGGGCGCCGGCGACGGTCCGGGTGACCATCTCGATGTAGCGCCCGACGCCGTGCTGGTCGTGGACGACCAGGTCACCGCCCCGCAGGGCCAGCGGGTCGATGCCCTTGCGGCGGCGCGAGGGCATCCGCGTCGCGTCGCGGGCGGCGACCCCGCGCGCGCCGGCCAGGTCACCCTCGGTGAGCACCGCGAGCCGGGAGTGCTCGCTGGTGAAGCCGGTGGCCAACCGCCCCCGGGTCACCGTGGCCACGCCCTCGACCAGATCGGCGTCCTCGCTCAGCCGGGCGCCCAGGTCGGCCTCGGCCAGCATCTCGACCATGCGCCGGGCCGGCCCCTGGCCCTCGGTGACCAGGACGACCCGCCACCGGCTGGCCAGCCAGCCCTTGATGTCGGCCAGCGCCCGGGCCGTGTCGCCGTGGTAGGCCGGGGCGGCGCGGACGGTCGAGCGGATCGAGTCCTCGTCGTCGACGGCCAGCGCGGGTACCCCTCCGGCGGCCGGGTCGAGGGACGCGGCCGCCTCGTCCGCCTCGGGCAGACCGAACGGGCCGATCGTCCACCAGGGCTGGCCGAGCTCACGCGCCCGCTCGATGACCTGCGCGATCGAGCGGTAGGAGGCGGCGCCAAGGTCGATCGGCGCGCCGCCGCCGGCGGCCGCGACGCTCCAGGACGCGGCCAGGAACTCCTCGCTGGTACGGACCAGGTCGGCCGCGCGGGCCCGGATGCGTTCCGGGTCGCAGACCAGGACGTGGGTGCCGGCGGGCATCTCGTCCAGCAGCAGGACGAGGTCGTCGACGAGGGTGGGGGTCAGCGCCTCCATCCCGTCGACCGGCGTCCCGTCGGCGACCTTGTCCAGCAGGTCGAGCAGCTCGGGGTGGGCCCGGGCCAGCTCGGCCGCCCGGGCCCGGACGGCGTCGGTGAGCAGCAGCTCGCGGCAGGGCGGGGCGAACAGCGCCGGGCGGGCCTCCGGCGCGGCGGGCGGCCGCCCGCCGGTGCCGGCGGCCTCGGCACCGGCAGCCGGGTCCGCGCCGAGCGTCCGCTGGTCGGCGACCGAGAACGGGCGGATGTCCTCGACGTCGTCGCCGAAGAACTCGACCCGCAGCGGGTGCTCCTCGGTCGGCGGGAAGACGTCGAGGATGCCGCCGCGCACGGCCAGCTCGCCCCGGCGCTCGACCAGGTCGACCCGGTGGTAGGCGGTGGCGACCAGCCGGGTGACGACGTCCTGGAGATCGGCGCTCTCGCCCACGCGCAGGGTGACCGGCTCCAGGTCGCCGAGCCCGGCGACCTGCGGCTGCAGCACCGCGCGGACCGGCGCGACGACCACCGACAGCGGCGGGCGGCCGGTGGTCTCCGGGTGCCGCAGCCGGCGCAGCACGGCCAGCCGGGTCCCGACGGTGTCCGCCCGGGGCGAGAGGCGTTCGTGCGGCAGCGTCTCCCAGCTCGGGTAGACCGCGACGGTGTCCGGCGGCAGCAGTCCGGTCAGCGCGGCGGCGAGGTCGTCGGCCTCCCGGCTGGTGGCGGTGACCGCGAGCACGGTCCGGCCCGCGCGGGCGGCCAAGGTCGCCGCGGCGAACGGCCGCACGGCGGCCGGCGCGGACAGGTCGAACGAAGGTTGACCGACGGCGGCCAGCGCCCGGATGAGGGCGGGGTCGCCGCCGGCCCGGTCAACCAGCGCGTCCAGCAGTGGCGCGAGCGTCATCAGGACGACCCTGACCTCTCGTTGTGACCCTCGGGTGCCGGGAGACCCGCCGGCACCGGCGAACCCGGGTGTGCCCGGGAGACCTCTGATGCTTGGAGACCGCTGATACCGGGAGACCGCTGATACCGGAACGCACCGGGTGCGCCCGGGACGGCCGCGCCCGGGAACCGCTCGCTCCCCCGGTGGACAACCCCGTCCCGGCCCACCCGAACACACGTCCCCGGCGGAATCCCGGTGGAGCGGTTCGATGGTGACCGTCCAACGGCTCAATCGTACCCGCCGCGCGCCGGGGACCCGGCCGGGCCGGGATGCCGGGCTGGCTTGCACCGGCGGCCTCAGGCCAGCTCCGCATATCATGCGCGTTCGGCCGGTCGGAGCCGAACAGAGGGACAGCGAAGGGTGCTGGGACGTACATTTGTAGGCCGGACGCATGGACGGGTCAGTTCCACCACGGCCGGTTCATCACGGCCAGGCCCACCACGGCAAAGGTCTGCCGGGGCGCGGCACGGTCCGGCATGGCGTTCGTACCCGCCAACGTTAGGGTCAAGTTGTCCACGACGCGACGCAGCAGTCAAGGCTCCCACGGCACCGGTCGCGGTGAGGTGTTCCAGATCGGCGAGGTGGCCCTGCGGGTCACCCTGTCGCTACGCACGGTGCGCTATTACGAAGAAGCCGGCCTGTTGATGCCGATCGGCCGGACGGTCGGCGGCTTTCGGCTCTACGACCACAACGCCATCGACCGGCTGCTCCTGATCAAGAAGATGAAGCCACTGGGCTTCACCCTCGAGGAGATGCGCTCCTTACTTACCCTACGTGACGAACTGCTGGCCCCCGAGACGAGCCCGGAGCGTCGGACCGAGCTGCAGGAGACGCTGCAGACCTGGGTCGTGCTGGCCGAGGAGAAGCTGACTAGCCTGCGCCAGCAGGTCGGCGTGGCCGAGGCGTTCGTGACCGGCCTGCACGACGACACGGACCGCTCCCGCCGCTGAGCGGCCGGTCGCGGCGGCGCCGCGACCGGCGCGACGGGCACGGACAGTCACCCACCGCCTCACGGCACCCACCCCTCGCGCTTACCGCCGCCATCGCGCCGGCAACCACCGTCACGGCCGCCGATCACCCGTCACGACCGCCGATCACCCGTCACGACCGCCGATCACCGTCGTTGCCGAGACTAACGGGCGGGCGTGGCCCGCCAGAGCGCTCGGTACTGTGCCGATGACTGTGGGTTCAGATTCGGGCTGTTGAGAGACGACATGACGTTGCCGGGATTGTGATCATTGAAATACGCTTCGTAGGCGAGAATGTCCGCGTTGCTCACGAACAACGAGCGCATCTCGCTCACATAGAGCGGATTGTCCCCACCGGCCTGCCCGACTCCCGCCGCCTTCGATCCCGAGCCGACCACGCCCCATTCCGGCACCGAGAACAGCTTGTTGTGCGCGCGGGCGAAGCTGATCGCTCCGCACAGCCCGTCCAGACCGTCACACTGCTGGTCGAACGCGGCGCTGGAGGTGCTCGGCGGGTACTGGTCGTAGGCGTCGACCCCGATGACGTCCACGTACCGGTCGCCGGGGTAGAGCGCGAACGCGTTGGCGACGTCCGTCGAGCTGTGGGCGTTGAAGTTCCAGTCGATGCGGACGGTCGGGCTGCCCTGGCGCAACGCCGTGGCGGCATGCCGGAAGCAGGAGATCCACTCGGTCGGGTCGCTGGCGGACCACGCGAACCACGAGCCGTTGAACTCCCAGCCCAGGCGGATGAAGGTGTTGCCCCTGCCCTGGGCGACGAGCCACTGCCCGAACGCCCGCCAGTGATAGTCGTAGCTGCCGTCCGCGCACCTGGACAGGCTGCCCTTGTCCGGGCCGGAGTCGGGGAACAGCGGCTGGCTGATCACCCAGGTGCCGGAGAAGCCGGCGAAGTCCTGGGCCGAGTTCCCGATCCAGGGATGGACGATCGTCGACCAGCTGGAGCGATCGGTGTACATCACGACGACGTCGACCGGCAGGCCGCGAAACGACGCCCAGTTGTTCGCCTCGGTCAGGCTGTGCGCTGCGACCCCGCTCGGGAACAGTCCGGTGGTCGCGGCCCGCGGCACCCGCGGGACCGAACCCGTGCCGGAGGGGGTGTCGGCGAACGTCGCGGTGGTGCTGGTCGGCGCGACGCGGGCCGGGGTCGGGGGGGCGAGGGTGGGGGAGATCGACGCCGAGTTGACCACGTTGGGGGAGTCCTTGCCGACCGTGGACAGCTGCCAGCCAGCCAGGGACAGGGCGAGAGCGATCACCACACCGATGGCGGCGAACTCGCGCCGGCCCAGCTCCCGCCCGGCGATCCGCGGGGCCCGGAGGCCACCGCCACGCCGACCGGAGTCCTCGTCGCCGTCCGGATCGGGCGCGGGCGGCGGCTCGCTGTCCCAGCGGCCGAGCAGTCCGTACTCCCGGCCGTCGCGAGACCGGCCGTCGGAGCGGGCGATGGTCGTGGTGGCCGGATCCACCGCCCCGGGCCGGCGGGCCCGGACGGCGGACCGGCCCGGGGACCGTGGGCGGCTGGCCGCGGCGCCCCGGCCGGACTCGGCGCCCCGGCCCGGCTCGGGTCTGCGCGGTGGGTCCGTTCGCCGGCCGGAGTCCGTTCCCTGACCGGCATCGATCCGCCGGCCAGGATCCGTTCGCGCGACGGGCTCCGTTCGCCGCGTGGGCACGGCGGCCCGGCCCGGCTGAGGACCGTCAGCCCAGGCATCGTCCCGCTCGCGAGCGTCCGTCCGACCGGGAACCTCCGTCCGACCGGGGACGTCGTTTCGACCGAAGGCTTCCGTCCGTCCGGAGACGTCGTGCCGGCCGGGACGCTCGTCCCGACCGCCGCGACGGTGCCCCCGCGCGGCCGGCGCGGCGGGCGGGGAAACCCAGCCCGACTCGTCGCCGGAGCGCTCCTCCGGCCCGGCCGGGGCGCCGGCTCGGCCCGCCGGCAGCCGCAGGCGGGTCGTCTCCGGATCGCCGGCCCGATGATGCCCGCCCCAGGGCGGTGCGGGCCGGGAGGATGACGATGAAGGCGGCGCGGACGGCGGCTGCTGGGGCGAACGCGCAGCTCGGAACCCCGCCGCCGGCCCGGCCTCCGGGGGTCCGGCCGGCGCGAGCGGGTCGACGGGCAGGGCCAACCTGCCGCCCTCCGCGACCGGGGGCTCCGCCCATTCTCCCGGTCGCTTCGGGCGGGTCGCCAGCGCGGGCGACGACGGGGGTGGTGGGGACGACGGCGTTGGTGGGGACGACGGGGCCGCGGCCACCTCGGGCTCGCCCCCGGGGTGCATCGCGCGCTGCGGTGAACTGAGCGTGACGGTGATGCCAGCGGTGTCGTCGCTCCAGTCAACGGGGCGGCGCGGGACCGGCCAGGACGGCGTCGAGGGCTCGTCCGCGTCGGCGGCCGGCCACCAGTCGCCGACCGGGTCGCGGTCGGAGCGGTCGGAACGGTCGGAGCGGCCACGCGGCGAGAGCGACCGGCGGTGATCCGTCGGCGGCGTCGCGTCGCTTTCCACCTGGCACGTCCTCATGGTCACCGGGCATGATGCCCTCGCGGCTGGCGCGCCAGGACGACCGAGCCAGGCCGGCTCGGTCCCCCGGAACTCGCCCACACGCGGATGGCTGTCCCACCCCTACGGGTGTGGCCTCGAGACTAGCCCGACAGGACGAAGCCACCATGCACAGTAGCCAGCCCGACAGCGCGGACTATTGGCGGCCCCCCACCCAATCACGACGTGGCAGCCACCCTCGACGACGGAATCCCGACGCGCCGAAAACATGATGGTCCCGTCGCGTGTCGCGCGAGCGGACCACTCCCCCGCCGCGGCCGGAGGCGCCGGATAGCACGACAGGCAAGGGGTAGTGCGGCCGAGCGGCCGGAAGGGGACGGTACGGTACCGTTGCCGGCGCTGTGCTCGAACGGGCCGGCGCGGCGGTCTGATCCCCGCCCGCCCGTACCGGCTCCACCGAAGCCTCGGCCGGCGGGACCAAACTTCACACGGATGACTCCAAAGGGTGGCGCCCAAAACCAAAGGGTGACACCAAAAGGGTGACTCCGTGTGGATGCCGGCTCCATCCATACTCCGGCCCCGACCACGGGAGAAGCACACAGGTGACACCCGATCCGACCCCGACCGTCACGGCCGGCTCCGGCGCGGTGGGGGGCGTCAGCGACATCCCCGTCGTCATCCTCTGCGGCGGCATGGGCACCCGGCTGCGCGAGGCCAGCGAGAAGCTGCCCAAGCCGCTGGTGGACATCGGCGGCAAGCCGATCCTCTGGCACATCATGAAGACCTACGGCCACTACGGCTTCCGCCGGTTCGTCCTGTGCCTGGGGTACAAGAGCGACCTCATCAAGAGCTACTTCCTGAACTACCGGCAGCAGGTCGCCGACTTCACCCTGCGGCTGGCCGACGACCACGCTCCCGCCTTCCACAACGCCGTCGGCGACGAGGACTGGGAGGTCACCTTCGCCGAGACCGGGCTGCTCTCCGGCACCGGTGCCCGGGTCCGGCGGGTGGCCGAGTACCTCGACGTCCCCCGCTTCATGCTCACCTACGGTGACGGTGTCGGAGCGGTCGACGTCGGGGCCGTGCTGGCCCGGCACCTGGCCTCGGGCCGGCTCGGCACCGTGACCGGCGTCCGGCCGTCCAGCCGCTACGGCGAGCTGTCGACCGAGGGCGACGCGGTGGCCCTGTTCGCCGAGAAGCCGCCGGCGACCAGCTGGGTCAGCGGTGGCTTCTTCGTCTTCGAGCGGGAGTTCATCGACAAGTACCTCGACGACGACCCGAACCTGATGCTGGAGCGCAGCCCGCTGCAGCGCCTCGCCCGCGACGGCCAGCTCACCCTGTTCCCGCACGACGGGTTCTGGATGGGCATGGACACGTTCCGCGACTGGACCGAGCTCAACCAGCTGTGGGACGCCGACCGGGCGCCCTGGCGGATCTGGAAGGACTAGGACGCCGGTGTCCGCCATCCCCACCAGCACCAGCCCGGCCGGCACTCCGCACGCCGACGGGCCGCTCGCCGACGGGCCGCTCGCCGACGGGCCGCTCGCCGATGCGCCGGCCGGCCACGCCGACGGCGCCTGGCTGTACGACTTCGTCGCGAGCCTGGCCGGCCGGCCGCGCAGCATCACCGGCGACGACCTGCGCGAGACGCTCGCGACCGTCCGCGCGGCCCTGCCGGCCGGCCTCGACGCGCGCACCGTGGAGGTACCGAGCGGGACGCCGGTGCTGGACTGGACCGTCCCCAAGGAATGGAACGCGCGCGCGGCCCGGCTGACCGGCCCGGACGGGACGGTGGTCGCCGACTACGCCGACAACCCGCTGCACCTGCTCGGCTACAGCGTCCCGCGCCAGGCCCGGATGAGCCTGGCCGAGCTGCGCCCGCACCTGTTCTCGATGCCGGACCGGCCGGACTGGATCCCCTACCGGACGTCCTACTACAACGAGAACTGGGGCTTCTGCCTGCCTGACAGGACAATGGCCGCCCTGCCCGACGGCGAGTACGACGTCGCGATCGACACCAGCCTGGCCGACGGCTCGCTGACCTACCTCGAGGTCGCCGTCCCCGGGACCGAGCGCGCGGGCGCGACCGGTGCCAGGGCGGCCGGCGACCCCGGCGAGCTCCTGGTCACCACGCACACCTGCCACCCGGCGATGGCCAACGACAACGGCTCGGGCCTCGCCGTGGCGACGCTGCTGGCCCGGCACCTGGCCGCCCACCCGCTCCGGCGGACCGTCCGCTTCCTGTTCATCCCGGGCACCATCGGGTCGATCACCTGGCTGGCCCTCAACGCGGACACGGTCGGTCGGCTGGCCGGCGGGCTGGTCCTGACCGGGTTGGGCGACACGAGCATCCCGACCTACAAGCGCAGCCGCCGGGGCGACGCGCCGGTCGACCGGGCGATGGCCGCCGCCCTGGCCGAGGCCGGCGTCGAGCACCGGATCGTCGAGTTCTCTCCCTATGGCTACGACGAGCGGCAGTTCTGCTCACCCGGCTACAACCTCGGGGTCGGCCGGTTCGGCCGGGGCCAGCACGGCGAGTACCCCGAGTACCACACCTCGGCCGACAACCTGGAGTTCGTCCGCCCCGAAAGCCTGGCCGAGTCCTACCGGCTCGCGCTGCGGGCCATCGAGATCGTCGACGCGGACCGGACCTGGCGCGGCACCAGCCCGTACGGCGAGCCGCAGTTGGGCCGGCGCGGCCTGTACCGGGCGATCGGCGCGACCATGAACCGGCAGGCGATCGAGATGGGCCTGCTGTGGGTGCTCAACCTGGCCGACGGCTCGCACAGCCTGCTCGACATGGCCGAGCGTTCCGGTCTGCCGTTCGCCAGCCTGGCCCAGGCAGCCGACGCGCTGGCTGGGGTGGGCCTGCTGGTCGAGGACGGGCGGCTGGCCGAGGACGGGCAGCCGGCCGAACAGCGGCCCGGAGCCGCGCCGTGAACCCGCCCGGGACGGGTCCGGCGTGGGCGATCGTGCTCGCCGCCGGCGGCGGGACGCGCTTCGGCGGCCCCAAGCAGTTCGAGGACCTGGCCGGGCTGCCAATGCTCGAGCATCCCGTCCGGGCCGCCGCCGCCGTCTGCGACGGGATCGTCGTGGTCGTCCCACCGGGCTACCTGCCGCCCTCCGCGACCGGGGGCTCCGCCCATTCTCCCGATCGCTTCGGGCGGGTGGGCTACCTGCCGCCCTCCGCGACCGGGGGCTCCGCCCATTCTCCCGATCGCTTCGGGCGGGTGGGCTACCTGCAGACGTGGACGCCGCCGGCCGGCGTCCGGCTGGCCGTCGGCGGCGCCAGCCGGGCCGACTCGGTCCGGGCCGGCCTGGCCGCGGTGCCCCCCGAGGCGGCGGTCATCGTCGTGACCGACGCCGCGCACCCGCTGGCCACGCCCGCGCTCTACCGCCGGGTGGTGGACGCGGTGCGGGCCGGCGCGGGCGCCGCCGTCCCCGGCCTGCCGCTGACCGAGGTGGTGAAGGAGATCACCGTCGGGCAACCGACAGGCACCGGGCCCGGGCCGGTCGTCGCCGGGGCGTCGCTACCCCGGGAGACTCACCGCATGATCCAGACGCCGCACGCGTTCGCCGCCGCCGAGCTGCGGGCGGCCCACGCCGGCGCCGAGCAGGCCGTGGAGGACTCGGCGATGGTGGCCGCGCGCGGGGTTCGCGTGGTCGTCGTCGACGGGGAGCCGACCAACATCCACGTCACCACGCCAGCCGAGCTGGCGATGGCCCGGCAGCTGGCCGGTGCCGTCCTCACCGATGGGGGAGTTCGTTGACATCCGTCTTCGTCGAGTCGCCGCTGGACGACGACGCCCGCCGGCAGTCGCTGTACGCGGGCAACCTGTTCAGCTACGCCCCGCGCCCGAGCACGCTGGCGCTGGTCGAGCACGCGCGCGAGATGGTCCGGGATGCCTTCGGCGACCTCGACCCGGAGACGGCGCAGTTCGCGATGCCGGTGGAGGACTACGCGGCGCTGCTGGCGAAGCTCAAGCCGAGCTTCATCCATCACCCGCGCAGCAAGGAGCTGATCACGGCCATGCTGGCCGACTTCGGCTGCGACCTGAGCAGGACGTACTTCGACGTGCCCCGGATGCGCACGTCGACCAGCGACAACTACCTGACCTCGGGCATCGCCTACGCCTTCCACCCGCACCGGGACACCTGGTACTCGGCGCCGTTCTGCCAGCTGAACTGGTGGATGCCGATCTTCGACGTCACCCCGGACAACGGGCTGGCCTTCCACCCGCACCACTGGGAGCACGGGCTGCGCAACGGCTCGCGCGAATACGACTACTACGAGTGGAACGCGACGAACCGCCGGGACGCGGCGAAGCACATCCACTCGGACACCCGCAAGCAGCCGAAGGCCGAGGAGCCGGCCCAGCTCGACCCGCAGATCCGGGTGGTGGCCCCGGCCGGCGGGATGATGGTCTTCTCGGCGGCGCAGCTGCACTCGTCGGTGCCCAACACGTCCGGGCGCACCCGGTTCAGCCTCGACTTCCGCACGGTGCACCTCGACGACGTGCTCGGCCACGTCGGCGCGCCGAACGTCGACTCCGAGTGCACCGGCACGACGATGCGCGACTACCTGCGCGGCACCGACCTCGCGCACATCGACGAGGAGGTCTGCCTGACCTACGACACCGCCCCGCCCCGCCCCGACGCTGTGCTGGTCTACGACGGCTCGGCCACGCCGTGACCGGCGAGCGCGCGCCCGGCGGGGCAACGCCCGGCGAGGCAACGCCCGGCGAGGCAGCGGGCGGGGCGGCAGCCCGGCCGCTGGCCGGGCGGGTCGCCCTGGTCACCGGCGCCTCCAGCGGCATCGGCGCGGCGATCGCGACCCGGCTGTGCGCGGCCGGCGCCGACGTGGTCGGGATCGGGCGGGACAAGGGCCGCCTCACCGCGGTCGCAGAGGCGGCGACCGCCGCGCCCGGCGCCGGGACGTTCGAGCCGGCCCAGGTCGACCTGACCGACGACCAGGCCCGACAGTCGTTCCTGGCCAGCCTCGTCAGCCGGCACCCGGCGCTGGACGTGCTGGTGCACAGCGCGGGCGCCTACGTCAACGGCAGCCACGAGACGTCCAGCCTGACCGACCTCGACGCCCTGTACCTGGCCAACGTCCGCGCCCCCTACGCGCTGACCCAGGCCCTCATCCCGCCGCTGCGGGCCGCCCGGGGCGACATCGTTGTGATCAACTCCTCACAGGGAATGAACGCGACCGGGCGCACCGGCCAGTTCGCGGCGACCCAGCACGCGATGCGGGCGGTGACCGACAGCCTCCGCCAGGAGGTCAACGACGACGGGATCCGGGTCTGCGGCATCCACCTGGGCCGAACGGCCACCCCTCGCCAGGAGGCGATCTTCGCGGCCGAGGGCCGTCCCTACCGCCCGGACCTGCTGGTGCAGCCGGGCGACGTGGCCGAGGTCGTGCTGGGCGTCCTCACGCTGGGCGCGAACGCCGAGATCACCGAGCTGCGCCTGCGCCCGGCCCGCAAGAGCTACTGACCGGCCACCGGAACGACGCAACGACGGGCTAGGCCCGCCCCGGGCAGACACCGGAGCGGCCACCGGCAGATTCACGTGGCGGGTATGGGACGGACGCCCGCACACGGAAGAATTCTCCCGTTAACATGAGCAGCCCGAACCCCGCGAGCGGCCTGAACCTGTGACCTGAACCTGTGAACTGTCCGACCGGCGTCCCCCAGGCGCGGCATCCGTGGAGAAGGTGATGGACCTCATCGCCCAGCGCAGCCCGCGGATCCTGTTCCTGTGCGAGCAGTACCCGCCGGTGGTCTGGGATGGCGCGGGCGTCTACACGGCCGCCGTAGCCGTCGCGCTGGCCGGGCTCGGCCTCGAGGTCCACGTGTTGTGCGCGCAGGGCCGGCGGGTGACCGACACCGTCGACCGGGGGGTACACGTCCACCGCCGGCCGCTGCTGCGGGTGCCGGTGAGCCGGGCGCTCGGTCCCTACCAGCAGTTCCTGACCGGCCCGCTCTACCCGCGCGACTCCCTCAGCCTGCGGGCCAGCCTGAGCCTGTCCTACAGCGTCTGGCTGCGCCGCCTCGGCCTGCGCCCGGACGTGATCGAGACCCAGGACGGCGACTCCCGCGCCCTGGCCGTGTCCCTGTGGCGTTCGTTCCCGCTGGTCATCCACCTGCACTGCCCGACGATGCTGCCGATCCGCCTGGCCGCGCCAGGCCCGCTAACCTGGCGGGGCGCCCTGGCCGACCGGCTCGACCGCCTCAGCTCCGACCGGGCCGACATCGTCACCTCCCCGTCCCCGCTGATGGTCGACACGCTGCGGGAGTTCGGCTGGCTGCGGGACCGGACGGTCGAGATCATCCCGAACCCGTTCGACGCCGCCGACTGGCTGCGGGTGCCGCCGCCGGTGGACACCGGGCGCACGGTGCTGGCGGTCGGTCGCCTGGAGTGGGCCAAAGGCCTCGACGTCCTGCTGGACGCGGTCGCCCTGCTGGACCGCGACGGCGGCCGGGACGGGCCGCGCGCCTCGGTCGTGCTGGCCGGGCGGTCGGCCGGGGTGATCGACGGGCTGCCGGCGGCCGGCTGGCTGGAGCGGCGGGCGGCCCGCCTGGGCGTCGAGGCCCGCTTCGCGGGGCATCTGTCCCGCGACGAACTGCTCACGGCCTACGCCCAGGCCCGCGTCGTCGCGGTGCCCAGCCGGTTCGAGAGCCTGTCCATGGCCGCGCTGGAGGGCATGGCCTCCGGCCGGCCGGTCGTCACCACGACCATGACCGGCATCGCGCCGTTCGTCACCCGGCACGGCGCCGGGACGGTTGTCCCGACCGGCAACGCGCCCGCGCTGGCCGACGCGCTGCGGGTCTTCCTCGACGACCCCGACACCGCCGGCCGGGCCGGCAAGGGCGGCCGGGCGGCCGTCGCGGAGTTCGAGCCGACGGCGGTGGCCCGCCGCCGCCTGGCGGCCTACCGCGAGGCGATCGCCCGCTTCGCCGTCCGCGCCGGCAAGGGCGTCTAGCGGTCCGCCGCGGCCGGCGCGGGCGTCGGCGGGAGCGTCGGGCGGGCCAGGTGATCGAGCGCGCCGACCTCCAGGTACACCTCGTAGCGGCTTCGGGTGGCCGACAGCAGGGACGGGGGCAGGCTGCGCGGGCCACCGGAGGGATCCATCTGGCTGGCGTGCTCGGCCAGCGCGGCGCGCTGCCGGGACCGGTAGCCGAGCGCCGCCTCGACGAGCAGCGGGCGGGTCTCGCCGACCCGGCGGACGGGCTCGCGCAGGAAGCGGCGGGCCGAGAAGCCGCGGGCCTGGCCATACCCGTCCGTCCACGGCCAGTGCGTCCACAGCCACACCGGGTACTCGAGGATCCGGCCGGCGTACCCGGCGCGGGCCGCCGCCGCCCGAGCGGCCCGGTTGGTCGCGTCGTGGTCGGGATGGCCCTCGCAGGACACCGGGACAAGCAGGAAGTCGGGGCGCAGCCGGGTGACGAGCTCGGCCAGCCGCTCGGTGACCGCGTCGGCCCGCTCGGCCAGCCCGCCGTCGGGGAAGGCGAGCTGGTGCAGGTGCTCGGCGGTGACGCCGAGGCGGGCGCAGGCATGGGTGGCCTCGACGGCGCGCAGCGCGGCCATCTCGGCCGGCGAGCCGATCGCCGGCTCGGCCAGCGCGCCGTCGCTGACGATCGCGATGTCGACCCGGTGGCCGGCGTCCCGCTTGCGCAGGATCGTGACACCGCAGCCAATGGTCTCGTCGTCCGGATGCGGCGCGACGACCAGCGCCGATCCCCCGGCCAGCAGATCGGTGGCCGGGATGCCCCGGCGCAGCCACAGCCGCCGCCAGGCCAGCCGCGCCGGTAGCAGGACCTCGTCCCGCCCGGGCCCGCGCATCAGTTCCCCCCTCGTCTCGCCCAAGCCGGCGGGAGGCCGGGCTCGGACGTTTCACCGCCCGATGCCGGCAACCTATCCGAGTCGCGGCGGTATCCGGCGCGGCCGGGCGCCGCCGGTTGTCCCTACTGGCCCGGCTCAGCCGTTGCCGAACAGGTTCAGGTACTCGCTGGCGGCCCGCGGGTTGAGCACCGGGGAGCGCAGCGAGCTGCGGACGTTGTTCGCCTCGGCCGTGTTGAAGTACGCCTCGTAGGCCAGAATGTCCCGGTTCCCGGTGAAGAACTCGTGCATCTTCCTGATGTAGAACGGGTTGTCGCCACCGCCGCCGGTCGAGCGAACCAGGCCCCACTCGGGGACGGCGAACTTCTTGTGGTGGGCCCGGGCGAACTCCACCGCCGTACACAGGCCGGACGGGGCCTCGCACTGCCGCTTCCAGATCGTGTCCGTGGTCGAGGCCGGGTAGGAGTCGTAGTCGTCGACGCTGATCACGTCGACGTACTGGTCGCCGGGGTAGACGCTCCACAGGTCCTGGCCGCCGGGCAGCTTGTCGCGGTGGGCGGAGATGTTCCACTCGATGCGGGCCGCCGGGTCGGTGCTCTTGATCGCCGCCGCCGAGCGCTGGAAGCAGGTCTTCCAGGCCGGCGGGTTGTAGGCCGCCCACCAGAACCAGTCGCCGTTGAACTCCCAGCCCAGCCGGACGTAGGAGTCGGCCCGGTTGTTGGCGGTCATGGTCCGGCCGAACTGCGCCCAGTAGCCGTCGTAGGCCCCGGACGCACAGGCGGTGACGTTGCCGCTCTGCGGGAACAGCGGCTGGGCGACGGAGAGCGTCCCCGGGAAGCCCGCGCGCGGGAAGGCCGTGATCGGCCAGTTCGAGCCGACGATCTGGCCCCAGCTGTCGCGGACGGTGAAGGTGACGGCCACGTTGATCGAGTGCCCGATATATGTGCCCCACTGGTCGACCTCGGCCGGCGAGTTGCCGTTCGCGCCGGTCGGCCACTGGATGCTCCCGGCGCCCGTCCCCGGGCCCGAGAAGGTGGCCGGCCCGGACGCGGGCGAGCCGGCCGGATGGTGGCCACCGCCGCCGGAGCAGCCGGCCAGCGCGGCCAGCGTGCCGGCCAGGACGAGCGCGACGGGCACCCAGGGCACCCGCCAGCCCGAGCGGCGGCGGGCCATGCCCGCGCGTGCCGTCATCGTTCCCCCTCACTCGGCGCCCGAGGGCTCCCGCGCTCGTGCCCACCGGGCCCGACAGCGCCCGCCGGTGCCCGGCAGCGTGGGTCCTCGCCCCGTCCGGCACTACCTGCCAGGACTCTACACTCACGTTACGGCAGGGTTGGCTACGGCGACGCAACGGGTGGTGGCGTGGCGTCCCGGGGCACCGTGCAAGAATGCACTCCGACAATTGTTGACCAACGAGCGCGATTGACGGGTCCCGCTTTTCGCTCAAGACTCGCGCCGCCGCTCGTGACTTGGCGGGGCACCGCGTGACAACCTCCAGACGATGTCCTCGACAAGGGGGAAGCTGAACGTGCAACGGCAACTACGGCAGATGGTGGACGACATCGGCCTCGGGCCGAGCCTGCGCAAGGTCCGCCGCTCGGTGCTCCCCACCGCGCGGCGAAACCAGCGCGACGACCAGCACCTGGCGTTGCTGCTGGCATTCGTGCTGCGGGAGGACTCCAACTGCATCGACATCGGGGCGCACAAGGGTGACGTTCTGCGGCAGATGGTCCGCTGCGCACCGCGCGGCCGGCACATGGCCTTCGAGCCGATCCCCCAGATGTACGACAAACTGGTGACCGAGTTCCCGATGGTCGAGATCCGCCCGACGGCCCTGTCCGACGTCCCCGGGACCAGCTCCTTCGCCCACGTCGTAAGCCGGCCGGCCTACAGCGGGCTGCTGCAGCGCCTGCCGGAGGGGACGGAGGAGGTCGAGACGATCACCGTCGACGTCGAGGTACTCGACGACGTCGTCCCGCCGGGCTACTCCCCCACCCTGATCAAGATCGACGTGGAGGGCGCCGAGTACAAGGCGCTCAAGGGAGCCCAGCGCCTGCTCAAGGCCAGCCGGCCGTACGTGGCCTTCGAGTTCGGCGCGGGCTCGGCCCCGCATTACGGGACCACGCCGGACGACATCTACCGGCTGCTCGACGAGGACTCCGGCCTGCACATCTACGACATGGACGGCGAGGGCCCCTTCACCCTGGCCGCCTTCCGGGAGATCTACCGGACCGGCCGGCGGTTCAACTTCGTGGCCCACGCCTGAGCTGGCCCCGACTGGGCCGGGCCGGGCCGGACCCGGATCGGCCCGGACCCGGATCGGGCCGGACCCGGGCCGGGCCGGACCCGGGCCGGCCTCGCCCGGGCTGGCCTCGCCCGGGCTGGCCCGGCTGAGCCAGCCCGACCGGGTCGGTCGGGGCGCCGCCGACGGGCAGCGGATACTGAGCGGAATGAGCGAGCGCGCATGGTAACGGTCCTCACGACGAGGATTCCCCGATCGCCGGCGATCATGACGCCGGAGGCGGAGCGACCGGCCACGGGCAGCGAGCGTCGCGTCCTGAAGACGCTGACGTTCCTGATGTTCAGCAACATCTTCCTGATGCGGATCGCGATCCCGGCCAGCGCGGCCGGGATCTCCATCCAGCTGCCGATCGTCCTGGTCGCCACCTACCTGCTGGTGAGCCAGGGCGACCTGGTGGTGAGCATCGGCCGCACCCGGGCTTACCTGATCGCGATGACAATCTGCGCGCTCTGCGCTCTCGTCGCCTTCCTGCGCGCCCTGGACAACGCGGCGCTCACCTCCCTGCTGCTGCTGATCGTCACCTACCTGCCGTTCTGTTTCGGCCTGCGATCAGGCATGGCGGCCCGTGTTTTCCCCCGCCTGCTCGACCGCTTCATCACGATGACCACGGTCGTCGCCGGCCTGGCCATCGCGCAGTTCATGCTCCAGGTCGTCGGGCTGAAATACACCGATGTCATCGGCGACATCGTGCCGAAACCATTCCTGATGCAGGGCTTCAACACCTCCTATCCCATCCAGTACGGCGCGTCGCTGTACAAATCGAACGGTTTCGTCTGCCTCGAGGCGTCGTTCTGTTCGCAGTTCCTGGGCCTGGGAATCATCGTCGCGGCGCTGCGGCGGGGACGGTGGTGGCGGCACGCGCTGTACATCCTGGCCCTGGTCTCGACGTTCTCCGGGACGGGCGTCCTGCTGCTCGGCGCGGGCGTGGTCCTGCTCTCGATCCACCGCGGCGCGCGGTTCGCCGGGTCGGTTGTGCTGCTGATCGCCATCGGGCTCGGGATCATCAGCCTCACCCCGGCTTCGCAGATCTTCGCGAAACGGGCGACCGAGGTCTCGTCCAACACCTCGAGTGGAAGCCTGCGTTTCGTCCAGCCCTACCAGCGGATGTGGAACGACGGCCTGGGCAACCGGGACGTGGGCAAGGCATTGTTCGGCCAAGGGCCCGGCTGGGCCGACCGGGACGCGTCCGCCTTCCTCCAGAAGACCAAGCTACCGCTGAACTACGCGACGCTCCCCAAGATCGTTCTGGAGTACGGAGTCGTTGGCGCGGCCGGGTTCATCTTCTTCATCTGGATCTCGTTCGTGGCCGGCACGCGTTCGTCCGTGCTGTCCGGCTCAATTCTGACGTTCTATCTGGTCCTTTCCGGCGGGCTTCTGGGCACCGTCGTCGTCTACGCCGGCATGCTGCTGGTGACCTGGTACTCCCGGGACACCGGCCAGCCCGGCGACCCCGGGTAGGACCCCGTGCGCGCCCGAGCCTGTCCGGCCAGTCCCCACCGTGGTGGGGCTGCTGGTCAGCCGAAGAGCTGATCGAGCGTCTCGACGGTCAGGACGCGGGCGGTCCAGGCCTGGAGTTGGTCGGTGGACGCGCCCCGTACAGCGGCGAGCGCAGCCGCGGGAAGCGGGCCGAACTTGAGGGTAAGCAGCTGGACCACTGTCTCGACGCGCCCTTCGACCAGCCCTTCGGCGCGGCCCTCGACCAGCCCTTCGGCGTGGCCCTCGACCCGGCCTTCGGCGTGGCCCTCGACTCGGCCTTCGGCGCGGAGCATCTCCGCGATGGTCATATGGGCCTCCTTCGCCTCGGGGCCAAGAGTGGCCATCAGGTCCCGCAACTGGTCATGCGTGTCCGCCTCCCCGACCAGCTCAATGTAACGCAGCAAAGCGGTGAACTCCTCCCTGCCGTCTGGGCCTTCCAGGACCGCGCGTAGCTCGTCCACCCACGGCCACAGGTCCGAGGCCAGCCGGGGGTTGCCAGGGGCGATCTTGAGTAGGAGCAGGGTGAGCCGCACCGAGTCCGTCAGCGGCCGCTCCCGCAACTCCCGCTCGTCGACCCGGACCAGGTCATCCAGGACGAACTGGAACCGTGGCAGGTACTGCCGGCACGCGTCGACCAGCTCCGGGGCGAGGTCGACCAGGTCGAGCACCTGGGCCGGCGCGGTCCACGCCTGCTCGTTGTGGTGGACGACCAGCGGGATCACCGCCGGCAACCGAGTCGCCTTCGCATGATCCCTCAGGTAGCGGTCCCAGATCCGGACGACGTAGCGCAGCATCCGGAACGCCATCAGCGGATCGTTACTGCTCTGATGCTCGATGAGGACGTAGACGAACGCCTCACGGCCGTCAAGCGGGGCAGTGAACAGCAGGTCGGTATGCCGCCAGCGCAGCGTGGCGTCGACCAGACTGCCGGGGACCGAGGTCAGCCGGTCGAGGTCGAGCCGGGCCACGAGGGCCGGCGGCAGAGTCGCGCGCAGCTGCGACGCCGCGTTCGACGGCGTACCGAGGATCCGGCGGAACACAGCGTCATGAGGCGTGGACGGACTCGACATGCCGGCACCGTACCGACGATCACCGACATCCCAGACGGCGCCACAGAGTGGCCCTCGATCCGCCCCGCCACGACTCGGCCGGATCGTCACCCGGGCGCGCCCACCGCCGGCGCGCGCGGGGCGCGGATCCGGTCAGCCGTTGCTGGGTCGGCCGGCGTAGAAGCGGTCGGTCGTCTCGACGTCGGCGCCGGGCGCGGGGGCCGGCGGACGGCGGCGGTCGACCGGCGCCGCGCGCTCGCTGGGACGGCGGTCGGGCACCTGGCGGGTCCGCTCGTCCGGGCCCATCTGCTCGGCGATACCACCGGCCGGGGTCTGCGGGCCGGACGGGCTGTGCGGGCCGGTGCCCTCGGCCGAGCGGCGGAAGCCGGGACGCTCGTCGTGCACGGTGCCGGCGATCCGCTCGGCCAGCGCCGGCCAGTCCTGGCGGACCTGGGTCAGCTCCTTCAGGCGCGTTTCCGGCGAGGTGAACACGACGACGGCGTCGGCCTGCATGGCCGAGGCCGCGGTCATCGGGAAGTCCGCCAGCGACGGGGTGAGCAGCAGGATGATGTCGACGTCCGAGGCCCGGTCGGCCAGGATCGGCGCGAGCCCGCCCGGGCGGGCGGCCCGGGCCGGCGCCACCCGGCTGTAGAGCACGCTGCCCCGGCCCGACCCGGATGAGCGGGCCAGGCAGGTGGGCTCACGCGCCCAGCGCGGCAGCGCGTTCGTCGTCGCCCGGGGAAGGCGCTCGAGGGCCGCGCGGACGTCGGACTGCGGCGTCGCGTCGAGGATCAGCACGATGCCCTGGTCGTCGGCCCAGCTCGCGCCGAGCGAGGCGACAAGGTCGGCCGAGAGGTCGGCCGCCGTCGAGGGCGTCAGCGCGACGACCTTCACCGTCGGCGACATCACGGCGGCCAGGGAGGGCAGGAGCAGGTCGGAGGCCTGCCGACCGTTCTTGCGGCCGCCGGCGATGTTGGCGATCAGTGGCGCGCCGAGCGCGTCGGCGGCGTCCCGCGCGTCCAGCACGTTCAGGCGGCGCAGGTAGAGCACGACGATGGTGAGGATCGACAGGAGCAGGCCGAGGATCGCGCCCACGATCACGTTGCGGCTGGTCGAGGGGGCGGTCTGACCGAGCGCCCGCGGGGACTCGGCCAGCTGGACGCCGGAACCGGCCGTCACCGAGGTGATCGTCAGGTTGTCGATCGTCCGCTGGACGTTGTTCAGCTGGCTGGTGACCGTGCTCAGCTTGGCCGCGAGGGTGTCGTTTGGGTCGCCCTGGGTGTTGATCTGATTGCTGATCTGCGTCTCTTGGGCCTCAAGCTGGGTCTGGCGGGCCTGCAGCGCCTTGAGCTGGGCGGCCGGGCTCTGGCCGTAGGTCGCCACCAGGGTCTGGTAGACGTTCTCGTCGGTCTGGACCAGCTTGATCGCGGCGTCCTGGGTCCGGCCCTTGCCGGTGATCGTGAAGAAGTACCCGTTGAGGGCGGCGGTCGTGGTGAGCCGCTTGGCCACCGCGGCCCGGGTCGTGCCGAGCTGCCGCGCGATCTCGTCGAGCGCCTTGGTGGAGGTCGCGAACTCGGCGCTCGTCTGGACCAGCGTCGCCGGGTCGGCGTTCGTCGCGCTCCCGGTGGACGCGGCGTTCGTCGAGAGGAACACCCGGGCCGACGCGCTGTAGGAGGGCGCCTCGCGCTTCGAGATGATCATCGCGATGGCGGCGAAGACGACCACGGTGACCGCGATCGCGACCCAGCGTCGCGCGATCACACGGAAAAGCGGGAGCCCGGGCGCGGACCGCCCGAGATCCGACCCCTGCGCGGCGCTCACGCCACGTCTCCAGCGGAGCCGGCCGGCGAGCAGGCGGGCGAAACTCGAAACATCACGGCTCCCGAGAGAGTCAGACATGACCGCCGAGCCCGGGCAGCCTCAGCGGGTTCAGGCGATAACTATAGTCGATTACACATCGTAGTCCGGCTATGACTACGCCGAGTCCGGACGGAGCTCGCGATCCCCCGAAGCGGCCGCCTCGGCGGCGAGCTCCTCATCCGCCTCGCGGGCCGCGCGGCGCAGCTGCAACCACCAGAACGGGGCAGTCAGATAGAAGGCGACGATATAGCCGAGGACAACGCCAACCACACCACCCGCGTACAGGCCGACCAGCGGGCAGAGGATGAGCAACGGCGAGAGCAGGGCGTGAATCTGGAAGGTGTTCCTGGCCCGGCCGAGAGCGTAGAGCACAGCCGCCGGGCCCACCGCGAATGCCGGCCCGGACTGTTGGACAATTGACAGCAGGAGAATATGCCGGGTGTCCGACCAGGTGTTGCCCAGCAGCGAGTGGCCGATGCTCGGGGGCAGGAGCATGAAGAACAGCCCCCACACGGTCCCGACCGCGATCACGGTGATCGACAGGCCGTAGGCGGCCCGGACCTTCTTGGCCGCCGGCATGGCGCGGCGCCGGGCGAACTCGGGGACGGCGAAGCTCACCAGTGCCGTGGCGACGTTGGACGTCGGCCCCAACAGGGTCTGCGCGCCGCGCAGCGCGCCGACGAGGGCCGTCGACCCGAGCCCGGCGACCAGCAGCGTCGACGCCTGCTGCGCTCCCTGGACGGTGACATACTCACCACTCATGTAACCCACGATGTCCCGGTGGACGGAGAACCACTCGAGAACGCGGGCGGGCGCCGGCCAGGTTCCGGTCTGGACGATCCCGAACAGCGCCGCGACGGCCGCCGCTCCGCCCCAGGCCAGCACCATCGGAATGGCGGAATGGCTCCCGCTTTCGATGACGAAATAGATCCCGATGGCCATCACGACCACCCAGACCGTGTCGTTCGCGGTGGCCGCCGCCGGGCGCCCCTGGGCGAAGAAGGCGTAGCGCCAGGCGTCCTGGGTCAGCAGGGCGGGCAGGACGATACCCACGGCGACGAGATTTTCGCCCACCGCGCCCGAGAGAAACCCGCCGATCGCGACCAGCAAACCGCCGCCTATGATTCCGAGCACGAGCGAGGCGCCGGTGGCCGCCCGCGCGGCGGAACGGAACACCGACGGCGACGCGTCGGCGTACCGGATACCGAGCGGACCGCTCGCGCTGGCCCGGGCGAAACCCACCATCAGCGCGAAGACCGTGAACCCGATGGCGAAGGCGCCGAACTCCGACGCCGTTACCTGCCGGGCCACCAGGAAGTTGATCGCCGCGTTGCTGGCCGCCGAGGCGATCTGGTCGACGATCGTCCACAGGGCCTTGCTCCGGTTCGAGCCGAACTCGCCGAGTTCGGCCTCGGCCGCCGGGTGCGGGCCGGACAGGTCGTCCAGGCCGGCGCCCGCACCCTGGGCCGGGACGGCCCACCCGCCGGTTCCCAGGTGGGCGACGTCATCCAGGCCGCGATCGTCCAGGCGCCGATCGTCCAGGCGCCGGTCGCCGGAACCGCGATCGTCCAGACCGCGCAGCCCGTCGTCGTAGCGGTCGGGCTCGCTCCAGCGCGGGCCGCCCGGCGGGGCGTCCGGTCGGGCATAGCCGCGGCCCAGGTAGGCGGTGTCGGGATCGCGGTAGTCGCGACCGGTCCCATCCCGGCCCGGCCGCGGCGGCCGGCGGGAGATCGTCTGCGTACCGCCCCGGTCACCGTCATCGGCCGGCGGGCGGGGGCGGCCGTAGAGGCGCGGCTCGAAGTCGACCCGGCCGCCCTCGGCCCGTGACTCCTGAGCCAGGCGGCGCTGCAGCGTCGACAGGTCGATCGTCTGGGTGAACGAGCTCATGAACGGCCGGTCGTACGGCCCGTTGCGGCCTTCTGGGACGTGACCGCGCTCCGCCCGGTGACCGCGTTCCGCCCGGTGACCGCGTTCCGCCCGCTGGCCGCGTTCCGCCCGGTGACCGCGCCCCGGCCCCGGACCACCGTCAGCCCCCGAGCCGCCGCCCGCCCCCTCACCGCGATCGGGAAGCTGACCGCGGTCGGGGGGCTGACCGCGATCGGGGGGCTGCGCGCGATCGGGAAGCTGATCGCGGTCGGGGGGCTGCGCGCGATCGGGGGGCTGCGCGCCGTCAGAGCCGTGGCCCCGCTCCGGCCGCCCCCGGCGGCGTTCCTCCACCCCGGTCACCGCTCCCGGGTCCGATAGCTGGTCAGAGGATCACCGGGCGCGGAACAGGCACGATGAACCGCCCGCCCCGCTTCTGGTATTCCGCCTGCTGCGCCATGATCTCGTTCTTGACGTTCCAGGCCAGAATCAGCAGGTAGTCGGGCGGCTCGGTGAGCAGGACGGCCGGGTCGCGGATCTCCAGGCGGGCACCGGGGACGTAGCGGCCCTGCTTGTGGGTGTTGCGGTCGACGACGTAGTCGACCAGGTCGGTGGTGATGCCGCTGGAGTTGAGCAGGGTGGCGCCCTTGGCCGCCGCGCCGTAGGCGGCGACGGTCTTCCCCTCCGCCTTCAGCGAGCGCAGCAGGGCGAGCAGCTGCTCGCGCAGCTCGGTGACGTCGTCCCCGAAACTGGCGTAGGTCTCGAACCGGTCCAGCCCGGCCGCGCGCTCGGCGTCCAGCACGGCCAGCGCGCCCGGCCCGGCCGGGGCGTCCCCCTTCGACGCCCGCCAGCGCAGAGTTCCCCCGTGCAGCTCGGGGAACTGCTCGACGTCCTCCAGCCGCAGGCCGTGGCGGCCCAGCAGCGCCTGGACCGCGATGGTCGAGAAGTAACAGAAGTGCTCGTGGTAGATCGTGTCGAACTCGGTGTGCTCGAGCAGCGCGCCGACGCCGGGGTTCTCCACGGTGATCAGTCCGTCGTCGGCCAGCAGGATCGAGAAGCCCTCGACGAAGCTGTTGAGGTCGGGCACGTGGGCCATCACGTTGTTCGCGATGATGACGTCCGCGCGCAGGCCCTCGGCCACCAGGGACCGGGCGAGATCGGCGCCGAAGAACTCCTCCCGGGTCGGGACCCCGACCTCGCGGGCGGCGGCGGCCGGGCCGGGCGTCGGCTCGATGCCCAGCACCGGGATGCCCCGCTCGACGAAGGCCTTCAGCAGATAGCCGTCGTTGCTGGCCACCTCGACGACCAGGCTGTCCGGGCCGAGGCCGCGGCTTTCGATGAGCTCGACGGCGTGCTTCTCGGCGTGCCGGACCAGCATGTCCGAAAACGAGGAGAAGTACGGGTAGTCGGCGTCGAAGATCGCCTCGGCCGGCAGGACGTAGGTGAGCTGGGCCAGCGCGCAGGTCTCACAGAAGCCGACCTCGAGCGGGAAGCTGGCCTCGGTCTCCTCCAGCCGGTCGGCCCGTAGCAGCCGGTTGGCCACCGGCGTCGAGCCCAGCGAGAGGAACGGTCGCGGCGCCGGCCCGGAGCAGGACCGGCAGGCGGCGACCGGACCGGATGAGCTGGAGTCGGATGACATGCGTTCCTCTCGGGGCGGGTGGCGCGCGGGCGCCGCCTGTTACTGACGGTTATCGAGATACGACGGAACCGCGCGCGACGACAAGGCGCATCGTTCCCGGGTTGTTCATCGTAAGGGGACCTGTTGCCCACCGTTGGGCGGGACATCCCCTCGGTGGTTCCGGCGCGCGGGCGCCCTGCCCGCTAGGCGAGTAGTGGCCACTCGCGGTCCTTCACCGAGATCTGGCTGACCGGCAGGGGCCACGGAATTCCCAGCGCCGGGTCGTCGTGGCGCAGGCCCCGGTCGTGGCCCGGCGAGAAGGGGATGTTCATCTGGTAGAACGCCTCGGTCGCGTCGACCAGCGTCTGGTAACCGTGCGCAAGCCCGGGCCCGATGAACAGCGCCCGCCGGTTGTCGGCCGTCAGCTCCACCGCGACGTGACGCAGGTAGGTCGGCGAGCCCTCCCGGGTGTCCACGACGACGTCGAGCAGCGCCCCGCGGGTCACCCGCACCAGCTTGGTCTCGCGCACCGGGTCGCCCCTCCAGTGCATGCCGCGCACGGTGCCGGCCTCGTGGTTGTAGGCGATGCTGCACTGGGCCACGGCCGGTTCCAGGCCGGCCGCCGCGAACTCGTCGGCGCAGAAGGTCCGGGCGAACAGCCCGCGCGCGTCGGCGAACGGCTCCAACTCGACGACGTGCACGCCGTCGATCTCGGTGGGGACGATCTTCACTGGAGAGCCCGCCTCATCAGTACGTCCAGAACAGGTCGGCGTCGATCTGCGCGGTGTCGAGCAGGTGGCGCAGCTGGGCCAGGCGGGTGTGGCCGCGCCCGGTGAACGTCTCGGCGTCGAGCTGGATGCGGCTGAACACCTCGTGCAACTGGCGGGCGCCCCGGTGGGCGTCCCAGTCGCAGGAGAACCCGGGCAGCCCGGTCGCGATCTTGTCGAAGTTCACCCGGTAGCTGCGGTTGTCGCCCGCGTTGTCGCCGAAGCTGACCCGGCAGCCGGGGAAGACCTCGGCCACCGCGTCCGCGATCTCCTTGACCTGGTAGTTCTGGGCGCTGTCCCCGACGTTGAAGACCTGGTTGTGGACCAGCTCGCGCGGCGCGGCCAGCGCGCAGCGGATCGCCTTGGCGATGTCCAGTGCGTGCACCAGCGGGCGCCAGGGCGTCCCATCGCTGGTCATCGCGATCTCCTTGGCCGTCCAGGCGATGCCGGAGAGGTTGTTGAGCACGATGTCGAAGCGCATCCGGGGCGAGGCGCCGTAGGCCGTCGCGTTGCGCAGGAACGTCGGCGAGAAGGTGTCGTCGGCCATCGGGCCCAGGTCCCGCTCGACCAGGACCTTGCACTCCGCGTACGGGGTCTGGGGATTGACCGGCGAGGTCTCGGTGACGTCGGCGCCCTCGGCCACCCCGTAGACGCTGCACGACGACATGTAGATGAAGCGCGAGACGCCGGCCTGCTTGGCCAGCCGGGCCAGGCGCACCGAACCCTGGTGGTTGACCTCGAAGGTGACGGCCGGGGCGAGCGCGCCGAGCGGATCGTTGGACAGCTCGGCCATGTGCACGACCGCGTCGACGCCGGCGAAGTCGTCGACGGTGGCGTGGCGCAGGTCCTTGTCGAGCGTCGCCGCCGAGTAGGTGGTCCCCCGATAGAGCCAGCCGGCCTTGTAGTAGCCCGTGTCGAGCCCGACCACCTCGTGGCCGTCCCGGACCAGCTCCGGGACGAGGAGGCAGCCGAGGTAACCCTCGGTCCCGGTGACGAGCACCTTCATGCGCGCAATCCTCCCAGCGTTTCGGCGGCCGGCAGCCGCCGGGGCCCGCTCGCGCGCCCATCCGTACTCCCGCTCCCGGCCAGCCGGGGTCGGCCGCCAGGCGACCCACTCGAGCAGACAGTACCGAGCGCCCGCCGACCGCCGGGCGGCGCACCCGGGACCGGGCCGGAGCCAGGCCGCCGACCGGGTCGGGGATCGACCCTGACATGTCCGTACCTGTGTGGGAAACTTCGGGCGCGAGCGCCTCGTGCCACGCCCCGGCCTGGGCAGCGCCCGCCGAGCACGCTGGGCCCGCCGAGCCGGCCAGGTCGTCGGGACCCGCGAGATCGCCTTGACCCCAGGAGACGGACGGTAACCGCTGTGTCGCGACACGGTCGCATACCGAGGCTCGTCTCGGCCGGGGTGTTGCTCACAGTCCCGCTGGCCGCCGGCCTCGCGGCGCTGGGCCGCCCGGCGTCGGCGGCCATCCCCAAGGTCCGCGAACAGTGGTACGTGACCGACCTCTCGATCGGCGCCGCCGACGCGATCACCGACGGGCGGGGCGTCGTGGTGGCCGTCATCGACGGCGGCGTCGACGCCACCCATCCCAAGCTCGCCGGCCAGCTCGTCCCCGGTTTCGGCACCGGCGGTGACGCGGCGCCCGACGGGATGCGCGACAGCGAGGAGTCCGGCCACGGCACGGCGATGGCCGGCATCATCGCCGGCCGGGCCGACGTGGGACCGGCCAGCATCCAGGGCATCGCGCCCGGAGCGAAGGTCATGCCGATCTCGACCGGCTCGGAGATCGACACCGACGAGGTCGCCGCCGGCATCCGCTACGCGGTCGACCACGGGGCCAAGGTCATCAACATGTCGCTGGGCTCGCCCGGCCCGGCCACCCTGACCGAGCGTTCGGCCGTCCGCTACGCGCTCGACCACGACGTCGTGGTCGTCGCGGCGGCCGGCAACAGCGAGCCGGGCGACCGCGAGATCAACGCCCCGGCCAACATCCCCGGGGTCATCGCGGTCACCGGCACCAACATCAACGGCGAGGGCTGGCGGGGCTCGGTCACCGGGCCGCAGGCCGTCGTGGCCGCGCCGGCGCCGAACGTGTTCGCCCCGGTGCCCCGGCGGGTCTCGGCCGACGGCTACGACTCCGGCGACGGGACGAGCAACTCCTCGGCCATCGTGTCGGGCATCGTCGCGCTCATCCGGGCTCACTACCCGACGCTCGACGCGGCGAACGTCATCGAACGGCTGATCGCGACGGCCACCGACAAGGGGGCGCCCGGCCGGGACGCCCTGTACGGCTACGGCGAGGTCGACCCGGTCCGGGCGCTGACCGCGACCGTCGCCCAGGTCAGCGCCAACCCCCTGCTCACCGGGGCCACGCCGGCGCCGGCCGGGGCCGGGGGCTCGGCCACCGGCGCGCCTGGCGGCGCGACCCGGCCGCCGGTCCCCGTGGTCCACCCGCCGAGCGCCGCGCCGAAGCCGGGGCGGGCGGCGCCGATCGCGGCGATCGGCGTCGCTGCCGGCCTGGTTGTGGTGGCCGCGCTGCTGGCGGCGCTCATGGTCGGGCGCCGGCACCCGCGCCGCCGCCGGCCCGGCGGCGGCGCGGGTGCCGGCGCGGCCGGCGGCGCGGTTGGCGGGAGCGGTCTTCCGCCCGTCGGGCCGACGTGGCCGGTCGACGGCGAGACGGCCTGGCATCGGATGTCGGTGCCAGCCGGCCCCGGCCCGGCCCGGCCCGGCCCGCCGCGGTCCGGGGAGCTGGCCGGACGGCCCGTGACCTGGCCCGGGGCGCCCTGGCCGGCGCCAGCGCCGGCGTCCACATCAGCGCCGGCGCCGGGCGGTAGCCCGAACCGGCCGGCTCCGGGGCCGTGGCTCCCGGGGACGCCCGTCCCCACCGCGCCAGTCCCCACCGCGCCAGTCCCCACCGCGCCAGTCCCGACCGCGCCCGTCCCGACCATGCCGATCCCGCCCGCGCCCGTGTCCACCGTCCCCTTCGCTCCCCCGCCCGTCCCAGGCGCGCCCCGGCGGGAGGCGCCAGTCGGGCCGGCGCCGTGGTATCGCCACCTTCCGCCCGAGGGCGACGCGGTCACCCGACCGATCGCGTCGCGCGTCGCGCAACGCGGCCCGAGCCCGGCGTCCAGCCCCGGCTCGATACCCGGCCCGGGTCAGGCGTCGGGCCGCGACCCGTCCGAGCGGCCCGACGCCTGACCGCCCAGACGCCTGACCGCCCAGACACCGGACCGCCCAGACGCCTGACCGCCCAGACACCGGACCGCCCAGACCCCAGGACCCCGCCGGAGTCCGGTCCGCCCAGGCGCGCCCAGGCCGTCCGGCACGTCCGGACCCGCCCGTGTCGGCCGAACCGGACCCGTCCGCCCGGTCCCACCCCACGTTTGGCAGACTGCTCAGGCGTGCAGCAGGCTGACTCAGCTCAGAAGACATACCGCGGCGAGCGGCGCACCTGGGACTATGAACTCGTCACGGTCAGTTACCACAGTCGGGATCAGCTCGAGCTGATGCTGGCCGGGCTCCCGATCGACCTCCCCGTCGCCGTGGTCGACAACGCGGCCGGCGCCGACCGGGTGCACGAGCTCGTCGCCGACCGGCCGAACGGCCGCTACGTCGACTCCGGCGGCGGCAAGGGCTTCGCCAAGGCGGCCAACATGGGCGTGGCGAGCTCGTCCTACGAGTACATCGTCTTCGGCAACCCGGACGCGCGGCCGAACGTCGACATCCTCGACAAGCTGGTCGACGACCTGCGGGCCGACCCAAGCCTGGCCCAGGTGGCGGCGACGATGAAGGGCCACGACAACCGGCCCGAGATGGGCAACGGCGGCTGGGAGCCCACTCCTCTGCGCACGCTGGCCCACGTCGTCGGGGCGCACAAGGTGGCGCCGAGCGTCGGCCTGTTCGCCAAGCCGACCCCGGGCCGGCCGATGGACGTCGACTGGCTGACCGGCGCCTGCCTGGCCATCAAGCGGGACACGTTCAGCGAGCTCGGTGGCTTCGACGAACGGTTCTTCGTCTACAACGAGGACATGGCGATCGGCCGGCGCATCCGCGAGGCCGGGATGCGCCAGAGCCTGCGGACCGACCTGCTCGTCCCGCACGGGGCGGGTGGCTCCGGCGCGCCCAAGACGTGGATGCTCCAGATGCGCGGGGCGTCGATGATGCGCTACCTGCGGCTGCACAACACCGCGTCGAAGGCTCGGCTGATGCGTTCGATCCTGGTCGCCGGCTACGCCGGGCGGGCGGGCGTGGCGCGGGTGCGCGGGAACGACAAGGCGGTGGCCGAGCACAGCTCGTACATCAAGGGCCTGCTGAACGGGCCGCCCGAGCTGCCCTGAAGCCGAGCCGCCCTGAACGCGCCGGTGGGGGACGCCTCGGGCGCCCCCCACCAGGTCGCCGGCTGCGTACCGGCTCGATATGGCGTCGTGCCGGCTTGATCCAGCCTCGACTCAGACCGGGCTCAGAACGCGCCGGCCGAGTCCTGGCGCCACCAGCCGACGCCGGCGGCGGTCGCGTCGACCGTCCCCGGCCGGCCCGCGCCCGGAGCGGCCGCGGTGGTGTCCGCCTCGGCGCTCGCCTCCGGCCCGTGCGCGTCCGCCCGGTGCGGCGCCGGCTCGTGCGCGCGGGTCTCGGCGACGAGCGGGGCCGGGCCGGCGATCGGCTCGAGCTCGGCCGGCGCGCTGGGCGCGGGGACGGCGGCGGGGGCGGCCCGCTCGGGCTTCGGCCAGACGGCCGGACGGTCCTTGGCCAGGAACCGGCGGACCCCGCCCAGCGCGACGGCCTGCAGGAAGAACACCTGGGCGGCCAGCCGGACCGGGGCCGGCGCCGAGGTCTCGCCGTCCTCGTCCCCCTCGCCCCGCATTATCATGATCATGCTGCCGAAGCCGAAGGCGTTGCCGGCGAGAAAGACCCGGGCCGGCCAGGAGTCGCGGGCGGCCGGCAGCGAGAGCCCGACCAGCGCGGCGTGCGCCAGCGGGCCGAGCGAGGAGCGGATGAGCCGATGGCCCCACAGCTGCGGGGTGACCGGCAGCGCGCCGGGCACCAGGGCGTCCCGGCGCCGCCAGAGCATGTCGAGGTTGCCGGCGACGATGCGGGTTCGGCGCTCCCACTCGTCGGTCGGGTCGGTGTTGGCGCTCTCCACCGAGTAGGCCTCGGGCTCGTAGATGACCCGCAGGCCGGCCTCGGCGATGTCCAGCGCGAGCCAGGCGTCGTCGACCGCGACGTCATGGGGCAGCGGGACGAAGGCCTCGCGGCGGAAGGCCAGCATCTCCCCGACGACCCCGATGGTCTGGCCGGTAGCGGATTCGCGGCACTTGAGCCACGACTCGAACTTCCAGTAGAAGCCCTGGGCGCCGGCGGCGTCGTCGACCCGCTTCTCGCCGGCCACCGCGCCGATGGTGGCGTCGGTGAAGTGCCGGGCCACGGCGGTGAACGCGCCATCGGCGAGAACGGCGTTCGCGTCACTGAGCACGACGATCCCGTTGGTCGCGGCGGCGACGCCGCGGTTGACCGCGGCCGCCTTGCCCCGCCGCTCGCCGTCCGCGAGGACCCGGACTCCCGGCCGGGTCGCGGCGGCGGCCGTCGCGGGGTCGTCCGCGACGACGATGACCTCCATCGGCCCCGGGTAGCCGCACGCGGCGAGCTGGTCGAGCTTGGCCCCGATGACCGCGGACTCGCGGTACGCGGCCACGACGACACTCAGGCTCGGCCAGACGTCAGGGGCCGGCGGTTCCACGTCAGGCAGGCCGCGACTCTTCAGCCCGATGTAGAGCGGATAGACCACGTGGCCGTACATCGCGGTGAACCCGAGTACGCCAACCGCAACGCCTTTGCAACAGGCTTTTACTCCTGGCATGCGCTTACCGTAGCGGCGAGCCCGGAGGCTCCAACCAGCACCTCCTCCGGCGCGTCCCGGAGCGACAGGTACGTAACGCGTCGCAAACCTCGCTTACGGCCATTTGCCTACAATTATGGACCAAAAGGCCTACCGGCTGGCGCCACTCCGTAGCCGGGTGGGTGAGCTTGTGACCCGATCAGACCCCCGCGCCCGGCCGGGAGGCACTACCGGGCCGCCGGGACGACTCGCCCGGGCGAGCCCCCGACCAGGGCCCCGGCCGGACCCCGCCCGGGGCCTGAGCACCCTCCGTTCGGGCCCGGTCCGCGCTTGCCCCGCGCCGAGGGCGGGCCGGGCGTTTCTCGGCGACGAACACGCTGGGTATTCGGTGTCCGATGCGATCGGACCGCGGTCCGGATGATGGTCCGGATTACGGTCCGGACCGCCGGACGGGGCCCCGGCCGTCCCCGGGTGCCGGCGGCCGGGGACGATGGCGGTTGTCGACGGCTGCCGCCGGAACCTGGGGAGGATCAGATGACCGACGCCAAGCGGTGGATCGTCGTGGTCGAGGAGCCGTTCCTGCCGGCCGACGCGGGCGGGCGCGTGGAGACCTTCAGCTTCCTGCTGGCCGCGCTGGCCGCCGGCGTCGACGCGCGGGTGGTGATCCCGGCTCAGACCGGGCTGGACCTGACCGACTACGAGGCCGCGCTGCCCGGGGTGACGTTCGGGCTGACCCCGCGGGACCGGGGGCCGCGGGCGATCCTGACCGGACAGCCCTACGTCCACTCCTCCCGGCCGACGCGGGCGCTGCGCCGGGAGCTGGCCGGCACAACCCCGCGGGCCGACGCTGTGATCAGCTACAGCTGCCGCTCGTCCCACCTCGGCGAGGAGATCGCCCAGGCCTGGGGCATCCCGCACCTGGTCCGGGCGCACAACGTCGACTCGGAGTACTTCCGGGTACTCGCGTCGAACAGCTCCGGCGCCCGCCGGATCGGCTACGAGCTGGAGTACCACAAGCTGCGCCGGGCCGAGCAGGACATGCACCACTCGCCGTTCGTCACCTGCATCGCCGACATCTCGCTCGCCGACCACGCCTGGCGGGCCGCCCGCGCGAGCGTGCCGACGATGCACCTGCCGCCGTTCCTGCCGGCACACATCGTCGCCGGCGGCGCGAACGAGGCTGGTGGGGCGGATGGGGCCGGTGGAGCCGAGGCCGGTGGAGCCGAGGTGGCCCGGGAGCCGGCGGAGCTGCTGTTCGTCGGCTCGCTGGACACGCCGACCAACATCGAGGCCATCCGGTGGTTAGCCGCCCAGGCCTGGCCGCTGGTGCGGGAGCGCCGGCCGGACGCGACGCTGACCGTGGTCGGCCGGCGGGCCGAGCCGGGCCTGCTGGCCGAGCTGCGCGCGATCGACGGGGCCACCGTGCACACCGACGTCCCCGCCGTTACGCCGTACCTGCGCCGGGCCGCGGTGTCGATCAACCCGACCCGGTCCGGTTCCGGGGTGAACATCAAGGCCGTGGAGGCGATGGCGGCCGGTCTGCCGGTCGTCACGACCGACGTCGGCGCGCGCGGCCTGGACTGGCAACCCGAGCGGGACCTGCTGGTCGGGGCCGACCTGGCCGGCTTCGTCGAGGCCGTGCTCCGCCTGCTCGACGACAAGGCGCTGGCCGGCCGGATCGGCGCGGCCGGGCAGGCGTTCGTCACCCGCGAGCTCGACCACCGGACGCTGATCGAGCGGGTAGCGGCCGCGCTCGGCTGAGCCGGCCCGGCTGGCTGGGTGCGGGACCGGGCCGGGAGGCGGGGCCGATCCCCGGCGGGGGCCGACCAGTACAGTCCGGCCATGTCGCTGGCGCGCTCGCTCGGGCTGTTCGTCGTGGCGGCACTGACCGAGATCGGCGGGGCGTGGCTGGTCTGGCGGGGGATCCGCGAGCATCGCGGCTGGCTGTCGGTCGCGGCCGGCGCGGCCAGTCTGATCGCCTACGGGTTCGTGGCCACGTTGCAACCGGACAGCCACTTCGGGCGGATTCTGGCCGCCTACGGCGGGGTGTTCGTCGCCGGCTCGCTCGTCTGGGCCATGGCCTTCGACGGCTTCGCCCCGGACCGGTGGGACGCCATCGGCGCGGCCATCTGCCTGGCCGGTGTCGCGGTGATCATGTACGGCCCGCGGGGCTGACCGAAACCCCCCGGCCGCCCTGGACCGGCGGGGAGCGGAGGCCGAGCCCGGGTCTCAGACCAGGGCGTGGAACTGGTTCTGGGTCGCCTCGAGCCCGACCGTGACCAGGGACTCGACGGCGTCAGCCGCCCGGTCGACCAGCAGCTCCAGCTCCCGCTTCTCCACGCTGGAGAAGTCCTTTAACACAAAGGCGGCCGGGTCCTGGCGCCCAGGCGGACGGCCGATGCCGAACCGAACCCGGGAGTAGTCGCGCGAGCCCAGCGCGGACGTGATCGAACGCAGGCCGTTGTGGCCGTTGTCCCCGCCGCCGCGCTTGAGCCGAATCGTCCCGTACGGCAGGTCGAGCTCGTCGTGGACGACGATCACCCGCTCCAGCGGGCTGGCGAAGTAGGCCCGGACCGTCGATGTCGGGCCGCCGGAGGTGTTCATGTAGGACCGCGGCCGGACCAGGACGGCCCGCTCGCCGGCAAGCCGGCACTCGACGGTGTCCGCGACCGAGCGGAACGCCTTGAAGCGCGCTCCCACCCGGCCCGCGAGCAGGTCGAGGACCATGAAACCGACGTTGTGGCGGTTGCCGGCGTAGGCCGGGCCGGGGTTGCCCAGCCCGACCACCAGCCACGGTCCGGCGGACTCAGTCATCTCGCCCGCCGTTCCCGGCACGCCGCCTCACGGCATCCGCCGCTCGAGGCGGGTGCCGTTCGATGCCTACGCCGCTCATGACATCCATCGTGGGTCTCCGGCTCGCGAGCGACAACCGTCGCTCCCGGCGCTCCCGGCGCTCAGACATCCCAGGGCCTCCGGGCGCGCGGCTTCGCCATGATTGCGCACCCTTCAGCCCGGGCCAACCCAGGGCCTCCGGGCGCGCGGCTTCGCCATGATTGCGCGCCCTTCGGCCCATCAGGCGCTGGCTTCGGCGGTCTCGCTCCCGGCGCCCTCGGCCGCCTCCTCAGCGGCGGCGGTCGGCTTGGCCAGGCCAGCGACGACGACCAGGTCGGCGTCGGAGACCAGCGTGGCGCCCGAGGGCAGTGGCACAACGCCGGCACTGATGCTGGCGCCGACGGTGAGCCCCGTGATGTCGAGCTCGAGAGCGCTCGGGATGTCGGCCGCGTCGGCCTGGATCGACACGGTCGTCGACTGCTGGTCGACGATCGCGTCGCGGTCGGCCTCACCGGTCAGGGTGACCGGCACGTCGACCGTCACCCGCTCGCCCCGGCGGACGATGACGAGATCAACGTGTTCGAAGCTGCCCCGGATCGGGTGACGCTGGACGTCCTTCGGCAGCGCGAGCTGCGCCCCGTCGGACAGCTCCACTGTCAGCAGGACGTTCGTCCCGGCTTCCGTCTTGAAGGCGTGCAGGAGTTCGCGCGCGGGCAGGGCGATGTGGCGGGGAGGCTGGCCGTGGCCGTACAGGACGGCCGGGACCTTGCCTGCCCGGCGGGTGCGACGAGCGCCGCCCTTCCCGAACTCGGTGCGCGGCTCCGCGGCGATGCGGACCTCGGACATGGCGGTGCTTATCCTTCCTGCTGGCACGGGAATCCGACCTGCGTACCGCGGGCCCCCCGGTGGCGGTCGTTGGCCGGCAACTTCGGACAGTGTGCGCGCGAGTAGGCGGTAAGACCATACTGACGCGGTCTTTAACAGTACCCGACGATGCCGGGCGCTACCCGATCCGCCCCCATTTGCTGGCGCCGCGTCGGGAGCGCCCACCCGTCACGGGGCGTAGTCACCCTTGCGGGACAGACGTTCCTGAACTCGCCCTTCGGCCCGGGCCAACCTACGGCCTCCGGGCGCGCGGCTTCGCCATGATCACGCGCCCTTCGGCCCGGGCCAACCTACGGCCTCCGGGCGCGCGGCTTCGCCATGATCACGCGCCCTTCGGCCCGGGCCAACCTACGGCCTCCGGGCGCGCGGCTTCGCCATGATCACGCGCCCTTCGGCCCGGGCGGCGAAGATCCGGTCGGCCCGGGCGGCCGTGGCGTTCACCAGGACCGCGTTGACCCAGTCGTTCGTGTCCACCCAGCGCCGGGCGGCCGCCTCGTCCCGGCCCGCCGCCCGCGATCGCGCCAGGAGCCGGCGGCGCAGGCGAGCCTCCGCCACGGCGAGAAACCAGACCTCGTCCAGCAGCGGCGCGACCTCCTCCCAGCCCGGCCAGTCCAGCAGGAGGTAGTTACCCTCCACGATGACCAACGACGTGGCCGCGGGAATCTCGATCGCGCCCGGGACCGTCGTCTCCCGCGCCCGGTCGAAGGCGGGCGCCCGGCCGGGCGCGCCGTGGGGACGCAGGGCGCGCAGCAGGGCGACGAAGCCGCCGACGTCGAACGTGTCCGGGGCGCCCTTGGCCTCGGCTCGGCCCAGCGCGGCGAGTGTCGAGCCGTCGAGATGAAAGCCGTCCATCGGCACGACGACCACCTCAGGCGCCGCCCCCGGGGCCAGCGCGGTCGCGAGCGCCGCGGCCAGCGAGCTCTTGCCCGCGCCGGGCGGCCCGGTGATGCCCAGCAGAGCCCGGCCGGGACGATCCCGCAGCAGCCGGGCCGCCTCGAGCGCCACTGGCGACACGGGCGGGACGGTCACGGACTCAGGCACCGGCGGCGGGTCGGGCTCTCGGTTCCGACCGGTCTCAGAGCGGGTGGCGGCGCTCGGCCGGGGTGGCCAGGGCCGGGACGTCCACGCGCACCCGGACGTCGACCAAGCCGGCCTGTGCGGCCAGTGTGCCGGCGACCGCCGCCCGCACCCGGGCGGCCGTGACGGCCAGCGGGTCCGGGTAGGGCAGCGCGCAGGTGACGACGACGTCGGCCGTGTCGTCGTGCAGGCGGACCGAGACCCGCGGCGAGCTCATGGACGGCCGGTCCGTCGGCCTTCGCCGCATCGCCCGGCGGCGCAGCCGTCGGTGCCGCCCGCCGCGTACGCCGGCTCCGGCGCGTCCGGAGCGGTTTGCGGGGCGGCCCGGCTCGGCGCCGGCGCAGACTTCGACGGCCGCCCGCTCGGCGATGGTGGCGACGGCTCGCTCGGAGATCGTCAGCCGCCCGGCGGCTCCGGCGGCCGGGCGGGCCGGGTCGGTCATCTGACGTTTCGCCGCCGGTTGTTGAAGCGGTTGACATAGTGCCCGACGTCGAGCTGGCCGTCGACGATCCGGCCGATGGTCAGGCCGATCGCCCCGAACACCAGCACGATCAGAAAGTCGCCGAAGCTCCCGAACGCGAGCGCGAGCCCGGCGATGAGACCGGTGATGAGGCCGAGACCGGTAGCGCGCATCCGTTGCTCCCTGCTGTGTGCGGCGGCCTGCTGTGTGCGGCGGCTGGGTGGCTCGACGCGCCGACGTGGACGGCGCGCTGGCGGGCAACGGCGCCCGCTACGTCACCCGAGGCGGCCTTCGTCCACTCCAGCATCGTTGCCTGATCCACGTGATGACAAGCGACACACCGCTCACCCGCCGATAAGTGGTCACCGCGGTCCAGTCCGCGCGGGCGGCCGGACCACTCAGGCCATGCCCCGGGTAGGTATCGGCCAACCCTCCACGGCCAGGCGGGGGCTGGCCCAATCGCGTCCTCGGCCAGCCGGCCGACGGCTGCCCGCCCGACCACTGAGGCGCCGATGGCTGCCCGCCCGGTGACCGCCCGCCCGGTGACCGCCCGGCCCGCAGCTCACGGAGGCCGGCCGCGAACACCTCCGGGTCCCCGCCGACGTCCGGGTGATGGTCGCGCGCGAAGGCGCGCACCTCGGCCCGGCGCCGGGCCAGGTCAGGACCGGCCGGATCGGCCCCGCCGGTGACGGCCCGAGCGGGGCCGTCCAGGTCGCTCCGTCCCGGCCGGTCACGATGGGCCGGCGCCGGGACGCCCTCGGGCGCCCGCGCTCGCCCCGGCCGCCTGTTGACGAGCCTTGTTCGCCCGCTTCGACTTCTTTGTCTTCTTTTTGACTTTGCCATCGTCAGACCTCGCGGCCTGTCCCGCTCGCTCGTCCCGTTCCGTCCACTGCCCGGTCGTCTGCCCGGTCGTCTGCCCGCCTGGGGGCGGGACGGGTCCGGTGGGCTCGGTCAGATCGAGATCGTCGACGCGGACGTCGACCCCGCCCAGGTCGGGTTCGGCGGCGATCACCGCCGTCCGGACCTGCGCGGCGATGTCCGGTACGGCCGCGCCGAACCGCCCGACGACGCCGACCTCGACCAGACCCGGACCGAGCAGACGCACGGGGACCCGCGGGCTGAGCCGGGCCACCAGCGAGCACCGTTCAGCCGCGCCGGCCACCGCGGCCAGCCACGCGGCCGACCCGGCGCCGCCGGGCCCCCTTCCGCCGGGCCCCCTTCCACCGGGCGTCGGGTCACCGGGCGTCGGGTCACCCCGCGTCGAATCCCCACGCTTCGGGTCATTGCGCTTCGGATCATTCCGTATCGGGTCATTGCGCATCGGGTCACCGCGCATCGGATTACTGGACACGGGCGGCCTGGTCGTCCTCGACCGGCAGGTACACGTCGTCGACGTCCACGTTGACCTCGGTGACCTCCAGCCCGGTCATGCCCTCGACCGAAGTGATCACGTTCCCGCGTACGGCCCGCGCGATGTCGATGATGGAGACGCCGTAGTCGATCACGACGTCCAGGTCGATCGCCGCCTGGCGCTGGCCCACCTCGACCGACACCCCGCGCTCGACCTTCGGCCCGGACGAGCCGGGGATCCGCTGCCGGATCGAGCCGACCGTCCGCGAAGGGCCGGCGCCCAGGTCGTGTACTCCGGGGATCTCCCGGGTGGCCACCCCGGCAATCTTGCGGACCACAGCGTCCGAGATCGAGGTCCGCCCGCGCGGCGTGCTCAGCGCGGTGCCAGCCTGGGTTCCGGCCAGTTCGCGCCCGGGTCGCGCCTCGGCCTGGTCATCCCGCCGTCCGGCCGCCTCGCCCGGCCCGGCGCCCGGCCGGCCGGGAGCGCCGCCGGCACCCGCGGCGCCCGGCGCGGGCGAACCGGCGGGGCCGGAGCCGGCCGGAGGCGAACCGGACCGGTCGGTAGTCATGGTGCTCATACCGCTCCTTACGATCATCCGACCTCAGCCGGGCGGTAATCGTTCAGTTACTATGCATAATCGTGCTACCCAGGTCCGCCCCCGCCATTCACCCCGGCCACCCCGGCTCTCGATAGGTTCGGCGCAACCGTCGCCCACTGCCCACGTGCGCCGCCGACCGCTCGCGGGGCGCCACGGAAGGAGCCCTCGCTTGCCTCGCTCCGCCGAAGACCCGCCGCCCGCCGCCCGCGCGGCCGCCGGCCGTTCGTCCGTGGGCGTACGCGCCCCGGCGAAGGTCAACCTGCATCTCGGCGTCGGCCCCCGCCGGCCCGACGGCTACCACCCGGTGATCACCGTGCTCCAGGCGGTGTCGCTCTACGACGAGATCGTCGTGACCGCCGGGGCCGACCCGGACGCTCCCGGCGGCAACGCCGACATCCCGGACGCCGGCCTGGCCGGTACGGCCCGGGTCTCGGTGACCGTGGCCGGCGAGGGCGCTTCGGCCGCCGGTCCGGGCGACGTCTCCAGCGTGCCGACCGGCCGCGACAACCTGGCCGTCCGGGCCGCGCTGCTGCTCGCCGCGCGGTGCGGCATCACCGACGTCGACCTGGGCATCCGCCTGGTCAAGGGCATCCCGGTCGCGGCCGGCATGGCCGGCGGCAGCGCCGACGCCGCCGGCACGCTGGTGGCCTGCGACGCCCTGTGGGGTACCGAGCTGGATCGGACGGAGCTGGCGGCGCTGGCCGCCGAGTTGGGCAGTGACGTCCCGTTCCCGCTCATCGGCGGGACGGCGCTGGGCACCGGGCGGGGCGAACAGCTCAGCCCGGTGCTGGGCCGCGGCGACTACCAGTGGGTGTTCGCCCTGGCCGACGGCGGCCTGTCGACCGGCGGCGTCTACGGCGAGTTCGACCGCCTCGGCGGCGGCCAGAAGCGGGGCGTGCCGACACCGGCCGACGAAGTCCTCGCCGCGCTGCGCACCGGCGACCCGGCCCAGCTCGGCGCGGCGCTCACGAACGACCTACAGGCGCCCGCGCTGCGGATGCGGCCGTCGCTGCGGCGCCTCCTGGATGCCGGCACCGCGTTCGGCGCACTGGGCGCGATCGTGTCCGGCTCCGGGCCCACCTGCGCGTTCCTGGCCGCGAACGCCGTCGCCGCCGACTCCCTGGCGGCGTCACTGGCCGGCGGCGGCCTGTGCCGGGCGGTCCGGCGCGCGCACGGCCCGGTCGGCGGAGCCCGGGTGGCCGAGGCCCTGCCGCGCGCCGTCTGACCGCGCGGCCGCGGGCCGCGGGCCGCCGCCCGCCGCCCGCCTGTCAGCCGACGAGTTCGGCCAGCTCGAGCCAGCGTTCCTCCAGCTCGGCCGTCTTCGCCTCCAGCTCCCGTAACTCGGCGACCAGCACAGCCAGGCCGGCGTAGTCGCTCTGGTCGTGCGCGGCGATCTTCTCGTGGGCGGCCGCCGTCTGCTGGGCCAGTCGCTCGAGCCGCCGTTCGGCGGCGGTCAGCTCCTTGCGGGCGGCGTACTGGCCGGCCGCCCCGGGCCCGCCCGAGGCGGTGGCGGCCGCCGGCCCGCCCGCGGCGCTGGCCGCGACGGGACGGGCGGGACCGGCGGGCGAACCCGCCGGCGTCCCCGGCCCGGACGCGCGCCGCGCCGCCGCCAGCCGCAGGTACTCCTCGACCCCGCCCGGCAGGTGGCGCGTCCCCCCATCGATCACGGCGTACTGCTGGTCGGTGACCCGCTCGATCAGGTAGCGGTCGTGAGAGACGACGATCAACGTGCCCGGCCAGGTGTCCAGGACGTCCTCCATCGCCGCCAGCATGTCGGTGTCGACGTCGTTGGTCGGCTCGTCGAGCAGCAGGACGTTCGGCTCGTCCAGCAGCACCATCAGCAGCTGGAGGCGGCGGCGCTGGCCGCCGGAGAGCTCCCCGACCCGGGTGGACAGGGCCTCGGGCGCGAACCCGAGCCGTTCCAGCAGCTGGAGCGGGGTCAGCTCGCGGCCGTCCACCACGTAGCTGGCCCGGGCCCGGGTGAGGACCTCCCGCACCCGCTCGCCGGCGTGCTCGGCCAGGTCGCTCCCGCGCTGGTCGAGCACCCCGATCCGGACGGTCTTGCCCCGCCGGACCTCGCCCGCGCTCGGCGCGACCGTCCCGGCGATCAGGCCGAGCAGCGTCGACTTGCCGGCGCCGTTGGCGCCGAGGATGCCGGTCCGCTCACCGGGCGCGATCCGCCAGGTGACGTCGCGCAGCACCGGCACGGCCCCCTCGCCGCCGCCGCTCGCATCGGGACCGTCGCCGTAGGTCACGGCCACGTCGAGCAGGTCGACGACGTCCTTGCCGAGCCGGGCCGTGGCCAGCTTGGCCAGCTCCACCCGGTCCCGGGCCGGCGGCACGTCGGCGATCAGCGCGTTGGCCGCCTCGATCCGGAAGCGCGGCTTGGACGTGCGGGCCGGCGGGCCCCGGCGCAGCCAGGCCAGCTCCTTGCGCATGAGGTTGCGCCGCCGGGTCTCGGCGGCCGCCGCCCGCCGGTCTCGTTCGACCCGCTGCAGGATGTAGGCGGCGTAGCCGCCGTCGAACGGTTCGACCGCCCGGTCGTGGACCTCCCAGGTCGTGGTGGCGACCTCGTCGAGAAACCAGCGGTCGTGAGTGACCACGAGCAGGCCGCCGCTACCGCGCGGCCAGCGCCGGCCCAGGTGCTCGGCCAGCCAGGCGATCCCCTCGACGTCGAGGTGGTTGGTCGGCTCGTCCAGGGCGACGATGTCCCAGTCGCCGGCCAGCAGCGCGGCCAGCGCGACCCGCCGGCGCTGGCCGCCGGACAGCGCGGAGATCCGGGCGTCCCAGTCGAGGTCGGCGACCAGCCCGTTCACGACGTCGCGCACCCGGGCGTCGCCGGCCCACTCGTGGGCGGCGGCCGTCCCGACGACGGACGTTCCCACCGTCGCGGCGTCGTCCAGGGTGTCGCCCTGGTCGAGCACGGAGATGCGGACCCCGCCCCGGCGGGTCACCCGGCCCGAGTCCGGTTCGATTCGGCCGGCGAGCAGCCCGAGCAGGCTGGACTTGCCGTCGCCGTTGCGCCCCACGATGCCGATGCGATCGCCGTCGTTCACGCCGATCGTGACCCCGTCGAACACGACCCGGGTCGGGTACGACAGGTGCAGAGCCTCGGCCCCGAGAAGGTGCGCCACTCCTCCAGGCTACGAGCCCGCCGCCGGGCGCCGTACGCCCGCCGGCTGACCGGACTCGGCGGTCGGGCCCGGCGGTCGGGCCCGACCGGTGCTCGGCCTAACCGGGGTTCGTGGCGAGCTTGGCCCGCAGCCGTTCCGGGTCGGGCCAGCGGACGTCGGTGACCAGCCGAGTCGTCTCCATCAGCTTGATGAGGTAGGCGCTGGTGTCGAGCTGCCAGACCTTCACCCCGTGTCGGGCCGAGGTCGGCTCGGCGTGGTGCAGGTTGTGCCAGGACTCGCCCATCGACAGGAAGGCCAGCGGCCAGACGTTGCCGGACCGATCACGCGAGCGGTAGGGATGCCGCCCGACGACGTGGCAGATGCTGTTGGTGGCCCAGGTGACGTGGTGGAGCAGGCCGACCCGGACCAGGCCGCCCCAGAAGAAGGCCTCCAGCGCGGCCTCGAACGACCCGCCCCACAGCCCCCCGACCAGGGCCGGCAGGGCGAGGCTCACGAACGCGCAGGCGCCGAACGACCGGCTGACGGCCACGACGTCGGAGTCGTCGAGCATGTCCGGGGCGTAGCGGCGCTGGTCGGTCTGCTCGACGTCGAACAGCCAGCCGACGTGGGCGTGCCAGATCCCCTTCAGCAGCGCCCGGCCGGACGAGCCGTAGCGCCACGGGGAGTGCGGGTCGCCGTCCCGGTCGGAGTAGGCGTGGTGACGGCGGTGGTCGGCCACCCAGCGGATCACCGGCCCCTCGATGGCCAGCTGGCCGGCGACGGCCAGCGCCATCCGCACCGGCCTGGAGGTCTTGAAGCCCCGATGGGTGAAGTAGCGGTGGAACCCGACGGTCACCCCGTGGCCGCTGATGCCGTACATGACGGCGGCGATGACGACGTCACGCCAGGTGATCCAGCGGTCCCACAGCAGCGGGATCGCGGCGACGATCGCGGCCAGGGGCAGAACGATGATCGCGGTGAGCAGCAGTTGCTCACCTCGCGCTTTGAAGGCCGAACGCGGCACCGTCGTGTGGCGCGCCGGCGGGGCGTCAGCCGTCGGGGTGGCCCCGGCGGCCAGGGGCTCCGTCTCGGTTGCGGTCATGCGGTAGTCCGCCCAATCGTCTCGTCAGGTCGGGTCTCGTCAGCTCGGGATTCGTCCCGTGGGTCTGCCGTCACGGGGTCCCTGACCTGGGAGAGCAGGTACCCCTTGGCGTCACGGTAGCTTGTCGGCCTGATGCCCGGCAGTGGTCCGAACCAACGAACGGGGGAACAGGAAATCTCCGGCGGCCGACAAATCGGCGGAGCCCCGGACACCGGCGACCCAACGAGCCCGAACGGCGAAACCGGGCTCCGAAACCGGCTGCAGGTCCGGTGCGCGGACCGGGAGTGTGCCCTGGCCGGCCACCGAGGCTCAGCCGGCCGCCGGCCTCGGATGCTCTCGGGTGCTCGGATGCTAAAGTGGGGCGTCTTTGTCGCGGTCCGCCGTGGTGTAATCGGCAGCACAGAAGATTTTGGTTCTTCTAGTCCACGTTCGAGTCGTGGCGGCGGAGCGGTAGGCGCGGAGAGCTGTTACGCGCGAAGACCAGTACGCGCGAAGACGGTACCGGCGAAGAGCGGGTGCCAGCAAAGAGCGGTGTCGCGGCGGGTCACGCGTGCTCCCAGCACTGACGGCCGCCGTTTTCCTCCCGGCATTTTCGTCCCGGCTCCGGACGTGGTCCGCGGGGCGCCGGGTGGGGGGCCACCGCGGAGCGGGCCGGTAGGGTTGACCGCGATCGAGCGGATCGGGCCAGAGAATCGGCTGGGGGAACGGTGATCGAACCGCGAGCGGCCGCCGTCGTCGTCCTCGCCGCGGGCGAGGGCACACGGATGCGGTCACGCACACCGAAGGTCCTGCACCCGCTGGCCGGCCGCGGCCTGCTCCACCACGTGCTGCGGGCCGTCGCCCCGGTGGGAGCCCGCCGCCGCATCGTCGTGCTCGGCCACGGCCGCGAGCAGGTCGAGGCCGCGCTGGCCGACGTCGTCCCAGCCGTCACTCCGGTCGTGCAGGAGCGGCGCGGGGGCACCGGCCACGCCGTGCGGGTCGCGATGGGCGCATTCGGGACGGATGTGCCCACCGGACCGATCGTGGTCCTGCCGGCCGACGTGCCGCTGCTGCGGGCCTCGACGATCCTGGACCTGCTGGCCGCCCACCACGCCGGCGGCGCGGCCGCGACCGTCCTGACCGCCGTCGTCGACGACCCGTTCGGCTACGGACGGGTGGTGCGTGGCCAGGCCGGTGAGGTGCTGGCCATCGTCGAGCAGCGCGACGCCGACGCGGCCACCGCCGCCGTCCGGGAGATCAACACCGGCGTGTACGTCTTCGACGCCGACGCGCTGACCGGCGCGCTGAGCCGGCTGACCACCGACAACGCCCAGGGCGAGGAGTACCTGACCGACGTCGTCGGCCTGCTCGTGGGCGACGGCCTGGACGTCGGCGCGCACGCCCTGGCCGACCCGGATGAGGCCCGCGGCGTCAACGACCGGCTCCAGCTGGCCGCCGCGGGCCGCGTCCTGCGCGACCGGATCGTGCGCGCGGCGATGCTGGCCGGCACGACGATCGTCGATCCCGAGACGACCTGGATCGACGCCGACGTCACCCTCGAGCCCGACACGACCCTGCTGCCCGGTACCCACCTGCACGGCGGGACCGTGGTGTCCAGCGGGGCGACGGTCGGGCCCGACTGCTCGCTCACCGACACGTTCGTCGGGGCCGACGCGACCGTCAGCCGGAGCACCGCCACCCGGGCCCACATCGGGCCGGACTCGGTGATCGGGCCGTACAGCTACCTGCGGCCAGGTACCCGCACCGGGCGCGGCGTCAAGATCGGCGCCTACGTGGAGACGAAGGCGGCTGAGTTCGGCGACGGGGCGAAGGTCCCACATCTGTCCTACGTCGGGGACGCGGCGGTCGGCCCCCGGTCCAACATCGGCTGCTCGACCGTGTTCGCGAACTACGACGGGGTGGACAAGCACCGAACGGTGGTCGGGGCGGACGTTCGCATCGGCAGCGACACCACGCTCGTCGCTCCCGTGACCGTAGGTGACGGGGCTTACACCGGCGCGGGGACGGTCGTGACCGGAGACGTCCCGCCGGGTGCCCTGGCCGTCCGGGCGGGCCAGCAGCGGACGATCGAGGGCTGGGTGGCCCGGCGGCGGCCGGGCTCGGCGGCGGCTCTGGCCGCTCAGCGCGCCTGTGACCAGGAGTTCGTCGATATCGACGCCGACGGGACGGTCGTCGCCGCGCCGAGCGGTGAGCGGGGCGCCGAGCCCGGGACGAATGGCGACACCGCGCCGGGACCTCTTCCTCGGGTCCCCGGGTCCGGCGGCGAGACGCTCGGCCTGGGGGTTCCCGGGCGCTCGTAACGGGCACGATCACCTGTATGGGCTGTACGGTCGGTTACGAAAGCGTGGAACCGTGGGGAACCGCCCGGCATCATGCGTATGGGCGGCGGGACGGGATGAGGAGTCCAGTGTCCGGCTACCAGACCGAGAACCGCCGCAACCTGATGTTGTTCTCCGGACGCTCGCACCCGACGCTGGCCGCCGAGGTCGCCGAGAACCTGTCGGTCACCCCGGTCCAGACCAGCGCGCGGGAGTTCTCCAACGGAGAGATCTACGTGCGGTTCGAGGAGTCCGTGCGCGGCTGCGACGCCTTCGTCCTGCAGGCCCACTCGGCGCCGGTCAACACCTGGCTGATGGAACAGCTGATCATGGTGGACGCGCTGAAGCGGGCCAACGCCAAGCGGATCACCGTGATCGCGCCGTTCTACCCGTACGCCCGCCAGGACAAGAAGCACAAGGGCCGCGAGCCGATCTCGGCCCGCCTGGTCGCCGACCTGTTCAAGACGGCCGGGGCGCACCGGCTGATGTCGGTCGACCTGCACACCGCGCAGATCCAGGGCTTCTTCGACGGTCCGGTGGACCACCTGTTCGCGCTGCCGCTGCTGGCCGACTACATCGAGTCGAAGCTCGACACGTCGGCCATCACTGTCGTGGCGCCGGACGCCGGCCGGGTGCGGGTGGCCGAGCGCTGGACCGATCGGCTCGGCTGCCCGCTGGCGATCATCCACAAGCGGCGCAGCCGGGACGTGCCGAACCAGGTCAAGATGTTCGACGTCGTCGGGCAGGTGGCCGGGCGGACCTGCATCATCGTCGACGACATGATCGACACGGCCGGGACGATCACCAAGGCGGCCGAGGCGCTGTGGGCCCAGGGCGCGACCGACGTGATCGCGGCGGCGACGCACGGGGTGCTGTCCGGGCCGGCGATCGACCGGCTGAAGAACTCCGCCATCCGCGAGGTCGTGCTGACCAACACGCTGCCGCTGCCGCCCGAGGCGCGGATCGACAAGATCACCGAGCTGTCGATCGCGCCGCTGCTGGCGGTGGCCATCAAGGCCGTGTTCGAGGACGGGTCGGTCACGGGCCTGTTCGGCGGCGACGCTTAGTTCTCCACCGGCTCGCGGCCATTCGGTCACGCCCCCGCCCTACCGCCGCCCCAGCTCGCCCGGTTCCTCACCGCCTCCACAACCGGATCTGCTCACCAAACCCGGGCAGCTTGCTGATCTAGCGCAGTAGCTGCCCGCCATCGGCGGCCGAGGTCCAGACCGCGGCCGGATCGCCGTCGTACTGATCTATGACGAGCTGACACAGCGCCCGCACCCGCTCGGCCATCGAGCCAGGGAAGCGATGCAACGCCGGCACCCGGGAGAAGATCGAACCCAGCTCGTCCGGGTCGAACGAGGCCAGCTCCGCGACGTCCAGCGACCGACCGAGCCGCTTCGTCAGCTCCAGCGGCGCCGCGAACGCCCGCTCCAGCGGGATCTGCTGGTCCAGCACCATGCCGATCAGCAGCGCCAACGGGTCGTTGGTCAGCAGTTCGTCCGCCTCGCCGATCTGGCTCAGGTGCAGTCCCACGTCATCACCGTAGCCGACCGCGTCGCGGCGGCCACCGGGCCGCCGATCAGATCGCCGTGTAGTCGGTGTGGTCGCGGCAGGCGCCATGGTCCTCGGCGTCCAGGTAGTGGCACTGCGAATCGGGAAAGCGGAGCCTGCTCGTACCCTTCCAGCTCGCGACCTCCACATGAGCACCGAGATCACGAACGGTCTCAAGTACCGGCACGAGGTCCGTGTCGGGGCTCAACAGGGTGCCGACGTCGTAGGCGTCCTCGCAGGCAAGAGGCACGAAGTCCACCGTGAGGGCGACGTCGATGCCCTTCTCCTGCGCGGGCTCGGCAGGCCAGGCCTTCGGATAGCGGAGCTGCCGGCAGACAACGACCACACGAGGATCACGGGTCGAGCGGTCGGCCTGCCGGTCACTGGCCCTCGCGACCGCCGGCTGGTGATCGGAATTTGGACAGCCGCGGTAGACACGGACAGCCGCAAGCTCGCCGCCGAGCTGCCGCCCGCCGACGAGTTGCCGCGCGACACGCACCGGATCAACGTGACCATGCTGGCCAGGCGTGCCGGGCAGGCACGGGCGGTCCCGCACCAGTCGCTCTTTCCGAAACCCGCTGGTCCAGGACCCTGCCCACCAGGAGAGCCAAGGGGTCGGCCGAGATGAAGGCGTCCGTCCCTGGATCGCCGAACAGGTACAGGCCCATGCCCGTCTGGGTACCCCACCCCGCCGGACTGCCGCTGGTGCGTCCCGCGGGGCTGAGTCGTCAAGGAGGCCAGAACTCTTGGGGTCGAAGCGGTCTTCGGCCCCAGGTTGGGGACTTGAGGACGACGACCTCGATCACAGTGCCGATGATCTCCCGTTGCTGCTCCACATCAAGGCCGGGCTAGGTCGACGCCGTTTGCGCCGATTGGGCCTACGAGGACGTGGTGATCCCCCGGGCTGAGGATCGACGAGGAGCGTGCCTACCTGAATCGGTGAGGGTCCCACCCGCTGAGGATCGTCACGAAGCGCGAGGATCCCGCGCCGCAGGCCAGGGAGTCAGACGGCGGCCGCTCGGTTCTCCATGGCTAGCCGGAAGAGCAGATCGACCGTGCCCGCCGCGTGGGACGCGAACGCGGCATGGTCGCTGGCCCAGTTGACGGTGTGGGTCGACCGCCGGCTGAGGCGAGCCTGCAGCTCCGGGTGGAGGACCTGGTCGGCGGAGCAGACGACGTAGGTGCTGGGGCGGGTCCGCCAGGCGGCGCTCGTGGCCGCATCGCGGCCGGCCGACATCCGTTGGGCGACGAGGGTGGCGACACGCGCGGCTCGTTCCCCCTCAGGCAGCTGGGCAAAGAACAGTCCGCCAGCCAGGGCCGGGTCGATCGTGGTGACCTCCTCGGGGTCACCGACCATGGCGGTGCCCAGACCGGTGGGCGCGCTGGACAGCAGGCCGAGGCTGGTCTCGCCGACGTCCGGCATCATCGCCGCCAGGTACACCAGGTGAGCGAGACGCCGCGGCGCCAAGCCGGAAATGACCGAGCCGCCGTAGGAATGGCCACAGGCGACGGCCGGGCCGAACTCAGCGATATCGTCCAACGCCTCGTCGGCCGCGGCGATGTCGGCCGCCAGTGAGCCGCGATGCAGTTCGGCCACGGCGACAGGAATGCCACGCGCACGCAGCGCGCCCGCCACACCGTCCCAGGCGCCGCCAGTAAACCACGCGCCATGCACCACCAGCACACCGCAAGGCCTGGACCGCGATGACGGATCGTCCATGAAAATCCTTTCAGAGTGAGGAGGAGCCCGTCACTGTGTTCAGCTGACAGCGGCCGTCAACACACGACCGCTCGAGGCGACCGCGCGATATCGCCTGGGCCAGCCCGATCACCCAGCAGGCAGGGCAGCCGCGCAGGGCGAGGACACCCATCGGCACCAGTGCCAGGCTCAACAACCCGACGACCGGGGCGAGGGCGAGCGATCCGGCCAACAAGCCGAAGCCGACCGCCCCACGCGCCACATGGCCGACGACGGAGGTGCTGGCGAGCGATTTCCCGTCACTCACCGCCGGGCCAGGCATCGCCTCCCCCTTTCCACTCATTCAGCTCGGCGCGCACGGCAGCCCGCGCCCGGTGCAGCCGCGACTTCATCGCGGGGGTGCTCAACCCGAGGGATGTGGCCACGGAGCTTCCCGGAAGACCTTGGACGTCCCGCCTGATCAGCACACGGCGCTGGTCCAGCGGCAATGACGCGATAGCCGCGGCCACCCGTTCCAGCTCCAGCCGGCCGAGCACCTCGTCCTCGGGCGATGAAGCCGCTGTCTCGACAATCGGTTCGGACCGCCGGTAAAGGGCCCGCGCTCGGCGCAGGCATTCGTGCCGCACGATCTGGAACATCCACGACGCCAGCGCCCCCGCCGCCCGCAGCGTTCCGATCTTACGGATCAGAATGATCATCGCTTCCTGCGCGGCGTCCTCGGCGTCCTGGCTGCTCGCGCAGAGCGAGAACGCGAACCGCCGCACATGCGGGTGCGCGCCCGAGACCAGAGCGGCGATCGACGCCTCGTCTCCGTCCTGAGCCGCGGCGACGAGCTGGTCGCCGGGCCAGGACGACCTTGCCCCGCTACCCACGCGACCGCGCCCGCCGGCGCAGGAACAGCACGCAGCTGCACAGCGCCACGGCCACCGCGGTGACGACCACTACCACCGTCATGAGCCCCTGCCTCTCCCGGGCCGTGCGGCCCTCACCGGATAAGAGAGGTCAACCGGGAAATGGATTCAGGCCCGCTGTCGGCCGGGTCCGCTGGTCACGCCCTGTCAGGCGAACGCGGTCCGCCCCGTCCGGCTCCATGTTTCCGAGACTGGCTGGTCAAGAACCATGCCGATAAGGAGGGCGAGCGGGTCGTTGCTCAGCAGCTCGTCGGCCTCGTCGATCTGGCTCAGGTGCAATCCCACGGCACAACAGTAGCGCCGCGATCCGCCCACCCCACAGCACGGCGCAGCTGAACGGGGTCATGGCGCGCCGAAGGCGCGGCGGTGCTGGTAGGCCCAGGCCTGGAAGCGGGTCGGGGGCCGGCCCAGGAGAGAGTGCCGATCCGGCGTCCGGTCACCCGCGATAGGCAGGCGACCTGCTCGGCGACGGTCAGCAGCTCCGGTCTCGTCAATGTGTAGATCTTACCGACGTGCGCTGAAGACAGAAGGATCTCCACCGCGACGGCAGCGACGTCGTAGGGGTTGATCACTCCCTGTTGGCCCGGGCCGGTGAGATCAGGCAGGGGCTGCCCCTTGTCGATCGCATCGACCCACTGCAGGGTGTTCGACGCAAAACTGGACGGGCGCAGCACCGTCCACCCCAACCCGCTGTCGCGCACCGCCTGTTCGGCCGTCATATGCCAGGCCCCGACCACATCGGAGCCGATCTTCTGGCCCGTGCCGATGGCGGACGGTTTCACCACCCTGCGCACGCCGGCCCTTCGTGCCGCGTCGAGCAAGGCCAGATCGTGGCGGGCAGTAGGTACGACCTGTGCAGTGATCAGGAACATTGTCCGCACCGCGACCATGGCCGGCCGCAGCGACGCGGCTTCGTCGAAATCTGCCCGGACAGTCTCACACCCGGACGCGCCGGTACTCTTCTCGATCTCGGGCGCAGGCTCCCAGCTCGGCGGATCGCCGCGGTGCGCTACCGGAGCCGGCCCCGCGGGCCTTATCTGCCGCGCCCGCGAAAACCGTTTGAGTGATCCTCCCAAGCCGACGATGATCGGAGGTCGAGGTGATGGCCGGTGTCGACACTGACCGACGAAGAGGTCAAGAAATTCATCGACGAGGGCTTCGCCCATGTTCGAGAGGCGTTCCCGAGGGTCCTAGCCGACGAATGCCGCTCGATCCTGTGGCGCATGACCGGCCTCGATCCCGCCGACCCGGCGAGCTGGACCCGTCCTGTCATCCGAATCGACGGCAGTGGCGAGGAGCCCTTCCGTCAGGCCGCCACCACACCACGGCTGCACGCCGCGTTCGATCAGCTGGTCGGGCCCGGTCGGTGGCGGCCGCGCACCGGCCTGGGCACGTTCCCCGTCCGCTTCCCGCACCCCGACGACCCTGGTGACGCCGGCTGGCACATGGACGGCTCCTACCTGCCGGATGGCGAAACGTGGTTCTGGCTGAACATCAGATCCCGCAACCGCGCTCTGCTGATGCTGTTCCTGTTCTCCGACATTGGCCCCGACGACGCACCGACCCGGATCAAGGCCGGATCACACCTCGACGTACCGCCGTTTCTGGCGCCGGCGGGCGAACGCGGCCGAAACGGGCTGGAACTGTGCGGACAGATGGACGAGGCAGGCAAGCTCGACAGCCCGAACCGTCCGGTGGTCCTCGCGACCGGACAGGCCGGCGATGTCTACCTCTGCCACCCGTTCCTCATTCACGCCGCGCAACGGCACCGCGGGTCCGTACCACGCTTCATCGCCCAGCCGCCGCTGGACCCGCGGGGCCTCCTCGACCTGGATCGCTCGGACGACGCCTACTCCCCCGTCGAACTCGCCGTTCGCCAAGGGCTGGGCGCTACCGGACAGGGACGGGAGGGCTCGCCATCCGGCCAGCAGCCGCCATGCGGCAGGGCGCCTTGGCGGAACGATTCCCAAGCCTGACGCTCTGCGATCAGGCGATCACCGATCGCCCCATCCCACTCCATCCTTCCGAAACCCGCTGGTCCAGCACCATCCCGATCAGCAGCGCGAGCGGGTCGTTCGTCAGCAACTCGTCGGCTTCGTCGATCTGGCTCAGGTGAAGTCCCACGGTGCAACCGTAGCCGATCCAGGTTATGGCGCCCGCCGCAGCAGGCGGATCGGGGCGGCGGCGAGTGTCCCAGTGGACATCAACCATCCAGCGGGCAGCCTGGCCCCGCCAAGGCATTCTCGTCGCGGACGATGACGGTGACGTGGTCGGCTTCGTCGATCTCCGTCGACAGACGACGACCAGGATTCGGTCAGTGTCGGCGAAATCACCTCGTTCTATGTACTTCCGGTCCGGTGGGGCCGGGGCGTCGGAGGAAGCCTGACGGCGGCGGCGATGTCCACGCTCGGCTCTCGTGGGATCGACTTCCGGCCCATCGACCGATTTGTGCTGGGCAACCTACCCCGCCGCCCGCGCGGCCGTCACTGTCGCCGCACCGTCAGCCTCTCGCCCACCGCCCCACGCTCGGCCCTCCTCGTGGCGGTTTCAGCCCTGAACGACCATCACATCTGTCGCGTCCGCGATACTATAAATTGCGAAATCCGGCGCCTCGACCATCGGGCGAGGTCGGCCCACGACCGTCATCTTTCGGCGGCATCTGCTCCTGTGTCCGAGTAATGTCGAGCCTCAGAAAGGGCTGAAAATGACGAATCAGTGGGTGGGCACCGCCTCCTACGAGTGCACTTTCAAGATCGATCTGGATCCACGGGCGGACAGCGGTGTCACGTCGTACGCTCATCTGACGGTGGTTTTTGATTTTCCAGCGGAAGGTTCGGGGACGGCGACATTCACCGGAACCGCCAATTCGACACTCGTGGTGCCCGGGATGCCGTCGAAGAAATGGGCGGCAACGATCAACGCGAAGGTTGCGGCCAGCGTCGAGGTTCTCTTCGACGAGATCGACGACGAGTATCAGATCAACCCGTCTGTCGAGTCGGAGCCCCAGTGGGTCGGAGACGACGGTGCCGGAGGGCTGACCTATCCGGAAGGTACCTCAATCTTCACGGGAAAGATACCGTCGGATCGTACCGTTCTGAGCGGCAGCTGGGCGAACTCGATACCGTACCGTGACGAGAAGACGCGGTGGAACCTTCAATCCCAGCCGTCCGAGGTCACCGAACGGTGCCGCGGCGCGTGGGCGTTCCAGGGGCCGGAGTACGCCAGCATCGTCGGCTATATCGCGCACACCATCGTGGCCTGGGACTGCCAGAAGGCCCTGAAGCTGTCACGGAACGAGACGCTGTACGTGGACGACCAGGCGGCGGGCGGCGACAACGCCAGGTACGTGCGGTTCCTGATCAGCCGCAACGCGATGTCGGACGCGGACAAGAAGCGGCTCCGGGGCGACCGGGACTACCAGCGGCCTGATCTTGTCATTCACAATCCTCTGAACAACGCGCCGAACGCGATCCGTGAGTTCGAGGAGACGAAGCCGGACTCAGCGGCGGGCCGTAAGGCCGGCGCGGAACAGATCGCCCAGGCGCTGGCCTGGTACGCGTCCTACCATCTCCCGTACCGGTCCGGTACCCACTACCTGGCGGACGGTCCGCACACCTATCCGATCCTCGAGATGACTTTCGCCGGGAATCCGGTCAAGTTCGGGCTCAAGATTCTTCGTGATGAGAACCGACAGCCCGGTCTGGTCCTCTATCAGTACTGCGTCACGGCAGACTTCAAGAAGCTGATCGACGCGGTCCTGCGAAGAATCTTCATCATCTGCCTGATCGCGCTCATCGCCTGGCTGCGCAATCCGGGCGCTCTGCCGCCCGGCATACTCCCGCCGGGCGTTGTCCTGCCCAACCCGGTCCGTCCCCCGGTGGAGGTGCCGGCAGCGGATCTGAGCCTCGTCGAACTGCGTTGGAGCGACGACATCATCAAGGCACTCCAGCTCCTTCCGGAGTCGGCCCGCGAGTACCTTTTCAATCTCCAGGCCCTCGCGGCCGAGGCGCCCGCGCCGCCCGGGCCCGGCCAGTGAACCGGCTGGTGGCGATGCCGGTGGTCGGGCGCCGAACCGTCAGCGGAGGTTGAGGGGGTCAGCCCGGACCGCCGCGGCATCAGTCGCGCTGAGGCGGCCGGTGGCGACCAGCCGGTCGATGACGTGGCTCTGCCGGGCTCGGGCCGCAGCGAGGTGGACGAACGGGTCGAGCGCGGTCGGCGCCTGGACGAGCCAGGCCAACATCGACGCCTGGGTCCAGGTCAGCTCGGCCGGGGCACGCCGAAGCAGCCCTGCGCCGCGTTGGTGATCCCGTAGAAGCCGTGCCCGAAGTAGACGGTGTCGAGGTACATCCGCAGGATGTCGTTCTTGCTGAAGTGATGGTCGAGCTTCACCGCCAGCGCGGTCTGCTCGACCTGGTCCCGGGGTACGCCGACCGCCGGTATAGAGATTCTTGACCAGTAGCTGGTCCAGGGTGGCGCCGCCTTGGTCACCGCCGGTCAGTGGCCAGTTCACGGTGAAGAGGAACAATCACGGTGCGCGCCTCGGCCATGTTGCGAAGCTTGCAGTGCGAGCACCTTGCAGGCACCCTCGTCGCAGGCTCGCCGACCAACAAGCCTCAGCTATTCCAGCGCTCGCCGAGCAGACGGAGGTCGGCATTAGCGGTCACCAGGAACTCCTCGTGCGCCGGGTGTAAGAAGTCGTAAAATCCAATTTCGATGAATTCGCGCTGATAATAGGCCTGCTGCAGCTTCAGGTTGAGACGCAAGGCTGACTCGTGGACGGGCGGATCCGTGATGATCGCCAGATTTTGCTGGTGGTACCAGAATTTCGTCGGTCGGCCTGGGTGTGTCCGTGGCCGGTGCCCCGCTGTCGCGCGGGGTGGGCATCCGGTCCACGTCCGGAATTGTCCTTTTCCTGGTCGGTGGGGTGGGAGGTCGGTGGCCTGGGGTTATCCCGGGGCGGGCAGGGCGCGCGGCGTGGGATCGCCTGGACGGCCCGCAGGGTCCAGGGGTGATGGGCGGCCAGGTGCAGCACGGTCCGGCGGGCGAGCCGGCCTGCGACCGAGAACAGCCGGTGGCGTAGCAGTTTCGGCTCCCAGCGTCGGGCTGGACGAGGCTCCAGCCGTTCCTTGTTTGTCCGACTTGCCGGTCCAGCACTATGCCTACCGGGAGCGCCAGCGGATCCGCAGGGAGGAGGGCGTCCGCCTCCGGATCCCGGACAGGTACAGGCCCATGCACGTCAGCGTACCCACGGCGAGGGCCCCGCCGGACGGGGCAGGGCGTCAGGGACGCCAGACCACTCCCACCCGTTCGGAGTCGAAGACGTTTTGGGCCCCGGCTGGGGCCTTGAGGACCAACCGCCCTCGCCCATGAGTCGGGCCGTGGCTGATGCGACGGTCAGGCTTCCCGCAGGTCCGAGGCGAGCCCTGGTCGCGACCGCCGTCATCCGCTGCGCGGCGGCTGGCAACGGCCTAGCACAGCCTTACAAGATCCGGCGCGGGCCATCATCGTCTCAAGACACGACGGCATACGGATCCGGCCAGAGGGACGGTGACCAGGCTCAAATGGCGAACCCGCGTTGAAAACGGGAACATCACTTGTCCGCTCACCCCCGGAGACCACGTCCTCGAGATCCGGACGGACGACGCGTGGCCGTCACGGTGACGAAGCAGACCGAGAGAGCGAAGACTGAGGGCGGCCAGCTGACGAGCACCACCATGAGTGGTACCGTATTCGGTACGACTAGATCCTAAGGGAGGTGCCGGCATGGTCGCGGCGATCAGTGCCAGCGAGGCACGCAAGACGCTCTTCCCGCTTCTCGAGCAGGTCAACGCCGATCACACCCCGGTAGAGATCGTCTCGAAGAGAGGGAACGCAGTCCTGGTGAGCAAGGAGGACTGGGACGCGATCGTGGAGACCAACTATCTGCTGCGTACGCCCGCGAACGCCCGCCGGCTGATGGAGAGCGTCGAGCAGTGGCGTTCGGGCGGCGCGGTCGAGCGCCTCCTGGATCCCGACGAGTGAAGCTGACCTGGACCGACCATGCCTGGGATGATTATTTGTATTGGCAGAGTCAGGACCGCAAAACACTCAAGCGCATCAACGCCCTGATCGCGGACATCAAACGCGATCCAGAAGGCCAGGGCATCGGCAAGCCTGAACTTCTTCGCAACAACCTCGCCGGGCTGCGCTCCCGCCGAATCGACGATGAGCACCGCCTGATCTATGCGGTCGCGCCCGGCCAGATCACCATCATCTCCTGCCGGTACCACTATCAGTAGTCGAGGCTGCCGTGAGCCGCCCTGAGCGACTGCGGCCATAGTCCCGTCCGTGAACACTGAACCTACCGGTATCGGACACGACAACATGGCGGAACCCGCGTTGACGCCGATCGTTCTTTACTGTTGCGAGCCGAGAAATGGACGTTCTGGTAGTCCAGGAAGACGGCTAATCGTGGGCTGCCCTTGCCCTCGCCACAGCCGATATCGGCCGCGAACATGAAAGCCTCGCGCGCCCCTGGCGGCGAACGGCCCGCGCCGGCAGGGGCGCCACCGCGGTCATCGACGACGATCCCCAAGCACGACGAAGCTCGTTCGCTCGTTCTGACGCCAAGGGTCGATCAGGCGGCGGACAGATAATACCAGCGGCCGGATTCGCGGATGAAGCGGGATCGCTCGTGGTGGATGCCGACGCCGCCGGCGGGGAGCAGGTAGGTCGCGCGGAACTCGACGACGCCGGTGTCGTCGTCGGGCCCGCCGGCCACCGTGTCGACGATCTGGAGTCCGCGCCAGGTCGGGTTGCTGCTCAGGTCGACGGAGCGGGGCCGGGTCGACGGGTGCCAGGAAGCCAGCAGCCAGGCGGCGTCGCCGTCCCGGAACGCCTCGAACCGGGACCGCATGAGCGCCTGCGCGGTCGGCGGCCACGCGGGCTCGTCCGTGCTGGTCACACTGCCAGTGTGCCGGAGGGTGCGGGCCAGGTGGCACCCGAAGCAAGCCACTCGCAGCTGGGCGCGGTGTCGATCCCGGTGCGCCGTGCACGCCGACTACCAGACGCGGAGCTATCCCACCGCCCGATCCCAGGTCTGGACCTTCGAAGCCACGGCTGATCAGGCCAGCGTAGACCTTCCCCGGCTACCCGCCGCTTCTTGTTTGTCCGATTTGCTGGTCTAGCACCATCCCGATCGACAGCAACGGTCGTTCGTCAGTAGCTCGTCGGCCTCGCCGCCGCCATCAGTCCGAAGCTGGCGGGCGCAGGCCGTCGAGAATAGCGCCGCCACTGATCCGGCGCGGCGGTGAGACCGGGAGAGCTGGCGGGGGGTATCGCGCTGCCCTGGCCGTCCGGATGGACGCCGCATCACCGAGCCGGTCGCACCGTTGGCTAACGTCTTCGGGTCCGGTCGCAGCGCCGCGCGGCGGGAGGGATGGTCCTGACCTGTTCGGCGGCGACGCCTAGCCACCCGGCCCACAGGCGCTCTCCCAGCGAACTCGGGAGCAGTCACCGGACCACGACCCAGAGCCGGTCAGCAGGATCGCTGCCAGACGAGCGCCTTCACCATCGCGCCCCACTCGTAGGCGATCCAGTAACCCCAGCTCCACGGGGGCACGGTGACCGGACTCATCAGCACCTGGCCCGGGTAGCAGCGCCGCAGGCGCAGGCGGGCCCGGGTCGTCTGGGTCACCGCCGTGACGACGATGATCTTCTTCCAGCCCCGCTCGGCGGCCAGCCGGCCGGTCTCGCGGGACTCGCCCTGGGTGGTCAGCGGGTCCGGGCGAAAGCAGATCGTCTCCACGCCGGGGATGCGCGGCGGGCAGCCCTCCCCCGGCACCGGCGTCGAGACGACCAGCACCGGCGCGTACCCCTGGCGGGCCAGCGACACCGCGTGCCCCAACCGTCCGGGTGTGCCGCCGAACATGACGATCGCGTCCGCCTTCTCCGGCGCGTCGCGGCCCGGCCAGACGATCAGGTGCCCGGTGGCGGCCGCGAACACGCCGACCGTCACCCCGGCGGCGACGAGGCCGATCCGGCGGCGGCGCGCGCGCCGGGCGCCCCGGTCCGCCCGGCCCGGCCGTCCTGACTCGCCCGGCCGTCCTGACTGGCCCGGCCGTCCTGACTGGCCCGGCCGTCCTGACTGGCCCAGCCGGCGGGTCGGGTCTGGCATCCCGGGCACCGCCGGTCCGGGCCCGAGGCCGGGACCGACCGAGCCGGCGACCGGCTCACCCACCGACGATGCGCCCCGTGGTGGCGTGCCAGCGCGGGTAGGTCAGCGTCGGGCGGACGCCCTCGGCGGGCCAGACCTGCCGGGGCTGCTCCCCCTGCCACTGCAGCAGGGAGATCTGGTGGCCGACCTGCAGGCCTGTCGCCCGGTCGAGCTGGAACCGGCCGAACAGCGTCGTCGTGTCCAGGCCGCGGCAGGCGGCCAGGACGGACGTGTCGTCGGCTCCGCCGCTCCAGCGGACGCTCCGCCCGAAGATCGTCCCGGCGGTGTAGGCGGCGGCCGCCGCCGCGGTCGGCGGCTCGCCGTAGGCGGCGAAGTAGCTCTGGGCGAACAGCCGCGCGCTCGGACCGGTCGCGACCTCGGCCCCGTTGTCGCCGGACCACTCCCGCAGCCCGATCAGCCCTTCGCGCAGCCCGACCGGCATCATCCGCGGCACGTCCGAGGTGATCGTCGAGAGCAGCGCGGCCCGCCACGGCCGTCGCAGCAGCACGTCGGCCGCCACGACCTCGTCCTCGGGCGAGCCGTGGACGAGCAGGATGTCGGCCGGCGGCAGCCGGCGCGCGGCCGCGCCCGCCCGGTCCGGGGTGTAGACGCTGGACGCGATCTCGAAGCCGAGGCTGCTGGCGGCGGCCCGAGCCGCCGAGACGAGCTCCAGCGTGCCTTCGTTCTCGGCGGCCATCAGCGCGACCTTGCGCACCCGCCGGTCGACACCGCGCACGAGGGTGAGCGCGCTGCGCGTCCAGCTGGCGCCCGTCGCGGCGATGTTGATGACATGCGGAAACGCCTGGCGCACAAACCGGGTTGACGGGGCGCCTATGTTGAAGACCGCGCGCTCGGTGGCCGAGAAGGCGGCCAGGCCGGCCCGGTACCCGTGCGGGCCGAAGATCGCCGCCGGGCGGGCCGCCTCGGCCGCCCGCATGGCCCCGGCCGGGTCCGGATAGGCGTCGTAGGTGGCGACGTTGATGGAGTCCCACGGTGGGGGAAGCTGCTCGTCGCGGGCCCACAGGCTCGCTGCGCGCATGGCGGCGAGACCGTGGTGAGCCAGCGGGCCGGTCAGAGGAGTCACCAGCGCGACGGCGAGGGAAGTCGGCATAGAAGTGTAAGACCAGTCTCAGAGCTCGGTGATGGAGGGGACCCGGGACGCCAGCGGGTGTGAGCCGTGCCCATAGCATTGTCTACCCGAGTGCGCGTGGCCCGCCGCCGGGTCGTTGACCTCCCGACACAGGAGAAGCCACAGGTCCCGCCACAGTCCGCGGCACGGGAAATCGGAAAAGAGGAAGACCATTGGCTCGAACCGCCGCCGACCGTAAGGGCGACCCGCCGGCCCCGCCGGAGCCCCTGCCGGTGGACGTCGTCGACTGCCATTGCCACCTGGACATCATGGGCACGGACGTCGCCGCGTCGGTCGCGGCGGCCCAGGCCGTCGGCATCCGCCGGATGATCACCATCGGTGTCGACCTCGAGACGAGCCGCTGGCAGGCCGAGACAGCCGCCGCCCACGCGGACGTCTACGCCGCGGTCGCCATCCACCCGAACGAGGCCGCCGCGGGCGTCGACGACGCGACGTTCGACGAGCTGACCCGCCTGGCCACGCTGCCCAAGGTGCTGGCCATCGGCGAGACTGGGCTCGACTACTACCGGACCACACCCGAGGGCCACCGGGCCCAGCAAGACAGCTTCCGCCGCCACATCGACATCGCGAAGCGGACGGACCGGACGCTGGTCATCCACGACCGCGAGGCCCACGAGGACACGCTGCGGATCCTGGCCGAGGAGGGCGCCCCGGACCGGGTCGTCTTCCACGCCTTCTCCGGCGCCGCGGCGATGGCCCGGACCTGCGCCGACGCCGGCTACGCGATGTCGTTCGCGGGAAACGTGACGTTCAAGAACGCCCAGGGGCTGCGGGACGCGGCCGCCGTCGCGCCGCGCGAGCTGCTGCTGGTCGAGACCGACGCGCCCTTCCTCACCCCGACGCCCTGGCGCGGGCGGCCCAACGGCCCATACCTCGTGCCGCTGACCGTGCGGGCGCTGGCCGCCGTCCGGGGTGAGGACGTGGAGACGACCGCGACCGCGCTCGCCGCCAACGCCGAGCGGATGTTCGGACCCTGGTGACGAGCCCGGGCGCCCCGGGCGCTCCGGGCGCGCCGGGCGCGCCGCCGCGGCTGGGAGGCGCCGACGGCCTGCTGACGCCGGCCGACGTCCGGACGCTGGCGGCCGAGCTCGGCGTGCGCCCGACCAAGAAGCGGGGCCAGAACTTCCTGATCGATCCCAACACGGTCCGGCGCATCGTCCGCCTGCTCGGCCTGCGCGGCGGTGAGACGGTCCTGGAGATCGGTCCGGGGCTCGGCTCGCTGACCCTCGGCCTGCTGCCGGCGGCCGGTTCCGTGGTCGCGGTGGAGATCGACGATGTCCTGGCGGCCGCGCTGCCGTCCACCGCGGCCCGCGCGCTGCCGGCGGACGCGGCGCGGCGGCTGCGCGTCCTCCACATCGACGGCCTGGCGCTGCGTCCGGCCGACCTCGCCGCCGGCCCGCCGGACGGCGCGCCCGGGCCGGAGGTCCTCGCGGCCAACCTGCCCTACAACGTTGCCGTGCCACTCCTGCTGACCGTGCTCGAACGGTTCCCCACGATCCGCTCCGGCCTGGTGATGGTGCAGGCCGAGGTGGCCGACCGGCTCACGGCCGCACCCGGTGGCCGGATCTACGGGGCGCCCAGCGCCAAGCTGGCCTGGTACGCCGAGGCCCACCCGGCCGGCCCGGTCCCCCGCGCGGTCTTCTGGCCCGTGCCGGGTGTCGACTCGTCGCTGGTCGAGGTGCGCCGGCGTCCCGTTCCGATGCCGGACGCCGCCCGGGCGGACGTCTTCGCCGCCGTCGACGCGGCGTTCGCGCAGCGCCGCAAGACCCTGCGGGCCGCGCTGTCCGGCTGGGCCGGCTCGGCCGCCGCCGCCGAACGGATCGCGCTGGCCGCCTCCGTTGACCCGTCCGCCCGCGGCGAGACGCTCGACATCGCGGCCTTCGCCCGCCTGGCCCAGGCCCGCGAACAGCTCACCGCACCGACCGACGGCTCCTGACCGCCCGGCCCCGACATACTGGGCGAGTGAGTAGACGGTGTTCCAGGCCAAGCCGCCCAACGACCCGCCCAACGACCCGTCCAGCGACGATGGTCCAAGCCGGGCCAGTACTCGCTGGATGACCGCTTCGTCGACCGTCTCCTCGACGTTCCTCTCAACTCGGGTCAGCGGCCGGGGCCTGACCGCGCCCCTCGGCGGGGAAGGCCGGGGGCGGGACGGTCAGCGCTCCCGGGCCGCGTAGGTCAGGTGGGTCACCCGCCCGGTCGGTTCCGCGCGGACCGGCTCGAGGGCGACGCGGTCCGCGTCCACTCCCTCGAACAGGCGGATTCCGGAGCCGAACAGCACCGGAGCGAGCGCGATCGTGAACTCGTCGACCAGGCCGGCGTTCACGTACTCCACGATCGTCACGCCGCCGCCCGCGACGCGGACGTCCCGGTCGCTGGCGGCCTGGCGGGCCGCCTCGAGCGCGGTCTCGACGCCGTCGGTGACGAAGTGGAAGGTGGTCCCGCCCGGCCGTTCCCAGGGGTCGCGCTTCTCGTGCGTCAGGACGAAGACCGGGGTGTGGAACGGCGCCTCGTCGGGCCAGGCCCGCTCGCCGAGGTCGAACATGCGCCGGCCCATCACGCTCGCGCCGGTGCGCTCGAACGTCTCCCGCGCAATGTCGTTGTCGCGCCCTTCCTCGCCACCCTCGCCGAGTTTCAGGTTCTCCTGGAAGAACCGCAGCGGGAATATCCACCGCTGCAGCTCCATCCACCGCTCCGTCCAGCGCCGCCCGTCCGGGTCGTCGACGTGCTGCTCGGGCGCGATGAACCCGTCCAGGGACATCGTCACGCTGAAGAACACCTTTCCGGCCATCAGTCCTCAACTCTCGTTCGAACGACGTCGGCGACGTAGGCGACGTAGGCGGCCAGGTTGCCCAGCGTCTGCCGGCCGCCCTCGATCGCGTGGTACTTCTCGACCGCCTCGTCGCGCAGTTCCCGGGTGGGGAAGACCGTGCGCATCTCGATCCGGGTCACCGCCGCGCCGGCGGGGGCGAACGTCACCACCGACTCGAAGGCGTTCGGGTCGCCGCGCGACTCACCGTGGCCGCGACTCACCGTGGCGCAGCGCGATCCGCTCCGGCGGGACGATCTCGGTCCAGGAGATGAACTCCTGGTATTCCGTCCCGTCCGGTCCGTGCATGGCGAAGTCCCACTCCCCGCCGGCGCGGAACTCGAACGCCCGCGTGGCCGTGGTGAAACCGTCCGGTCCCCACCATCGCGACAGGTGCCGGACGTCGGTGAACGCCTCGAACACCAGCTCCGGCGGGGCGTCGATGACCCGGGACACCACGATCTCGCGGTCGGCCGTCGCCGGGGGCGCCGGCGCGTCCCGTCCGGCCGCCGTTATCGGTCGCCTCCCCCGTCCTGCCTGAGCCTGTCCTGCCGGAGCTCCCGCACGTACGCGTCCAACCGGTCGAAGCTGGAGTTCCAGAAGCGCTCGAACCCGCCGGTCCACTCGTGGACCGGCCGCAGCCCGCCGGCCTCGAGGCCGTACAGGCGCTGCTTGCCGGCCTGGCGGTCGCGCACCAGCCCGACCTCCCGCAGCACCCGCAGGTGTTTGGACGCCCCCGGCTGGGCCATCCCCAGCCCCAGAGCCAACTCGGTCACCGGTCGCTCACCCGCCCGCAGCAGCACCAGGATCTCCCGGCGCCGCGGCTCGGCGATCGCGTTGAAGACGTCCGACGTCGTCGCTGCTCGTGCCATGGCGCCATCATATTCCGATATCGGCATGTATCAAGCCGCCCGGTCGGGCGACGGGCCGCGATCAGCGGGCGCGGCCGGAGCCGGGGCGGCCCGGGACGATGAGAGCCTCGGCCCGCAGGTCGGCGCGGCCGGTGGCCTGGCGCGCGTGGGCGAGCACGGCGCGGTCGATCCGCTCGATGAACGCGGCGATCTCGACGTGGTCGTCGACGGCCGCGCTGATCCGCGCGACCGGGGCCCGGCGCCGTCGCCCGGCGCGGCGGCCGCCGACGATCTCGACCGTCGCCGCCTGGACACCGGGGATCTCGGCCACCTCGGCCTCGATGGCGTCAGCCAGCGCGGCGGCGCTGAGGCGGACGTCGCCCAGCTCGTCGTCGACGACCATGAGCGCGCCGGCCCTGTCCCGACTGAGCTGGGCCAGGCCCCACCACAGCGCGGCCAGCGTGAGCAGGCCCGTCGCCACGCCGACGACCGGCCAGAACCAGCCGTGATCGGCCGCGAACCGGCGCCAGTCCCCGGTCAGGACGGCCCGGTGGGCGACGTCCGCGCCGAACGCGCCGCTCCCGGCGAGCAGGATGACGACCCCGGCTCCCAGGCAGAGCAGCCCGAGGAGCAGCAGGACGAGCCGGTTCACCGCGTCGACGCGCGCCACCGCCGGCTGGGACGGGCCGTGGCGTCGCCGGCCCCGGACCGGACGGGCCCGGCCGGGGCGCGGCACGGCCGTTGCGGCCGGCGTCACGGGCGCCGACGCGAGCGGGTCGGGGCGGCGGCGGACGTTCATGAGCCGCCCGCCGACCGGCCGCCCGGTGGGCCGCCTGGTGACGGGCCATCCGGGGGCGGGCCACCGGATGACAGGTCGTCCGCGGGCGTGCCCGGGAGGTCCCGGACGGTGCCACCGCCCGACCCGCCCCGCACTCGGAACCGGACCGGCCGCGCCGGGACGAGATCCCAGGAGCTCACCGACGCCGCCAGCGCGCGCGCCGCCCTCTCGTCGCTGTCCTGGAACATCGTTCCGCGAGCCGCCGCCGGGCGGAGCCGAACGGCGGCCCGCACCCGCCGGCGCCCGATCCGGACCCGGGCCGAGCGGACGCCGTCCACGTCGAGCAGGCGGTCCCGAGCGGCGCGCGCCCCGCCCCGCCGCGACACGAACGCCGAGGTCGAGGGCAGCAGGTAGCGGGACGCCCCCGTCGCCCGCGGCCGCGAACCCGCCGGCAGCCAGCGCGGCCGGCCGGGCGCGTACCAGCCGAGGACGAGGACCAGCAGAGCCAGCCCGACCGGCGCGAGGATCGCCCCGGCGACCCTCGCGCCGGTGCTGGCCCAGTCGTTACGCGCCAGCACCCGAGTGATCGCCGGCCAGTCCACGACGAGCCAGCCGGGGCCGAGCGCCGCGTGGACGATCTCGATCAAGGCGATCACCCCGGCGGCGGCAAGAACCGCGGCCAGGACGGCCGAGACGACCCGCCGTGTCCGGTACATCCCCGCACCTCCCCGCCACGGGACCGGGGCCGGACGGATCCGACGGGCCCGGCGGGCAGCCCCGCCCGGGAGCTATTCCCCGGCCGGACCGTGATGACCCTGGGTGACACCGCTGCGCGCAGCGCCCCGGGCGGCGACGACGGCGTCGTAGACGGTCCCGCGCCGCACCCCGTACTCGGCGGCGACGGCCAGAATGGCCTGCCTGCGCTCCTCGCCCGCCTCGACCCGCTCGGCCACAGCGTCCGCCAACTCGTTCGGTTCGACCGCGACCGGCCCCTTTGGCGCGCCCGCCACGACCAGCGTGACCTCGCCCAGAACCTCTCGGGCCGCGGCCCAGTCGCGCAGCCTGCCCAGGCCGTCCCGCACGATCTCCTCATGCGTCTTCGTCAGCTCTCGGCACACGGCACCGGGCCGTTCCTCCCCCAGGGCCGACGCCAGCTCACCCAGGGTGACCGCCACCCGCTTGGGCGACTCCAGGATGACCATCGTGCGGGGCTCCCGGGCCAGCTCGACCAGCCGGCCCCGTCGCGCCCCGGCCCGGCGGGGCAGGAAGCCCTCGAACGTCCAGCGGTCCGTCGGCAGCCCGCTGACGGCCAGCGCTCCGGTGACGGCGGACGGTCCGGGCACGAGCGTCACCGGCAGCCCGGCGGCGGCCGCCGCCGAGACGACCCGGTAGCCCGGGTCGGACACCCCCGGCATCCCGGCGTCCGTGACCAGGACGACGGTGGCCCCGCCAGCGATGTCGGCGACCAGCCGCTCGGCCCGCTTCGCCTCATCCAGGTCACGGTAGGAGATCAGTCGGCCACCGATCGTCACCTCCAGGGCGGCGGCCAGCCGGCGGGCCCGGCGGGTGTCCTCGGCGGCGACGATGTCCGCGCCCGCCAGCGCCGGACCCAGCCGGCCGCTGGCGTCGCGGGGATCGCCGATCGGGACGCCACACACCACCAGGGTTCCGCTCACCTGTCCAGGATGTCAGGCCGGCGGTGAGCTGGGCCGGCGGCCGGTCACCGGCGGCCTGGCCCACGGCGGGAACCGGCCCGGCCGCTCGGCCTATACCAGCGCTCGGAGGGAGACGCGTCGGATGGGTCACGGGCGACCCCATAGTCTGGTCGGGTGGCGGTGATGGACGCGATCCTCGACAAGCCTCCCCGCCCCGCCCCCACCGGGCGGGGTGAGCGGACGAGCTGGCGCGAGCGACTCGTCGAGGAGATGCCGACCGACCGCGTCGCCGGCCTGCTGGCACCGCTCGGGCTGACCGTCATCGCCGGGATCATGCGCTTCTGGGGGCTCACGTCCCGCAAGGGCATCTACTTCGACGAGGTCTACTACACCCACGACGCCTACACGCTGTTCCACCACGGCTACGAGCAGGACACCACCTGCACCGGCCCCGGATTCGTCGTCCACCCGCCGCTGGGCAAGTGGCTGATGGGCCTGTCGGAATGGCTGTTCGGCTCCACCGACTGCGCCAATATCCGGCACGGCAACCCCGAGCTCGGCTGGCGGTTCGCCTCGGCCGTGGCCGGCACGATCGCGGTGTTCGTCGTCGCCCGCACCGCCCGGCGGATGTTCCGCTCGACCGTCCTGGGCTGCTTCGCCGGGCTGCTGATGGCCTTCGACGGCCTGGAGTTCGTCCAGAGCCGCATCGGCATCCTCGACATCTTCCTGATGCTTGGACTGGTGCTGGCCCTGGCCTGCCTGGTCGCCGACCGCGACGACGGGCGGCGGCGCCTGGCCGCCCGGCTGGACGCCGCGGTGGCCGACGGGACCGGCTCGGGCGTGGCCACCGCCGGCTACGGCCCCCGGCTGGGCTTACGGCCCTGGCGGATCCTGTGCGGGATCTGCCTGGGCGCCTCGCTCGGGGTGAAGTGGAGCGCTCTCTACACGGTGGTGGCGTTCGCCGCGCTGGCGATCGCCTGGGACGTCGGGGCCCGCCGCCGGGCCGGCGTCCAGCGCCCGGTCCGGGCCGCGCTGCGCAAGGACGTCCTGGGCTGGTTCGCCTGCTTCATCCCGCTGCCGTTCGCGGTGTTCATGAGCACCTGGACCGGCTGGTTCGCCTCGTCCGGCGGCTACGACCGGCACACGCCGACCCGACCGGGCAAGGGCGTGTTCGGCGCCCTGAGCAACTGGTGGAACTACCAGGACCAGATCTGGACCTTCCACGACCACCTGAGCACCCCGCACAAGTACGAGTCGAAGCCTTTCAGCTGGCTGGTGCTGGGCCGGCCGGTCGACTACGACTTCACCGCGCTCAAGTACGGGCAGCACGGCTGCCGCATCCGCGGCGGCTGCTACAAGGAGATCCTCGCCCTGGGCAACCCGGCCGTGTGGTGGATCGGGACGCTGGCGCTGATCGGGGTGATCGCGCTGTGGGTGGTCCGCCGCGACTGGCGGGCCGCGATGGTCGTCGTCGGCTTCACGATCTCGTTCGCGCCTTGGCTGGCCTTCCCGGAGCGGACGATGTTCTTCTTCTACGCGCTGCCGCTGCTGCCGTTCCTGGTGCTGGCGATCACAGCGATGGCCGGGCTGGCCCTCGGCGGCCGGGGGATCTCGGAGGTACGCGCGCTCGCCGGCGCGCTGACCGTGGGCATCTACGCGATCGTCGTCGTGCTGTTCTTCGTGTACTTCTACCCGATCCTGGCCAATCAGATGATCTCCATCCCAGCCTGGCGGGCGCGGATGTGGTTCCCCGGCTGGATCTGACTCGACGCACATCCCGCGTCGCGTCACGCAAAGTAGTCGTGTCGCGATTGACTGTCACTCTCTGTATCGAGGATGGTGCACGGGCCTACTCGGTGCAAGGGGGTCTTCGTGTTGCCGCGTGCCCAACGACGCGCCCAACGACGCGCCCATCGGCGCGCCCTCGAGCGGGCCCGCGGCCAGCGCCGTCGGCGCCCGGCCGCGCTGGCCACGGCGCTGGTCAGCACCGCCCTGGCCAGCACCGCCCTGGCCAGCACCACCCTGACCGGCACCACCCTGACCGGCACCGCCCTGGCTAGCCCGGCCACGCCCGCCCACGCCGCGCCCGGCCCGGCCGCCGCCGGTCCGGCGACCGGCCGGCCGCCCTGGGCGGAGCTGCGCCAGACACCGCTGCCGGCGGGGGCGGTCCCCCGCGGCGCCGAGCACGCCAGCGTCCGCGCGGCCCTGCACACGCTGGCCGCGACCGGCCCGGTGGGCACCTTCCCGACCGTGGCCGTCGTCCTCGGGCTCGACCACCAGGTCTGGGCGACGACCGGCGCCGGCTTCGTCCCGCTGGGCGGCGTCGTGGCCGACGACCCGGCGGTGGCGGCCGCGCCCGACCAGCTCTGGTTCTTCGCCAAAGGCCTCGATGGCCGGCTGTGGCTGCGCACCGCTGACACCGGCTGGCAGAAGCCGTCCAACCCGCCGGAGATCGGCACCAGCCTGACCGCCGCCTACTTCGGCCGCTACCTCTACCTCGGCTACACGGACGCGGCCGGCACCGCGCACATGAGCGTCATCGACCCGACGGCGCCGGACGGCCCGGACGTCGTCTACGACGCCGGTGGCCCCCCGGCCGACGGGGTCGCGGTCAGCGCCGCGGCCGCGCCGCTGATCGTCGGGCCGCGCTACACGCCGGGCCTGCTTGGCCCGGCCGGCACCCTCTACACCTGGAACGGGCTGCCCGTGCCGACTGACGGCGCGCTGGGGCGGGTGGGCCTGGCCTGCGCCCCCGGCCGGCCGGCGACGGTGACCGACCTGGTCGATCCCCCCTACCCGACGGCCACCGGCGCCGTCGCCTGCCGCTCCACCATCGCGGACGGGGTGAACTTCATCGGCTCCGGCGAGCCCCACTACCTCGGCGGGCACATCATCGGCGGACCCGGGCTGGCCCTGAACCCGGCGGACACCAGTGATCTGGTCGTGTACGCCGTCGGCCTGGACCGGGCGATCTGGATGAAGACCGTCACGGACACCACCGAAGGTTTCCGGTCCGACCCGACCTGGGTCCGGGTCGGCGGCTTCGCCCTCGGCGGGGTCCAGGCCACCGCCTGGACGCCCTGGTAGCGCCAGCCTCCGACGCCCGCCGCGGCGCCTCGGCCCGAGTGCCGGCGCGGCCCGCGCGCAGGTGGCGGCCGGCTCCCCCAACCGGGTTAGACGCCGCCCCCTCCGGGGACAGGGCCCACCACGAGTGGGAACGCTACGAGTCCGATCGATCACTTATCCGCCAAATCGGGGGATGGATCGGTACCTGATTAAACTTTAGGTATCCTCCCGGACGCATGAAGGCAGATTTTCCTCCCGATCCGCGCATGGTGGCGATCCGGTCGACTGGGGGTAGCGGCCCGGATGACAGGATCAGGCCCGTCGACCGGCCGCGGCCCACCGCGGTGACCGCGGGAGGAAGGGAACCCACCATGGCTGATGTGTCGGTTCGTTTCGCCATGACCGACGACAGCGAGATCGTGCTCAACCTGTCGCTTACCCAGGCGATCCGGCTGACCGAGGCCATCGCGTCGAAAGTGTCCCAGGCGATGACCGAGCAACCGCGCGCCCTCAACGGCGCCGCCTACGGCGGGCCGGGCGTCCGCCCGGGCCCGTACTCGACGTCCTGACCCCACCGAAGGGCGCGGCCGGCCCGGGCCCGGCGAAGAAAAAGTCGCCGAATCCAGCTGCTCCTGTCGGACATACTACGTCAATCCGTCACTGGACCAGGATGACGGCGGGCCCGGGGGGCGACACGCGTCCACCGGCGTGATAGCTCTCGGTCTGCTATGGGACCAGCGTGACGGCGGGGTCAGGACCGACACACGTCCGCCGTCTGGATAGCTCTCGGTCAGGAAGCGACGTACCGTCACGCACAGCCCGCCCGGGCCGGACCCGCTCACACCGCTCGGAGACCGCAGATGCCCGCGCCCACCGGCCATCCACCCATCGACGGCTATCCACCCATCGAGGAACACGGGGTCATCGGTGACCTGCGGACCGTCGCGCTGGTCGCGACCAACGGCGTCATTGACTGGTACTGCCCCGAGCGCTTCGACTCGCCCTCGGTGTTCGCCGGCCTGCTCGACGCCGAGCGCGGCGGCTCGTTCGGCATCTCCTGCCCGGGCTCGCGGGCCAAGCAGATGTACCTGCCGGATTCGAACATCCTGATGAACCGCTTCCTGGCCCCGCAGGCGGTGGGCGAGGTCATCGACTTCATGGTGCCGGTGGACAGCGACGTCACCGAGGCGCCGCACGTGATCGTCCGCCAGGCCCGCTCGGTGCGCGGCCGGGCCCGCTTCTCGCTGCGCTGCGACCCCCGCTTCGACTACGGCCGGGCTCCGCACACGGTCGAGCTGGTCGAGGGCCAGGGCGCGGTGTTCACCTCCGGCGCCGGGACGCTGGTGCTGCGCACGCCGGCGCCGCTGCGGGTGGCCGACGGAGGCGACGGCACCAGCGGCGGGGCGGTCGAGTCGACGTTCGAGCTCGACGCGGGCGAGACGGTCAACGTCGTGCTCGAGTGGAACTCGACGATCCGCCCGCTGATCGACGGCGAGGCCGACCGGCTGTTCGACCGGACGCTGTCCTACTGGCAGACCTGGCTGCGCCGCGGCCGCTACCACGGCCGCTGGCGGGAGATGGTCACCCGCTCGGCGCTCGTCCTCAAGCTGCTGGTCTACCGCCCGACTGGCGCCCTGGTCGCCGCGCCGACGACGTCGCTGCCCGAGGAGCTCGGCGGCGTGCGCAACTGGGACTACCGCTACACCTGGATCCGCGACGCCGCCTTCACGATCTACGCGCTGATGGCGCTGGGCTTCACCGACGAGGCCGCGTCGTTCATGGACTGGCTGGAGCAGCGCTGCCGCGAGGCACCGCCGGAGGCGGGGCTCTACGTCCTCTACCGAGTGGACGGCTCGGTCGACCTTGATGAGACGGTGCTGAGCAACCTGCGCGGCTACCGGGGCTCAGCGCCGGTGCGGGTGGGCAACGGCGCCGCCGGCCAGCTCCAGCTCGACATCTACGGCGAGCTGATGGACTCGGTGTACCTGTACAACAAGAACGGCGCGCCGATCTCCTTCCAGCTCTGGGAGGCGCTGACCCGCCAGCTCGACTGGCTGGCCAAGCACTGGGAGGAGCCGGACGAGGGCATCTGGGAGACCCGGGGCGGCCGGCAACGCTTCAGCTACTCGGCCCTGATGACCTGGGTCGCCTTCGAGCGGGCCTGCCGGATCTCCCGGCAGCGCGGACTGCCCGGCCCGACCAACGACTGGAAGGACCACGCCGGCCGGGCGTACATGTTCGTCCAGAACGCCTGCTGGGACCCCGGGCGCGGCGCCTACATGGAGTACCCCGGCTCACCTCGGATGGACGCGTCCCTGCTGGTCATGCCACTGGTGAAGTTCGCCGGCCCGACCGACCCGCGGTTCCTGTCGACGCTGGACCGCTTCGGCCGGGAGCTGGTCAGCGACAGCCTGGTCCGCCGCTACGCCGCCGACGGCAGCGACGGCCTGTCCGGCGACGAGGGCACGTTCAACCTGTGCTCGTTCTGGTACGTGGAGGCGCTCACCCGCGCCGGCCGGGTGGCCGAGGCCCGGACGATCTTCGAGAAGATGCTGACCTACGCCAACCACCTCGGCCTCTACGCCGAGGAGATCGGCTCGTCGGGCGAGGCGCTGGGGAACTTCCCGCAGGCATTCACGCACCTGGCGCTGATCAGCGCGGCGACGCACCTGGACCGGACCCTCGGCTGACGGCCGAGCGCCCCGGTGGCACGCCTGGACCGGCCGCCCGGCGGAGCGGAGGCAACCCGCGTCGCCACCGGCGCGTTAACCGCCCTCCGCGACCGGGGGCTCCGCCCATTCTCCCGGTCGCTTCGGGCGGGAGGCCGCGTTAACCGCCCTCCGCGACCGGGGGCTCCGCCCATTCTCCCGGTCGCTTCGGGCGGGAGGCCGCGTTAACCGCCCTCCGCGACCGGGGGCTCCGCCCATTCTCCCGGTCGCTTCGGGCGGGAGGCCGCGTTAACCGCCCTCCGCGACCGGGGGCTCCGCCCATTCTCCCGGTCGCTTCGGGCGGGAGGCCGCGTTGCCACCCGGCGTGAACAACTGGCGCGCCGGGGCGAGAACAGCGCCGCCGGCGCGCTGGCGACGGCGCGTCGGTGAGCTGGGAATGGCATGCTGTCGACGTCACAGTGTGTTCCAGGGCACGGGCCGGCGGGGGCCGGGCGCGGGTGGGCGCGGAGGACTCCGCGCGGTCGGCTGTCGGGCGCCTGACCACGAAGTTTCCTGACGCGAGCCGCCGGTGGCCCCCGGGCCTGGGATCATTGGGCGCACGACGCACAGCTAGGGGCGAGGGGCGCGACAATGGCGGGACTTGACCGTTTTCGAGTGGTGGTGGAGAACGGGCCGGCCGCCGAGCCGGGGGTGGTTACGAGGCTACCCGGGGTTCTGCTCGTCGCCCGCACCGGGCGCACCGAGACGCATCAGGTGGCCAAGCAGCTACTGGACGCCTGTCTGGAGGGCGTCGCCGAGGAGCAGCCGCCGTTCGGCGCCGGCCGGCGGCTGCTGCGCCGAGTGGCGTTCCTGCTGGCCGAGTCCGACCCGGACGACGTGCCGGACTTCGTCCTGCTGACCACCGTCAACGAGCGGCTGGCCGCGCTCCTGCACGGTGAGATGGAGATCTCGCTGGACGGCCCGACGCCGCTGCGGCTGTCCGGAGTCGAGTCCGCGACCTGGGTCGACCGGCTGCTGCCCGGGGAGTTCACCCGGATGGACATCGGCGTCGCCGGCGCGACGCCACCGGCCGAGGCGGCCGCGACCGCCGCCGGCCCGTTCCCGCTCGACCTGCGGATCGGGGCCGTGGTCGGCTCGACCGTCGCGCTGGTGGCCGCCGACCCCAGCGCGGGCGGCGACGACGGGGCCGGCGCGCTGGGGGGCTCGGCCATGCGCGCCCGAGCAGCGATGAGCGGCTTCCTGGCCGGCGCCAAGGCCAGCACCGGGGCCGGGTCCAACGCTGGGGCTGGGGCTGGGGCTGGGGCTGGGGCTGGGGCCGGGGCCGGGGCTGGGGCTGGCGCCGCCGTGCTGCCCGACCCGGAACCGAGCACGAACCCCGAGATCGACGCCGAGCCGAAGGTCGCCCCCGAGCCGGCGCCGCTCCCCCGGCCGGAACCGCCGGTGGCCGCGCGGGCCGGCGCCGCCACGGCGAGCCCGGTCGAGGACCAGGCCGACCAGGCCGACGAGGCCGACGAGCTGGTCGAGGCCGACGACGCGGACGACGCGGACTCACCGCCCCGGCGGAGCTACTTCGACGCGCGGGTCTCCACCGACGGCGGCCCGGGCAGCGGCTCCAATAGCGGCTCCAACAGCGCCTCCAACAGCGGCCCCGGCGGGGCCGAGCCGGGCCACCGCGGGGTGTTCGAGCCCAGCGGGCCGAACGGCGCCCGGTCCGGTGGGCTGGCCGACGCGGGCGAGCGGGCGGACGCCGCTCCGGCTCGCGGCGGCGCCTCCTGGGCCACCGGCCCGTCCCTGGACCTGGCGAAGAAGCCCGGCTCGTCGCCGTCGTCCGCCACCGGTGACGACGACCGTCCGGGCCTCGGCCGGGGTGCGGCCAGCTCCGACTACGACCGCTCGGACTACGACCGCTCGGACTACGACCGCTCGGACTACGACCGCGCCGACTACGTCCACGAGACCGACATCGACGCCGACCCGCCGACCGAGCTGGCCGGGGCCGCGCACATGATGAGCACCGGCGAGGACACCGAGAGCGACGCGCTCACCGACCTGCCCGGCCGCGGCTTCGACGTCGACGACCTCATCGACGACCAGGACATGCCCACCGTCCTGCCAAACCACAACAGCGCCCAGGTCGAGGGCATCCTGTGCGCGAACAACCACTTCAACCACCCGGCCGCGCCGTACTGCATCGAGTGCGGCCTGCCGCTGGCCCAGCAGACCAACCGGCGGGTCTGGGGGCCGCGCCCGACCGTCGGCGTGTTGGTCTTCGACGACGGCCTGACCGTGAACGTCGACACCGACCTGGTGATCGGCCGGCAGCCCGACCGGGACGACGCCGTGCGGGCCGGTCGGGCCAAGCCGCTGCTGGTCGAGGACGCGGAGAGCGCCGTCTCCCGGGTCCACGCGGTGATCTCGCTCAACGGCTGGGACGCGGTGATCACCGACCAGGGCTCGGCCAACGGGACCTACATCGCCCCGCCGGAGGCAACGGTGTGGACGCCCCTGAACCCGAACGATCCGGCGCCCCTCGTGCCAGGCACCCGCGTTCAGGTCGGGAAGCGTACGTTCGTCTTCAACTCACACCTGCAGGTCTGACCCTGGCCGCGCGCCCCCGGCGCTCGGCCGGCCGAGCGGGAGGGCGCGCGACGCCGTGGCGAAGGCTGGCCGGTCCGGAGGCGGGACCGGCGGAAAGAGCGGGATGGGCGCGCTGGTCGCCCTGCTCGCCCTCGCGCTGGCGCTGGGCGCCGCGCACGAACGAGGCCGGCCGGCGCCGCCGGCCGCCGTCGTCGTGCGCGGCTCGGACCTGGCCGACCCGTCGGTCCTGGCCGTCGCCGGGACGCTGTACGCCTACGGCACCAACACCGTCTTCGGCGGGCACGTCCCCGTCCTGACCAGCGGCGACGGCCGGACGTGGCGGCGTGCCGGCGACGCACTGCCCACCCTGCCCGGCTGGGCCGCGCCGGCCGACACCTTCTCCACCTGGGCGCCGGCCGTAACCCACGTCGGCAGCGGCTACCGCCTCTACTACACGACCCGAAGCGCGGCTACCGGCACCGAGTGCGTCTCGGTGGCCAGCGCGCGGCGCCCGGCCGGCCCGTTCCGCGACTCCTCCGACCGGCCGCTGGTCTGCCAGGCCGACGTCGGGGGCAGCATCGACCCCAGCCCCTACTCGGCCGGCGGCCAGACCTACCTGACCTGGAAGAGCGAGGGCCGCGGGCCCGGCGCGACCTCGGTCATCTGGGCCGCGCGCCTGCGCCCGGACGGCGAGGCGCTGTCCGGCCCGGCCGTCGCCCTGCTGCGACCCGACCGGCCGTGGCAGGACGGCGTCGTCGAGGCGCCCGCGATGCTGACCCGGGACGGCGGTTACCAGCTGGTGTTCGCGGCGGGCGACTGGCGGGGGCAGAACTACGTCACCGGCGTCGCCACCTGCGCCGGTCCGCTCGGGCCGTGCCAGTCGGCCGGCGCGCCCGTGCTGACCAGCGGCCCGGGCGCGCCGAGCCTGCACGGCCGGACCGGGATCGCCCTCGGTGTCGCCCCTGGCGGGGCGAGCGTGTTCCTGTGGGGCACGCGGTGGTGGATGGCCTTCCACACCTGGCCATTCGAACCGGAGACCATCCCGGACGTGCCGCGCCAGCTGGTGATCGCGCCGCTGCCCGAGCACGGCAGGCCCGTCCCCGACCTGGGGGCCGTCGCTCGCGGAGCGGTCACCGAACGCGCCGGCTGACGCCGGGCGACCGCAACCGGCGCCGGACGATGGAACCAGCGGCGTCTCAGCAACTTCACAGCCAACCGCGAGGCTTAACCAAGGTCGCCCTCAGCCATGGGCTGGACCTTGGTGAGCCATGGATCTCCTGCCCACAACGACCGAAGAGCCTGTACCACTCGCCGCGCGCGAGCCAGGTACCGGCCGGGACATCGAGATCGTCATTCCGGTGTACAACGAGGAGCAGGACCTCGAACCGAACATAGTTCGGCTCCACGCCTACCTGAGCGCATACATGCCGTTCAGCTACCAGATCACCATCGCGGACAACGCCAGCACGGACTCGACCTGGCGGGTGGCCCGGTCGCTGGCGGACCGGCTGCCCTCGGTACGCGCGGTCCGCCTATCCCAGAAAGGACGCGGCCGCGCCCTGCACGCGGTGTGGCGCGGCAGCGACGCCCGGGTCGTCACCTACATGGACGTCGACCTGTCGACCGATCTCTCCGCCCTGCTTCCGCTGGTCGCGCCCCTGCTGTCCGGGCACAGCGACATCGCCATCGGAAGCCGGCTCGCCCAGACGTCCCGGGTGGTGCGCGGTTCCAAACGGGAGGTGGTCTCCCGGTCCTACAACCTGCTGCTGCGCGCGGTTCTGCGCACCCGTTTCAGCGACGCGCAATGCGGGTTCAAGGCGATGCGGGCCGAAGCAGCGCAATTGTTGTTGCCGCTGGTCGAGGACCCTGGCTGGTTTTTCGACACCGAGCTGCTGGTCCTCGCCGAACGCAGCGGAATGCGTATTCACGAGGTACCGGTCGACTGGATCGACGACCCGGACAGCCGGGTCGACATCGTCGCCACGGCGCTGGCCGACCTCAAGGGCGTCGCCCGCCTCGCCCGCGGCCTGGCCAGCGGCCGGCTGCCCATCTCCGCGCTGCGCGAGCACCTTGGCCGCGCGCCGCTGGCCCCGCCGCCAGGAGTGCCGGCCGGGCTGGTGCCCCAGCTGGCCCGCTTCGCCGGCATCGGGATCGTCTCGACCGCCGCCTACCTGCTGCTGTACCTGGCCTTCCGGGACTACACCGGCGCCCATGTGGCCAACATCGGCGCCCTGCTTGTCACCGCGCTGGCCAACACCGCGGCGAACCGGCGGCTGACCTTCGGCTTGCGCGGCGGCCAGGGGGCGGCGACGGCCCAGCTCGAGGGCCTGGTCGTGTTCGGGCTCGGCGTCGCGCTGACCACCGGGTCGCTGGCCGCGCTCGACGCCGCCCATCCCCACGCGGGCAGGGGCACCGAGCTACTCGTCCTCGTCGTGGCCAACCTGGCCGCCACGGTCATCCGCTTCCTGCTCTTCCGCGCCTGGGTCTTCCACCCGCGCCGCCAGCGCGGGCGAAGCCACCGGGCGAGCCCGCGCGCGACGGGACTGTCCGGGCTGTCCGGGCTGTCCGGGCCGCCGGCGACCGCCGGAACGACTGGCGAGAACCCCACCGGCGCGCCGGTCATGGTCGAGTACCGCGCGCGCAGCCCGCGAATTGAGAGCAGCCAGCGAGCCGAGAGCGGCGAGCGCTGGGACGCGGCGGCCGGCCCGGACGAGGACGCCCACCGATGAGCACGGCCTCTCCCGATCTTGGCGGTGTCCGGCGCGCGGTGTGGTCGGGCTACCGCCGCCGCGCACGTCCGCTCGCGGCGGCGGCCGGTCACGACCCGCGCTGGGTCCGGCCCGCCGTCGCCGGCCTGCTCGCCCTGAGCGCGCTCACCTACCTGTGGGGGCTGGGCGCCTCGGGCAACGCCAACAGCTTCTACGCCGCGGCGGTCCAGGCCGGCACCAAGAGCTGGAAGGCGCTGTTCTTCGGCTCGTTCGACGCCTCGAACTTCATCACCGTCGACAAGCCGCCGGCCTCGCTGTGGGTCATGAGCCTGTCCGGGCGGATCTTCGGGTTCTCGGCCTGGAGCATGCTGGCGCCGCAGGCGCTGGAGGGCGTCGCGGCCGTCGGCCTGCTCTACCTGACGGTGCGGCGGGTCACGAACCCGCGGAGCGGGCTGCTCGCGGCCGGCCTGTTCGCCTTCACCCCCGTCGCCGCGCTCATGTTCCGGTTCAACAACCCCGACGCCCTGCTCGTGCTGCTGTTCGTCCTCGGTGCCTACTGCGTCACCCGGGCCGTCGAGGCGGCCAGCCTCCGCTGGCTCGCGCTGGCCGGCGCGGCCACCGGCGTCGCCTTCCTCACCAAGCTCGGGCAGGCGTTCCTCGTCGTGCCGGCGTTCGGCCTGGTCTACCTGGTGGCCGCGCCGACGACGGTCGGCCGGCGGATCGTCCACCTGCTCGGCGGGCTGGCCGCGATGGTCGTCGCGGCCGGCTGGTACGTCGCCGCGGTGGAGCTGTGGCCGAAGGGCTCGCGGCCCTACATCGGCGGGTCGACCAACAACAGCCTGCTCCAGCTGACCTTCGGCTACAACGGCCTCGGCCGCCTGACCGGCAACGAGTCGGGCGGCGGTGGCGGCGGGATGCGCCTGCTCGGCGGGGGCGGAGCGCCCGTACTGGGCCAGGGGGGCGGGATGGCGGGCGGCTTCCCCGGCATCGCCGGGCCCGGCGGTGAGTCCGGCGACGGACCGGGCGGTGGCATCCGCCGCGTCTTCGGCCCGGGCGGCGGAGGCGGCGGATTCGGCGGCGCCACCGGCTGGAACCGCCTGTTCAGCGACCAGATGGGGACCGAGATCTCCTGGCTGCTGCCAGCCGCGCTGCTCGCGCTGGTCGCCGGGCTGTGGCTGACCCGCCGCGCCCCGCGCACCGACCGCGTCCGGGCGGCGCTGATCCTGTTCGGCACCTGGCTGGTCGTCCACGCCGTCGTCTTCAGCTACATGCAGGGAATCATCCACCCGTACTACACGATCGCGCTGGCGCCGGCGATCGGCGGCCTGATCGCCGTCGGCGGCTATGTACTGGTCCGCGACCGGAACAGCGCCGTCGCCCGGGGGGCGCTCGCCGTGATGGTCGGCGGCACCGGCATCTGGTGCTACGTCCTGCTGCACCGCACCCCCGGCTGGTACCCGTGGCTGCGCTGGCTGGTCCTGCTGGCCGCGCTGGTCGCGGCGGCGGCGATCTTGCTGGTCCCCGCGATGCCGGCAACGGCCCGGCGGGTGGCGGCGGGGACGGCGCGGCGGGCGACCGCCGTGGCGATCACGGTCGCGGCACTGATCGGGCTGGCCGGCGCGCCGGCGGCCTACGCGGCGGCCACGGCCTCGGTCGCCCACACCGGGAGCATCCCGTCCTCCGGGCCGAACGGGGCCGGCGGCTTCGGCGGCGGGGGCTTCGGCCGCCCGCCAGGAGCCGCCACGATCACGCCGGAAGGCGGGGGCGGCCCGTCCCTGACCGGTGGATCAGGCGGACCGGGCGGCGACACCGCGAACGCCGCGCTGGTCAGCATGCTCAAGGCGGGCGCGGGTTCCTATCGCTGGGTCGCCGCGACGCAGAGCTCGAACTCGGCCGCGCCGATCGAGCTGGCCACCGGGGATCCGATCATGGCCATGGGCGGGTTCTCCGGCTCGGACCCGGCTCTGACCCTGGCCCAGTTCCAGGCCTACGTCGCCGCGAAGAAGATCCACTACTACATCGGCGGTGGGATGGGTGGCCCGGGCGGTGGGTCCAGCGGCATCGAGAGCTGGGTGTCCGCGCACTTCACCGCGACGACCGTGGGCGGCCAGACCGTCTACGACCTGACCAGGCCGAAGGGCTGACCAGGCCGAAGGGCTGACCAGGCCGAAGGGCTGACCAGGCCGAAGGGCTGACCAGGCCGAAGGGCTGACCAGAGCGCCGGGCGGACCAGGTAGAAGGGCTGACCGGCCAAGGGGGCGGGGCCGCGGCGACGTGGAGCCGCGGCCCCGCGCGGGCCGGCCCGCTCAGGCCGGCCCGGTCAGGCCGGCCCGCGCACCTGTCCGCGCAGCACGATGGCCAGCGGCTGGGCCAGCACGGCGACGTCGGCCCGCGGGTCGGCCGGGTAGACGACCAGGTCGGCCGGCGCTCCCTCGACTAGGCCCGGCCGGCCGAGCCAGGCCCGGGCCGACCAGACGGCGGCGTCCAGCGCGGCGAGCGGCGGCAGGCCGGCCGCGACCAGTTCGGCCACCTCGGCCGCGACCAGCCCGTGGGGCAGCGACCCGCCGGCGTCGGTACCCACGTAGATCGGGATGCCAGCGTCGTGCGCGGCCCGGACCGTGTCGTACCGACGGGCGTGCAGGTCGAGCATGTGCCGGGCGTAGATGGGGAAGCGCTCGCTCGCCCCGGCGGCGATGCCCGGGAACGAAGCGATGTTGACCAGCGTCGGGACGATCGCCACCCCGCGCTCGGCGAGCAGGCCGATGGTGTCCTCGCGCAGGCCGGTGGCGTGCTCGATGCAGTCGATGCCCGCCGCCACCAGGTCGGCCAGGCTGTCCTCGCCGAAGCAGTGGGCGGTGACCCGGGCCCCCTCGGCGTGGGCGGCCTCGATCGCGGCCGCCGCCGCGTCCCGGGGCCAGCAGGGCGCGAGGTCGCCGGTCGAGCGGTCGATCCAGTCGCCGACCAGCTTGACCCAGCCGTCGCCCCGGCGGGCCTGCTCGGCGGCGTAGGCCGGCAGCTCCTCCGGTTCGATCTCGTGGGCGTAGCCGCGCAGGTACCGACGGGGGCGGGCCAGGTGACGCCCGGCGCGGATCAGCTCAGGCAGGTCGTCGCGGCCGTCGATCCAGCGGGTGTCCGCCGGTGAGCCGGCGTCACGCAGCAGCAGCGCGCCGGCCTCCCGGTCGGTCAGGATCTGCCGCTCGGCGGTGGCCGTGTCGACCGCCCCGCTCGCGCCCAGGCCGACGTGGCAGTGGGCGTCGACGAGGCCCGGCAGGGCCCAGCCCTCGATCGTCCGCTCGACCGGGACACCGACGGGGGGCGTGAGCCGCACGCGGCCGTCGACGATCCAGATCGCATCGCGTAACTCGTTCGGGCCGACCAGGACGGACCCCCTCACCATGGTGGCTGACCCGGCCTTACTCGGCTCGCTCACCTGGGCCTCCCGCTGCCTCCGCGAGCTCGCGGGCACGGTGCCCGCGGGCCCTCCCACCTTGGCAGACCACTGAACCGGACGTGGACCTGTGTGATTCGTCACCTGGTTCGAGCGCTCCTCTTCAGGTATGGCTAACCTAAGCCAACGCCCGGCGACCCGTACTTCGGGGACCGGCCGACCTACCTCGAAAGCGAGCGGCCCATGCACCCGGCTCACCCCGCTCCTCCTGCCGGCCCGATCCGGACCACCGGTCTGGCCCAGGCCGCCGGTCAGGCCCCGGCCGCCGGCCTCGTCCGGACCCCGGGTGTCCCGGGCCGCGACCGGGCCACCAGCCTGATCCGAGCCTCGGCGACCGGCGGCGGGCACGGCCACAGCCACGGCCACGGCAGCTCCGGAGGTTTCATGGAGACGATCGGCGCGGTCGCCGCGATGCGCCGGCGGCGCTCCACTCCGCGCCTGGCGGAGCCGGGTCCGCACCGCGACGAGATCGCCTGGCTGCTCGACGCGGCCGTGACCGCGCCGGACCACGGGCGGCTCAAACCCTGGCGTTTCGTCGTGTTCGAGGGCGACGCCCGGCGGGCCTTCGGCGACGTGCTGGCGGCCGGCTATGAGAGCCGTTGCCGCGAGCGCGGCCAGCCCGTCATCGAGCAGCGGGTGGAGACCGAACGGGGCCGCCTGATGCGGGCGCCCCTGGTCCTCGCGGTGGGCGCGCACATCACCACCGGCAACGTGACCCGCGACGCGCAGGTCTGCGCCGTCGCCGCCGCCGCCCAGAACGTCCTGCTGGCCGCGACCGAGCTCGGCTACGGCACGATGTGGCGCAGCGGCGCGGCCTGCGCCGACGAGAGCGTGAAGACGGCACTGGGCCTGCTGAGCGACGACGTGCTGCTCGGTTTCCTCTACATCGGGACCGCCTGCGTCACCCCGCCGCCCGCGCCCGACCGGTCGCTGGCCGGTGTCGTGCGCTGGTGGCGGCCGGCGGCGCGGTGCGACCAGGCCGTCTCCGAGTGGGCCGTCCCCGAGTGGGCCGTCCCCGACCAGACCGTCCCCGAGTGGGCCGGCCGGGACGAGGCGCGGGCCGAGGGGGCACGCGCCCTCGACGCCACCGGCACCGACGGGCCACCCGGCCCGGCCGCCGTGGCCAGCCCGCTTCGACCGGTCAACCCGACCGGTCGCGGCCCGTACCGCGCTCGTTGAACCGCCCCGCGCGAGCGAGTGCCGACGCGGAGGAGACCCGGTTCGGCCTGGAGATCGAGTACGCCCTGGCCCACCCCGCCCGCGGCTTCATGGACTTCGCCAACTCCTCCTTCAGCGACTTCGGCCGGATTGTCGAGCGGCTGCCCGACGACCACGACCCCGACCTCACCCGCGGCGACCTGGCCATCAAGTGGACCCGCTGGTACGTCGAGGGCGACGAGCGCTTCGACGACGACGGCCGCTTCCTCGACTGCGCGCCCAAGGGCATCGAGACCCGGACCCCGATCCAGCCCGACATCGACGCGGCGCTGGCGGCGGCGGGCGACCAGACCGACCGCCTGGCCGCCGCGGCCGCGCGGGACGGCGCCTATCTGGTCACGATTGGTTACAACCCGATCCGGGACGGCTACCACCCCACACCCCCGTTCAACCGGTGGGAGCTGGCGATGCGGGCGGCTCATCCCGAGTACGCCGCGCCCGAGGTGTACATGCTCAGCTACGGCCCGGACGTCAACCTGTCCAACCCCGGCTGGGACGACGCCGCCATCGTCGACATCGCCCGCAAGCTCACCTACTACAGCGCGGCGATGGTGGCGTTCTCCCTGAACGCCCCGTTCGCCGGCGGCCGGCGAGTCGAGGGCTACTCGGCGCGGATCGTGGCCCGGGCCGGGCGCCGCCCGGCGGCCCGGGCGTTCGTGGCCCCCGGCGAGGTCGCCGCCTACCGGCCCGACGGCGGGGGCGGAGTCCCGTTCGTGACGGCCGCCCGCATCCCGGCCGAGCGCGGCCGGATCGAGTTCAAGGCCTTCGACCCGGTGCCGCTGCCGGACTACGGGGCACTGCTCGCCCTGGTCGCGGGGGTCGCGCTGGACACCCGGCTCGCTGGCCGGGCCGACACGGTGGACGCGCGGGCGCAGCGCCGCGTCGCCCGGGCCGGCTTCACCGACGCCGGCGTGCGCGACGCGTCGGCCGAGGTGCTGTGGGCGGCCCGGGAGGCGCTCCCGGCGTCCTGGGCCAAGCGGCTCGACCCGTTGGAGGAGGCGCTGGCCGCCCGCCGGACCCCGGCCGACGCGCTCATCGAGCGGCACGCCGCCACCGGCGAGCTCCTTCCCGCGCCGCCCGCTGGCTGAGGCGCGCCGGGGCGTCGCGTGCCTCGACATGGGCGCCGCGGCGCCGACGGCCCCGACGTCCCGGTGATCCGCGACCACCGCCACCGCCACTGGATCGGGGGAGGTCATACTTGACTGATGATGTCGGATCACGGCGTCCGGACGGCGGTGGCCGGGCGTCGAACGCCTGCCCCGGCCCGCGCCGCCGCGACCGCGGGCGAGCTCGTGGCCGGGCCGGCCACCCGCCCGAAGCGACCGGGAGAATGGGCGGAGCCCCCGGTCGCGGAGGGCGGCAGGTTGGCTTCTGGGCCCGCCGTCAAGTCGCTGGCTGAGGCTGTCGTCGGATCATGAGCGCCACCGTGAGCCTCATGGTGATGGCGCCGGGCTGGGGCGCGCTCGCGGGCGGGGCGGTACTGGCCGTGAACGCGCTCGCCGCGCACCAGCGGCGGGTCCTGGCCGAGCAGGCGCGGGTGAGTTTTGCCCGGGCGGCCTACACGGCGCTCGAGGCCCGGCTCGCCGACGACCGCGCGCGGTTCCCCGGCCTCAGCCCGCTGCCGCCCCCGCCGGTCGGACTGTCGGCGGCGGACGAGGCGGCGGCGCTGGAGGCCATTGTCGCCGCTGGCGAGCGGCACCTGGGCGAGCAGCTGGCCGGCGCCCGCCTCGAGGCCTTCGCGGCGGCGTTACGCGGGGCGCTGGCCGGCGGCTCGGCCGCCTCGTCGCCCCCGGGGCCGCCGGCTCCGGACTCCAGCCGTCCCGCCGACTCCAGCCGTCCCGCCGACTCCAGCCGCCCCGCCGACTCCAGCCGCCCCGCCGACTCCAGCCGTCCCGCGGGCCCCGGACAGCCCGCGGCCGCGCAGATCGAGCTGGCCACCGCGCTGGCCGACACGCGACGGGTCCTGGCCCGCCTCGACCCGGCCGCGCCGGCGGCGGCCCGGGCCGCGTTGGCCGAACGCGCCCGCGACGTGCTCGCCGCCCCACCCGGGCGCCGGCCGGCGCTGCTGGACGACCTGCGCCTCGCCGTCGCCGACGCCGGCGCCCAGGCGGCCGAGCTGCGGGCCGAGCTGGCCGAGCTGCGCGGCCGCGCGATCGCGGCCGGAGTCCCGGCCGAGGACCTCGGCTCACCGCTGGCCCCCGTCGCCCTGGAGCCGGTCTCGCTCGTCTCGGCGCGGGCCGCCGTGTCGGCGGCCGTGAGCGCCGCCGAGGAGGCGGCCCGGCGGCGGGCGGAGCGGGCCCACGCGGCCGCCGCCGTGCGCGAGGCGCTGGAGGAACTCGGCTGCGAGGTCGAGGAGTCCTTCGACACACTGATCGTCGACGGCGCGGTGGCGACGCTGCGCCCGGCGGACCGAACCGGGCACTCCGAGGCGCCGGGGCGCGGCGCGCTGACCGTCCGGACGCGGATGTCCGAGCGCGGGCTCCGCTTCGACGCGGTCCCGGCCGAGGCGGTCCCGGCCGAGGCGGTCCCGGCCGAGGCGGTCCCGGCCGAGGCGGTCCCGGCCGAGGCGGTCCCGGCCGAAAATGTGGGCCCAGCCGACACGGCGGGCTCCGACGCGCTCGCGGCCGCCGAGCGAGCCTGGTGCGACGACGTCGAGACCCTGGTGCCCGCGCTGGCCCGCCGGGGGATCCCGGTCGAGATCGTCGCCCGGAGCGCGGTCGGCGCGGGCGACGCGCTCCAGGTGGCGCCCCGGCCGGGCGGGCGCTCGGCCCGCGGCGCCTTCCGCGCCCGGACGCCCGCCCGCCGCCGCGACACCTCGCGCGCCGCGACCGGGGAGGCCAGCCAAGCCACGCGGCCGCCCGACGGCGACCGCGACCGCGACCAGCGCGAACGCGACCGGCGCGAACGCGAGCGCGAACGGGACCAGCGGTGAGTGGCCCGTCGATGGCGAAGGGCGGCGCCCTGGGGGCGGGCCCCAACGCCGGGTACCAGTACGGCACCGGCCAGTACGGCACGAGCCAGTACGGGACGGGCACCGGCGCGCCGGACGCGGCCGGTGAGCCGGCCTGGCTCCGGGAGGTCCGCACGTCACTGTCCGTCAACGCGCAACTGGTGCTCTACGGCAACATCCGGGACAACTTCCCCCGGCCGGTCGGCGCCGGCTGGGACATGCCGACCATCACCGACTACCTCTGGTGGGCGCTGCGGCGCGAGGGCTACCCGTTCCTCGTCGTCGTCGACGCGGTCACCGGGATCCGGGCGCTGCCGGCCGGGGCAGAGAACAGCCCGGCCTTCCTCGACGTCGCCGGCCGTCGCACCTCCGCCGGCCGGCCCGAGCTGGCCGAGGTCATCGACATCCTGACGGCGGTCGCCGAGGCCGAGGGCCGCTGCGCGGTCGTCGTCGACTACGCATCCCGCCTGGTCGCCGACAGCGCCCGCCTGGAGCCAACCGAGCACGACTTCTTCGCCACCTGCGAGTGGCTGTCCCATCAGGCCTCGCCCCGCTCCCCCCAGGGCGGCGACCCGCTGTACAACCCGATCATCTGGGTGGTCAACCACGACCGTGACCTGCCGGTCTGGCTCACCGCCGGCAACGACGCCATCCGCAAGATCGCCGTCCCGCTGCCCGACTTCGGCGTGCGCCGGCAGGCGGCGCAGTGGCTGGCGCCGTCGCTGCCCGGCTACACCGCCGCCTCGGACGAGATCCGCTACGGCCTGCCCGACCGGCTGGCTGAACAGACCGAGGGCCTGGGCCTGCACAGCATGCTGGAGATCACCCGACTCGCCCGCCGCCTGGGCACCCCGGTCGAGGGCGTCGACGAGGCGGTGCGCTGCTATCGGGTCGGCATCCACGACAACCCGTGGCGGGCCGCTCACCTACGCTCCCGGCTGGCCGGCGCCGCGACGACGATCCGCTCCCGGGTGCGCGGCCAGGACGAGGCCATCCAGCACTCGGTGGACATTCTGATCCGCTCGGTGCTGGGCCTGTCCGGCGCGCACGTCGGCGGCAACGCGACCCGCCCGCGCGGGGTGCTGTTCTTCGCCGGGCCGACCGGTGTCGGCAAAACACAGCTGGCCAAGGAGCTGACCCAGACCGTCTTCGGCGACGAGCGGGCCTACATCCGCTTCGACATGAGCGAGTTCGCGGCCGAGCACGCGGCCGACCGGCTCATCGGCGCCCCGCCCGGCTACATCGGCCACGACGCCGGCGGCGAGCTGACCAACGCGGTACGCGAGCGACCGTTCAGCCTGATCCTGTTCGACGAGATCGAGAAGGCCCACCCGCGCATCCTGGACAAGTTCCTGCAGATCCTGGACGACGGCCGGCTCACCGACGGCAGCGGCTCGACCGTGTACTTCACCGAGTCGATGATCGTGTTCACCTCGAACCTGGGGGTGGCCGCCGTCGAACCGGGCGGCGAGCGCCGGGCCCTGGTCACCCCGGACATGCCCCGGGCCGAGCTGACCGAGCGGGTCACCGCCGCCGTGACCCGGCACTTCGTCAGCGAGCTGAACCGGCCGGAGCTGCTCAACCGGCTCGGGGACAACATCGTCGTGTTCAACTTCATCGGCCCGGCCGCCGGCGAGGAGATCTTCGACCGGCTGGTCGAGCACATCGGCGCCCGCCTGGCCAAGGAGCAGGACATGACGCTGCGCCTGGCGCCCCGGGCCCGCGAGACCCTGCTGGCCGCGGCCACGGCCGACCTGTCCAACGGCGGCCGGGGCATCGGGTCCGTCCTGGAGACGGCCCTGGTCAACCCGCTGGCCCGGGAGATCTTCGCCCGGCCGGCGGCGCCGGGCCGCCTCGTCACGGTGACCGACGCCGACCATCGTGACGGAGTGTGGTCGCTGGCGCTGCGCTACTCGGACCCGGCCACCGGGTCCGGGCCAGCCGCCGGGGCCGGCCCGGGGCCGGGACCGATCCCGGAGCCGGCTCCGGGATCGGCTGGCTGGGGCAGGGGCGGGACGGGATGGGGGGCGCGATGACCGCGCGGCCCGTCCGGGCGTCCGGGCGCCGGGCGGTGACCGCCCCGCGCCCGTGGACGGTAGCTGATGATGCAACTATCTGGTACACGCGGGTCACCCGGACAGGTGGCCGCGAGACCCGGCTGGCCGCGCCGACACGGCCGAGCCCGATCCCGAGCCCGCGGGAGGCGTCGTGACCGAACTGGTCTGCCCCAGCTGCGGCTCCGTCGCGACCGGCGCGACGCCGCTCTGCCCGACCTGCATCATCCCGTTCGTCGAACGCCTGGAACCGACGCTCGCCGAGGGCGGCTCGGTTGCCGCGGCTGCCCGCGAGACCGGTGCCCCGGAGGGCGCCGCCGCCGACGCCTATCCCGACGCTCCCATTCCCGTCGACGCCGTCCTCGACGTCGTCGACCCCTCCGCCCCGGCGTCCCCGGCGGCGGCCGGCGACCAGGGGCCGGCCTGGCTGCGGTTTCCCTGGGGGGATGTGGAGGTCCGCCGGGGCGAGCCGCTGGTCGTCGGGCGGGAGGGCTCGACGCTGGCCCGCCGGCTGGCCGACTATCCGAACGTCAGCCGCCGACACGCCGAGATCGCTCTGGCCGACGGGCGCCTGACAGTCGAAGATCTGAACTCGGTGAACGGTACCTTCGTCAACGGCGAACGCGTTCCCGCGCTTGCGCCCCGACCCCTTTCCGACGGCGACGAATTACGTTTCGCGGCGGTTCTGCGAGCCACCGTGCGGTCAGCGGGGCACCGGGGCGGCCCGCTCAGTACGGCCAGAGCATGATAGGGAGCCCCGACATGGCAGGGAGAGCAGTGTGACCAGGCTGGACGTGGTCGCAGTCACGCATCACGGCGTGGTCCGCGATCACAACGAGGACACGATCGCGGTGGACGGCCTTACCTCGAACGCCTACGAGGGCGAGCCCGTCCAGGTGATCATCGACGCCGATCGGCCGATCCCCTGCCTGGTGGCCGACGGTCTCGGCGGCCACGCCGAGGGCGCCCGGGCCAGCGGCCTGGCGGCGACCGCGCTGGCCGACGCCTGGGCGCGCTTCGGCGACCCCGACTCGATCACCCAGGCGATCGAGGAGGCCAGCAAGCAGATCTTCGAGGAGATGCGCTGGTCGGCCAGCTGGACCGGGATGGCGACCACGCTCGCCGGCATCGTCTTCTACGAGGACCAGGCGATCTGCGTCAACGTGGGCGACAGCCGCTGCTACCGGCTGCACCCCGACGGCGGCCTGGAGCAGATCTCCACCGACGACTCGCCGCCGCTGCCGCCCGGCGCGCCGCCGGACGCGGTCAGCACGATCGTCACCCAGACCCTCGGCGGGACGCCGACACCCAGCCCGATCAACCCGCACCTGACGATCGAGCGGATCCGCCCGGGTGATCGTTTCCTGCTGTGCAGCGACGGGCTGACCGACTACCAGCCGCTCGAGGCGATCGAGAACTGCTTCGCCCGGCGGGCCGAGGACGACACGATCGGCGCGGTCGCGGACGCGCTCGAGTCGGCGTTGCGGGCCGGCGGGCGGGACAACGTCTCGATCGTCCTGATCACCGTCGAGGCCGTCGAGAGTGGCGTGTGACCGTGCGTCCCGACAGCTGGGCGCGGCCTGTGAGCGGGAGGAGCGAGCAAGCGGACGTGGGCCGCGAGGAACGAGCGGCCCGCGGGAGCGCGCGAGCGACGGAGCGAACCCAGAGGCCTGTGAGCGGGAGGAGCGAGCCGGGGTGGCGCGGCGCGATCCGGTGAGGCCCGGGGCCTGACATGGCGCGGTACGCCGGCGATGACCCGTCCGGCTCCCCGGACTCTCCGAGCCCGGGGGACCTGCCCGGAGGCGACGAGCGGTGGCCTGCTCCGGCGCCGCCGACCGTCCGCGACCCGGCCCCGGGCCTGGCCCCGGACCAGGACCAGGACCAGGCATCGGCCCCGGCGACGGACGCGGCGAGGGCCCAGCCAGGGGATGACGCGCCCGAGCCGGATGCGCCGTCGACCGTCCTGGACGATCTGGTGCCGCCCGCCCGGGCAGCTGCCCGGTCCGCGCCTGGCAGCCAGGGCGCGCCTGGCGGTCAGGCTGCGCCGACGAGCCGGGTCAACCTGCCGGCCGCGCTGACCGGCCGCTATGTCCTGGAACGGGAACTCGGTGGCGGCGGCGAAGCCGACGCAATGCTGGCCCGCGACCGGGCTGACGGGAGCCCCGTCGTCGTCCGCCGCTACCGGCGCGACGCCGTCGATCTCGATCCCGAGCTGATGGCCCGGCTGCGGGAGGCGGCGGCCGACAGCCATCTGATCGGGCTGCTCGACTGGGGCCGGGACGAGACCGCGACCTGGGAGATCCTCGAGTACGCGCCGTTCGGCTCGCTGCACGACCTCTACCGCACCGACCCGATTCCCTGGTCGGGCTGGCGGGTCCGGCTCATCGTCGAGCAGATCGGCGCGGCGCTGATCGAGCTGCACGCGATGGACGTCGTCCACCGCGACGTCAAGCCGCAGAACATCCTGGTCCGCTCAGTGGCGCCGCTGGACGTGGCGCTGACCGACTTCGGGCTGGCCCGGGTCATGGCCGCGACCCGGGAGATGCGCACGGCCTCGCGCACCTCGGCCTACGCCGCACCCGAGGCCGCGCTCGGCGCCACCTCCCGCGACCTGGACTGGTGGTCGCTGGGCATCGTCGTCGTGGAGCTGCTGAGCGGGCGCAACCCGTTCCAGCGGCCCGACGGCGGCTGGTTCCACGACATGCAGATCCTGGCCGAGCTGACCAGCCGCGACATCCCGCTCGACGGCGTCACCGACGACCGGTGGCGACGGCTGTGCCGGGGGCTGCTGACCCGGGATCCCCGCCACCGCTGGCGGGGCGAGCAGGTACTGGCCTGGCTGGACGGGCAGAACCCGCCGGTCGCGGCCAGCCCCGACGACGCCGGCACGAGCACCGCCGGTTCGGCTTCCGGCGATCGGGACACCGGCCGCCGGCACGACGATGGCTGGCACGATGACGGCTGGGACGACGATGGCTGGCACGACGAGCCGGCGGCGGGCCGAGGACGGGCCCGCGCCCGCGCCCGCCCGCGCGGGAGCGGCGGTCCCGGCGCGAGCGCCGGGGCTGGGACCGGCCGGGCCTACGTCTTCGCCGACGTCCCCTACCGCGAGCCGCGAGCACTCGCCGCGGCGATGCGCACCCGCTGGGAGGAAGCCGAGGCGATCATCGGCGGCCCGGCTGGCAACCCGCGACTGGCCGGCCTGCGCGACTGGCTGCAGGAGCGCGGCGCCGACGCCGCCGCGCGGATCGTCGAGCGAGACGCGCCGCCGGCGCGGCGGCTGCTCCAGCTGATCCTCGCGCTCGACCCGGCCGCGCCGCCCGTCTTCCGCGGCCAGGTCCTGTCAACAGCCGCCCTGACCGACCTGCTCGGCGGGGTCGCGGCCGGCGGGCCGGACGCGGGCTCGCTGAGCACGCGGATCGAGGCCTACTACGACACCGGGGCGCTTAGCATCGTTGACGGCCTGGCCGGATGCGCGGGGCTGGCCGTCGTCGACGACCGCTGGCACCGGCTGGTCGCGGCCATGGAGTCCGCCGTGCCGGGCGAGGGCCGGGCGGAGATCCCGGGCGAGCTGTGGCGGCTGGCCGGGGCGCGGCTGCTCGCCGTCGCCCTGATCCCCGCCGCCGCCGGCGACCTGCTGGCCGAGGCGGACCGGCTCGGCCGGGACGAACGGGCCCGCTCCCGGCCCTGGTTCCGCTCGCTGGCCCGCGCCGCGGGCGACGCCCGGCGGGCGGCGGCCGGCGGGGACACGGTGGCGGCCGACCGGGCCACCGCGATCGCGATGGCCGTCGTGCTGTCCGCCGAGGTGGCGGCCACCCAGGCGTCGCGGGAGGCGGCCGAGGTCGCGCGGGGCGGCTCTTTGCGTGAACAGCGGCGGCGCGCGGCCCGCCGGGCCCGCGTCGACTCCATGAGCCCGGTCCTGAGCCTGCTCTGCGCGCTGGGAGCGTTCGTCCCCTTGGCGGGCTGGGCGTTCATCGTGGGCGCCTACTACTTCTGGTTCCGGACGCTGCGCTCGGGCACGGCGTCCGGCTGCCTGCGTCACGCTGGGGCGATGCTGGCCGCCCTCGGGGTGCTCGCCCAGCTGTTCTGGGCGAGCTGAGCCCCGCCCGCCCGGGCAGATGCGTTCGGCCGGACACGTCGTTGTCGGGACATGCCCGAATAGGACCCCCTGTCCGACTGGCCGGTCATACTGACTCACTGGCTGACTGGCTGGCGCCCGGCCCGCGGGGGCACGCGAACCGCGCCGGTCTGGGCTCGGGCGCGAACGGGGGGTGGTGTGGACCGGCTGGGCGACCTCGAGGCCGAGGTCATGGATGTGATGTGGGCGGCCGCCCGGCCGATGACCGTCCGCAACGTTCTGGACAACGTCCTCGACGCCCGGGGCGGCGCCCGGCCGCTGGCGTACACGACGGTGATGACTGTGATGGACCGGCTGTTCCACAAGGGCTGGCTGACCCGGGCCCGGGAGGGCCGGGCCTACCGGTACGCGCCGGCCTTCAGCCGCAGCGTGTTCGCGGCCAGGCTGATGGGCGACATCCTGGCCGGGGCCGAGGACAAGGGCCTTACCCTGCTGCGGTTCATCGAGGCGATGGGCCCGGGCGAGTTCGAGGCGCTGCGCGAGGCGGTCGACTGGCGCTCGGGCCGGACCGGCGCAACCAGCTGACGGCGGTCGGGAACAACCGGGTTCGGGGTTGTCCACAGGAAATCGATCTTCATTTGCGCGGGCGGCAGGCGCCGGCAGAATCGAGGCTAGGCGACGGCCCGGCGCGGCCGAACGGGAGGACGCCACACCCCATCAGGCGGATCTACTAAGGGCGGTAGTAGATGTTACGCAGACAGACAGCGATTTTCGCCTGAGTCGCAGCATCTCTCCCCACTATCTACTATCCGGCGTAGTGGTATACCGTATCGCCGCCAGTTACACCGGGCCGCACGCCGAGTACCGCCCACGGCCCGGGACCCCTTCAGAGCAGCCAGGGCGGTAGCGGGGGAACCAGGTTCCGCCGGGTGTCACGCGCAGGTGTGACGCCCTTGGGGTGAAGCCGCCGACGTTCCCTCGACGTCGCGGCCGGGCCACCCAAGCCCGAACCCGACAGCTCACCTCGCAGGCGTCTGGGAAAGGCTGTCATGCGTCAGACACTGCCGGTCGGCCCAGCCGACCGTTCCGTGTGTTCGCCGATCGCGGGATCAGGACCCGCCGCCCTCGGGCCGGCCGCCCTCGCGCCGGCCGCCGTCAGACCTGATGCCGCGCTCGCCGAGCGGGCGTCGGCGGCGGTCCCGCCGCCGCGCCAGCCCTCGGACGAGGCCAGCGTCCCCGAGAGCGCCGCCCCCGAGAGCGCGGGCGCCGAGGGCGTGGCGGAGCGGACCGCGGCGGCCGGTCGGCGGCGGGGGAAGGCAACCCGCTCCGGCCAGACCCGCTCGAGCCGGACCCGGTCCCGGCGGACGCGCGGGGAGGCCGCCGAGCAGTCGGCGCCCCGCTCGGCGGCAGCCCGTCGCTCGGCCCGGGCCACCGCGGCGATGATGGCCGCCGGCACCATGGCCGTCGCCGGGTTCACCGTGGCGGGCTCGTTCGCCCAGCCGGCCCAGGCCGCCGTGACGTCCGCGCCCAGCGCCACGGTCGCGGCCGCGCCGATGGCCTACACGTTCGGCGGCAGCTCGGCGCTGAGCCAATGGACCTCCCAGGCCCAGGCCGCCCTGGGGCAGGTCGGCGTGGGGCAGGTCGGCGTGGGGCAGTCCGGGCCGACCGCCGCCGCGCCGGCCGCGAGCGCTCCCGCCGCGCCGGCGGCCCAGGCGCCCGCGGCCGAGGCACCGGTCGCCACGCCCGCCCCGGCGCCGGCCACCGGAACGTCCGCGCCCACGCTGGGCGACCGGGCGGTCTTCCTGGCCTCGACCGAGGCGGGCAAGCCCTACGTGTACGGCGCGGCCGGGCCGGACTCGTTCGACTGCTCCGGCCTGGTCCAGTACGTCTACCAGAAGCTCGGTGTCAGCCTGCCCCGCACGACGCAGGCCCAGTACGCGGCGACCAGGCGTGTCGCCCCCGGGTCCGAGCAGCCGGGTGACCTGATCTTCTTTGGCACTCCGGGCAACATCGACCACGTCGGCATCTACGCCGGCAGCGGCAAGATGTGGGTCGCCCCGCACACGGGCGACGTCGTGAAGCTCGAGGCGATCTACGCCGCCTACTCCGTGGGTCACGTGGGCTGACCCGCCAGGCCGCCGAACGGCGCGCGATCAGGGCGAAGCCGCGCGCCCCGGGCCGTGCGGCAGTCCGGTCGGGACGGTCCGGGCGGCTCCCGGGCGGTCCGGGACGGTCCGGGGCGGTCCGGGGCGGTCCGGGGCGGTCATTGTCAGGTGACGGTGACCGTCCCGGTCATGAACGAGTGGATCTGGCAGATGTACGGGTAGGTGCCCGGCGTGGTGAACGTCCGCGAGTAGGTCCGGCCCGGTAGCAGGTTGCCCGAGTCGAAGCTCTTGTCGGCGGCGGTCACTGTGTGGGTGACCGTGTCCTGGTTCGTCCAGACCACCGTCGTCCCGGCCGGGACGGTCAGGTTCGCCGGGCTGAAGGCGAAGTTCGTGATGAGCACCGATCGCGTCGATGCGGACGCCGCCGGTGATGCTGCCGAGGTCCCTGCCGGCGAGGTCCCTGCCGGCGGGGTCCCTTTCGGAGGCGTCCCTGGCGCCGGGGCCGGGCCGGCCGTGGTGGCCGCGGGTCCGGCCGGACCCGCGCCGGCCGGGCCGGGAGTGGCCGGGGACGGCCCGCCCAGGTAGGCACCGGTCGTGTTGCCCGAGCAGGCCACGAGCACCCCGCCGAGCGCCGCCGCGGCGAGCACGGCCGCGGCGGCGCAAAGGCGGCACCGGTACCAGCTCTCCATCAACTCGTGAGCTCGTTCGGGTTGACCGACAGGCGCGTCGGGATGAAGGTGTCCGGGACCGGCGGCCTGCCCAGCAGAAGGTTCAGCACGGCCGCGTGCATCGCTTCGACCGGGGCGATCGTGGCCGCGGTCGAGATTGCCCGGGGGTTGCTCGCCGTCCCGGTGACCTTGACGTAGGTCTGGGCCGCGCTGTCCTCCAGGCTCAGGGCGAACGAGGCGACGTCGGTCAGCGACTTCGTCGAGTTCAGCGCGTTGGTCACGCTCGGCGTGATCTTCAGCGGTGCGCCGGTGACCGGGGGCAGCTTCGCCGCCGTCAGTACCGAGTTCCAGGCGGCGGCGTGCTCGGCGTGCTGGGCCCGCACTGTTGAGACGAACCGGCTCACGGCCGGCGGCACGGAGCCGTAGGTGCCGGCGGCCGCCCGCCTCGCCACGCCGTCGTAGGCCAGGACGGCCAGGTTCTCCAACGCGGCGGCCAGCGCCACCACCCGGTTCTCACCGGTGTAGCTGGCCGTCCCCGGGGAGCCCGGGCTCACGGTCGGCGCCGCCGCGGCGTTGTTCGCGTCCCCGGAGCAGCCGGCTGCCAGCCCGACCAGGCCGCCGGCCGCCAGGCCGCCCAGCAGCATCCCGCGCCGCGACGGGCCGGCCAGCTTGGTCAGCTCGGCCCGCATCGCCGGCAGGCTGCCGCGGTGGGCCTCGTCCAGCTCGTCGGTCAGCACCCGCAGCTCCGCCTCGGTGACGGACAGCTGGGCACGCTCGCTCGGTCGGCTCACGACAGGGCTCCCTCGTTGGCCGGCGAGGCCATTGACGTCGGGTAGAACGCGTTCGGGAAACCGGCACTGCCGGCGGAGGGCGGCAGCTTGTCCACCGGCGGCGGGCTGACGATCAGGTCCGGCGTCGGCAGCAGGGTCTGGACCTCCAGGAGAACCGCCCGGTGCTGGGCCTCGACCCCGGCCACGCTGCTGAACAGCTGCCGCAGCGCCGGGGTGGTGACCTCGCTGGTGTCCTTGACGTAGGTCTGCGCGGCGATGTCCTCGAGCGAGAGCGCGAGCGAGATGACGTCGCCGGCGTCCTTGATCTTGGGAAGGGCCTGCTGGACGACGGGCGCGTACTTCGGGTCGGGCCCGGTCTGCTGCTTGCCGCCCAGCCGGACCACGGCGGCGTTGAACGCCTTTGCGTGCTCGGCGTGCTGGTTCCTCGTCGTGGTGACGAAGGTTTTGATTATCGGGTTCGCGCCCGAGCCACCGATGTAGGGAAGGCCCAGGGCCTTGCCGTAGGTGCTCACCGCCAGGTTCTCCAGCGACGCGGCGGTCTGCAGGATCGCCACGTTGGGGTCGGCGGCCAGCGCCGGCGTGGCGCTGGCCAGCACGCCGGCCAGAACCGCTCCCCCACCGACCGCCCCCAGCAGTCCGGCCCGGCTGACCGGGCCCGACCACCCGGCCGCGCCGTGCTCGGCCGCGCCGTGCTCGGCCGCGCCGTGCCCGGCCGCGCCCTGCTCGACGCCGCGCCGCTCGTCGGCGGCCAGCTCGACGTACTCCGCGAGCGCGGCCCGACCGGCCCGCATCGCATCCGAGTTCTGATCTTGTGAGCGCTCGATGAGCTCCCGCGCCCTGTCCTCGTCCACCGCGTCTGGCACCCTGAATGCTCCCTGTCCAGCGGATATGTCGATGCCACCTGGTCATCAGATGGCGACGGACCGCGCTCAAGCGAGCGCGCAGTTATCAGTCGAGCACACAGAGTATCCAGTTAGATGCGTCACGCGTACGAGCGCGCCGCCGTGGGCCGATGTTTCGCCGCGTCGGCCACCGCGGCTGGGGCGCAGGACCCGGGCGGGAGGTCCCGTGATGAAACCGACATCGGCCGGCCCGGCCACCTACCATCAGGGCCATGACGCCTTGCCCCGCAAGCCTGTACCGGCGCCTGGCCAGCCCAGACGCCGCAGCCGTCCCGGTGAGCGCGCACCCGGGACCAGCCACGCCTGCGCCGCCCACCGCCCCGTCCCGCCCGCCGCGCACCGCCGTCACCACCACCCCCGACGGGGGCGACCACGAGACCGACCCGGCGAGCGCGCTGCTAGCCATCTACACCGCGATCTGGACCGGGACGAATCCCGCTGTCCGGTGAGCGGGGACATTCCCGTCCGGTCCTGATCGGCACCGAGACCGACCCGCACGTGGCGTCGGTCGCCGCCAGCCTGCGCGCCGCCGGCACCGAACCGGTGGTGTTCGACCTGGAGTACCTACGTCACTCCGGTTTCACGCTGGACGAGCGTCGGCTCACGCTGGCCGGCGAGATGGCGCTGGCCGACCACGAGCTGGCCGCGTCCGGACGCGGTTGGCTGCGGCGGCTGGCCCCGCCGGGCTGGAGCATCGGCCCCGGGCCGGAGTCCCACGACGGTGTGCTGCGGGCCAGCTGGTACGCCCTGCTCTTCGGCTGGCTGCACACCGTCCCGCTGGACTGGCTGACGGCCCCGGCCGCGCTCGCGCTGGCCGAGAACAAGGCGGTCGCGCTGCGGGTCGCGCACCGGATCGGGGTCGCGGTCCCCCGCTCGATCAGCACGTCGTCGCTGACCGCGGTGCGCGCGCTGTTCGGCGACCACGTCCTGATCAAACCGCTGGGGCCGGCCCGGTTCGTCGACGCGGACGGCTACGAGCGGGCGGTGTCACCGACGGTCGTGCGCACCGACGAGCTGACCGAGGACGAGGTCGCTGCCGGGCCGTTCCTGTTCCAGGAGTACATCCCGGCCCGCCGGCATCTGCGGGTGGTCACGGTGGGCGACCAGGCCTGGGTGGCTGTCCTGGAGGCGGCCGGCCGCCCGCTGGACTGGCGCCGGGACGACTCGGCGTTCGACGCCTTCCACCCGGGCGGGGACGCGGTGTGCGCCCAGGCCGCGCGCGGCGCGCTGCGGGTCGCCCGGTCCCTCGGGGTCGGATTCAGCAGCCAGGACTGGCTGGACACTGGGGGGCGCCTGGTCTTCCTGGACCTGAACCCGGCCGGCCAGTGGCTGTTCCTGCCGGCCGCGGTGGCCGAGGCGGCGACGGCCGCCCTGGCCGCCTGGCTCACCCGGCCGTCGGGACGGTGAGACCGGGACAATGAGAAACGCGGTTGGCCCGGCCGGGCGGAACATGGCCGCGGCCCGCCGCGTTCTGAAAAGATCGAGACGACTATGACGACTCCCACCGCTCCCGCGAACGCGAACACGAACACGAACGCAGGCACCACCGCGACCGCCGCCGTCCGCGGGCCCGGCCCGCTGACCGACCGGCTGCCCGGCGACGACCCGGACGCCGTGTTCGACGCGTTCGCCGCCTGGGCGACCGAGCAGGGCCTCACGCTCTACCCGGCGCAGGAGGAGGCACTGATCGAGGCGGTGTCGGGCTCGAACGTGATCGTGGCCACGCCGACCGGCTCGGGCAAGAGCCTGGTCGCGACGGGCGCGCACTTCGCCGCGCTGGCCGGCGGCCGGCGCACCTTCTACACCGCTCCGATCAAGGCCCTGGTGTCGGAGAAGTTCTTCGCGCTGTGCGCGGTCTTCGGCCCGGCGAACGTTGGGATGATCACCGGCGACGCGAGCGTCAACGACGGCGCGCCGATCATCTGCTGCACGGCCGAGATCCTGGCCAACATCGCGCTGCGCGACGGGGCGGACGCCCACGTCGGCCAGGTCGTCATGGACGAGTTCCACTTCTACGCCGACCCAGACCGGGGCTGGGCCTGGCAGGTCCCGCTGCTCGAGCTCACCGGCGCCCAGTTCGTGCTGATGTCCGCGACGCTGGGTGACGTCACCCGCTTCCGCGACGACCTGACCCGCCGCTCCGGCCGGCCGACGGCCGTCGTCACCTCGGCCGAGCGGCCGGTGCCGCTGTTCCACCGCTACGTGACGACGCCGATGCACGAGACGCTGGAGGAGCTGCTCTCCACCGGCCAGGCGCCGATCTACGTCGTGCACTTCACCCAGGCCGCCGCCCTCGAGCGGGCCCAGGCCCTGATGAGCATCAACGTCTGCGACCGGGCCGAGAAGGACGCGATCGCCGCCGCGATCGGCAACTTCCGCTTCACCGCCGGGTTCGGCCGGACCCTGTCCCGGCTGGTCCGCCACGGCATCGGCGTCCACCACGCCGGGATGCTGCCGCGCTACCGCCGGCTGGTCGAGCAGCTGGCCCAGGCCGGCCTACTGAAGATCATTTGTGGGACGGACACGCTCGGCGTCGGGATCAACGTCCCGATCCGGACGGTCGTGTTCACCTCGCTGTCGAAGTACGACGGGACGCGGGTGCGGCTGCTGAACGCCCGCGAGTTCCACCAGATCGCCGGCCGGGCCGGCCGGGCCGGCTTCGACACCCTGGGCACGGTCGTCGTCCAGGCCCCCGAGCACGTCATCGAGAACGAGAAGGCACTGGCCAAGGCGGGCGACGACCCGAAGAAACGGCGCAAGGTCGTCCGCAAGAAGCCGCCGGAGGGATTCGTCGGGTTCGGCCTGCCCACGTTCGAGCGCCTGGTCGCGGCCGAGCCCGAGCCGTTGACCTCCAGCTTCGCCGTCAGCCACGGCATGCTGCTCAACGTCATCAGCCGGCCGGGCGACGCGTTCGGCGCGATGCGTCACCTGCTGACCGACAACCACGAGAACCCGAAGGCGCGGCGCCGCCACATCCACCGGGCCATCCAGATCTACCGGGCGCTGCTGGCGGCCGGGGTCGTCGAACGGCTGGCCGAGCCGGACGCCGAGGGCCGGACCGTCCGCCTCACCGGCGACCTGCAGCTCGACTTCGCGCTCAACCAGCCGCTGTCACCGTTCGCGCTGGCCGCGCTCGAGCTGCTCGACCCGGCCGCGCCGGGCTACGCGATGGACGTGCTGTCCGTCATCGAGGCGACGCTGGACAACCCCCGCCCGGTGCTGGCCGCGCAGCAGTTCCGGGCCCGGGGCGAGGCGGTCGCACAGATGAAGGCCGACGGCGTCGACTACGAGACCCGCCTGGAGCTGCTGGAGGACGTCACCCACCCGAAGCCGCTGGCCGAGCTCCTGGAGGCGGCGCTGGCCACCTACCGGCGCGGCCACCCCTGGGTCGACGAGCACGAACTGTCACCGAAGGCCGTCGCGCGGGACATGTACGAACGCTCGATGACCTTCGTCGAGTACGTCGGGTTCTACGGGCTGGCCCGCTCTGAGGGGCTGCTGCTGCGCTACCTGGCCGACGCCTACCAGGCGCTGCGGCGCACCGTGCCGGAGGACGCCCGGACCGAGGAACTGGCCGACGTCACCGAGTGGCTGGGCGAGCTGGTCCGCCAGGTCGACTCCAGCCTGCTCGACGAGTGGGAGCGGCTACGCAACCCGGTGGACGACGAGGGCGCCCCAGCCGGTGGGACAGGGGCCGGTGGGACAGGGGCCGGTGGGACAGGGGCCGGCGGCGACGAGCGGCCGCCCGCGGTCACCCGCAACGTCCGGGCGTTCCGGGTCCTGGTGCGCAACGCCCTGTTCCGGCGGGTCGACCTGGCCGCGCGGCGCCACTACGACGAGCTGGGCGAGCTCGACGGGGCCGACGGCTGGGACGCCGAGGCCTGGGCGGACGCGCTCGAAGGCTACTTCGCCGAGCACGACGAGATCGGCACCGGGCCGGACGCCCGCGGCCCGGCAATGATCATGATCACGACCGAGCGGGATCGCTGGCTCGTCCGCCAGATCTTCGACGACCCGGCCGGCGACCACGACTGGGGCATCAGCGCGGAGGTCGACCTGGCCGCCTCCGACGAGATCGGCGCGGCCCGGGTCCGCGTCACCGCCGTCGACCGGCTCTGAGCTGCAGGGCGTGCAGGGCGGCTGGGACCAGGGGTGGCGTCACCCCTGACGCTGAGTGGTCGTCGGGGTCGGCCGGTGCGAGCGGAACCCCCGCATCCACACCGCAAAGACAGGGCGTTCCCAACATTCTCCCACGAAGATCGCACTGAAAGTATCTGCGCCATAACGGATTGTGCGCAGCGTGACCGTCGCCCTCGCAATTAGATACCAACTTTATACTTGCGATTACCTTAAGTAGTTCGCTACGGTTGCCACGCTCTCCGACGCAGCGCCGGGCGAACGCCGAATTCTGCCCACGCCCCGGCGCCCAACCATCCAGGCCCGGGCAGAAGCGGGGGACCCAGGTTCCTCCGGGTCGCGCCACCGGCGCTTCCCTAGGGGTGAAGTCGACCGCGCTGAAGGCGCGGTGGACCGGGCATTCCTGTGCCCGAACCCGACAGCTAACTCCGCAGGCGCGCCGAAAGGGACGCCGAGAATAATGTTCAGACGCAACACGCGTAAGAAGCGCGCCTTCCGGCGGACCGCCGTCGTAACGGCCGCTGGAATCGCGGGGACGACGGCGGGCATGGCGCTCGCCCAACCGGCCAGCGCGGCAACATCCATCATTCCCGACGCAGGTATCGCGACCGTCGCGAAGAACGCCGGCCTGCCCGGCTGTGGCGGCCTGCCGCTCAGCTCCTGGGTGGCGATCGCGCTGGCCGAGTCCGGGGGTAACACCTACGCCCACGCCACGGTGGGCGAGGATTCCCGCGGCCTCTGGCAGATCAACATGCGGGCCCACGCCGGCTGGGTCGGCAACCGCGACCTGTACAACCCGGCAACCAACGCCTGGGCGGCCAAGCAGGTCTGCAACGGTTCGGGTCCGCGGGCCTGGAGCACGTACACCAACGGCGCCTACCTGCGGTTCGTGAGCAGGGGCCAGGCCGCGGCGGCCGCCGCCGGCTCGGGTGCCGCCCCGGCGCGGACGGTGGCGGCACCGGTCAACCGGACCGCCGCCCCGGCCGCGCCGGCCGCGTCCGCCTCCGGCGTCCTGCCGGGCTCGGTGCTGAGCTACCCGGCCGGGTATCTCTCGATCGCCTACAACGGCTACGTCCGTGAGGACGTCCGGGCGGTTCAGACCAAGCTGAACCAGGCCGGTTACCACGTGGCGGTCGACGGCGTCTTCGGGCCGGAGACCAGCAACGGGGTGAAGCAGTTCCAGGCCGCGCACGGGCTGGCCGCCGACGGCATTGTCGGGCCGCTCACCTTCAAGGCGCTGTTCTACTAGGCGCTGTTCTACTAGAAAGCGCCGGTAATACAACGCCCAGCCGGGCCGGCCCACCGCGGCCGGTCCGGCTGCCGGCGTTGACCGGCCCCTTCCTCCGTCCTTTCCCGCGTCGTGCCCGCGGGTTGGGCGCTCAGACGCCGGTGGCCGACGCGTCCCGGACATGCGCGAGACAGTCCCGCAGGTGCCGCCGGTGCGCGTGCGGGTCGGTCGCGGCGGTGCACATGTCGTGCGGGTCGATGTGCAGGACGTCGAGCCCGGCCGCGTGCGCCCCCACCACGTCGAAGATCGCGGTGTCGCCCACGTAGAGGGCGGCCGACGGCGCCACCCCGAGAGCGTCGAGCGCCAGGTGGAAGATGGCCGGGTCGGGCTTGGCCACGCCGACGACGTGCGAGTCGATCAGGACCTCGACCGGCACGCCCGGCCCGTCGCCGAGCTGGCAGATACCGGCGTCGGCCAGCATCGCCGCGATCGTCCCGGCCGCGTTCGAGATGATCCCGATCCGGACGTCGAGGGCGGCCAGCTCCCGCAGCGCGTCGGCCGCGCCCGGGATGACCCGGGTCCAGATGTGGCCGTTGAACACCTTCCGCAGCCCGGCTACGGTCTCGGGCACCACGTCCTCGGCGACGCCGCACGCCCGCACGTACGTCGTCAGGTACAGCGGCCAGTCGGCCCAGCCGGCCGCGTCCATCGCCGCCGTGCCCGCGTAGTGGGCGCGGTCGAACGTCTCCACCGGCGGGCGCACGCCGCCGAACCGCTCCAGCGGCGGCGCCATCACCACCGGGTCGGGCAGCAGGAACACCCCGCCCACGTCCAGGAGAACCGCTTCGACCGGGGACCTCGACGAGGTGGCAGCCATGCCGTTCAGGCTAACCGGACGGCGCCGCCGGCTCAGCCGATCCGGCCCGGCGTGGGCACCGGCGTGGGCTGCGCCGAGGCGCCGGGCGCGACCGGTTGTCCGGGGCCGGCGGCGGGCGCCGGTCCCGCCGAGGCCCGGGCCGAGCGGAAGGCGAGCGCCAGCCACAGAGCGCCGGCCAGCGCGATCCCGCCGGCACACAGCGCCGTCACATGCATCGCGTGCATGAAGGCGTCGTTCGCCGCGTCGAGCAGGCGGGGACGGCCGGCGGCCAGCGCGACCCGGCGGGTCGCCTCGGCCGAGGGCTGGGCCAGCGCCCGCTCCGCCGGCGGCAGTCCGGTCAGCGACGGGCCGATACCGCGCCGGTAGGCCGTGGCCAGCACCGTGCCGAGCACGGCCACCCCCAGCAGGCTGCCGACCTGGCGGACCGTGTTGTTGACCGCCGACCCGGCGCCGATCCTGGCCGGGGGCAGGCTGGCGATGACCGCGGCGGTGGTCGGCGCGACCGTGGCCCCGCCGCCTACCCCGGCGACCGCGCCCACCAGGCAGAAGACGGCCAGCGGCGTACTCGCGGTGAACAGCGCGTTCAGCGCGGAGGCCCCGCCGAGCAGGCCCAGCGCGGGCGCGGCGACGGCTGGAAAGCCGAACCGGCGCACGAGCCGGGCCCCGGTCGGCGCGCCCACGACGACGCCGAGCGCCGCCGGCAGACTGAGCAGGCCGGCCGTCCAGGGCGACATCCCCCGGGCGCCCTGCAGGTAGAAGCTGCTGTAGAAGCTCTGCCCGGCCATCGCCAGGAACATCGCGCCGAGCGCGATGTTGCCGGCGGCGAAGCGCCGGTCGGCGAACAGCCGGGGGTCGAAGCTCGGCTCGGCCTGGCGCAGCTCCGTCACGACGAACGCGGCCAGTACCGCGACGCCGCCGGCCAGGCTGCCCCAGACCCGGCCCCGGTCCCAGCCGCCGGCCTGGCCGCCCTCGATCAGGCCGTAGGCCAGCAGGAGCAGGCCAGCCGTCGAGAGCGCGATCCCGACCAGGTCGAGGCGGCGCGACGCCGCCGAAGCGGTGGGCGGGACCACGGCGCGGACCCCGATCAGCGCGATGACGACGACCGGGACGTTGATCAGGAATACCGATCCCCACCAGAAGTGGTCGATCAGCGCGCCGCCGAGCATCGGCCCGCAGGCCAGCCCCACGCCGCTGGACGCCGAGAAGGTTCCGATGGCCGCCGCCCGCTTCTCCGGCGGAAAGCTCGCGGCCAGGATGGCCATCGACGACGGCATGATCATCGCGCCGCCGGCACCCATGAGGCCGCGGGCCAGGATCAGCTGGAGCGCCGTGGGCGACCAGGCCGCCCAGACCGACGCCGCGCCGAAGGTGACGATGCCGGCGGCCAGGATCGTCCGGTGGCCGCGGCGGTCGCCCAGCGCGCCCGAGACGAGCAGGACGGTCGCGAACGTCAGCGAGTACGCGCCGACCGCCCACTGCAGGTCGCCCGGGCTCGCGCCCAGGCCGCGCCGGGGATCGGCCAGCCGCTCGAGCGCGACGGCCAGCACGGTCGCGTCCATCCAGATCAACACGGCCGTGAGTCATCGCGGCCGCCCTGGCCGAGCACGGGCTGTCCGTAGCGCAGTACGCGTCCCTGCTCACACTGGCCGAGCAGCCGGGCCTGTCACCGGCCAGCGTGGCCCGCTGCGTGGCCAGCACCCGCCAGGCGGCCAACCAGCTGCTCACCGGCCTGGAGCGAGCCGGTCTCGTCGAGCGCGCGCCGCACCCGAGCGACCGGCGCAGCCAGCGGATCTTCCTGACCTCGGCGGGTGCCGAACGGCTGCGGGCCGCGGCTCCGGCCGTGCGCGCGGCCGAGGCGAGCTTGGAGGCCGGCCTCGACCTGGGGGAGGCGACGGCGGCCCGGGCCTGGCTGCGGCGGATGGCGGCGGCTTCCGCGCCCTCGGTCGAGGAACTACCCACGCACTGAGCCCGCCGCCGGTCACCCGCCGCGGCGGGGGGCGAGCTCGTCACCTCCGAAGGTTCCGCCAGGACGGTGACGAGGCTGTCTACCTGCGCGAATGCCGGCGCGAAAATTCGTTGGGCGTCGGGGCGCCGATGGGTTTTCGCCAGGCCCTTGCGTCGGCTGATCGATGACCTACGATGGTTGTATGTTCGAATTCGCGGATGGTGGCGGCGGGGAGCCGGCGGTGATATCCGCTGCCCGTGAGGCGCTGGCCGCGATAGCCGCCGCTCACGATTCCGCCCTGTTCGCGCTGCGTGCCGACGAGGAATCCACCCTCACCGACCTGTACGAGCAGATCCAGCGGAAACTGTCCGCTGCCCGGCTCGATCTGTACCGGCGGATCGACTCCGACAAACGGCCCGACAGTGGCTCCGCCGCCGATCGTATCGTTGACCGGACGCTGGCCGATCCCAGCTGGGTCCGCCAGCGCATCCGGCTCGCCGACATACTCGCCGGGCGGCTCACCGACACCGGTTTCGCGTTGGGTGAGGGCGCGATTTCCGAGGAGCACGCCTGGGTTATCCATGTGACGATGGACAACCTCCGGAAATCGCTACCTGTGTCGGAATACGACCGGGCGCAGGCCATGATGCTCGAGTGGGCCCAGGAAATGGACCCCGACGCCCTGCGCCAGGCCGGCAAAGCCCTGGTCCAGACGTTGAACCGGACCGACGACAACGACGACATGCTCCGTACGCAGCGGCGTAACCGCTATCTGCACCTGCGCGAGCTGGACGACGGCTGCGTGGGCTTGAGCGGCCGGCTCGACCCGGCCAGCGCCGCCATCGTCGGCGCCGCCCTCGACCCGCTGGCCGCGCCCCGCCCAGCCGAGGACGGCATCCCCGACCCCCGCACGCAGGGCCAGCGCTACGCCGACGCCCTCACCGAGCTCTGCGCCCGGGTGATGGCCACCGGGGACCTGCCGGAGTCCGGCGGAGTACCCACGCAGGTCATCCTCACCGTCCCGCTGGAGAATATCCTCGGCCTCGCCGGCCATCACCCCGACTGCCCCCGCGGCCACGCCGAACGCGAGGAGCACGGCCGGTACGGCCGGCTCGCCGAGGCCATGCGGCACGCCGCCGCCGGCGGCGGGACCGGCGGGCGCGAGGGGCCGGCGCGCGAAGGCCGCTCGTCGCGGGACGACTGCCCGATCTGCGCCACCCTCAGCCTCCATCTCCCGCCCGGGATCACCGGCACCGGCCTTGTTCTCCCGAAAAAGATCTGTGATCGTCTTACCTGTGGTAGCGCCTTCCTACGGGCTGTGATCATGGACCCCGGATATGTTCCCCTCACCGCCGGACGAGGGTCCCGAACAATACCCGCCGCCCTGCGAGCGGC